>FTKF01027061.1_pt1 | contig 52378 bp, 86 predicted proteins | sample 1658111 | NCBI WGS metagenome assembly FTKF01 (sample SAMEA3914800, study PRJEB12502) | metagenome | biome: forest; material: soil | place: USA | collected 2011-06-22 | depth 0.1 m
GCGGCCCGCATCGTGCGGGACTCCGTGAGCACCAGCTCACTCTGATCTGCAAAGATGGACATAGGTCCACCCCTCCTTCTTGTGTCTTGTGCGTTGGTGGTGGGCCGAGGGCCTTCGTCCGGTGGCTGCCGGGTGGGGGCCCGACCCATATGGCGGGTAGATCAGGCGGCGGCCGCGTGGCGCCGGCCGAGACGCGGCTCCGGCCGGCGAGCCAGCGGGTTGAGGGCCGGGTTCGACCGCGAGTCCTCCGCTTCACCCTCGGCGAGCCAGGCGTCAAGGGCGACGAGGCGGTAGTAGATGCGCCCGTTCTTCCGGAACGACGCGGGACCGCAGTGCCTCGTGCGCAGTCCGTACATCGCCTTGGGCGTCCGCCGAACGTAGGCGGCGGCTTCCTTGAGATTCAGCACCGGGGACTCCGGGGCCGCGATGATGTCCATCATTTCCCTTCGTTTCTCATGTCGACGGGTCGGCGATGTCACTGATGGCCGCCTCCAAGCCGGTCGCGATGCGCCGCAGCATCTCGGGCTGAGCACCACGCAGACCGCGTTCTATGCGGGACAAGTGCGCAGGCGAGACGCCGACTTTGCGAGCAAAGCGATTCAGGCCGTAGCCCATCTGTTCGCGCCTCTGCCGAATGTCCGCTCCTCGCGCTCTCACACGTCCAACGCTATGGGCAATGATGGGTAACGTCAAGCAGCTATGGGCAATGGACTTCTCATATGGCGCCCCATCTGCGGAAATGGCGGGAACCCGACTGCGCATGGCGGGGGCATGTCTGGAATGCTGTTGCCTAACGTTGTCCGCAGCAGAGACCGGGGACTGGCATGAGCACGGCTGACAAGGCACGCCTTGACTGGGCGCGACTCGGGCGCGCTTACCGGGGCTCACGACTGGCGCTGGGCATGACGCAGGACGAGGTCGCCAGGCAGGCCAATCTCGACCGGAAAACCATCAGCCACTACGAGAACGGCCGAGTACCGGGGCCCGGACGCATCCCCGACGGCTACTTCGCAGCCGCCGCCGTACTCAAGTGGCCGGCTGGCGATGTCGAACGCCACTTGGGCATCACCCCGCCCGACGCACCTGACATCGACAGCCCGGGCCCCGCACCGACGGCACTGGAGCTCTATCCGGTCGTGATGTCGTTCGCCCGGGCTTGCAGCAGAGAAGGTGGGGACCCGCGCTTGCGTGATGCCTTCGAGGAGGCAGCAGAGCGATTGCTTCAGTCGACGGCGATCGAGTCAACCCGTCCGGCGGCTTACGGCCTCGCGGCCTACCGGCCCCACGCCTGGCCCGAGGAGGACCCAGGCGTACCCGAGGACGACGCCGCAAGGATTCGACGCCGACTTGAGCGATACGAACAGGGCGAAAGGGACAATTAGCCCCACTGGTGTTGCACATGTGCCCAGTTGGGTGCAGAAGTGTGCGACACGCTGGAGTATCCGCTTCCACTTCGATCGCCTGATCGTGTAAAAATTTCATCTACGGCTGCCTCCCACACCCGAACCTGAGTGGGGAGATCTATGTTCACAGCGCCGTGTGACGAGCCATACGACCCGGCCGCCATTCTCGCGGGGATGGGAGTCGTGGTCCTGCGTGAGTGGCTGCGTGACACCTGGGGAATCTGGTCCCCCCGCCATCGAGTGGTAATCCTGGCAACCGGCCTGACTATCGTTCAGGAGCGGTGCGTCCTGGCCCACGAGATCGAGCACATCAACGCCGGCGATGCCAGCTGCGGGTCAGGCCCGGTCAGCATGAAGGCCGAGCGCCGCGCCGACCGCGCCGCCGCCCGCAAGCTCATAGCCCTCAGCGACATCTGCGCCGCTTCCCAATGGGCCACAAGCGAACATGAGTTGGCCGCCGATCTCCAGGTGACACCCTGGGTTCTTCGGACCCGGATGGACGACCTGGAGGGGGAAAACCGATGGCTGGGTACGTCGAAGATCGCTGGCTGAACAAGAGGACCGACCGCACGACCGGCAAAAAGGAGCGCACCGACCGCTGGGGGAAGGGAGCTCGGTACCGCGTCGCCGGCGTCCCCGGAGTTCGCGACCGCGTCTTCGAGAGACTGGCCGACGCGCAGGCCTGGCTGAAGACGTCGGCGACGGACAGCAGCCGCGGTACCTTCATCGACCCGCGCGACGGGAAGATCACCCTCGATACCTATGTGCGCGAACACTGGTGGCCCAGCCTTCGCGTACCCCCGGGGACCAAGGAGGCGATGGAGTACCGCGTCTTCGGGCACATCCTTCCCCTGCTCGGCAGCCAACCGCTCAGCCGCATCGACAGCGACGCCGTGAACCTATGGGTGGTACGAGCCGAGGAGGCCGGGCTCGGAGCGAGCACGGTACGTACCACCTGGCGCCACCTCTCTTCCATCCTCCAGGCCGCCAAGAACGCCAACCGAATCGCGGTGAATCCGTGTCGGGGGCTCGACACGGCCCGTCCACCAGCGAAGCCGAAGCAGAAGGCGCGCCGATGGGAGCGGTCGACAGTCCAGGCCGTCAGGGGAGCTCTGCCGGACCGCTACCGAGTGCTGACCGACCTCGGCGTGGCGGCGGGACTACGTCAGGGCGAGGCGCTCGGATTCAGCCTCGATGACCTGGCGAACGGGGAGATTCTCGTGCAGCGGCAGGTGATGCGGATTCGATCGCGGCTCTGCTTCGGCCCGCCAAAGGGCAACAAGGAGCGGTCGGTGCCAGTCCCCGCCGCCTTGGTGGAGCGTCTCGCAGAGCACGCTCGTCAGTTCCCGATGGTCGAGGTGGAGCTGCCTTGGATCGACCCGGATCGACCGAACCTGGACTGGGACAAGCGGCCGAAGGTGAAGGCCCGCCTTCTGGTGACAACCCTCAAGCGAAACGCGGTCAACCGGTCGGACTGGAACACGCTCGCCTGGAAGCCTGCTCTCGGCACGGCCGGCGTCATCGACCCCGTGCCGGATCCGGCAGGCCTACTGACCGACGCGGAGTTGCGGTCCCGTTCCGGCACCAAGACGGGGGATGCCCGATGGCCTGAGGCCCGGGAGCACGGTTTCCATGTCCTGCGGCACACCTACGCCTCGACCGTGCTGCAGGCGGGCGAGTCGATCGTGACCCTGGCGGCGTGGCTCGGACACAGCGACCCGGCGTTCACTCTACGGACGTACACTCACTTCATGCCAGATGCCGGTTCGCGTGGGGTCGCCGCGATGGATGCCTGGCTGAGGAACTCCCCACAGGCAGCGATTTGAAATGGATCTCCCCCAGAACTCCCCAGCGGCCCATTGGATCAAGAAAAATGCCCCTCCCTCGCTGGTCAGCGAGGTGAGGGGCGGACGAGTCGGCCTGTACGCCGGGTTTTGTCTCCCGGGACCCCCTGGCCTGGCGTCCAAGGTGGGATGGGCGCCTGAACTGGCCAAACAGACTCCCCAGGATTGCCCACCCATGCCCATGGCCACCCGCCATCGAACTCCCCGGACACTCCCCCGCTCCCCCAGAACTCCCCAGGATTGCCCGCCGGGGACCAACGAAAAACTGTCCCGCACCCGCCAAGTGGGGGGTACGGGACAGCAGTCGGGGCGCTACGATGCGACTACCTCCCAGCAGTGCTATCGCAGGCTACCGACACCGCCACCAGCACAGCGTCACCTGTGCTGGAGCGGAGCTTTTCAGACTACGGCCAGAACCGTAGGTACACGGGCGCTTAGGCGGATCGGGAGACGGCAGTCTACCGGCCGGCCGAGATTGCCCCCATATGGTTGCGGACTTTTCTCGACCATGCCGCCAGCGTGGATGGGATGCCCGCGAAGATCCAACTGCCCCTCCACCTGCTGATGGAACGCCAGCAATATGGCACACGCATCCGCCTTCTGCGGGAGAGTCGCGGGTGGACGCAGGAGGCCCTTGCCGAACACACCGGCCTGGACCGCAACACCATTGGCCGGGTTGAGACATCCACCCGTGGGCTCAGTATCGACGTCTACCTACTGATCGCGGAAGCCCTGCAGGTTCCCGTCTGGCGGCTCTTTCGGGATGAGTAGCTGCGGCTGGCTGCTGCCGGTCGACATAGGCCTGCGCGTGCGGCCGGGCCGACGCCGGCCACCAGTACCCGAGCACCATCCCCGGCTGATCCAGCCACTGGCCGCGGTGGTGGTCCCAGATCCCGAGGCCGCCGTCACGCTCCCGCACCTCGAACCGGGCGCCGACAGCCTGTTCAGCCTTGGCCACGGCTGGCTCCCGGAGCGAGGTACATGCAGCTCCGGACCCAGCGTTCCGCCTCACTGCGGAGCCCGTAGCTCAGGACCGTTCCCTCGACGTCGACGACGAGCTGGTCGGTGGTGAGGTCCCGCACTGCCCACAGGCCGCCGGGGTGATCGGTGGCCTGCCGCACGACCAGGTACTGGGCCGCGACTCGTCCGGCCGGCGTCGTCCAGGTGCCGCGCCAGATCCGTGCCGAGGTTGGCTCGCCCTCGACGGGGAGGAGCGGCATCTCGATCTGCCGGTCGGCGAGCATCCGCTCCACCAGGTCCACCCGGTCCGGGCCGATGATGCCCGCCACCGCCTCGTACTGCCGGGAGCCGAGCGGCAGCCGCCGGATCGTCTCGTGCAGCAGTCGAAGCGCGGCAGGCAGCGGCCCGGTGACGGGCTCCAGGAGACCGTCGATCGCTACCGTCACGTCGTCGCTCATCAGGACCCCTCCGACGCGTGGTCAGCGCAGGCGACAACAGCCCAGCCCAGCGGGGCCGTGTGCGCGCCGGTCGGCGTGTGGCGGTGGCCGGCCGCAGTGAGCGGCGCCGCCGTCGACCCGCACGTGATGCAGGCCTTCGCGTGGAGCTGCTCGTCGGTCGGCAAAGGGGGAAGCGCGGGCGCTTCGGACATGAGGGTCCCCCACGGTCGGTAGGCTTGTGGACACCGAGAGCGGTGACTCGTTCATCCTCGGCCCTGCGATGGACGTCCTGAAGGCCTCGCAGAGGACACCTTGGGGACTCTTTGAGGACTTGACGCATCGCCATATGCCTGAGGGGTCCCCAATGAGACCGCTCCGCCCGTATCTTGGAGAGACCGTCGTCTCCCGGAGGACACCGTGTCCCGACCCACCGGCAACACCGCGCTGAAGGCCGCGCGCCAGACCGCCGGCCTCTCCTCCCAGCAGGCCTTCGCCGACGCGCTCAGCACCGCCGCTCGCCAGCTCGGCATGGGCCAGGTCATCGTCAGCACGCGGCAGATCCGGCGCTGGGAATCCGACACCCCGCCCTGGCCGCAGGACGACTACCAGCGGCTCCTCACCCACGTCCTGCACCTGCCCGTCGAGAACCTGGGCTTCCGGGCACCGTGGGACCGCAGTGCAGCCCCGCCCGCGCCGCCCGCAACAGCACCGCAGGCCCGCAGCGCCCCGGCGCCGACCGCCCTGCGCGCCGCCCTCCCGCGCCCCGCCCAGTCCGGCGGCAGCCAGCCGCCCACCATCGGCGCCGACTTCGCCATAGTCACCGAAGCCCACCGCCGCCTGTACTGGAGCGTCGCCCCCGCTACCCTCGTCCAGGCCGTTGCCGAACACGCCAACCTCGGCACAGCCCTGCTCGGCGAGACGTCCGGCGTCGCCCGCCGCATCCTCGCCTCCGCCCTCGCCGAGTCCCTGCTGCTGGCTGCTCGCATCCAGTTCTTCGACCTGCGTCAGCCCGACCTCGCCGACGCCACCCTCGTTCGCGCCCTCCAGGCCGCGGGCGAGGCCGACGACTCCCTGATCGGCTCCGCCGTCCTCGGGCACGCCGCTTTCATCCCCGGCTGGTCCGGCCGCCGCGACGACGCACTGGAGCGCATGCAGGCCGCGCGTACCTACGCCCGGCGCGGCCCCGCCTCCGCCGAGCTCCTCGCCTGGCTCGACGCCGTTGAGGCGGAATGCCTCACCCGGTGCGGTGACCACCGCGGTGCCCTCGCCCTGCTTCACCACGCCGAGGACGTGCTCGCCGCCGGCAACGACCACATCTCGCCGGACTGGCTGACCTGGTTCTCCCCGGTCCGCCTCGCCGCGTTCAAGGGGAACACGGAGCTGCTGGCCGGGCACTTGCCGCAGGCCCGCACCACCCTGGAGGGTGTCCTCGGCAGCCTCGCCACCGCCGACGGCAAGCAGCGCGTCGTCGTCCTCGGGGACCTCGCGGCGGTGGAAGCCGCGAGTGGCCACCCGAACGAAGCGTGCGCCCTGCTGGAGCAGGCACTCGACCAACTCGCCGTCACCTGGTACGCCACCGGCATGGACCGCGTCCGCGAGGCCCGCCGCGCCCTCGCCCCGTGGCAGGACACGGCGGCCGTGCAGCGGGTCGACGACCGCCTGTACAGCTGGTCAGCGACCCTCAGCTCTCTGCAGCGTTGAACTTCTCGATCAGCGCGGGCAGTTCGTCGAGCGAGTCGATCCGGAACGTCGACCGGTCGGCGGCCGGGTCGTGCTGCTGGATCCACCCCCACGGGCCCCGCCTGATCAGGGCTGTGCGCATCCCGGCGGCGAGCGCGGGCAGCACGTCGTTGTCGAGGCGGTCCCCGACGTAGAGGATCTCGTCGAGGGCGGCCGGCGTCACCTCGGCGACGCGTTCGAAGAACAGTGGATCGGGCTTGCTCGCGCCCCAGTCGTCGGAGGTGCCGATCAGGTCGACGTCGCCGGTGAACAGGTCGCGCAGCAGGCCGCCCGCACGCACGGTTTGGTTGCCGGCGATGGCCAGCCACAGGCCGTCCGCGCGGAGCTGTGCGAACGCGGGGCGGACGTCCGGATAGAGATCGTCCTCGCCGAACCACTCGGGCTTGCCGGCCGCCGCGCGGGCCTCACGCTCCTGATAGAGATCGAACCCGGGCCGGAAGACCTGGAACGTCTCGCGGTAGTCCCGGCCCTCGGCGATGACCGCGCCGAACTGCGCGACGAAGGTGTGCCTCGGCACGCCGAGCCAGTCGGCCCAGGTGCCGTACTCCCGGGTCTCGTCCACCAGGCACTCGCCGACATCGAACACCACTGCCCTGATCGTCATCCCCGCAGCCTAGCGAGGCGAGGACGTCCTGTCAGTGGTCGCCCGTACGATTCCGGCATGCCCGATGCACTGCCCATCCCCGATGACCTGATCGCCCTGCAACGTGCCCTGGATGCGGCGCGCACCGAGCTGGGGGCGTGGATCGCGGAGACGGAGGCCACCCGGCGGGAGGAGTACCCCGACGCGGAGCAGAGTCTGGAGCGCGGCATCTGGCCGGACGACCTCCGGGCACGCCTCGCCGAGCTCCGGGCCGCACAGACCGCCGCGCTCGAGGCCGTCCGGCACCACCCCACCATGCAGCAGGCACTGGAGGACCGCTGCCACTGGGTGACCGAGCGGGCGCTCAAGGACGCCGCGCGGGCAGTCAACGCCTGAACCCGGGCACGAACCTTCCCGGATCCGGGAAAGTTGCAGGCCAGGCTGGCGACCTTCTTCCCGGACTCGGGAAAAAGCCTGGTCAGGGCGTTTTCCTGAGGCCAGGAAAACGCCTGGCGGTGGCGTTGAGGTGGACGCGTCGCTACAACCCCAGAAGTGAGGTCATCTCGTTCTGATGACGTACGTCCATAGGCCGTGCGAGCGAAGTCACCCCATCGGTACTGTGCCAGTACAGAGGCGATGTCTGAGGTGGGGATGGCAATGTGCCAATCTGGGGAGAACACAGTAAGACGCAGTTGGAGCCAGGGACTAGCGAAGGGAGGTGTTTGATCATGAGCTTCCCTGTCGACCTCACTGCCGCGCTCAGCGGAGCATCCGTCTCCCAGCTCTACAACTGGCGCCGGACAGACCTGCTCCGCCCGGAAGTCCAGGACAATCCGGTGCTCTACTCGTTCCGCGACCTCGTCGCCCTTCGCCTCTTCGTGAAACTGCGCAGTGAAGTTCCGCTCCAACGCATCCGCAAGGCGATGAACCAGCTCCGAGAGTGGGACCTCACAGAGCACCCCTCGACCTACACGCTGCTGACCGACAAGGATTCGATCTTCCTTGACGAGGGCGACCATCGCGCAGTCGACCTCGTACGTCACCCCGGGCAGCGCATGCTAATGACCTTGGAAGATGCCTTCGCTCCCTTCACGAACCTGCAGGGCCGCGATGTGGTCGACTTCCGCAAGCCACGCCCACAGCTAGAGGTTCGCGAACTGCGCCTCGGAGGCTGGCCAACTGTGGCAGAGACGCGAGTCGCCTACGACACCATTGCCAAGCTCGTCACCGGCGGAGTCGCGGCCGAGGACGTAGCTCGCTTCTACCCCGGCGTCACCGCCAAGGCCGCCCTCGACGCCACTGACTTCCACCAGGAAGTGGTACAGATCCGGGGGCGCGCTGCGTGAGGTTCTTCCTCGACGAGAACGAGAGCCCGGCCATTCTTCACCCGCTTCGTGCGGTCTACTTCCAGCATGAGTTCAGCTCGGCCGACGAGGAGTCGCTGCGGGGCACGCTGGACGTGGAACTCATCCATGAGGTTGCTCGCCGGGGCTTCCACGCGATCCTCACCCAAGACCGCAACCAGCTCTCCAACCGGGACGAACGGCAGGCGTACATAGACACCGGTCTGCACTGGATCGGCCATACCGAACCGGACGCTCGCGGCCTTCTCCTGATAGCCACCACGTCTGCGGCCTATCTGGCGGCGATGCCACACATCATCAACGAAATCGGGCAGGCCACCGACGCCCATTCGTTCCACGTGAAGAATCTCCCACTGGAAGCTGGCCAGCGGCTCAGGGTCAACCGCCTGAAGACATGACAGCGCGCCCCCGCCCGGCCCAAAGGCCAGACGAGGGCGCGAAGCTGTGGTTCGGCGGACGCCGGAAAAGGCAGGTCAGGGCACACGTATCAGAGGCGCATCAGCAGGCTCCGGCTCCGGCACATCAGCACCCAACCGCCGAAGCGCACCCTCCAACACCAGGATGTACCGACGCAAGGCACGGATCGTCAGATCCTGCAGCCGAGAGTGCTCCCGCTGAGCCTCCTGCTCCGTCGTCAACACCGCCACCGCGTCACCGAGACGAATGACCTCCTGGGCGAGACCAGCGATCGTCGTCAAGTCCTGCGTCCGCGGCCGCACATCGCCGCCGTCGTCCTTCGGGGTCCGCGAGATCCGCGCCACCAGCACCGACGTCAAGCCACCCACCACGGCAACCGCGATACCCAGCACAGTCTGGTCACCGCCCATGGCGCCCCCTCCCACACGAACAGATCCGTCTGCGGCGCCCCGTCACCGCCGCGATCACCACCAACAGCAGCACCGGCGCCGCCAGCAACGGGATGGACGCCCACGCCTCCCGGTATGCGCCCGTCGCGGCCGCCGCCAGGTAGGCCAGGGCCCAGATCGACGGAGGCGCCGCGGCGGCAGCGAACCCCCACGTATCCCGTCCACTACGGCGGCCGGCCGCCAGGCACGCCAGCACACCGCAGCCCAGCCACACCGCCCCCCAGCAGTGCAGCCCCATCACCGAGGTGACGACCGACGCCGCCCGAACCAGGCCCGGCCGCGGCGTCGTCAGCAGCCCAACGCCGTAGACAATCCACGGCAGACCGCACGCCAGCAACGCGGTGCCGCGCCAGCCCAGCCGGCGCCGCCACCGAGCAGGCGCGGCACCCACGTCACAGCACCGGGTACTGGTCGGCCGCCGCCCGCGCCGCCGAGTCGGTGCGCGGAGTGTGCTTCGCCGTCCAGGCGGCCACGCCCGTGATCGCGGTCGGCACCACCGCCAGGACGAACGGGCCCAGCCAGGTCGGCAGCCAGCCGACCAAGCCCGGCTGATCCTGCACCGCAGTGAGGCCCGCCAGCAGGCCGACAGAGCCGACGTACGCCGCAGCGGCGCCGACCTTCACCTTGGTCTCGATGGGTCCAGCCATGTCAGTTCTCCTTCGTAGTGGTGTTGCCGACGGCGACGTTGACGTCGACGCCCGCGGCCAGGGCCGTCTGGACTGCCGCCGCGGCCTGAGCGCCGACATCGTGGATCGCGGCGAGGACCGCCTCCGTGTCGACGCCGTCGTGGCCGTCCAGCACGGTCTTGAGGACGGCAGCCTGCGCGGAGAGCTGGGCCTGCAGCGCCGCGAGCTGGTACTGGGCCGGCGCGATGCCGGCCAGCAGCCACAGAGCCGGCACCGTGGGCCGGGCCGGATCCTGCACCCACGCGCCATCGACCCTTGGCAGGTCGGCGTTCCAGACGCGCTCCGGCGTGCCCGCGATCATGTCGCGGAGCTGGCCGAGACCGCTCATCACGTCCCGGTACTGGGCGTCCGTCATGAAGTCCTCCTCAGAGGGGGTAGTGGGGGCCGCAGCGCCGGTGGCGGCAGCCAAGATCCGGGCGAACGGGATGTTGCCGGGGTCGCCGTGCTGGTTCTCGGGGACGTGCTGGTGCCCGCACCAGCCCTTGAAGGCGTTCCACTGGGCGAAGCTCATCCGCACCGCCGTCCCGCCGTACGACGCCGGGTACGCCATCCACTCCGAGGCACCCGACAGCGGGATGCCGTGCTGGTCACGGAGCCAGCGCATCAGCCATGCCAGATCGCGCACCGCCCAGTCCGGCGGGTCCGGCCAGTAGATGTGCTGCACTCCCTGGCTGGTCCAGCGTGCGTGCGTTGCCGGGTCGCACGTGCCAACCAGCTCGACCTGGAACGCGTTCGCCTGGTTGGTCTGCACACCACCCGGCGCATTCACCAGCGCCCGGGCGGACTCGTCGACGTCGAAATGTTGGTGCCACACCAGCCGGCGGGCAGCGAAGTCCGGCACGCCAGTCACGTTCGGTGCGACGGCGCCGCTGTCGTAGCTGACCAGGGTGGCGCCCTCGGTGGTGTGGAGCACACCGCAGTTGGACTCCATGTCGGAGCCGCCGTACCGGCCGCCGCCGAAGAACAGGTCGAGCAGGGCGCCGGGGATCTTCTGTGGTCCCGTGCGGGCCATCAGGCCTCCAGGTGTGCGAGAGCCCCCGGCCGGACGGCGCGGGGGCTGGCGGGTCAGGACCCGGGCGCCTCGTCGGCGTCGACCCGGGCGGGTATCACCGGTGGTAGCTCCGGCGCGGGCGGCGGCCCGTCAGGTACGGGTATCACCGGCGGGAGTTCCGGCGGCGCCTGCGGACCCTCGGGCATGGGGATGACCGGTGGGTGCTCGGGCTCCGGACCCGGGTCGGCGGGCGGCGGCGGGTCCTCCGGCTTGGGCGGTGGGGACCCGGGCAGGACAACGACAGGTTCAGGGGTGGACACGCGTCTCCTCAGGAGTGGTAGCCGGACGCCGCCAGGACAGCGCACCGCACGGACCCGGCACCGGACGTGCGGCGGGCCTGGACGCGGATCTCCACGGTGCTCTCCTGGGCGCCGGGCAGAGCGAACGGGCCGACGGTGACGGCGCCCTGGCTGGTGCCGACGGTGGTGGTGGCGCCAGTAGCGGCGGCGTTGACGGTGACGCGGACCTCGCCGGCTGTGGCGGCGTCGGCGATGTGGCCGATTGTCACGAAACCGGTTGGGTTGATCTTGTAGACGGTCATGCGGTAGATGTCCTCGAACGCCGCCGCGGTGCTCGCCAGCCAGTCGGCCGTGCGGGCCGGCGCATACACCCACGGGATGTACGGCCGCGCCAGGCCCCCGCCCGTCGGATCGTCGTGTACCACTGCGGCCCCGTTGAGGTCCCAGATCGTCGCGGCCTGCGGGGCCGCCGTCGCCGTGGCCACCGAGAATGCGATGCTTCCGTCCGTGCGGTAGAGGCGGGCGACACGCTGGGCGCCGTCCTGTCCCAGCAGGAACTGCACGCTGGACCCGGCCGCGTTCTGGACCTTCAGGGCCTTCGTCGGACCGATCGTGATGTCGTCGGTGATCGCGGACGACTGCGCCGGCCGGATCTGCGACCGCCCTGCCAGCAGCCGCAGCCGCCCCTCCACCGACGTGATCCAGTCGCCCAGGTCGTCACGCTGAGCAGGTGCCATCAGGTCGCCTCCAGGTAGAGGTCGGTGGTCTCGGTGCTCCCGCGTTCCTCGACTTTGACCTTCAGGCCCACGACCCGGTACGTCGCCGTCAGCATGTCGGGATACCAGAGGTCTCGCAGCCGCAGCCGCACCGACGACCCCAGCAGCGGCTGGCCGACAGTGGCGCTCGCGTAGGACACGGACGGCACTGTCACTGGTCGCAGCGACCGCGCCAGGTCCGCCGTCGCATGCCCGGTCAGGATTGTCGGGTCCTCCACCGAGCTGTAGTCCGAGCTGCCGTCGAGACGCGGCCAGCCGGCCGCGATGTCCGCGGGCGTCGTCGCCAGCGACGTCATCAGGGGCACCTGCTCCGCCCCCAGGTCGGAGCCCACCGACGCACCCCTACTCACCCAGGCGTTGGCCTGCTGCGTGCCGTCGTCGGGGATGGCGTACGCGGTGATGACGCCCGGCAGGTCGAGAGTCAGCGGCACGGCGCCGATGGCCAGCCGCGGGTAGCCCAGCCGCAGAACCTTGTGGCGCACCCCCGCATCGTCCGCGTACACCTGGACCCGCCACTCGAATCCGCCGTCGACGCCGCCGAGCTGATCCAGAAGGCCCCCGAGGTACGGCAGGTCGTAGTGGCTGTAGGTGCGGTCACGCAGGATGCCGGACACCTCGGTGCCGAGCTCGATGCCGATGCTGCCGCCGGACGCGGCCTGCGCGTACGTGACGATCTGCCGGGCGATGGCCAGCTGATCGACCCCGGATGCCGACAGGTCGTCCAGCAGTAGCCGGTGACCACGAAGGTAGGACTCCACGCACGCGGCCTGGATCTCACAGGTGTATGTGCCGCGGTCACTGCCGTGGCGGTTGCGGGTCCACAGGATGCCGCCCCAGGCGACGACGCCGTCCCGCTCCAGGTACAGCATCGTGCGCCCGGGCAGGACGGTGTCCATGACGCGCTGGGCGATGGCGCTGTCCGTGACCGGGATCGTCGCGGACAGGGACCCGGTTTTGCCGATGTAGTCGTCCCAGGTGACGCCCTGGACGGGGACGTATCCGAGGGAGGTGTCGGTGCGTAGGTCGCACACGTGCAGGCGGTACTCGGCCATCAGCCGGCCAGGGCCTGCAGAGTGATGTTGCGGTAGTCAGCCGACGCGCCGCCGCCCGTGACCCGGTGCTTCCACGCCGCGGTGATGGTCTCCCCGGGTACCCCGGTGATCCGGAATGCCATGGTGCCGGGCACGATGTTGTTGTCGCCCGTGTTGAAGTTGATCAACCTGAGGGCGGTGTTGTCGGCGGCTGCCCGGATGGTGCCCGAGGTGGAGCCGGTGATCTGCAGCGAGGAGTACACCGACATCGCGGCCGTGTTCTGGTACATCTGCGACTGCCCGCTGACCAGGATGCGGCCCGACGGCGGTACGACGAGTGTCGTGGACAGCAGGACGCTGGCATCCGCCCACACGGTGCTGGTCGTCGTCGCCGATGCGGTCGACTCGACGAACGAACTGGGCAGAGTCGGGTTGATGGCGAACCAAGAGGAGCCGTTGTAGGCCTCCAGGATCCCGGCGTTGTAGCGCATCTGGCCCGCGTAGGTGCCCACCGTCGCCGCATCCGGAGACACCCCGCCAGACGCCACTGTGTACACGCGCCGGTCGGCGAGGTAGCCGGACACCACCCACGTCGGCACGGACCCGGCCGACGCGCCCGCAGGCACAGTGATGTCCCACAGGCGCAGGTACGCGGTGATGCCGACCGGCGCCGTCGGAGCGGTCGGCGAGCCGGACGCGGTGCCCTGCTGGTAGACGATCTGCCCCAGGCGGGTCCCCGACGCGTCGTAGTCCGTGTCGGACACCGCGATCCACACCGTGTCGATGCGGGTGAGGCTGACGTGCCCGTTGGCGACGGTGAAGTTCTCGGCGACGGTCACCGCCACCGGGTAGGCGCCCTGCGTCAGCGTGCCCTGCACGACCGCCCGGCCCACCGCGATCGTGCCGACCATGCCCGACATGGACAGGGCCAGGGGAGTGCCGCCCGGGATGACACCGGAGCGGACCGTCGTCGCCGCGGTCGGCGTCATCAGGATGGTGGTGAGTCGGATCGCTGCGCGGGTGAGGCCGGTCAGGGCGCTCCAGGCGGCGGCCACGGTCATGGTGGTGACCTCCTGTCACATGTAGGCGGAGCGCCAGCGCACGGTGCAGCTGGCAGCCGGGTCGGTCGAGCCGGGGTCGGCGCGGAAGGAGAGGACGGACTGCCCGGGCGGCAGGGCGAAGGCGTTCTCGGGGATGCTGCGGCTGGTGGCGGTGCCCTGCCGGTCCTGGCCGCCGAGGAGCACGGTCCCGGCCCACGTGTCGATCAGCAGGACGTCGGTGGCGGCGAGGGTGATGCCGTACTCCAGGCGCAGGGCCCCGCAGGTGACCGTCGGCGTGACGACCGGCCCCCGGAATTCGACGATTGGGTGGGTGTCCGTGTCGCCGTCGTTGGTGACGAGCAAGTCACCCGTCGATCCCGGACTGCCGAAGGACAGCCCGCTCTCCGTCGGACTGCCGAAGGACAGGCCGGTCTCCGTCGGACTGCCGAAGGACAGGCCGCTCTCGGCAGTGGGCAGGACGGCCGAGGCAGAGGCCTGGGCTACGGAGTATCGGCGCGGGTCGGACGCCTCCCACAGGAGGCTGATCGTCGGGGTGCCCGTGGCGTACGCCGTATCGCTGGAAATGACACGGCGGGCAAGCCGGGCATTGACGAGCAGCTGCTGACCCGCCAGCTGGATGACCAGAGGCTGCTCGTCCTGGCGTAGGGATGTCGCGGCCAGCAGGGTGCGCCGAAGGGCCGGCCAGTCTTCCGGAAGGCCGGTGACCTGCATGTTGCAGGTGATGGCGCGCGCCTGCGCCAGGAGCCTGCCGGGTAGGGAGCCGTGCTGCTGGGCCCGCGGCGCGCTGGCCGAGTCAACTCCTGGGAGATCCTCCCAGCCGGGGACATCGCCGACGGAGAAGGGGGTGCCGTCGCCCCACAGCATCCCTGCCCACTGGATCTGCTGGTCGGCGGTGATCAGTTCTCCCGCCATGGCGTCACCCCCTTCCCCTGGCGAGGACCATCAGGTCCATGGCGGTCTGCCGGGCGCCGCCGGACTCGGACTCGTAGTACCGCTCGATGTTCAGAGCGGGCCCCTGCCCAAGGCCCTGCGTCGCGGCCGTGCCGGCAGGCGGGGCGAACTGGCGGACGTTCGCCCCGGCGGGGCCGAACTGGGCAGCCGAAGCAGCGGGGTAGGTCCATGCCGGGATCGTCAGGGGCGGGACGGCCACGAGTGCGGCCATCGTCCGCTCCAGCTCGCTCTGCCCGCCCTCGATGCCCTGCACGATGCCCGCAGGGATCCATCGGCCGACCCGGTCCGCCATGACCCGGGACGGGGAGTTGATGCCGAGCGCCGAGGCGATCGGCCCGGGAATCGTGTCCTTGGCGAAGCTGACCAGCTTGTCCTTGAGCCAGCCCCCCATCGACTTGATGCCGTCCCAGAGCCCCTCCACCACGTGCTTGCCCGCGCCGTAGAGGAGACTGCCGAGGTCACCGAGCGCGCTGACGATCTTGCCCGGCAGGTCCTTCACGTAGTCGATCGCCTGGGCAGCGATCATGGCCTGCCCGGCCGTGAACTGCAGGAACGCGTCCCGGGCCGAGTTGTACAGCGAGCTGCCCAGCGACGAGATGCTGCTGAGGATTCGTCCGGGGAGCTGGGACACCCACGTGACGATGTCGGCTCCGACGCCGACCACGGCCCGGTACGCGGACCGGAATCCCTCGGTGATCTGGTCCCAGTAGCGGACGATCAGCAGGACCGCGATGCCGATCGGCCCCGTCAGGATCGCGAGCAGGAGCGGCCAGTTGGCCCGCAGCCAGTCCAGGACGGACCCGGCCGCGGACTTGATCCAGTCGACGGCCGCCGACCAGGCGCCGATCGTCGCGGACTTGATCGTGTCCCAGTTGGCGACGATCAGGGCGACCAGGGCGACGACCGCCGTGATCACCCAACCGACGGGGCCCATCGCGATCAGCCAGGCCGCGGCCATGCGGGCAGCCTGCAGCAGGCTCTGCACTCCCATCAGGACCCAGCCGCCGACCACGACAGCCGCGGCACCGACCTGCGCAGCGGCGCCCGCAACCGCGCCGGCCGCGGTCACGACCCACGTTGCGGCCTGCCGGGCGCCCGAGGCGACAGCGGCAGCACCTGCGGCGATCCACGCGCCAACCTGCTGCGCGGCGCCGGTTACCGCCGATGCACCCGCCGCGACCCATCCGCCGACGGTGCGGTACGAAGCGGCGACGCTCTCGGCCGCCGCGGTCACAGCCGCGGTCTGCGTCGCCACCCACGCCGAGACCTGGGCAGTGCGCGACGTCGTAGCGGCCACCCCGGCCTGGACGTAGCCGACTGCCATGGTGATGAGCACGGGCAGGAGCGCCGTCGTGATGATGGCCGCCACGATCTCGATCGCGGTCTTGTTGTCGTCGAGCCAGTGCGCGGTCGCGCCGAGCGCGGGCACCAGGGTTCCCGTCAGCCAGTTCGCCAGGTCGGCGGCCGCCGGCACAAGGTGCTCGCCCAGCCAGATGGCCGTGTCGGCGGCAGCCGGGAGCAGGTGGTCCTTGAGCCAGCCCGCCACGGTGCCGACGGCCGGGGCGATGTCGTCGCGCAGGATCCGTCCCACGTCGGCCACCACCGGCCCGAACTCGGAGCCAAGCCTGGAGGCGGTGTTGCTCGCGGCGGGCAGCAGATCGTCGCGCAGCCAGTGCGCGAGATCGGCGGCGGCCGGCGCGAGGTGGTCAGCGAGCCAGGAAGCGCCCGTTGCCAGGGCGGGGACGAGTTCGTCGGCGACGTGGTGCGCCAGGTCCCCGACTGCGGGCAGTACGGTGCCCCTGACCCAGTCCGCCGCTTGTCCGAAGGACGGCCCGAAGGTGCTTGCGAGGTAGCCGGCCAGGCTCGTCAGGGCGGGCAGCACCTTGCTGCCGACCATGTTGGTGATGCCCTGCTCAAGGCCCCGCTTGAAAGCCTCGATGTGGGTGGCGGCATTGTCGCGCAGGGCCGCGCCGGTCGCGTCGGCCGCCCCGGTAAGGGTGCCGAGCGAGGACGCCGCGGTCTTGACGTTGAGGGAGAAAATCGCAGCGCCGAGATCCTCGCCGGGCCCGCCGAAGAGGTTCTGGATGACCTGAGCTCGTTCGGCGGTGGCGGGCATCCGCCGTAGGGCGTCCAGGACGGTTCCGAGGGCGGCGGTGGCGCGCGGCCCGCCGGCGGCGACGTCGTCGGTGACCTTCTTGCCGGACAGGCCAGCGGCCTTGAACGCAGCGTCGATGGCGGTGCCGCCGCCGGTGACCTTGAGGGTGAACTCCTTGATCGCGTCGCCGACCTTGTCGGTCTCCTTCGCGCCGCCGGCCAGGGCCTGGCGGACCAGGCCCATCGCGGTGGAACCCTCGATGCCAGCGGTCTTGAAGATCGGGGCGTACTCGGTGACGGTCTCCAGCACGTCGCCGGCGCGAGTGTCCGCGCCACGCAGACCCACGGTGATCAGGTTCAGGCCTTCGGTGGCGTCCTTCGCCATGCCGTTGCGGATCAGCTGACCGACGGAGGTGGCGGTCTCACCGAGGTCTAGGTCGAAGGCCTTGGCGGTGTCGAGAACCTGGGTACTGATGGCCTTGAGCTGCGCGTTGGTGGCGTTCGGCGGGGCCAGGCCGGCGCCCATGATCGAGCGGATCGCCTCGGTGCCCTGCTCGAAGGAGTCGGCCATAGTGCCGGAGAACAGCTCCCCGGCGACCTTGCCGTAGCGGGCCGCATCCGGGCCGGTGGCGCCGAGCTGGGCCTGGAGCTTGCCGGTGATCTGGTTCTGCTCCATGGCGTCGCCGAGGCCCTTGACCAGGAGCCCGCCGACGACGGCGGCAGCGCCCGCGACGCCGATGGCAAGGCCCTTGGCGAGGCGCTTGGCGAAGCCGTCGCCGGCCTCGTCGCCTGCATCGGCGATCGGGCCGGCGATCTGCTGGCGGATGGAGGCGCCGATGCCCTGCACCGAGGGGATGATCTGCAGGCTCGCGTAGCCGACGTTCGGCATGTCCCATCCCCTCGATGCAGTTGTCTGTCAGATGATGTGTCCCGCTGCCACGGCATCGCGATGGGCGTGCGCGCGGGCGACGGCTGCCTGCCGTGCCGCCTCGCGGTCGGGTGGCGCCGCGGCGCCACCGGTGGCCAGCGGCGTCGGGCGCGGGATCGGCTTCGGCCGCGGGCTGGGCGACTTGACGCCGGAGTTGGCGCGCTGCCAGTTCGCGTCGACGAGAGCGTCGACGGCCCCGGCGAGCAGGTAGTCGGACATCGACCACTGCGCCTGCCCGCCGGCCATCGCAGCGCGTAGGCGCGAGGTGGGCGGCAGGCCCCGGACCAGGACACCGAGCTCGCGCCACGTCAACTCACCCGTGTACAGGTGCCGGAGCCGAACCCCCGGGTAGGTGGCCGCGAGGTCGGCCTCGATGGCCTCCCCGTACTCCCTCAGGAGCTGGCGGAGGCCGGAGATTCCCCCAGCGCCATCCCGCAGTGCTCCTGGTAGGCCTTGAACAGCGCCTGCAACTGGTACTGGGCGAGGGGCAGCGCGCGGAAGGCGGGCCAGTGCTCACCGAGGGCGGTTCGGAAGACCCCGATCATGGCCTCGACGTCGCCGCCCTCGGCGGCCTCCAGCAGGTCCCACACGGACAGGGACTGCACGTGGGCGAAGTCCCAACGGCGGTCGGACCACTGGACGGTGAAGGGGGTGAGGTCGACCTCGTGCCTGACGGCGTCGAGGTTGAAGTCGAACGGTCGGCCGTCGGGCCGGGACGCGGTACGGGTGTTGGACATGCGCGGTCCTCGTCTCGTGGGTGCGCGGTGGATGGGTGGTGCCGGGGCGGGCGGACCGCGCAGCTCGCCCGCCCCGGGCCTGGGTGGGTCAGGAGACGGTGACCGCGCAGGTCCCGGCCTGGCCCATGTAGGTGGCAGTGATGGTTGCGGTGCCCGCGGCGACACCCGTGACGTAGCCGAACGCCACGGTGGCCTTCGGCGCGTTGCTCGTCGTCCAGGCGCACAGCGGGTCGGCGGTGACGTTGCGGGTCGTCGCGTCGGAGAGCGTCGCGGTGGCGGTGAGGGCACCGATCTGGCCGACGGTCAGTGCCTTCGTGGTCGGGGCGACGGCCACGGACACGACGGTCGGCGACTCGTACCTGTCGAAGAGGACACCGCTCGCGTCGGGGTAGATGACGGCCGCGAACTTGGCCTTCGTCAGGTCCGTCTCGTTCTCGTCGCGGTCGCCGTCGAGCGCGATGATCGAGTAGTTGCGGGTGATACGCCGCAGGATGACCCCAGCGGACGTGTCCCTCGTCTCGAACGCGATCTTGCGGGGGACGGGCACGGGGACGACGATCTGGCTGGACGTGCTGCCCGGCCACAGCAGGGCCCTCGTGGTGGGGTTGTCCTCCAGGGCGGTGAAGGACTTCGTCAGCTTGAAGTGGTTGCGTGCGGTGCGGACGAGGATGCCGCCCCACGCGAAGTAGTCGTTGACGTCCTCGTCGCGGGACTCGGGCATGCCGTCGTCGCCGTCGAGGAGCCCGGCAAGGGTCCAGCCCGCACCGAAGGCGGTGTTGGCGTCGACGGGGTTGGCGGTGGCGAGGCTGTCGGCGATCCAGATGTCGGCGTTCGCCCACAGCCGGGCCTTCGTGGTGTCTCCGGCCATGGCGGCCTACTCCTTCTGTCAGGTGATCTGGACGGGCCGGACGGATGCCGACACGGTGAACGTCGCGAGGTCGACCTCGCTGTCCGGGTCCTTCGCCGGGATCGGGCCGGTCAGGGGCCGCACCGACCGGATGACCGGGCCGACGTGAGTGACCAGCAGCGCCTGGGCGAGCTGGGCGAGGTCGTACGCCTGGTCGGCGTCCGCATGCCAGACGGTGCACCGCAGGGTGACCCGGGTGTCCGCCATCGACGGGTGCGGCAGATCCGCGTCGATGCGGACCATGACGTAGGGCAGGTGCGGGTCCTCGTGGGACCGGCTGTCAGGAACCCGGGTGCCGGTGGTGACGCCGGCCGTGCAGGGTTCGGTCCGGCCGGCGAGCACGTCCCGCAGGACGCCGGCCGCCGCTGACTGTGCATCGGGGAAGGTGGCCGTGGCAGCCCAGCTCACCGGGCCTCCTTGACCTCGGCGCCGATCGCCCCAGCCGCCCGGGTCAGGATCCCGTCGCGGGCCTGCCAGCCCATCGCGCGGCGGTCGGCGACGGTGACGCGGGCCGCCTCGCGGTCGGTGGCGTACGGGTGCACCTCGACCGTCTCCGGCGCGGGCACCGAGGCACGGACCTGCCCCGCGACGGCCTGCGCCGCCTCGTCGACCATCGCGCGGACCTCGGGGCTCCGCAGCACCTCCCGCACCCCGGCCGAGTCCAGCTCGAACTCCACACTGCTGCGGGCCACGGCGCCTCCAGGTGCTATCCGGTGGAGCGGCGCATCTGCCACTCCACGTGATGGACGCCGCCGCCCAGGGGGTCCCGCCAGCGACCGACCTCGCCCTGCACCTCGCAGGTCAGGGCGTCGTACTCGATCCGGTCACCGGAGCGGACGTCCACATCTGTGCCCGGCTCGGACAGGACCCGCCAGCCGGTGACGACGGACGTCCGCTCGGCGCCGGCGACTTCGCTCTGGTAGGTCGGCTGGACGGACAGCCGCTCGACGGTGGTGCGGGTCGCCTCACCTGGCGACCAGTCGGGCACGGTGTTGCCGCCGCGGTCGGTCCGCGTGCCGGGGCGGATCCGTACGACGGACTGGTCCCAGATCACGCGTCGTCACCCCGGTTCAGTCGGTGGGCGGTGACAGCCGCCGACCACTGGGAGGTGACGCCGACGGCCGCCTGAGCGCCGAAGGTCACCGACTCGGAGCCAGCGGTGTAGGACTGAACGCCGGGCTGCACCCGGTACATCGAGCGGGCCTGGTCAATGACCGCCTCCTGGATGTCCTGCGGCACCTCCGCCCACCCGTGGTCGTAGGTGATGACCAGGCACCGCAGGCGGCTGGGCCACGGGCAACCGAGCCGGCGCAGGTAGCCGTCGGCGGACCACTCGTAGTCCGTGCCCTCTACCAGCAGCGTGCCGGACAGGACGACGGAGCTGATGGCGGTGACCGGTGCGGCGGGCAGCAGGATCGCATCCCGACCGTTGCCGTCGCGAGTGATGGTGTCGCCCGCCACCGCGGTGACCGGGTGGCGGACTGCGCCGCGAAAGCGGCGGCTGGCTGCGGTCAGGGCGGCCAGCAGGGTGGGATCGGTGGCCGGCTTGCCCAGCCAGATGGCGAGCTCGGCCGGGTCGGCGAGGAGATCAGCCGTCGACACCCTCGCCGCCCTTGTTGGGCGCCGCGGCGCGGGCCTTGTTGGCCGCCGTCGGCCGACGCTTGCTCTCCGGCGCCTCGGGGGAGGGCTCCTGTGGGATGTCGTCGGTCGCCGCCGGCGTCTCCGGCTCGGCTTCGGGCTCCGGGGCGTCGAGGGGCACGCCGCCGAGGCGCTCGGCGTCGGCCTCGTTGAGCTTCATCACGGTCTGGGTGCCGTGCAGGGTGACCGTGTACTTCTTCAGCTGTCCGCCCACGGCGGCCTCCTGGGTCGGGTAGTCGATGGGGACGGAAGTGGAGGGCGGGCCGCACGCCGCGTTGTGGGCGCCGCACGGGCACCGCCCTCTCACCTGCCGGTGGAACCCCTGCATCAGGGAGCGAGCTGACCGGCGGTCCGCATCGCAGCCAGTAGCGCGTTGACCTTGGTGCGGAGCGCCAGGTAGTCGGCCCGCAGGGCGTCGTACTCGGCCTTGGTGGGGTTGGCGCCGGCGGCGACGACGGAGGTCGCCGCCCCGGCGTCGGCGACGGCGGCCGTCTGCCTGGCCTTCCGGACGGCGCCGGCGGCGGGAGTGTTGTACGCCATGGTCATGCCTCCGATCAGGCCGTCAGGTCGATCTCGACGATGGCGTTGGGCTGGATGACGCCGAACGCGGCGCGCATCTCGGCGAGGACCGCGACCAGGTTGCGGACGAAGAAGTCCAGGTGGGAGTCGGTCATCTGGACGGTCGCCTGCTCGCGGTCCCAGAGGATGCACTTCTTGAAGTCGCCGACGTAGCCGGTGCCGGCCGGGACGGCCTCCGTCTCGATGACGGGCAGGCGCCACATCGACATCTGGTCGGGCCCCGTCACGGCGGGGCCGCCGTAGTAGAACCGGGCCTCGTTGTCCTGGAGCAGGTCGATGGTCTCGGTGTCCGCCGGGTTGAGGAGGTAGGCGTTGGCGATGGACCGGCCGACCGTCTTGACCTTGGTCTTCGCCTTGCGGAGCGTGGTGAGCAGGTCGGTGTCCCACGCCTGCGCCTGGACGCCGCTGACGTTGCCGATCCCGTCGAAGTTCTCGCCGGTGCCGTCTCCGCTCACCATCTGGTCTTCGAGCTCCTCCTCCAGGTTGTACTTGAGGAAGGCGTCGATGAGGGTGACGACCTGCGCGGCGTCGGAGATGGCGCGCTTGGTGACCGGCAGCCAGTTGGCGATGGTCTTCACGGTGGTGGTGATCTTGGCGGTGGTGAACCCGGACTCCGGCTTGTAGCCGCCGCCCGCGTTGTTGACCAGAGCGCCGGCGCCGCCGGGAGCCGTCGGTGCGGCCGAGCTGGTGGCCTCGGCGACCGGGGCGGCGGCGTTCGTGACCGCCGTCAGCCGCGCGTACTCGACGGTGTCGGAGGTGGTCTTGCCGGGGGTAACGACGTCGCGCAGCCGCAGCGGGCGCTGGAAGGCACCGAGGCCGACCTGCAAACCGATGTTGTCGTTGATGACGAGCGCACCGGCGGAGGTGTCCGACAGGCCCGTCACCAGGGACTTGAAGCCGGCCATTCCCGACTGGACCCGCTGGTTCTTCGCGAACCTGCCGTCCGGTGCGGTGGCGAGCAGGGACTTGTACTCGTCGGACTCGGTGAACTGCTGGCCGATGGTCTTGCCGGCGGCGGGCAGTTCGAAGCCCGAGGCGGTGCGGCGGCGCCCGCCCTCGCTCTTGGCGTTGAGGGCGATGTCCTCGCCGAGGTCGGCGAGGGTCTTGCGGAGCTGGTCGTTGCCCTTGAGGGCTTCGAGGTCCGCGCGGGCGGTGGTGGCCTTGGCCATGTGCTCGCGCAGCTGGCCGGCCTCCTCCGGGGTGAAGTCCCGGTCGCCGTCCTCCGCGCTCTTGGCGATGACCCGGGCCTCGGTCAGGTGGTGCTTGATGAGCTCGGAGAGCTCGTTCTTCGTGGGCATGTGGTGTCCTCAGTCCGTGAGCGAGTTCTCGAACTCCATGAGTTCGAGGTGGGTACGCAGGCGGAGCGAGGCGGCATCGGCCCTGGCGGCCCCGGTGGGGGCTTCGCGGAGGTCCGGCGTGGTCTCGTCGGTGCTGCTGATGGGAGCGGTCAGGCCATGCTGCTCGGCCATGCGGGCGGCGAAGCGCTCGAAGAGGGCATCCTCGTCCGGGGTCGCCTCCGCAGGGGCGGGCGGGTCAGCCTTCGCGGTCGGTTCGGTGCCGGCGGCGGGCGAGTTGGCCGGGGTGTTCTGCGGGGCGGTGTTTTTCTCGGGTTCGGCGGCGGCGATGACCTCGCCGAGCGCCGTGTGGGCGTCCTTCAGGCGGTCCAGGTGCTTCGCGCCTAGGACGCGCCCCTCCTTGACGCCGCGGGCCAGTGCCGCTGTCTTCGCAGCGAGCAATTCGGTCTCCTGGTTGGCGCCGACCAGGCACGGCCCGACCTCGTACAGCTTGAGCTCGCGCAGCTCGTAGTAGCCGTACCGGCCGGCTGTCCCGTCGGTGCCCTCGACCCATGCGCCTTCGACGACGTCGTAGGCGAAGCTGAACTGGGTGACGCGGCGGCCCTTGAGCAGCCGGTACACCTGTGCGGCGGTCGGATTGGTATCGACGTCCTCGATCTGCCCGGTGACCTCCAGGCCGTCGGCGGTCTCCTTCGCCGTCATGACGATGCCGACGTGGGAGAACGGGTCGTCCCAGTCGTGGGACCAGATCACCGGGATCGGGTCGCCCTTCGCGGCCCAGTCCGCCAGAGTCTTGGTGAACGCGCCCGGCTGGACGACGTCCCCGACACTGTCGGTGTTGCCGAACACCGAGACCAGCGCGGTGAACTGACCATCGGCGAGGCCGTCGGCGGCGCCGGCGGCCTTGATGCGGGCTGTGCACTGCTTGGTGCGTGGCACCGCCTACTCCTTTCGCTCGTACGTGAGCTTGCAGTTGCAGTTCGCCGTCTCCGACTCCCTGCCGTGCGCGTCCCCCGGCCAGCGGCAGCCGTTGCCGAACACGTCGTCGATCTCGACGCGGTCGCCGTTCAGGGCCTTGTGGGACGTGCGCGGATTGCTGCCTCCGGTCTTCCACACCTTGTGGGTGAGGCCGGAGGCACCGGCGGCGTCGTGGCCGCCGAAGGACCGGGACTCGGTGGACGCGGTCCAGGCCCGCCGTACTGCAACAGCGCCGGCCCAGACGGCTGCTGCATTGGTGAGGCTCTCGCGCCAGTCCCCGGAGGTGTCGGCCACCGCCTGGGTCAACTGCTCAGTCCCGGCTGCCTCGTGCGCGGCGGCGTGGGTCTCGGCCGCAGCAAGGAGCCACGGCAGCATCACGTCCGCCGCCCAGCCCTCCGCGTCCGCGTTGTGCTCGGCGAGGACTTCCCACGCGCCGACCTGCGCGAGACGAAAGGCCCTGCTTTCCATGAGCGACTGGAGTTGCGCGAGGCGGTCCGGGGCGCCCGCCGCCCACGTCGCCAGAACCTCCGACGGGGCGGCGTCCTTCGCGCCGACAGATCGCAGGAGGGCGTCCATCTGGCGGGCCGACCACGCCTGGAGCCGGGAGGCGAAGGCGTCACGTTCGGCATCGAATCCGGCCAGGCCATCCGGCCTCCCCTCGGGCGGCGCCGCCTTGACCCGGGCAGGCCTGCCGGCCTTCGGCGCGGTGTCCGTGGGCGAGGCGAGGCCGCCAGCAGTCACGTTGAGCGGGGTGATCAGGTCGTCGCCGCCCTCGATCCAGGGCAGGTTGTTGCGGGCCCGGATCTCGTTGCGGGTCATCCAGGGCCCGCCGGTGGCGGTGGACGCGGCCGACGCCTGCGATTCGAAATCACCGGCCAGCTTCGCCGAGATGTTGAACTCGCAGTACACGTCCTTGCTGTCCGGGAGGTCCGGCAGCAGCTGGGCTGCGATGTCCTGGGTGATGGTCTCGAACCACGGGCCGAGGGTGTCCTGGTAGAGGATCTCGTGCTGCTGGGTGATGTTGCTGTAGGTGGCGTGGTCGAGGATTCCGACCAGCGGCGGCGGAATGTGGAACGCCGCGGCGACCTCCTCCCGTGTCAGCTTTCTGGACTCGATGTACTGGGTCTGCTGCGGGTTCATCGAGACCTGCGTGTAACCCATCCCGTCCTCCAGGATCGGTGTGCCGCCCTCGGCGCCGCCGCCCTGCGTGAACGTCCGCCACATCTCCCGGAACCGGGCCTTCGCCTCAGGGCTCCAGTCCCCGGCCTCGGCCGGCCTGGTGAGCACGCCGGTCATCCGAGCGCCCGAGCGCCACATCTGCGCGCGCTGGCGACTGGACTCCCGGTCCTCCAGGAGCAGGGACCGCAGGGAGTCGAGGGACGAGGCGCCGAACCGCAGGTCGTCCGGGCGGTAGCCGTGGAAGTAGACGACCTCGTCGAGTTCGAAGCGCATCCCGCCGGCGGCCTCGAAGTGGTCCGCCTGCGCCCAGGACCCGCCGACGGGAGAGATCAGCGACGGAGGAACGGGCAGGAGGCGAAGCCTGCCGTTCTCCTTCCGCTTGATCCAATACGCCTCGTCATACAGCGCGATGTCCGAGACGAGGCGCTCCAGCAGCCGGTACTGGGTCATGCCCGGCATCGGTGCGTCGAGGATCCGCGTCAGTGGGTGGTCGGTGAGCCGCTGGCGGTCCGTGTCGGAGACGCGCCGGAAGACGTGGATGCCGACCTGGGCGATGTTCCGCGCGAGGAAGCTGACCACGGTGCGGACCTGCGGCTGGGTGCGCCAGATCTCCGTGTACTCCCAGGCGGCGGGCGAGATGGGGAGGCCACTGTAGGAAAACGGCATCGGACCGGGCCCGGTCAGGTTCAACTGGCCGTCGGCCACGACGAAGGCCATCAGCCACCCCCGCCCGTGAGCACCTGCATGAACTCCACCCGGGTCCGCTCGATGACGACCTCGCCGTCCACGCGCTGCGGGTCCCGGCCTGCTTCCAGCAGCTCGGCGTCCCGCAGGACCAGCAGTGGCCCGCGCTTGGCCCACAGCACGCCGGAGAATGCCTTGTCGGACAGGTTGACCACCACACGCTTGCGGAGGGCCGTACGGCGCCACCAGAACACGGCTACCTCCTCAGACGATCATCAGGTCGTCGTCCTCGTATGCGGACTTCTTCGCCGGCTCGCGGGTCATGGCCTCGGACAGCGCGGTGACCAGCGCCGACATGGCGTCGATCTTCTCGGCGCTCCGCGCCTTGTCCGGCTTCACGTTGCCCGCCGGGTCCATCGCCACCGCGAGGTTGTCGAGCATCCACGTCACCGCCGGGTTGCCGCCGTGCCGCAGCTGCGGCACCTCGACGGTGCCCTTCAGCAGCAGGCGCTGCAGCTCCTTCAGCGGCGGGGACAGGGTCACGAAGCCCTGCCGCACCTTCACCATCGGGGCGTTGGTCTTCGCCAGTTCGTTGGTCAGCGGGACCGCCGACCACGGGTCGAAGCCCAGGCTGCGAACATCGAAGGCGTCGAGGTCCCGCTCGATCTGCAGCTGGATGTAGTCGTAGTCCGCGACGTTGCCCGGGGTGGCGACCAGCAGTCCCTGACGGACCCACACCGATGCGGCTCCGGCCGTACGCCGGTCCAGCGCCTCGATGTTGTCCTCCGGCGTCCACAGCCGCCACAGCGCGTCGAACCCGCCGCGGACGTCGTCCGGGAACAGCCAGCACAGCGCCAGCAAGTCGCTGGTCGCCGCGAGGTCCAGGCCGCCGTACGCTTCCCGGCCGGCCAAGGCCTGCTCGTCGACCATCCCCGCGTTGCGGGTCCAGGACTCCAACGTCAGGTACTTGGTCTCCTGCTTGGTCCGGCGCCCAAGGTGCAGACGCAGGAACTTCGCCAGGTCAGCCGGACTGTTCGCCGCCTCGTTGCTCTTGCTCTGCAGGTAGGACCGCGTCGGGGAGATCCCGTAGCCGGGGTTCGCCTTGCGCCACGTGGCCTCGACATGCGGATCGTCACCCTTCTCCGCCGCCCACACCACGCCGTAGAACGTCGGGTCGGAAAGCGTGCCGCGGGCGACCTGCTCGCAGTACTCCCGCTTGCGGGCGTACACCGTGTGCTGCTTGCCGGCGTCCGCCGTCGTGATGAACGCGATCAGGGGCTGGCGGCGGGAGCCGGTGCCGGTCTCGATCGTCTCGACAAGGTCCGGGGTCTTGTGGACGTGCAGCTCGTCGACGATGCCGCCGTGCAGGTTCGCACCGTGCTGGGCGTCCGCCACCGAGGAAACGACCTCGAAGTACGAGCCGGACCGCGTATGGATGATCTTCTTCTTCAGCGGCTGGACATGGCCCTTCAGCCGCGGCGCCTTCTCCGCCAGCTGCTTCACCGGCTGGAAGACGAAGCCGGCCTGCCGCTCGGAGGTGGCCGCCGCCACAACCTGCGCGCCGGGCTCGCCGTCCGCGCACGTCAGGTAGATCGCGATGCCGCCGCACAGCGTCGACTTGCCGTTCTTGCGCGGCACATCGACATACAGCGTCCGCACGATCCGCACGTACGCGTCCGCGTCGGCATCCCAGCGCACCCACCCGAAAACCGGCGCCAGGATGTAGGCGACCTGCCACGGGTCCGGCCGCAGCGGCTGACCCGCCCACTGGCCCTGGGTATGCCGAAGCAGCCCGAAGGCCTTGAGGACCTTGTCGACCCGGTCGGGATCGAAGACGGCGCCCGGCACGTCGCGGGGCTCCGGAGTCCGGATCAGCGGCGGGCAGTCCGGCAGCGGGATGCCGCGGGTGGTGAGGTACCAGGCGACCTCGGCCGAAAGCTTGAGGCGCTCCAGCTCCGTGTCGTCCAGGAACGCCGCAGGGGTGGCCGGGGTCGCCGGGCTGGCGTCACGCGAACGGGTTGTCCTCTTCCCCGCCATCATCGGCCCCCCTCGCCAGGGCCTGCTCCGTTGAAGGGGTCAGCCCGAAGTGCGCCGCGAATGCCCGCAGCTCGCGCGCTGCGGCCCGTGCGATGCCCACCGCCGGATGCGCGAGGACGCCCTGCTTCGCCTCGATCGTCAGACCGTCCCGGTGCTGTTGCCGGATCGCGTCCACGAACGTCGCCCATGTCTCGCAGTACGCGGCGAGGACCGCCCGGTCCTCAGGCTTCAGGATGTCCAGGCGCTGCAGGCCCGGGACGACGCGCCGCCACTCGGCCGCCGCCTCCGGGCTCAGCCATGTCGGCGGGTTCGGCGCGATCCGCCGGAACGCCGGCCCGGTGTTGACCTCCCGGCCGCCCGAATCCCGGCCCTCCGTGGAGCCCTTGAGCAGCTTGAGGGCGGCCGGCTGAGCAATGCGACCCATGGCGACCCCCTATGCCAGATTCTGAGTAGGCGTCTTCTTGGTTAACCGCGGCGGGGCCCCAGGGATCTGACCTGGTGATTTGGACACCCCTACCCCCTGGGGCGGGTGCCCGAGGAGGTCAGATTGGTCTAGTCCGATCGCTGCTTGCGGGCCCAGCGTGCCTGGTTGGCCCTGAGTGCTTCGGCGGCGCTCTTGGTGGCGTGGCACGAGGTGCAGGCCAGTCCGAGGTTGTCGGGGTCGTCGACTGCGCCGCCTTCGAAGATGGGGGTGATGTGGTCGAGCTGGTGGCCGGGCTCGTCGGGGTCGTCGGGTGGTTCGGTGCCGCAGATGTAGCAGCAGTTGTTGTCGCGGCGGGCGGTGGCGGCTTTGAGCTTGCGCCAGGTGCCGGAGCTGATGCCGTAGCGGCGGGCCTTGTCGTCGCGTCCGGCCCAGGGGATGGGCTGGTGTTCGTCGCAGCGTCCGCGGTTGGTGGCCATTTCGGGGCATTGGGGGTCGGTGCAGCGGCCCTTCGGCGCGGTGGGCACGGCCCCTCCCTTCGTCAGCTTCGGCGGAGACACCCCCTCGGGGGGATCCCCCCTACCCCCTGCTCGGGTTACGGGTTTTCCAGGTTGGTGACGCGGGTCTCCAGGCTGGCGACGCGGTTGAAGAGGTCGGTGAGGTAGGTGTTCACCGTGGTGAAGCCGGCTTCGACGGCGGACACGCGTGCCGCGAGGGTGTCGTAGGTGGCTTGGTCGCCCCATCCGTCGGCACCTGCTGGACCGGTCGGGCCGGTCGCTCCCGTGCTGCCGGTGTCGCCTTGGGGTCCGGCGGGACCGGTCACCCCGGTCGGCCCCGCCGGACCCTGTTCACCCTGCACCCCTGCAGGCCCTGCCGTGCCGGTTGGCCCGGCTGGTCCTTGTGGCCCTGCCGGGCCGGTGACGACGGTGTACTCGCCGCCGGCTGCTGCGGTGGGCGCGATGTCGGCGAGGTTGACGGTCGGCGTGGCTGCGGGCAGGGAGATCGGGTAGGAGCGGCCGGGTGCGTCGTACCAGTGTTCGGTGACGCGGTAGGTCCAGCCGGTCGGTGTGGTGCCTTGGGAGTCAGTGGCGAGCAGGGTGATGGTGAACTCGCCTGCCCCGTCGAGGGGGACGCTGGTTTCGCCGAGGAGGATGACGTCGTGCGCGGCGGAGGTGATCTGTGCTGGCTCGGGCCGGAAGCTGATGGCGCCCCGGACGGGCGTGTCGTTGAGGTGGAGCAACTGGCCGCTGACGGTGACGGTCTGCAGTCCGGCGGGCAGCGGCATGGTCGCTCCTTCCGGGTTTACGGGGTGGGCAGCCAGGGTGTGATGGCGGCGGTCCACTGTTGGGCCATGCGCAGGTAGGCGGGGTCGGTGGGGTGGATTCCTTCGACGTCGTTCCAGCGTTGGGGGATGACGGTCATGTCGGCGGAGGTGACGCGACCGGAGGGGCGCCGGGCTGCGACGACAGCGTCGATGTAGGTGTTGATGGTGGCTTCGACGCCAGCGAGGGCCTGGGGGCGGGAGAGGGCGATGCGGGCGACGGCGACGCGAACGGTCGGTGAGGAGGCGAGGATCTGGTCGACGAAGGTGCCCATCCTCGTCTGCCAGTCGACCAGGTCGTTCTGGCCCGCATCGTTTGTCCCCAGTGCCACGAGGACGATGTCGGGTCGGGCGGTGGGCAGGGCGGCGAGTGCGGGGGGTGCCATCTGCCGCAGGGTCCGGCCGCCTTCGGCGACGGTGGTGATCTGGGCGGTGATGTGGCGGCGCGCGAGGAGGTCGGTCAGCCAGGCTTGGTAGCCGCCGCCGTCGAGGCTGCCGTAGCCGACGGTGATGGAGTCGCCGACGGCGAGGATGCGGACGGCGCCGATGGACGGGATGCCGAGGTCGCGGCGAAGCGCGGCAATGTTGTCGCGCAGGTCGAGGGCGAGGAGGGAGGCGCGCTGCTCGACGACCATGTTGTTGTAGGCGGCAACGGGGCCGTCCCACTCGACGCCGGTGGTCTCGACCCACCCGGCGTCGGTCGCGCCGGCGGCGAGGGCCTGGGCGGTGGCCGGGCTGTAGAGGCTGTACGGGCCGTACGGGGTGGTCACGTGGGCCTCCGATGGGTGGGGCGCGGCGGCGTGGGCAGGCTGTGTGACTCTGCGCCGTCCGGACACTGCATCGGCACTTCCGTGCCGCCGCGCGGTCTGGGGGAATGGCGAGAGCCCCGCAGCTGCTGCTCGGCTGCGGGGCTCTCGGGGAAGTTCCTTGTCCGGACACGCCGGACGTGGGGCCAGTGTGGATCACCTGGTGGCGGTCCGTCAAGCGCTCATGTGCCGAGCGCCCACTCGGGCCGGTAGTCGGGGTAGTTGGCGTACGGCAGCGCGAGCAGGCGGAGCGTCCAGTCGGTTGTCACCGGGGGTGGCGTGAACCGGGCGCCGGTGTCGTCCTGAAGCCACCGGCCCGTGGCGTCCTCATGGAGGGGCCCCATCCATCGGAGGCTGCAGGACCCGCTGAACGAGTGCTCGGTGTGGCAGGCCTGCGGGCATGCCACGTTGGAGGCGGCCACGATCTGCCGCTTGCCAGCGACCTCGGCCAGCACCCGCGCCGGATCGTGCCGGGCCCAGTGCTCGGCGGTACCAGGCTTCAACGGGATGGGCAGGGCACGTCCGTCGTCCGTCACCGTCGACATGGCCAGCACGTGGCCGTTGCGAGTGCGCAGGACGTCGGGCCCCCGCGACTCCCACTGGCCGCTCCAGGGCGCACTGTTGTCCTCGACGGCCAGAGCCACCCGCTCGTCCTCGTCGAGGCGGGCCCGCAGGAACTGCACCAGGTCGTCGGTCATGCCATCGCCTCGGCGAGCACGAGACTCCAGGCGGCAGCAAGTTCGGCCGTACTCGGGGTGCTTCCAGCGGCAAGGCCCTGCGCTTCGGTGAGCAGAGTGCCGGCCCGCTCGCGGGAGACGCCGAGGCTGGCAGCGCGCGAGTGGTACAGCTCCACCTCGATGGCCCTGTCCACCGCAGCGGTCAGGCCAGCTACAAGCGGGGCCACCATCAGGCTGAGACTGGCGGCCCGCAGTTCATCGACGCTGGGGAAGGTCATGCTGTTCATCCTCTCGCGTTGCTGCCCGCCCGGGGAGTGGCCGGGGCGGGTGCACTGTCGATGCGGGGCGTCCAGCCGGCGATGTCCCCGGTACGGACCGGGGCATCGCAGGCGGCGCATACCCAGTGCGCGCCGTCCTCATGGAATGCGAACCCGCCGCAGTGGACCGGGATGTTCTCGCGGCCGATGGGGGCGTACCCCCAGCCGTCGCCGGCCGGGCTGGTCGTGTCGCTCATGGAGCGATGATCCCAGCCCGGCCGACACCGTGTCAGGCGTTCTGCTTGGGCATGGCGGTCGTGCTCATGAGGCCTTCTCCTTGATCCAGTGGACCTGTGATCGGGCAGGATTGTCGGGGTCGTCCTTGATCAGAAACCCCTCTCGGAGGGCGGTCTCCGACTGTTGTTGGTGCTGTTGTTGTTGGTCCTGACCTGCGCCAACAACACCGGAGAGGGGTTGGCGAGAGGGGTCGGGGAGTGGGGGTACGTCGCGCCGGTAGATGCCGGTACTGGAGCCCCGGCCGCGGACCCGCACATCGGTGATGGGGATGCCGGCCGCGATGCACAGTTCCCGGACGGGGCCGGTGGCGGTCCGGTCGCCGGTCATCTCGGCGGCGATCTGGGCGAGGTGGATCCGGTCGCCTGGGAGGGGCATCAGGCGGTGGAGGAGGGTCAGAAACTCGGTTGTCGGGTCGGGTCCGGCGGCCGGCTCCTCGGCCAACTCGGTGGCGTCGCCCTCGGGCTGCTCGGCGTCCGGGGCGGTCGGGCGGCCGGCCCGCCACGCGGCACAGCACCAGGCGCCAGCGGCGACGGCCGGCAGGAGCGGCTGCTGGTGGGCGGAGTCGAGGAGGACGGGGCCGCCCTTCCAGAGGACCAGTCCCCCGCCGACCTTGGCCCACAGGCTGGCGGCGGCCGTCCGGCGGCCGAGGCGCCGGGCGACCTCGGCGGATCCGGCGGACAGTCGCCGAGCGGCCTGCCGCTGCAGAGTCACCGGCCACCAACGCTGGTCTGCTGGAGGGTGCTGCCGGTCTGGTCGGCGGTGGAACGGACGGTGTCGAAGAGGGTGCCGACGATGCCGCTGCCGCCGTACAGGCAGACAGTCATGATGACGGCGACGATCGCGGTCTTCTTCTCGGACGGGCTGAGCTTGTCGTTGCGCCACTTGGTGATGAGGACGGTGGCGAGGATGAGGCCGATGATCAGGGCGCCGCCCATGCCGGCGGACACCTCGACGGCGGGTGCGCTCTCGGGGGCGGCGAGCTGGTGACGGGCGGCGGTGTCGACAGCGGCGAGGAGGTGCTGGTTCATGGCGGGGGTCCGTTCAGCTGAAGAGGTACGGGAGGAGGAGCAGGACTGCGATGGCGAAGCCGAGGATGCGGAGCCAGCGTCCGGCGATCTGCTTGAGGCGCTTGGGGGTGCAGAGGAGCAGAAGGAGTACGGCGAGCGGCCAGAGGAGCGAGCCCATGGCGTAGGGCGGCGAGCTCATCGGGTCCTCCGGGCGAGGACCCAGATGCCCCAGGCGGCGAGCGCGGCGTCGATGACGCGGAGCAGCAGCGAGATGGTGGTGCCCATCAGCTCCAGCCCTTCGGGGTCTTGGCGGCGCGGCCGCCGCTGGCCAGCCAGTTCGAGGTGCTGGCGTCGATGCGGCTGATGTCCTTGGCGCGGCGCTTGCGTTCCTTCGCGGTGCGGCCGCTGGGCTGGCTGACCTGGCTGGCGGTGAGCTTCGACCAGATGCCCATCAGCGGGCCCCCTGCTTGCCGAGGATGGCCGCGCGCAGGTCGGTGGCCTCACGGCGGGAGAGGCCGAGCTGGGACTGCAGGGTCTCGATGGTGACGGGCCGCGCCGGCTTCCCTTTGCGGGCCTCGCGGTCGAGCTTGCGGGCGGCGGCCAGGCGCTGGGCGCCGGTCATCTCCCTGGGTGGCGTGCTTACCGGCGAGGTGACCACCTCGCGGCGCTGGAACCCAGCCGAGATGGTGACCGGCGAGCGGTCATGTCGGTGGTCATGTGGCCGGTCATCGGGGTGGTCATCCCAGGAGTCCGAGGTGACCGACGAGGTGACCGGTGAGATGACCAGTCCGAGGGCCGCGAGCTGGGCCTCGATGTCGTCGTCACTGGCGCCGGGCGAGAGGGCGCGGGCGTACTCGGCGGCCCGCTCGGCGTCGGTCGGCCTGTCTTCCTCGACGTGCTGGTAGGCGGCGGTGTGCGCGGCGAGTTGCTGGCGGGAGCGGGCGAGGCGGCGGCGGACGGCGGCGAGCGCGAGTTCCCCGCCGACCTCGGCCATCTCAAGCTCGACCCACTGCTGGGTGTCCGGGTCAAGCCGCTTGGAGTGGTGCCGAAGGACGAGCGCCCACAGGGCTTTGACGCCGACGGAGATGGCGGCACCGACGATGCCGGCCGCGAGGTGACCGCCGCGGGCGCCTTCGGTGATGAGCGCGCCAACGGCGATGGCAAGGCCGAGGTAGCCGGCGATCTGCGGGCCCTTGGCCTTGTCGGGCTCGTACCGGGCGAGCCATTCGAGGGCGAGGCAGGTCATCCACAGCAGGTCGAACGTGGCGGCTCCGCCGTAGGCGATGGCGGGGTGGGCGGCGGTGGTGAGGAGGTGGCCGATGGCGCTGGTGGACCAGGCGATGCAGCCGGCGCCGACGGTGATGGCGACTCCGGTGACCGCGGTGAGGACGATCTGGTCCCAGTCGCGGGGCGGCAGGGGCTGGTCAACGGTGACGGTGCGGGGGGCCATGTGGGTCTTGCCGTCGCGGGTGACCGGTACGAGCTCGGTCTGCCGGACGGTGCGGGTGCGGGGCTTCATCGGGTCGCCCCGGTGGTGCGCTGCGGGGCGGGCTTCGGGCGGCCGACGGTGGCGGGGGTGCGGCGGAGGGTCTTGCCGGGGTCGCGCTGCGGGAGGGGGTCGGCGCTGACCTGCGGGGCACGGTGCCCCGGGATGCTCTCGACGCGTGTGGGCGCGCTACTGTGCTGGTTGTCCATGGGAGCGCTATCTCCTGTGGTCGTAGGGGTCCGGTTGGCGTGAGGTCCGCGGGTGTTCCAGCACCTGCGGATGGAGCCGACCGGGCCCCGTTCTATGTGGTTGTGATCTTCGGCCGGTGTTTCTTGATGGCCTTGTCGATGGCCTGCCAGGTGCGGCCGAGCTCCTTGGCGACTGCGTAGACGCTGCCGAGCTCCTTCACGCCTGCGGCCAGGGCCGCTGAGCGGCGCTTTGATGCAGCTACGGCTTGAAGGCTGAGCTGTTCCAGCAGCTCATCCTCGGTTCGTACCTGCTCGCGCCAGGTTGGCGTTTCCATCTCCACCACAGTACCTAACTGGGGGTTAGGTATCAAGCCGATTCTGACAATCCGTCATGCCGCTTCCGCCATCTGCACGAGGGCGGCCATCGCAGCGCCGACCCACCGCATGCCGCAGTCCTGGCACTCGACCTCGGGGTCGAGGACACCGCCCTGCCGGAGGACCATCTGGCCGGTGCACGGGCAGCGCCGGGCGATGGGGTCTTCCCGGCGGGCGAGGCCAAGGGTGCGCTCGACGCGGGTGCGGGCAGTCTGGGCGACGACGGCGATGCGGTCGCGGTCGCCGGCGGCGAGCGGGGCAAACGGCCCGTCCGCATCGAGCACTCGGGCGCGGAGCCAGAGGGCAGCGGTCGCGCCGTCGCGGGCCCGGCCGTTCCAATGCCAACGCCGGTCGTCAACCTGGTCCTGCGTGGCGGCGAGGCGCAGGGCCTGCCCGTGGGTGTCGCCGGGGCCGGCCGAGCGACGGACGGCGATGGCCGGGCGCTGGACGCTGTCGGCGACCTGGTCGGCGAGGTACAGCAGCTGGCCGCTGACGGCCTGGATGGTGTCGAACACTGCGGCGCGTAGGGGGATGGGGCGTTCGCCGGGGGCGACGGCGGTGCGCTCGGCGCGCTCGGCTGCGGCTTCGGCGTGGAGCTCGGCCTGCTCGTCGTCGGTGAGCTGGGCCTGGTGGTCGGCCATGCGGCCGGCGGGCGGCCAGTCGGCGGTTGCGGGGACGGTGAGCATGGCGTGGAGGTCGCCCCAGTGGCTGGCGATCACGCGGAGGTCGGCGGCGGTGGGGTTGTGGCGGGTGGCGTTGGTGGTCACGGCGCGTCTCCTGCGGGTGCTGGGGCGTAGGGTGTTGGCACCGTGTGGGGCGTCCCTGTGGCTGGCGAGCTGGGGGGCGCCCCGCTGTCATGCGGTGTATGTGGCGAGGTCGGGGAGGTCGGTGACGGGCCGGCCGTAGCGTTCGTACGGCTCGTCGTCGGGTTCCCAGTCGAGGTCGGGGAGGGTCTGCTCCTCCCACCAGTCGGCGCCGCAGGTCACGACGTGGCCCGGGGCTGGCCCTGGCACGTGCATTCGTCGACCCAGTGGCGGCAGTCCTCGCAGGCTCGCTCCCAGTCCATCCAGTCGCGCGGGTTGGGCATCGGCGCTCGGGGCGGGATCGGTGGGAGGGTGGCGCGTGGCCCGCGTGGCTGCCGATGCGGTGTCCGGTGGTGCCTGGTCACGACGCGCTCCACGGCCGGCCCTCGCAGGTGCGGCAGTAGCCGACGGGCGCGTCGGCCGGGGTGTCGGCGGGTCCGTCGAGGGCGGCCCCGATCTCGACTCGGAGCTGCAGTGCAGCGCTGGAGCCGTAGCCCATGTACCGCTTGAGAACCTGCTGGGCACGGTGGATGCGGAGCTCGGCGGCGTCACGCTCGGCGGAGCGCTCTTCGAGCAGGCTGAACGCGGCGTCGGAGGATTCGGCGTCGCAACGGGCCTGGGTCTCGGCGTGCTCGGCGCGGGCGGTCGCGGTGGCGAGGTCCGCGAGGGTGTCGCGCAGGGCGGTGGCGACGTGCTGGAGCGAGGTGAGCTCGGTCGTCATCGTGCGGTCTCCGTTCGGGCGGGCGCCGAACCACGCAGTTCGCCGAAGGTCAGCTGCCGGATCGCGTCGTACTTCTGCTCGGTGGTGTGGCCGTCCCACTGCGCGCGGGGGTCGTCGGGGCCGACGTGCTCGACGTGGGCGTAGAGGTCGGCGTCGGCCGGGGCGATGTGCCAGGACAGCTGTCGGCCGGCGGCGGTGAGGTAGAGGATCTGCCAGCCGTCTTCGTTGGTGTCGGGGGCGGGGGTGATGACGGCGGGGTGGATGGTGGCGAGCCAGGCGGTGAGGTGGGCGCGCTCGCGGTACGCGGCGTCGCGGGCTGCGGCGACTTCGTCGTACCGGGCGGACAGGGTGACGTAGTCCTCGGCGATGTCGATGTCGCTGCGGTCGCAGATCAGGTCGCGGGCGGCGGCGGAGAGGTCGTCCCAGGCGGTCATGCGGCGCTCCTGGTGGTGTCGGTGTGGTCGGTGGTCCGGCGGCGGGCGCTGTACTCCCGCTCGCCGGCGAGGCAGGCGGCGCAGGCGGGTTCACCGCGGCGTTGGTGGCGGCGGTAGCCGATGTGGTCTCCGTGCCGGGGCGGTGCGAGGAGGCCTCGGCGGTGGGCGATGTGGATGGCGTTGGGGGCGCTGTTGGCGCCGAGTTTGTGGCGGACGCTGGCGGCGATGCGGTCGACGGTGGCGGGGCTGAGGTTCATGTCGGTGGCTGTGCGGGTGCGGGTGTGGCCGGCGGCGAGGTGGCGGAGGTACTGGAGCTCGCGGTCGTCGAGGACGGGCGCGGTCACGGGGTCGGCTCCTCGGGGATGTCGGGGCCGCCGATGGCGGCTTCGGGAACGTCCTCGCCGCCCGGGTTGTGAGTCGGGCACCCTTCGGGGCAGCCGTACGCCGCGCCTGCGCCGTGCGGCTGGCACATGCAGGGCGTGCCGTCGTTGTCCGGGTCTGCGGGGTCGTGGTACGGGTAAGGGCATCCGGGGGCAACGGGCGGGTCTTCGACGACCACGAACTGGACTGACCAGCCGAGCTCCCGGAATGCCCGAAGGAGTTGGCTGACGGGGGCGTTCTCCAGGGTGTGGACGAGCCGAGCGACGGGGTCGCGGCGGGTCCTGATGCGGGTCACGGGGTGTCGTCTCCTCGGATGAGGCCGGATGCGGTGGCGTCGAGGCGGAGTTGGATCTCGGCCTGTTCGGCGGCGGCCGCGCATCGGGCTTGGACGGTCTGCTCGTAGGCGTGTTCGGCTCGGGTGGTGGTGCGGCGGTAGTCGCGGACGAGGCCTGCGAGGACGGCGCCGACGGCGGTGGTGAGGGCGGCGTACAGGCCGGCCTCCTCGGGCCCGGTCACCCGGTGCTCCGTCCGCCGCGCCCGCTGTACCAGGGCAGCGCGAGGCCGTCGTCGGCAGCGCGGGGCACCAGGTGCAGGTGCAGGTGGAACACGGACTGCGTCGCTTCCCGGCCCCGGCTCGTGATCACGTTCATCGGCCGGTCCGTCCAGCGCATCAGCTCCGCAGCGCGCCGCATCGTCGCCGCAGACACGTCCGGATCGGTGGCGAAGTCCCGGACGTGGGCCTTCGGCACGATCAGCGTGTGGCCCTCGACGACGGGGTTGAGCGGGACGAACGCGACGGCGTCGTCCCATTCGTCGGGGGCGACGATCCAGGTGGCGGGTGCCCGGCCAGCGACGATCTCGCAGAACGGGCAGGGGGCGGCGTTCACGCGGTCACCTCGCCGAGCCGGGCGATGCGGGCCAGCGCGGCGGCCGGGGTGAGCCCGTTGACGGTGACGTGTGGCGCGGCTTCCCGGGCCAGCTTCAGCGCGGTTTCGAGGTCGTACCTGGTGTCAGCGAGCCACTCCTCCTGCGCGGAGTGGTAGCCGACGCACTCGGCGTCGGTGACGGGCTCGCGGCTGCCGGGGTTGCCGACGGGCCAGTCGGGGCCGTGGGTCCAGGTGCCGTCGCGGCCGAGGTAGCGGTGGTGGCGGATGGCGGTCCAGAGTCCGCCGCGGCGGCGTTCGACGGTGATCTCGAAGACGTGGGCGTCGGGTGAGCTGTCCTCGGGGACGGCGTTGACGGTGTAGCGGACGGCCTGGACGACGGGGTCGGTGGTGCGGTCGGGCATGGTGGCTCCTCGGGGTGGGGCCGGCCGTCGCGGGGACGACCGGCCAGGGCGGGGTCAGGTGTGGTTGGCGGCCAGGATCCAGCCGGGCGCCGGCATCTCCTCGGTGCCGCGCAAACCGGCCCAGGCCACGCGCAGCCGGGCGTCCCAGTGGTCGGTCTGCACCGGATGCAGCTCGTCGGCGGGGATGGCCTCCGGCTCGCCCAGGTCGGCGGACCGGTAGTAGGCCACGAGGTAGCGGGCTCCGCCGGACCGGTGGCCGGCCCAGGTGTGACCGAGGTCGGCGAGGTACGGGTTGGCGTTGACGACGGGGTCGATCTGGTCGTCGTCGATGTCGTGGGGGAGGGTGATGCCGTACAGCAGGCGGGCGCTGGTCTGGGTTCCCATGGGGTGCTCCTTCAGCAGTGGTCGGTGTCGTCGTCGGGCGCGGGCGGCTCGATCACCCGGCGTCGTCCTCGGCGGTGGCGCATCGGCCGCCGTCCTCGGCATCCACGAAGTCCAGGTCGCAGCCGGTACCGCACTCCTGGCAGCCCCAGCCGTTGCAGTCGTCGGCCGGGCAGCCGGAGTCGTAGGCCTCTCCGCCACAGTCGGGGCAGCCGCGTTCGTCGGGGGTGGCGTGGGGCCGGTCCGGGGCGAGCCACTCGATCTCGGTGACGGTGCCGGCGGCGAGTTCGATGGGGCGGATGGGGATGCGCATGGTGGGTCCCTTCGGGGGCGGGCCGGCCGCCGGTGTGCGGCGGCCGGCAGACAGGCGGTCAGTCCTCGTACAGTTGGCCGTCTTCGTCGCGCGGGCAGTCGCAGCCGCACGCGCAGTCGGCGTGCTCGGGGCCGACGCCGTAGCAGTGGCAGTGGCCCTCGCCGCACGGCTCGCGGTCGTCCTCGTCGTCGCGGTCCACGTACGCGGTGACCATGACCGTGACGCCGTCGACGACCGTGGTCGCGCGGTGCTGGGTGGACCGGAGGAACGGCTCCTTCAGGACGTCGACACCGACCTCGGCCGCCCACGTGGCGACGGCCCCGGCGTCCTGGTCGACCTGGAGCTCCAGCAAGGGGGCGGCGTTGCCCTCACCGTCGGCGCCGCCAGCGTGCATCCGGACGACGGGAAGGTCCGGGTACTTGGCGAGGAGGGTCTCGGCGAGGCGGGCCGCGGTGAGGGCGTCCTCGGCGTCGCGGACGAGGTCGGCGGGGGTGAGTGCGGTGGACATCGGTGTCTCCTGGGGTGTGTGACGGCCGTCAGCGGGCGTCGGGCGGGGTGGGGGCCGGGCAGTGGTGGCCGCCCGGCCGGGTCAGCGGTGGTTGGCGGTCCAGCAGTCGGGGCAGATGTCCCGGCCGTCGGGTCGGCGGTGCCAGCCCTGGCGGGCGAGTTGGAGGCGGGCGTCGGTGAACGTGCGGGCGCCGGGCGGGCAGTCGTAGGTCGGGCAGGGGTCGCCGTCGGGGCGGGCGTCGCAGGCGATGTACGGCTCGGCCGACACGGTGGTCCTCCGGTCAGGTGGCGAGCTGGGCACGGGCCGGGCGGACCAAGCAGGTGGTGGGGTCGATGCCCTCGCAGTTGTCGCAGGCGTGTTCCACCTCGACGGGCGCATCGACGCTGGTGGGTTCGGGCCAGCCGAAGATGGGGCGGATCTCGGAGGCGGAGTAGCGGGACTCTGCGACCAGCCGCGTGCCACGCCAGTACTGACCAGTGCGCAGGAGCTCGGCGAGTTCGGCCAGTTGCTGGCGGAGCCAGTCGTTCTCGGCGCGGGCGGCGTCCAGCTCGGCCTGCACGGCGGCCGCGACGACGGCGGCCAGCGCGGGGATGTCGGCGTACACGGACCCGACCTCACCGTGGTGCCACGCCGACACCTGGATGGGGTGCTGGGCGTCGCAGTCACGCTCGGTCAGGCCGCAGTGTCCGTCGCAGGAGAACGCGGCGTCGCGGAGGGCCTGCTCGATGCGCTCGGCGAGGGTGGTCTCGGGCGGGGTGGTCACGTCAGCCCTCCTGGGCGGCAGTCGGGGCGGCGGGGCCCTGCGGGCAGGTCGCGCGGTGCTCGGCGACGGCGTGGCCGAACTCGAGCTCGGTGGTGCCGGTGACGACCGCGCCGCAGCGGAAGCAGTGGAACTCGGCGGTGTCCCAGCCCGTGTCGGCCATGGCTCAGGCCTCCGTCTCGGTGGCGGCGTGCTGGACGATGTAGCGGCCGCCGCGCTCGCGGCGGATCGTGTCCCCGAAGCGGGCCCAGGCCCGGGGCTGGCCCTTGTGCGCCATCACGGTCAGCCCGTCGGCCAAGACGCTGACGTAGTGGCCGGGCGGGGCCGGCGCGTAGTGGACCTTCGACGGGCCGACGAGCTCCAGCAGCTCGCCGAGGTTGTCGGCCGTGACGACCCACTCGGCGGACGGGGCGGCGACGCAGACGAGGCACGGGGTGTGGTCGGTGGTGCCGACGGTGACCTCGGTGATGTCGCCGCGGGTGAAGAGGCGGGCGGTGTCGAGGGCCGTGCAGGTGGCGGTGTGGTGGTAGCGGGCGTTGCCGTCGAGCACGTACGCGGTGGTGGTCATGGCGGCCTCTCAGACGGTCGGGGCGGTGGGCTCGGGCCAGCCGAGTGCCGCGCGGAGCTCGGGCTGGGAGGGGCAGCTCTCGCTGACGAGGCGGCCGTTCCGCCACTGCTGGCCGGCGCGGAGGAAGTCGGCCAGGCGGGCCTGCTCGGCCCAGAGCCGGGTGACCTCGGCGATCAGGGCCGGAACGTCCTGCCGGGCGGCGGCGATGAACGCGCCGTTCGCGGCACTGGCGGTCAGGTCATCGACGTTGCAGGTCTCGCCGATCCACAGGTCGCCGGGGATGCCGGGCTCACCCTGGTAGATCTCGTGGCCGTCGGCCCACCAGGGTCCGGGGGTGGCCGCGTTGGTGCGGGCGGTGATGGCGTCGAGGTCAAGAGGCTGGGTCATGGCGGGTCCTCAGGTGGTCGGGGCGGTGGCGCGGGCGAGGTTCTGGATGACGGCGCGGATCGTCGCGGCGCTGTGCCGGTGCGGGGCCTTTGCGACGGCCTCCGCGATGTGCAGCCAGGCGTACGTCTCCTGTGACTCCAGGTACTGCACAGCGGCGGGGAGGCAGGAGCTTCCGGGGTGGGCGCAAACGTGGCCTTCGCGGATCCACGGGAGCTTCACGGACTGGGCTTCGATGGGGCCGTGGCAGATGCCGCACTCGATGTCCCGGTCGTCGGGGTGGTTGCCGTTCCCGGTCCAGTCGTACTCGGGGACATTGATGGTGAGCTTCATGGCGGGCTCTCCGGGGGCTGTGTGGGTGTGTGGCGGGTGGGGTGGGGTGACGGGCCGGGTCGCGCCTGCGAGGGCGGCAGGGACCGGTCCCGGGGCGTCAGGCGGCGGTCTGGCTCGGGCGGCGGGTGGCGCGCTTCTCGGCTTCGGCGATGAGGGCGGCGAGCTGGGCGCGGACCGGGGAGCGGTTGATGCTGCCGGTGTCGTACCGCTCGGGCGGGAGGAAGCCGTTCCAGCAGTCGGGCCGTGCCAGGCTCATGGGCGCCTTGGTCAACTGCTGGGCAAGGTCGGTGTGTTGCAGGACGAGGTGCTTCCGCTGCTCGCAGGTGGCCTTTGCGGTGGCCATGCCTTCGCGCATGAACCGGGCGAGGTCGGCCTGTTGGCGGAGGGCTCGGATGTCGTCTTCGCCGAGGGGCTGCGGGCCGTTGGCGGGCGCCGGGCCGATCGCGGTGAGTGCCGGCGGCGGGGCGATGCGGCCGTCGGCGACGGCCTGCTCGATGGCGCGCTTGCGAGCGAGGTACTGGGCGGGGGTCTCGTCGGGGTCGCCGTCGTCAACGAGGGTGCCGGTGCCGAGCCGGTCGGCGCGGGCTTTGCGGATGACGGCGAGGAGGTCGGGGGCGTTGATGCGGTGGCGGCGTTCGGGGTCGAGCTTGGGCGAGATGACGGCGTAGTAGTGGGTGAGGGCGGCGTTGGCGGCGCGGAGGGTGACGCGTCCAGCGTTGAGGTCGGAGTACCAGGCGAGGATGTCGGCGTCTCCGACGGTGCGCTGGTCGCGGGCTGCGGCGAGGGCGAGGAACTCACCGACCTCGTCGTAGGTGATGGTCTCGGCGGTCATGAGGTCTGGTCCTTCCTGGCGTCGGCCATGGCTTGGACGCGGCGGCCGGCGTCGATGGCCTGCTGGACGCGCTGGTCGGTGGTGGACGGCCGTGGTGCCTGCGGCTGGTGGCCGTTGACGGCGCGGAGCTGGGGACGACTGATCGGGACGATCTCGCTGCCGGGCTCGGGAAGCGGCGGGAGTTCGCGCCAGCCGCCGAGGAAGTACTTGGCGGACAGGACCGGGGTGCGGGCGCCGGCTGCGGCGGCGAGGGCGTAGTCGATGAGCGCGGCGGTGCCGGAGCGCTTCATGAGGGCGTGGATCTCGAACCACTGGTTGCCGATGAAGGGCCAGCGGACGGAGAGGCCGCTGGCGCTCATGCCGTCGACGAGGGGGCGGACGACGTCCGGGATCCGGTCGGCTGCGGGGGCCGATGCGGCGGTCTCCCAGCTCTCTACTACTGGCTTGGTGTACTGGTGTTGGTAGTGGGGTCCGGTTTCCGGACCCTTATTGGTCCGGTTTCCGGACCCATTGGGTACGGTTTCCGGACCAAGAGGGTTTTCGTTCTCGGTCCGGTTTCCGGACCCTGCGGCGGTGCTCTTGGTCTCGTTTCCGGACCGAGACGCTTCCTCTCTTGGTACGGAAACCGGACCAAGAGAGCCGGGCATCGGCCGCTTGAACCCCACGGCCAGGGGCAGCGCGTACATCGCCGGTCGACTGCCGGACGCCGGCACGATCATCTTCAACTCGCCGGAGTCGAGGAGCTTGTCCACCGCGGTGACGACCGACGACTTCGCCGCATTCGACCACTGCATGAACTCCGCCGTGCTGACGGACGCGGTGCAGTCGGCCCCGGGCGCCTTGTTGGCGACGGCGAGCAGGCAGTGCCGGCCGGTCCCCTTCGACTGGGAGTGCAGCCACACCCAGTACATGGCGTCGATGCTCAACTGCGGGCCTTCTCTCGGATGGTGCGGAGGGTGGTTGGTGGCCCGGTGCGCTGCGTCAGTACCAGCACCGCACCGGGCAGTCAGGGGAGGGTCAGTCGCAGGTGCAGCGGGAGCTGATACCCGCGACGTAGGCGCACATCGGGCCGGTGTGGCCGCCGTTCGGCGGGAACTCCTCGGGCGTCTCGGCCGTGGTGCTGTCGGGGGCAGCCGGCAGAGCGGGCGCCGGGGCCTGCTCGGCGGCGGCAGCGTCCGTCGCGGCCTCCGCAGCGCGCTTCGCCCGCGCCGCGACGTACTTGTCGACCCAGGCCTGCGGGTCATGGCCGAGCTTCTCGGCGTCCTCGAACGCGGTCTCCGAGAAGTCGCCGGCGTCCAACTCCTCCCAGAGGTCGGCAAGGGTCAGCTCCGTGGTGCGCGGGTCGATCACCCGCAGGACCTGCAGCAGGCGGTAGGCCATCCACGCGTGGCTCCCGGAGCGGGCGTGTGCGGCCAGCGCCGCGTGGTCCTCGCTCGGCGAGTCGAAGAGGTTCTGGGTGGAGATCAGCACCTCCCGGAGCAGGGTCTCTGTCGTGGTCGGCCCCTGGTCGCCGTCGGCGGGCAGCGGGAGGTCGACGCCCGGCTCGTTGGCGAAGCCGAGGGACCCGGCCCAGTCGGAGGCCAGCGCGGCCCGGCTCGGGGCGTCGCCCCGGGTCAGTCGGACCGGCATCTGCGCGCCGATGAAGTCCTCGCAGGCCAGTACCAACGGGCGACCCGGGGCCGACTGCGTGATCTCCAGGTGGCGGCCCGCCTTCTCCCACCGGCGCATGAACTGGGAGTCCAGGGCGCTGATGTCGACCCGCTCGGCGTCCTCGGTCAGGTACCGGTTGAACAGTGCCCGCCACGGGGCGTGCGGGCCGTCCATCGTCGGCAGGACGATTCGCCCCATGTTGCTGACGACGGCCAGCTGACCGGGCGAAGGGGTCAACTCGACGGTGTCGCGGTAGCCGTGGGCCTCGGCCCAGGACTGCAGGTAGGCGACGTGCATGGCGCCGACGGTCGCGGTCCACTCCTCGCCGGTACGGAGCCGGCGCCGGGCGACGGCCATGGTGTACCGGTCGGTGGCGACGGTGTGCAGGAACGTGCCGTCGCTGTCGAAGTGGACGCCCTCCAGGAGCGGGGCGCGGCTGCCGGTGCTGGCCATGTGCGGCATGACCTGGCCGAGGGCCTCGGCGAGCTGGTGGCCGGTGAGGCTGGTGGTGGTGATCGCTTCGGTGGTCATCAGGTGACTCCGGTCTGTGTAGTGAGGTGTGGTGGCCCGTGGCGGGTGCTCTTCCCGGTGGGTGGCTCGGCCCGCCACGGGCAGTCAGGGAGGGTCAGGCCGGCTGGAGGTCTTCGCCGGTGATGGCTTCGACGAGGGCGGACATCAGGACCTCGGCGGCCGGCGGGGTGACGGCGTTGCCGAACTGGCGGACCTGCTCGCGCTTGTTGCCGAGCACCCGGTAGTCCGGGGCGAACGCCATGGCGCGGCCGATCTCGGCGGGGGCGAGCATCCGGAACAGGCACTCCTCGACGTCGACCTGCGCCGTGACGAGGGCGTACCGGTCGTGGGAGGTGAGGGTGCCGACGGGCTCCTCGACGGGCCGGGCGGTGCCCGCGCCGTAGTAGGGGACGAGCAGGCCCTCCGTGTCGCGGGTGGTGCGGGCCCGGAACGGGTCGCTGACGGGTCGGGCCTCGTCGTTCCAGGTGCCGCCGGCGGGGACGAGCATCGGTGGCGCGACGAGGCCGTGGTGGTTGCCCGACGCGCAGACCGTGGCGAGCGGGTCCGACGCGGGCCGGTGGTCGGAGCCGCCGCCGCGGAGCTCCGCGAGGAACGGCTCGAACCAGGCGAGCCCGGTCTCGTTGCGGGTCGTCATCGTCCGCATCGGGTCGAGGGCGGACCCGGCGGCCTTGCCGTCCCGGCCCTCGACCGGGACCATCAGCGGCTCGTACGCCAAGGCCTTCGTCGCGGTGGTCGTCTGCGTCGTGAGCGGCCCGTCGAGCGGCCACGTCCGGACGCCGGGCCTGCGCTCGAAGGTGTGCCCTGCGGCTTCGAGGCTGATGGGGCGGGCGTACTTGGCGAGGCCGGCCTTGATGCGGGCGAGGGTCTTGTCGGCGAGGGGCTTCACGCGGTCGCCGATCCGCTGGCCGGGCTGGGTCCAGTCGATGGCGGACGACGCCGGCAGGGCCCACGGCTCGACGACGGTCCAGCATCCGGCGACGGGGCAGCGGTACACGTACTGGGCGCGGTAGCGGCCCCACTCCCGGTCGGGGTTCTTCCACGACTGGACGGCCTGGATACGGCCGTGGGCCGGGCAGGTGGCGTCGGGGCGGAGCCACTTCTCGAACTTCGGTGCGCGGTCGCCCTGGCGCCAGTAGACGACGTACATGCGGTCGCGGGACTGAGGGGCGTTGGGGGTGACACGGGCCCGGGCGAACATCGAGTTGAGGTAGACGATCCGCATGTCGTAGCCGAGGGCGCGCAGAGCCATGCACCAGGCGTCGAACAGCGCCCAGTTGCGGGCGTCGACGACGTTCTCGACGACCCCGCCGAGAACCGGACGCCCCCGGATGACCATCGCCTCCAGGTAGCGGGGGACGTCCCACATCGTGGCGCGGGACCGGACAGCGGCGTCGTCGGGCAGGACATCGCCGAACAGGTCGGGCTGGAGGTCGCTGGCCCGCTTGACGCCCTTCGCGACGGAGTGGTTGGTGCACTCCGGGGACGACCACAGGAGGTCGGTGCGGGGGTAGCGGCGGAAGTCGATCTGGGAGATGTCCGCGCAGTCGTGGCGGACGTCGGGAAAGTTGGCCTGGTGCGTGTCGACGGCGAGCTGCCAGTGGTTGGCGGCCGTGGCGACGCGGAGGCCGGGGACGTTGTGCATGCCCTGGCTGGATCCGCCGGCGCCGCAGAAGAAGTCCGTGACGGTGAGCATCAGTTGGTGTCTCCGTTTGGGGTGGCCGCGTGGCGGCGGGTGAGGTGCTCGGCGATCTCAGCGGCCTGGTCGAGGCCGAGGGCGGCGAGGAGGGTGGCGGCGTCGGCCGCGTCCCGGGCGGCGGAGGCGACTGCCAGGCGGGCCCGGTCACGGTCCTGCTGCGACTGCGGGCCGGGCGTCAAGCCGGCCTTCGCGGGGCCGCTCACGCCGCCCACCCGGCTTCGGCCCACTTCTTCACCGTGGGCGCCCCGGCGCCGACCATCGCGGCGACCTCCGTGACCGTGAACCCCTGGCCAAGGTGCAGTTCCCTGGCGAGCTGGCGCCGCTCGGACTGCAGGATCCTGTCCGCGCCGAGGGCCTCCGGCCCCTCAAGGGCCCGGGCGAGGCCCCGGATCGTGCGGCGGCCGTAGGCAAGGGCCGGGGCCGGCCGACCGTCCTCGTCCCAGGTGACGAACCCCAAGGCATCGTCGATGCGCTGCTCGGGATCAGCCATCGCGGCCAGCAGCACCACCAAGGCCAGGAGCTCCGCCCGGTCCAGCCGCTTGGTGTAGTGGTCGACGTCGTGCTGGTCACCGTCCCCGTGGACGACGCACGCAAGGCGCGCGGCCGTCGGCAGGAGACGCTCGGCGAGATCACCGCGCTCAGCCGGCGTCACTGGGCACCGCCTGCGGCCGTGGCACGAACGGACTCTGCTGCCACGTGGGCGGCCGCGGTGCCGAGGCCAACCCACACCGGCCGGTCGGCCGTCAGGGCCTCGACGGTCGCCGTAAGACGGGCGTTCTCCTGCTCCAAGCTGACCGCGATGGACCTGGCCAGCTCCAGCTGGCTCTCCAGCTGAGCGTTCTCCTGCCGAATGTGAGCCCACTCCTCGCGGATGGTGGGTTCGTGGCTGACGTACTTGGCCAGCTCGGCGCGGAGACGGGTGATCTCGTCGCGCGCGGCGTTGAGGTCGGTCGGCGGCAGGGCGGCAGTCATTCGGCACCGCCGAGCTGTGCCGCGGCCGGCCACGCCGGTTCGTCCTGCTCCTCGACGACCTCGGCTTCGACCGCCCCGTCCTCGTCGGGCACCGGACGGGCCCGCTCGGCGGCGAACTCGGCGTCCTTGCGGGCGGCGATCGCCTTCAACTGCACCGACAGCGCGTCGCTGCCCTTCGGGTCGACGTGGCCGGCCGCCTGGGCCTGCATCCACACATCCCGCACGTCCTCCGACGTCAAGCCGCCCTCGGCGAGCGCAACGTAGTCGGGGCGAGGCGCCTCGATCGCCAGCACCGCGCCGGAACCGGACGGGTCCAGGGCGAGCGCCGTCGACAGCGGGCCGGACAGGGCCTGACGCGGGGTGATCCCCCGGATCTCCACGACCACCACCGGGAAGTGCTTCGTCTCGCCGTTCGCGACCCTCGTGCGGGGCTCGATCCGCAGCGCCACCGGCACCAGCCCCTTGCCGTTGGTGCCGGCCAGCACCATGTCGACGGTGCCGCCCCACTCGTTGGCGGCGTAGAAGCTGTGCGTCTCGGCCCGCCACACGCCGACGTCCGGCATGTCGGGGAGGATCACGTTCAGGCGGGACGTCGCCGCGCAGACCCGGCCCTTCGGCTGCAGGTGCCACTCCTCGCCGAACTGAGCGACGCACATGCACGGCTTGCGGGTCAGGGTCTCCGTCTGTCCGTCGCAACGACGCTGGCAGCCGCCCTTCGACCACATCTCGTTGTGCTGCGACAGCGGGTCGCCGGGCGGCAGCAGCGCGTCGATGGACTCGCGCTTGGTGATGACGCGGAACTGCGGAGCCCCGTTGCCCTGCGGCTGCCACCGTTCGACGGTGCCGCCCCACGCCTCGGCCGCGGCCGCGACGTAGTGCTCGGCGTGCGAGCTGAGCACCCAGGTCTTCGACTTCACCGGGACGGGACGCTTGGCGGGGTCCTTGTGCGGGACGCTCCAGCCGGTGCGCAGGCGGCCGAGCTCGCGGGCCTGGCGCTGGAGGGTGATGATGCGGCTTCCCATGTCAGGCCGCCTTTCGGTTCGTTCGTCGCGTTGGCGCGGCCACTTGGCCGGGAGCGAGCAGAGCGGGATAGGTGGACGGCGCCGCGTGGTGCCACAGCGTGTTGATGAGGGCGCCGCGGAACGCGCGGTGGGCGTCCCGGCCGGCGGGCATCTCGACGAGGGCGTGGGAGCGGGCGCGGAGGTTGAGGACACCAGCGCGCTGGATGCGCGGCATCGGGTCGTCGGTGTCGTCGGGGAGGAGGACCGTCTCGCAGAACCGCAGGGCGGCCAGCTGCTGCGTGTACTCCGGGTACACGGACTTGGCGGAGCGGGTCGCCGACGTCTTGTAGTCGATGAGCCACAGCTCGCGTCGGCCGCGCGGGCCGGTCGGCAGCCAGACCATCAGGTCGGCGGTGCCGGCGTACCCGAGACGGCGGTGCATGCACGTGATTTCGGTGGCGACGACGTCCCGCTCGGGGTCGATGCCCCACAGCTGGACGAAGCGGTCGAACTGCGCGATGTACGGCAGGATCTCGGGGTCGTCCGCGACGGGCGCGCCGAGCATTCGGGCCTCGGCGCCGTTGTGGATGCGGGTGCCGAGGTCGGCGGCCCGCTCGCTGGTGTCGCGGTGGACTGCCTTGATCTCCTTGACGAGCGCGACGCGGTCGGTCAGAGCTCGGCGCGCGACCTCCATCCGGCGGTCGAGGATCCACTCGACGGTGACCTTGACCGCCCACGGCATGAGAGCCGGCTTGCTGACGGAGGTGCCGAGGACGTTGGTGACAGAGACGAGCGCGGGGCCGCCGGCCGGGTCGGTGTAGTACCGGCCGTGATCGGTGTCGTTGGCGTGCTTCGGGTTCGTCACCGGCCGTCCCTCTCGGTGAGGTACCGGACCGGGGTGACCTGGTCGGCGACGGCGGGCCGGACCCGGCGGTGTGAGCGGACCTCGACCGCGGCGGCGAGCACGCCGACCGCGAGCGCCAGCAGCGCAGCAGCGAAGTACAGCGGGCCGGCCATCAGGCGGCCCTCCTGTTCTGCTGCTGCGGGAGGGCGGGGCCAGCAGCGGCGTTCAGCCGGTCGGCCAGCGTGCGGGCCGCCGTCGCGCCGAGGCCGACCGTCGCCCCGCCGAGACGGTCCAGCAGGGTCTCCAGCAGGGCGTCACGCTCCGGGCCAGCCGCGGCGGCGACGGCCGCCAGTTCGGCGCCGACACCGGCCGGGTCCTCCGCGAACTCGGAGGCCAGGCCGCCGAACAGCGCGGCGAACAGGGAGTCCAGGCCGAGCTCCGCACCCAGGCCGGTCCGGCGGACGAACACCGGGTGCGGCGCGGCGATGCGGTCAGCCGGCCGGGCAAGCATCCCGGCGGCGTCCAACTCGGCTACGGCCTTGTGTGCGGTGGGGTAGCCGAGCTCGTCGACCAGGAGCAGGACGGCGCGGCGGCAGATGGGGTTCGGGAGGGCCATCAGGACTCCTTGGGGGTCTTGGAGATCAGCAGGTCCAGCCACGGCAGGACGGAGTGCTCGTCGTGCGGCAGGTAGGCGGCGACCTCGGAGTTGGCCTCGGCGGTGGCGGCGGCCTGGGCGAGGGTGGCGTGCACCAGCGCGGCGGCGATCAGCCGGTCCGCCTCCGGGTTGTGGCCCTCGAAGGTGGTGTCCTCGCTGGCGAACGCGACGGCCAGCAGCTGCTCGGCCTCGCGGTAGTGCTCGGGGCCGGTCATCAGGCCATGTCCTTCCGGGAGTTGAGGCGGGCGGCACGACGCTCAGCGCGGTACTCGCGGTACGACGGGTGTATCCACGCCGACACCGCCGCCCGCACCAGCAGGGAGATCACGAGCAGCGCCAGCACCGGCGACGGCAGACCAGCCGGCGTCACAGCGCACCGCCCGGAAGGAGAGAGGGCCGGCACTCGGACCGCAGCAGCGCAGACCCAGCCAGCGCGTGAGCAATCTCCGCCGGCGTCGCACGCGTCCCGAGCATCGCCTCCAACACCAGCACCGTGCGGTGCACGATCTGCTCGGGGGCCCGCTCCAGGTCCGCGACCCGAGCCCGGGCGTCCGCCAGTTCGGCAGCCAACCACTCGACCTCCGCAACCAGCAGCTCCGCGTGGGATGCCGAACGCTCCAGCCACCGGGCCACCGGATTGTCGACCGAGGCGATGTTGTCCGGGTCGTACTGTGTACGGCCGACCGCCAGCTCCGATCCGGACCGCATCACCGCGTACTTCTCGTCCGACCGCTGGTCACGGAACTGCAGGTCCCCGTACACGGGACTGTCGTCCGCGTCGGTGATCTCCTCCCCGTGCCGATCCATCGGCTTGGCAGCCCGCAGGATGTACTGGCTGCCGGAGTGGGCGGTCACCAACTGCGGGCCGCCAGCTCCGCGACAGCCGATCCAGCGCCACGGCGGCGCCGGCACAGCAGCCAGGTCCGTCCGGATCTCCTCCAGCCGCTCCGGCGAACACGGCTCCGTACTCCGCTCGGCGCTCACGCGGCCCTCGCCCCGTGCGCCGCAACCTCACGCGCCGCCACAGCCTGCAGACGCAACTCCCACGGGCACATCGCCCGCACCAACGCCGTATCCGGCAGAACCTCGACCTCGCCGGACTCCGACTCCAGCACCACCCGAACACCCGGCAGCTCCGGCAACTCCGGCAGGACCACCTGCCACGCCAGACCACCCACGTTGTACAGGCGACCGTCACCGCGCAGCCCCTGCCGGCCCGTCACCCCAGCCGACCGGAACCCCACCACGTCGTACCAGGTACTGAGCTCACGCACCGACCAGACATCCAACGTCACCTCGCGCCCGTCAGGGCTCACCGCCGCCTCCGACAGCACCACCCCGGCACCCGGCACCCGGGCCACCAACGCAGCCAGACCAGCCCGCAGCTCGAACTCCTCCACCAGCTGGCGCGTCGCCGGCGACCAGCCCGGCAGCACAACCTCACCCAGACCACCGAACAGCGCCATCAGGCACCGCCGGCGATGCTCAGCTGAGCCGGAACCTGCGGGAAGTCAGCGGCGTACCAGCGGGTCCACGTCTCCTCGAAGACCGGCAGTGCGCGGTACGTCCAGGCGATGGTCTCCCGCACCGACCCGCGGGTGGTGTCCTCCGTCCGGGTCCCCGGGCGCTCGCCGTGCTCCGCCTCGTACAGGCCGGCCGCGCGACGCCCGAACCACGACTGCACCGAGGCGATCTGGGCCTTCTTCAGGCCCTTTCCCTTCAGGAAGTCCGGCACGTACAGCGGCCGGTCCAGCGGGTCGACGTCCGGCTCCTCGCCGAGCGCCCGCGCGGCCACATGCTTCGCCTTGAGCTGCAGCCATGCGCCGTCCACGATCCCGTTGGCCGCCGCGAGCACCTTCATCTGCAGGGCCGCCAACTCTGCGCGGTCCACCGCCTCCGACCGGGCCGCGACCGTTGCCGTCTCCTCGACGTTCAGCAGGTACGCCCGCACCTGGTGCGCGACCTCCGAGTCCGTCAGCAGCTGGCCGACGTTCAGGATCGTCCGCCGCGTGAAGAGGGTGTGGTGCCTGGCGTTGGTAAGGGACAGGCTGTCCCTTACCTCGGCGAGCTCGGCGCCGCGCAGGACCCGAAGGCCGTTCTCGACCAGCTCCTCGCGGTTGCGCTGCACCAGCTTCTTGATGGCCTCGACGTCGACCTCGAAGAAGCCGGCGACCAGCTCCGTCGTGGCGTGCACGCCGTCCGGGAGCAGGACGAGCGCCTTCACCTTCGTGAGGGCATCGGTCCGCTCGACCGTGGCGGCCCGCATCGTGCGGGACTCCGTGAGCACCAGCTCACTCTGATCTGCAAAGATGGACATAGGTCCACCCCTCCTTCTTGTGTCTTGTGCGTTGGTGGTGGGCCGAGGGCCTTCGTCCGGTGGCTGCCGGGTGGGGGCCCGACCCATATGGCGGGTAGATCAGGCGGCGGCCGCGTGGCGCCG
>FTKF01414891.1_pt1 | contig 30734 bp, 27 predicted proteins | sample 1658111 | NCBI WGS metagenome assembly FTKF01 (sample SAMEA3914800, study PRJEB12502) | metagenome | biome: forest; material: soil | place: USA | collected 2011-06-22 | depth 0.1 m
CGACGAGGACTTCGCCGACTGGTACCCCCGAGACGGACGTCCCGGTCTCTCGCCCGCCCAGCTGGCCACCGTCTGCGTACTGCAGTTCCTGCTCGGCCTGTCGGACCGGCAAGCGGCGGAAGCGGTCCGCTGCCGCATCGACTTCAAATACGCCCTGGCCATGGAGCTGGACGATCCCGGCTTCCACCACAGCGTGCTGGCCGACTTCCGCGAGCGCCTCACCTGTGGCGACCGCGCCGACCGCCTCCTCGACCTCGCCCTGGCCCGCCTGAAAGAGGCCGGACTCGTCCGCGAGCGCACCACGCAGCGCACCGATTCCACCCACGTCCTGGCCGCGGTACGCGACCTGACCCGGTTGGAGCTGGTCACCGAGGCGGTCCGTGCCCTGCTGGAAGAAGTGGCCCGCACCGCTTCGCACCTGCTGACCGACCTGGTCGACGAGGACTGGGGCCGCCGCTACGGCCGTCCGGTCCGTCTGGGCAAGAACCCCACCCGGCCCAAGACCAGGATCCTCGCCGCCGGCGACGACGCCTGCCGATTGCTGGAGCACCTGCACCGGCACGGACCGGGCTACCGGCCCGGCCCCAAGGCCGAGGCTCTGCGGCAGATCGTCGTGCAGAACTACTACCGCGACGCGGCCGGCCGCCTGGGCTGGCGCACCGCTGATGACGGCGGGCTGCCGCCCTCCGCCTCTGCGGTCGTCTCGCCCTACGACACCACGGCGCGCTACGTCCGCCACGGGCACATCATCAGCTGGAAGGGCTTCGCCGCCCATCTCACCGAGACGTGTGCCTCCGGCGGCGTCAACGTGATCACGGACGTGGCCACCACCTCGGCCGCCACGAACGACGGCCAGGCCCTGCCCGGCATCCACACCCGCCTGGCGCGCCGCGAACTGCTGCCCGCCGAGCACCTGGTCGACGGTGGCTACACCTCCCTGGTCCACCTGGAACGAGCCGCCCGCGAACACCAGGTCACCGTCACCGGGCCGCTACCGGGCAACCACACCAGCCATCACCGCAAGAACGAGGGCTTCGACCGGGACGACTTCCACATCGACTTCGACCGCCGACAGGTCACCTGCCCCCGAGGCCAGGTCAGCCAGGGCTGGCACGGCCCCTACCCGACCTCCTCACCCACCGCGGCACCCCTGATCGTGGCGCGGTTCACCAAGAGCCAGTGCCAGCCGTGTCCGGACCGTCCTCGGTGCACCACCTCCGGCGGTGGCGCCCGGAACGTGGGCTTTCCCCCGCGAGAGCTGCGCGATCTGCAAGTCCGTGTCCGCGCCGAACAGCAGACACCGGAGTGGAAAGCCCGCTACGCGGTCCGCTCCGGAGTAGAGAGCACCATCAACGAGTTCGCCCACGGACACAGCATGCGCCGCTGCCGCTACCGAGGACAGCCGAAAGCCCACCTGCAACACGTACTCACGGCCATCGCTGTGAACATCGAACGCCTCAGCGGCCGGTCAGTCACCGAGGAAGCCTCTCCACCAAGACCACCGACCGCCTTCCAGGCCTTTCTGGACAAGAGCGAAGTCCCCCGGCCGAAGTCCTGGCGAACCCTCGGCTCCTGAGCCCGATCGTCCAAGATCCCCGACAGAGTCAAGCTAGTACCAACTCCGTTCAGCTGAGGTGGGGCTGAGTAGGGTCAAAGGTCGGTTGTGAGTATGGGTCATCAGGGGCGGTCCTCATGGGGCCGCCCCTCGATCGTGTGCAGCCGCCATTGGTAGTGGCAGCGGCGGGCGACCGGCCTGACGCCGTCCGCCGCCAGGTGGACCACGTCAGAGCATGTGTGCGGGGCGAGCACCGTAGCGGACACCTACCCTCGTGATTTGCGCGCTTCACACCAGCCGTAGCGATCAGCCGGCGAAGGCAGCGATGCCGTTCGGTGTGCCGAGGCCGGTGGGTCCGTCGTAGCCGACGGTACCGGTGCAGAGATAGGCGGGCGAGCAGTTCGCGGTGGCACCGCTGCTCACCTCGAAGAGCTCAGCGGGGTGTGCATACGGATTCGCTGCCGGGTAACTCACCGTCGGTGCACCGGCATCGGCATAGACCGCGGCGATGATCGGTGCGCCGACGCTGGTGCCGCCGTAGACGACCCAACCCTTGGCTCCGTACGTCTGGTAGACGGCGACGCCGGTTGCCGGGTCGGCGACTGCGGAGAGATCGGCGACGGTTCGGTTGGCGCAACCCGTGTCCTTCTGCCAGGCGGGCTTGGCATTGTATGCCGAACAGCCGGAACCGGCGGCAGCAAGGCCACTGGCATACACCGACTCGCTCCAGCCGCGGGCACTGGAATCACGCCAGAGCGCAGTACCACCGACAGCGATGACCTTCCGGGAAGCAGCCGGGTACTGCACGGTGAGGCCCGAGTCCCCCGAGGAGGCCGTGATGGCAACGCCGGGGTGATCGAAGTACGAGGCGTCGTAGGCAGGATCCGAGGAGGTCTCGATGGCGCCGTAACTGTTGGAGATGAACTTGGCGCCGAGGCGTACCGCGGTGTTCACGCCGGTGCCGAGGCCGGCCAGGGTCGCCTTCTTGGCCTCCACCAGGATGATCTTTGCGTTGGGGGCTATGGCGGAGACCATTGCGAGGTCGAGCGAGATCTCGCCTGCCCAGCCGGCGTCCTTGCGCGGGTAGTGGGTACCGCCGTTCTGGTCGACCTTCTTGAAGCAGCCGTTGGCGGTGGTACAGGCGGGCAGGCCGAACTGTGCGCGGTAGACGGCGAGATCAGCCTCGGCAGTGGGGTGGTCATAGGCGTCAATGACAGCGATGGTCTGACCCGCCCCGCCGTTGGCCGGCAGGTTGTAGGCATCGAGCAGATCAGCGGGGCCGTATCCGGCTGGCGCGCCGTTGAGCGATACACCGTACGGGGCGATGCGCTGGACGGTGTTGGTGACCTGGAGCCCGTGGCACCGCACAGTGTCACCGGCTGCGAGCGTCGAGCACGCCCGGATCCACGAAGCCCCAGCTGCGCCATTCCCTTGGGCTCTTACTGGGGAGGCTCCGACGAGAGCGGGGAAGACCAGAACTGCGGCGGCTAGCGCCATGACGGGTCGTCGGGCAGCCTGGGGAAGGACGATCGATCGCAACACTGTCTCCTGTGGATCGGGGCAGCGGAGGAACTGATGACAAGGCTCCCGGGCTCTGGCCTGGGCCGACCTGCGAGAGCGACCAGTCGGTCAGGACGCTTTGTGGCCCTGAAGCTCAGGTTTGGACGGGAGGAGGCCTAAGGGTTGTCCCCTAATTGCTCTTTGGGAGGATCGGGACAGGATCGGTTGACCGTTGGCGGGTGCTGCTACGCGGCTTGGACGAGGTTGTGCAGGCGGGCGATGCCGAGCATGGCGTGGTGGACGCCGTCGCCCTTGAGGCGGCAGTCGCGCAGGATCTTCCAGTTCTTCATGCGGGCGAAGACGTGCTCGACGCGGGCGCGGACGGCCTGCCAGCCGCTGAGTTTGCCGCCTTTGGGGCGGCGGTGCGGGATGATCAGGCTGTGCCCGGATAGCCGCCGTCGGGGGTGGTGGTCCTGCCGACGGCGGCCTTCGCGCCGGATTCCGTCCAGGCCTTGCAGTCGTTGCGGTTGCCGGGGAGGGGCTTGCCGACTGCGACTACCAGGCGGGTGTGGGCGTCGATGACGACCTGGTGGTTGATGGAGTAGCGGTAGTTCTTGGACTTCTCGGCGATGGCGTGGTCGCGGGTCGGGACGAGGGTGCCGTCGACGATCAGCACCGCGTCCTTGGGGAAGCGCCGCCGGGGCTTGAGCGCGAGCATCGGGCCGATGTGGTCGATGACGCGGTCGGCCGCCGATTCGTGCGCCAGTAGGCCGTGACCTGGAGGACCCGGTCCTCCAGGGGAAGGCTCCACGGCCGGCCCGGCCGCACCGTGTCAGTACACTCTCGGCGCAGCACCGTCATCAGCTTGCGGAAGTCACGCGGGCTCAGCCCGGTGAACGGGGCTATCCAGGACGGCTCCGACGCCGTGATCACACCAGCCACTGCAAGATCATCTCACCCGGGACCAGCAATTACGGGACAACCCTTTAGGAAGGGACCTGGGCAATGGCTCTTCCCACTGTCCGGGGCGCCCGCCGTGCTGGCTGTCCCTGGCAACACCGGGGACAGTCAGCTGGGCAACGAGAATTTGGGGCTTACCTCTGCAACTGTCACATTGGGTCAGCCTGTGGCATTCTTCATATCGGCCCGAATATGCTACTGGTTCCCGCGCCCCAGATGGTCCGACTCGGCGACCAGGTCGGGCAATTCACATGCCTCCTGGGGACGGAAATCGGGACGACTGAGAGTGTGAGTAGTGTCTAGATGTAGCCCCCGAACTTGCACTTCCAGACCGGGTTGCCACTGAGGTCGTAGTAGGCGATGACCCACTGGTAGCAGTAGAAGGTCGCGTTGGGCTTGACAACGGTCTTTGAAGCAGGTGCAGCGTTGGCGGTGCCGGCGACACCCGCAACACAGGCAAAGCCCATGAGGGTCGCCACCAACACGCTGGCGAATTTGCGCATTGGATCCTCCGTCCATAACTTGTGGATGGCAGAGATGATGAGGAGCACGTTAGAGAAAGATGACTGGACCCCATACCTTCCGGCACACCTGAAGAAATGGAGAGAAGGCCTTTGTGTCCGCCTTTGCTCTAGCGTTGGTACATAGTGCTCCCGCGGAGAGGGCCCGTCCATGGGTCCACCGGCCCAAGTCATCGCCGGGCCCAGCTGAACTTCTGGCACCGAGTGAGATCCCTCAGAATTCGAGCCGGTCGAGGGCGACACTGGAGAGGTTCGCGAGGCTGCGCTTGACGTGGGCTGACAGGAACTCGACGGCGTTCAGCTCTGGTGCATAGGCGGGCAGGCTGAACACCGTCAGCCAGTCCCGCGCGCTGATCAGGTCACGCATGGCATGGGAGACGTGGGTGCTCAGCCGGCCCCGGACCAGCACGATCGGCGCCTTGACCAGCTGGTGGATTGCGTCGATCAGGCCGATGTAGTCGCGTTCCGACAGGCTGCGGCGCTCGCCCTTGCGACCGGTATGGCACCGCAGCCGGTGGCGCAGTCGGGTCCGCGATCCCGGCCGCATCGCGAGCAGCCCGGCGACCGAGACCCTCCCCGAGCCCGTCCGGAAACCTTCACCACCGGGGTGATATCGCGCCGTCCCCACGTATGTCCCTTGGGCGGCCTGCGGGTGAACCCGGCTTCGTCCTCGAAGCAGATCCATCCTTTGCAGGCCGCCCGGCTGCCTTTACCTCCGTCCAGGTTGCCTCCTTCCACGCGGTCACGGCCTGCTCGTTGCGCTCGGCGGCCCGCCGCACGGGGACCTGCGGGGTGAAGCCGAGCCGGTGCATCAGGCGGGTAGCTCCCGAGACGCTGTAAGAGACGTGGAACTTCCGGCCGATCAGCGTCGCCGCCCGCGCCCCGGTCCAGACCTGGTCCTGGTCCCAGCCGTGGGCGGCCGGCCCCTGGTCGAGGTAGACGGCCAGTCTCTCCTGGCAGCGCGCCGACAGTTTGCAACGGCAGCCGCTCGCGCCCCGTGAGGCCAGGGCCGGCAACCCGCCATCCGTCCACGCCTGGTGCCATTGGTAGGCCGACTTCGAACTCACCTGCCGGCGTGCGGGCGACCTCCGGTGGCCCCACCCCCTCGGCGAACAACCCGGCGGCTTCCAGCCGCACCGACTCGCGGCGCTGCCGACCTCTCGCCGTCAGCCCGCCCCCACCCGCATAGCGCATACCAACGGCATAGCGCGCAGATGACCACCAGTCAGCTACACGAACAGCCAACCACCCCGAAGCGCCGAAGTCAGTAACGGCGACAACGGATCGTGCGCCAGATGTCACGAAGACGGTGCGCTACCAGCCGGCGATCAAGCTGACCCCGGCTGGCGGGAAGCAGGTCCCCGTGACCACACAACTGGTCCGAGCCGACGAGGACACAGTGCGGTAGGTGATTCACCGCCTAACGCGAATCAGCCGCGCCCGGCCAAGCTCGGCGAACCCATTTCACCCGCTGGGTTATCAACTGAGGTTCGTTCGACAAACATGGGCCGGCGGGCCTATGGGCAACGAGCCGAGAACGAAGGATGATATGCCCACCGAGCGACAGGAACGCATTTGATCAGATTGGCCGGTAGAAAATTCCGAACCGGATTCCAGTCGATCATCACGCATTGACCCCGATGGGACAGTCATCCATCGAAGTGCCAGAAGGTTTGCTTCACCGTGAGCTTCAAAGATCATCAGGAGGAACCTTGTCTTCTGTTAAGCGTCTAATCGGTGCCGGAATCGGAACTCTCATCCTTCTAGTCGGGGGTGCAATGACGGCCGCCCCTTCCGCCTCGGCTGCCGTGGGGGAGAAGAAGTGCGGGGTGGCCCTTAACGGCGTGACCGTCAACACACCGCTCTGTCTCAAGTCGTACAGCAACGGATACGAGATCTCGTACTACAACGACACTGGCCAGCCGCGTAGGCTCGACTTCAATCTCAATTGCAGTACCGGGCGGTACGGCGACCTGGGCTCCTTCTGGTCCTTCCCCGGCACGACCAGGACATACTTCTTCGAAGTGGGAGTGAAGAACTGGTGCCAGGGTGGCATGTATGACTACAACGCTACCCCGACAGGGGGATTGTGGTTCTGGACCAATCCGATTTACCGGTAGAAATTCCGCATAGAACTCCCTATTCCCCTGTTAAAATCCGGGAGTGGGATGGCAGTCGGGGAGCGGGTGCGGGGCGGCCTAATTCGGGCCGCCCCGCCGATGCCTGTACCATCTGAACTTGATTTGCGTAATGTCGAAGTTATTCGCCTAATGGGATTCGTCCGGCCGTGAGGGAGACTACGGTCCGTACCGCCAGGGGGTGAGCACTTTCATCGCCGGAGCCGTCCGAGCTCTGCTGTCAGACCGTGCCCCCGATGGTCGGCCGGGAGGCCTGACTGCTGATGGCATGGCGTGCCCGCCGTGCGGTTAGACGTGAGCACCGGATCCATTAGGGCGCGAGCCGTGCCTTCTGCTGGCTGCACAAAGATTCGACGAGAGCGAAGGACTGGGGTGCTGGTGCTGTTCATCGGCGACGACTGGGCCGAAGACCACCACGATGTCGAGGTGCAGGACGGCGACCAGTTGCGGCCGATCGCAGGGGACAGCGACCAGGCCAGGCCGTCCGCGTGGTCGCCCGCGCCCACCAGACCCTGATCTGGGAGTGCCCCCGAACCCTCCAGCGGCTGCGGAGCACGCTGCGCGAGTACTTCCCCGGCGCGCTGACCGCCTACGCCGGCCTGGAGCTGATCAGTACCGACGCGAGGGAACTGCTGATCAAGGCACCCACGCCCGAAGAAGCGGCCAGATTGACGAAGCCGCAGATCACCGCCGTCCTGACCAGACACCGCCGCCGCAACCGGGAGCAAAGGGCTGGGGCGATCCAGGCCGCACTGCGGGAGTCCCAGCTCGGCCTGCCCGCGCCGGTCACCACGGCCTACGGCGCGGCAGTGACAGCCCCACGCGAGGGTGTCGATCGCGCTGAACGAGCAGATACAGGCACTGGAAGAGCAGGTGAGCGCCCATTTTCTCGCGCACCCGGACGCTGAGATCTACCTGTCGATGCCCGGCATCGGTGAGATCACCGGCGCCCGGATGCTGGCCGAGTTCGGCGACGACCCCACCCGCTTCACCTCCGCGAAGGCCTGCAAGAACTACGCCGGCACCAGCCCCGTCACCCGGGCCGCCGGCAGGACGAACAGCGTCCAAGCCCGCTCCGTCCGCAACAACCGGCTCGCCGACGCCCTGCTACGTCAGGCGTTCTGCTCGCTGCAGATCTCGCCCGGTGCCCGCCACTACGACAAGCAACGAGCCCGGGACGTGGACTACAACCCCGCCCTGCGTCAGCTCGGCAACCGCCTCGTCGGCATCCTCCACGGATGCCTCAAGACCCGCACCCTCTACGACGAGGCCACCGCCTGGTCACACCATGTAGCCCTCCCCGCCGCAGCTTGACACCGCTACGGCGTGGGATGATCGCGGGGCAGGACCGACTCGGGTAGGGCCGCACGGGGCAAATCTCGCTGCAGCACTGGGCGCTGACCCTAGCGCCGAACCGCTGGGCGATGCAGCTCTGCCGACGGGCAAGCCTGCGTGCCCGGGGCGAGGCCAACCAGCGCACCCCGATACGGAAGCCCGGCGCGGCTCCCGGGTCTGCACACGGCATCACGACCACTTCCCAGCCTGCGTCGCGTAGTTGGCCTACCGCGTGGCCGAAGTAGCGGGTACAGCGGTTGATGGGTGCCGGGAGCGAGGTGTCGTTACTGCCGATGAGCACCACCGCGATTCCGGGCCGGTAGCGGGCTGAGAGTGTCACTTGCTGCTGCATCGAGTTGGTGGTGGCGCCGGTTTTGGCCAGGACTCGTAGGTCGACCGGCAGCCCGCTGGTGTCGGTGACGGATGGTCTCGGCTCCGGATGGGCTGATGCAGCCGATGCCGAAGCCGGGTAGGCCGCGTACATGGGGGGAGTCTTCATCAGCCGAACCGGCGGCGATGCCGGCCAGCGCGCCGATGCTGGCCACGGTGGCCCACACCGACATCGCCCGGTGCCGGTCAGTCGCCGCGTCCTGGAAGGCATGGGTGATGGTGGCCAGCGTCGCCGGCAGGAGCAGGGCGGCGGAGGGGTCGGGCGGCGGACACCATTGCTGCTGGAGCGCGCACGAGGGTTCTCCAGTTCCTATCTGGTGGCTCGGTTCGATTCACAGCCACCTGGGCCGGGTGCACGAGGCCGGGCACAGGTCTCAAGAGGCGGAGGCCGTCTCACGGACCTCACGGCCTCTGATCCGGACTCCGGACCTGCCCGCCTCGGTTTTGCGGCCGGCAGAAGCTCTTGATCGGATACGGATGTTCAGTGAGCGAACCGAATGACAGAGGGTCGTCCGAGAGGAGGCGCGGCGTCGAGGGCCCCTGGGCTCAGTTCTCGTGTGTGCCCGGACACCCTTCGCTGCAGAGCGGTGGCGTGTGGAGTGATCGGCGCCGCTTGCGCGAGCGGCGGATACGACTTCCTCCTGCTGTGCCCGTGCCGAGCGAACCGGGGATCGAAGTCGCCGATCAGCTCGTGCGCTGCCGCGGGGTGGGCGCGACGCCGCTCCTGAAGCGGTTCCCACGAGGGAGGAGAGCTCGACGCCGCGATGAGCGGGATGCCACCGGTAGGAGCCCGTTGGGTGAGCGGCCGGGCCGATCCGCGCTGGGCTGTGCATCTGTCGCACTGCGGTGGCGTCGGCCAGCCAGGTGCCCAGCAGCGTGAGTTGGTGGTGTGCATGTCGCACACCCGAGGGCAGCGCCCTGATGCCAGACTCGCGCCGTGCATATGCCTGGAGCATCAACAGACCGGGAGGTCAGATGAGTCGGTTGCGCGTGGCCATGGACATCGGAGGCAGTTTCACCGATGTCGTCACCTATGACGCGCAGACCGGGCGTTGCCGGGCGGAGAAGGTGCCGACGACGCCTGACGATCTTGCGGCGGGACTGCTCGGAGCGCTGAGTGTCTCGGTCGTCGCCCCTGAGGACATCTCATTCCTGGTGCATGGGACCACCCATGGGCTGAATACGTTTTTGCAGCGCCGCGGAGATCGGGTCATGCTTCTGGCCACCTGCGGGGCGGCCGATGTCTACCACATCGCCCGCGGGCCCCGTACCCGCCTGTACGACCTGCACTACCGCAAGCCCGAGCCGTTGCTGGCGCCCCGCGACATCGTGGCGGTCGGCGGCCGGGTCGGCTCGGGGGGGACCGAGATCGAGGAGCTCGACGAGCAGGCGATCCGCGCGGCGGCCCGCCGGGTCGCCGCGGAGGGGTTCGAGTCCGTGGCCGTCGCCTATCTGTTCAGCCACCTTCGGCCCGACCACGAGCTCCGCACTCGGGAGATTCTCGTGGAGGAGCTCGGTCCCGGCCTTCCCGTCTTCCTGTCGCACGAGGTGGCCCAGGAATGGCGGGAGTACGAGCGCACCTCGTCCGCAGTCGTGGACGCCTACATCGGTCCGGCGATTCGCCGCTATCTCTCCCGGCTCGACGGGGATCTGGCTGACCGGGGCCTGCGGGTGCCGTTGCATGTGATGCAGTCCTCGGGCGGCATCACCTCGACGGAGTGGGCATGCCGTCGGCCCATGCACACGCTGCTGTCCGGTCCGGTCGGGGGCGCCATCGGCGGTGCGGCGCTGGCCAGGACAGTGGATCGTCCCAACCTGATCTGCATGGACATGGGGGGCACGTCTTTCGACGTCTCGCTCATCGTCGACGGTCGGCCCGACCAGTCGTCGGAGGCCTCGTTGGAGGGCCTTCCGATGCTGATGAGCACCGTGAACATCCACACTGTCGGGGCCGGTGGCGGCTCGGTCGCCCGGGTGGAGGCCGGCGGTCTGCGGGTGGGACCGCAGTCCGCCGCCGCAAGTCCGGGCCCCGCCTGCTACGGTCGCGGCGGCACCGAACCGACGGTCACGGACGCCAACCTGGTACTCGGACGGCTGGACGACAACCGTTTCGCCGGCGGGCGGCTGCAATTGCGCGGCGACCTCGCCGAGCGGGCCCTGGCCGCGCTGGGCACCGAACTCGGCCTGGATGTCCACGCCATGGCCGAAGGTGTCTGCGATGTCGCCAACGCCAAGATGGCACAGGCCATCCGAACCATCACCGTGGCCCGCGGCATCGAACCACGGGACTTCACCCTTGTGGCCTTCGGCGGCGCAGGCCCGATGCACGGGGCGTTTCTGGCGCGCGAACTGGGAATCCGCGAGGTCCTCGTGCCGAACCTACCGGGCGCGTTCTCGGCCTGGGGGATGCTTCAGACGGCTGTGCGCCGCGACTTCACGGAACCCTACTTCCGCCGTGACCGCGACCTGGATGTGCAGGACATGGCCCGCCGACTGGCGGACACGGGTGCGCGGGCGCTGGACGCGCTGGGCGGTGAGGACGTACCCGGGACGAAGCGGCACGTCGAGCACGCGGTGGACATCCGCTACGCCGAGCAGGAGTACACCCTGAGCGTCCCCCTGACTGATGAGGACGAGCCTGCTCGCAAGGGATTCCCCGCCCTGATAGCGCGACGCTTCGCCGACCACCACCAGGCTCGTTACGGGCACGCCAACCTTGGCGCGCCGATCGAGTTCACCACGCTGCGCACGGCGGTGTTCGGCGACCTGGACAGGATCGAACCGGAACCGGAACCGGCCGTGACGGGCGATCCGATACCCCATGCCGTACGACCGGTCACCTTCGACGGCGTCCTCCACCGGACACCGATCCACTTCCGTGACGCGCTGGCGCACGGGCATGCCTTCGCCGGCCCGGCCGTCGTCGTGGAAGACACGGCCACAACCGTCGTCCCGCCGGGCTTCGGGGTCCGGGTGGATTCCTACGGCTCGCTCGTCATGTCCTTGGAGGAGCAGTGACCGACAATCAGTCGATCGACCCGGTGACGATCGAGATCATCCGCAATGCCGTCATCTCCGCGGCCGACGACATGAACGCCACCTTGATGCGATCGGCCTACACGCCCGTCATCTACGAGTGCGGGGACTGCGTGGTGGCGCTGCTGGACGACGAGCATCGCGTCCTCGGGCAGTCTTCGGGCCTGCCGATCTTCCTGGGAAATCTGGAGAGCTGTACGGCGGCCACCGAGGAGCGCTTCGGCCGGGAGGCCTGGCAGCCCGGTGACGTCTGGATCCTCAACGACAGCTATCTCGGCGGGACCCATCTCAACGACGTCACGATCTTCGGGCCCGTGTTCGTCGATGCCGACCTGGTCGGATTCACCGCCACCCGGGCGCACTGGATCGACGTCGGGTCGAAGGACCCCGGCGGGTCGATGGACTCGGTGAACATCTTCCAGGAAGGCCTTCGGCTGGGGCCGCAGAAGCTGGTGGAAGCCGGCCAGGAAGTCGCCTCGGTGGTGGAGACCATCGCGGCCAACGTCCGCTTCCCGTACCCGACCAGGGGCGACATGCAGGCCATGATCGCCACGATCCGCACCGGGCAGGTCCGCCTGGAGGAGATCGTGAGGCGATTCGGAACGGCCACCGTCCGCGCCGCCCGGGACGAGATCTTCGCACAGACGGAGCGAATGGAACGCGAAGTCGTCGCCAGGATCCCGGACGGCGTCTACACCGCCGAAGGAGCCCTGGACAACGACGGGATCGACCTGAGCAGCCCGGTTCTGATCAAGTTGCAGATCACCGTTTCGGGAAGTGATGTCGAGTTCGACGTGACCCGCTCCGCGGACCAGACCACCGGTCCGGTGAACTGCGGCGCCGCACAAGCCGTATCAGCCTGCCGCGTGGGTTACAAACTGCTGGTGAGCCCGGACGTCCCGGGAAACGGAGGATCGTTTCGCCCACTGAGTGTGAAAGTACGCGACGGCTCGGTACTCGGGGCGCGTCCGCCGGCCGCATGCCAGTGGTACTTCTCCCATCTGGGGCTGCTCATCGACCTGGTGGCCAAGGCGCTGGCCCCGGCCCTGCCGGACCTCGTGGCGGCGGCGAGTTACGGGGACTCGATGGTGGTGATGTTCACGGGCACCGATGTTCGCAGCGGATTGGAGTACGTCAGCCTGGAGGCCACGCTGGGAGGCTGGGGGGCCTGGAACGGCTCGGACGGGCAGAACGCTCTCATCAACAATGTGAACGGTTCGCTGAAGGACGTGCCGATCGAGGTGCTGGAGGCACGGTATCCGCTGCGTGTCACCCGCTACGAGGTGCGACCGGACTCGGGCGGCCGCGGCCGGTGGCGTGGAGGCAACGGGGTCGTCCGCGAGTACGTCGCGTTGCAGGACTGCGCCGTCTCGCTGTGGTTCGAGCGTTCGGTGACGCCGGCCTGGGGCCTGTTCGGCGGACAGGACGCCGCACCGCCCGAGGTGGTGATCAATCCGGGCCGACCGGACGAGCGGCACGTGCTGAAGTGCAACGGCCTTGCTCTGCGGGCCGGGGATGTCGTCCGTTGCATGACCGGCGGCGGGGGAGGATTCGGCGACCCCGCCGAGCGCAGCTCGGAAGCCGTCCGGTCCGACCTCCTGGACAGGTATGTCACCCCGGCCGGTGACGCCGTCCGCGCACCTGTGACGCCCGCAGCTCGCCGGGCAGCCGGGTAGTCGGGCTTCCGACGGGAGGCCGGACCGGGCCGCAGACGACGGAGAGGCGTCGGCGGCCCGGTCATGTCCGGCGTGGTGGCTGCGGCGGGGCGGTTCCGATCGCGATGGGATCGGTTCGGCCGTGGTCGATGGGCGTCCTTGCTCTCATGGGTACCGCAGGGGATGCCCCGCACCGGAACCGGACCTGTGGCCGCCGACGCCGGCGTAGAGAGGCGGGCCGGGCTCTGGGCGGAGGGACGCCGAGGGGGAATCGAGCCGGCGGCCGACCGTCACTGACAGGGCCTGGCGATCTCTGCGAAGACCATCTTGCCGGTCGGCCCCGGGACCACTCCCCATTCCTGCGACAACAGGTCCACCAGCAGGAGTCCTCGGCCGGAGTCGGCCAGATCGGGCCGCGGGGGAGCCACCAGCATCTCCGGGTCCGGATCGTGCACCTCCACCCGAAGGGTGGTCCTCCGCTCCTGGACGACCACCAGCAGAGGGGCCCCATGATGGGCGGAGTGCCTGACCGCGTTCGTGAACAGCTCGGTGGCGACCAGCTGAACCGTGTCCAGCGGGTATGAGGCGGGCGGCCGGCAGGTGATGACGACCTCCCGTACATGCCGACGCACTGACGCCACTTCGCAGGGCAGCGGCCGGAAGAGCGTGCTGTGCCCGAGGCGGGCCGCGCTCTCGGTGCTGAACGCGGTCGAAGGAAGCCGTCCGGAGTCCCTTCGGTCGTGGTAGATGACTGACATCGGCGTTCTCCCTCTCCCAAGGCGGCTGGCCCACTGATGTCCCGCTCCCACGTTCCGAGGATCCCCAGGGATCCCTCGGCGCCGGGAGACCGGTCCGTGGCCCACAGCAGTCGCTCGGCTCTTTGAGGGATGGGGACTCACAGAGCCGTGGACTTGAATGAGATGACGGTAGTGACGAGGCCGGCTGCGTCTGTGGGCCTGGCGCCCACTGGACGTGGTCGCGGGTGGACTCTCCGCACATTCGACCGGTAGCCGTGGCAGCCGGCCTGCCATCGCGGCAGGCCGGACCGCCCTGACACGTCGGCCGCGAGCGGTTCCGCCCGTTGTCCGCATCCGCCGGACGACCCTTTCGAGTGAACAGTCCTGACGGTGAATCAGTTGCTTCCGGCCGAGAGGGCGCCGCGCTCTGATCCGCCCCGGCCCGCACACGTGTGGAGGCGGTCTGGGCGGTTGCAGGATCACTGCGGAGCAACAGGCTGTGAAGCCTACCGTGGCGCACTCATGTACGAATTTCGGCGAAAGATCCTCACGGTCTCCTGGCTCAAGCCAATTACTTGTGAGCCTGAAAGCCCCGCCGTGACCTTCTCCGACCGCACGGCCGATGGACCCTTGCACGGCGAATGCGCCCGGGTATGCAATATTCCGGCGGCATTGTATTGCGGTGATACACGGAGCGGGAGGCCCAAAAAAATGGGCCCCCTGGGGGAAGCGTCCCGAAGGCCCCCGAGTAGGGGCGGAGAGAGCCGTTCGCCATGCTCACGAAACCACCCAAAGCGGGACCGAATAAGCCGGCACGAGAGGCACAAGGCAGGTGAAATCCGCTTCCCCGTGAGCTGGCGTCATTTTCTGATCCAAAGACAACTCGGGTGTTGGGATGGCTTATTCGTGTATGTTAATCCGGAGATTGGTTGCCATTCACAGCGGACCTCAGGTCGCAAGGCGGGACTCGCCAACCGGAGGCCATCCGGCTCCCGGGATTCGTACCGATAGGAGAAACACATGAGGCGATGGGGCGCCCTGACGGCCGCAATAGGAGTACTGCTCCTACCGACGGCCTGTTCCGCCTCGGGTACGGCAACCACGAGCACCGGCGAGCCCGGCACGGCCTCGGCCACGGGTACACCGAAGCGGATCGCCTTCTTCGGGTTCGCCAGGGCCAACTCGTTCGCGACGGCGACGTTCACGGGAGTCGAGCAGTACGCCAAGGCGCACAACGCGACCGCCCAGTTCTTCGACCCCAACTTCGACGCGCAGACCCAGGTGCGGCAGATTCAGGACGCCATCACCTCCAAGCGCTTCGATGTCTTCATCATCCAGGCGAACGACGGCAACGCCGTACAACTGCCCGTCCAGGCAGCGCTGGCCGCCGACATCCCGGTCGTCGCCGTCTTCACACCCATCGGCCCACGATTCGACACGGCGGAGCCGCAGCTGCCCGGAGTCATCTCCCTGGTCGACGTGCCCACCGACAACGGCAGCAAGCTGGGCAACCTCGGCATCAAGGCCTGCGCGGCCACGAAGACCAAGCCGTGCCGTGTCGCGTACCTGGAAGGCATGAAGGCCCTCCCCCTGGACAACGCCCGTACCAAGGCAGTCAAGGACACCCTGAAGGCGGCCGGCCCCGACATCCAGCTGATCGCCGACGTCGAGGGCGGCTACACGCAGCAGAGCGGCCGCACGGCGATGCAGGACATCCTGCAGGCCCACCCCGATGTGAACGTCGTCATCGGATCCACTCAGGCGATCGCCGGCGCGGAGGCCGTGGCAGCGGGCAAGTCCATCGCCTTCGTGGGCAACGGCGCCTCACATCAGGCCGTGAACGCCGTAAAGCAGGGCCGCTGGTTCGGCCTCTACTACGTGCCGCCTACGAGCATGGGGTCCAAGGCCGCCGCACTCGGCCTGGACAAGGCCCGTGGCGTGAGCGTGCCGACGACCGTCGCAGTCACGGACCTGATGCCGCACGGCGGTGAGGCGACCATCGAATCACTCCAGGAACTCGCCGGAGAGTACGACGAATGAGGCGACCGGGCCACGCGGCGCACCTCCGGCAGCGCGGCCCTGCCCGGAGGGCGCAGCAGCTCAGCGCCAGCGTCGAACTGCGTGTGGAGGGAATCCGTAAGGCGTTCGGACGCACTCGGGTCCTCCATGATGTGACGCTCTCCGTGCGCGGCGGCGAGGTCCACGGCCTGGTCGGTGGGAACGGCACCGGGAAGAGCACCCTGCTGCGTGCCGTGGCCGGCGTGATGGCCGTGGACGCCGGTCGGGTACTGGTCGATGGGACGCACGTGCGAACCGGTAGCCCGCGTGACGCCCTGCGCCACGGGATCGCCCTGCTCGGCCAGGAGCCCGTGCTGGTGCCGGACATGACCGTCCTGGACAACGTCATGCTCGGCACCTGGTCACACCGGGCGGGCCTGCGCAGCTCGCGAGCCGATCACCTGACCTTCGACCGGCTGCTGTCCGTCGTCGGGTTCGGGCTCAGTCCGGACACCATGGTGCGGGATCTGTCCCTCGTCCATCGCCAGCAGGTCGAGATGCTGCGTGCGCTCGCGCACGACGCCCGGATCCTGGCGATGGACGAGTCGACGGCACTACTGACCGCAGTCGAGGCCAGGCGGCTGGCCTCGCAGGTGCGCGCGCTCGCCGACACCGGCGTCGCGGTGATCCTGGCCTCGCACCACCTCGACGACGTTCTCGGAGCCTGCGACACGGTCACCGTCCTGCGCGACGGCCGGCAGGCGTTCACCGGCCCAGCCCGCGAGCAAACACGGGAGAACCTGGTCCGGCTGCTGACGGGTAGGCCGACTCCCTCCGGCCCGGAGCCCGATCCGGTGCCGCCAGACGCTCCGGTACTGCTGGCGATCCACGCACTGCGCCCGTCCGAAGCAGGCGGCGCGGTGGACATCGAGGTCCGTGCCGGAGAGATCGTCGGAATCACAGGGATGGTGGGCAGCGGACGCACCGCCGTGCTACGGGCCGCATTCGGCGCCGACAAACCGATCGCGGGCACGGTCGAAGTGGCGGGGCGCCCCCTGCGACAGGCCTCGCCCGCGCACGCGATCAGGGCCGGCCTCGTCCTGGTTCCCGAGTCCCGGGCGGAGCAGGGGTTGATGGCGGTCCGCCCGGTGCGTGAGAACCTCGCGCTGGCGAGCCTGGGAGCTCGGCAGCGTGCCGGATTCCTCCGCCCGCGCGCCGAGGCCACCGTCGTCGCGCATGCCATGGACCGGCTCGCGGTACGCGGCGCCGACGCCCGCGACCCAGTGCGCCAGCTGTCGGGCGGAAACCAGCAGAAAATCCTGTTCGGCAAGTGGCTGCTGCGCAAGCCCACCGTGCTGCTGGCCGACGAGCCGACCCGCGGCGTGGACATCTCGGCCAAAGCCCAGATCCACGAACTGCTGGTCGGCTTGGCGCGGCAAGGGGTCGCGGTGCTGATCGCCTCCTCGGACATCGACGAGGTCATCGACCTGTCCCACCGCGTGCTGGTGATGCGGCGGGGACGGATGGAGGCCGCCTTCACCCGCGGGTCCGTGACCCGGCAGGACGTACTCGCAGCAGCAGCACCCGAGGGCCGCGGGCCAGCGGGAGGCACGGCGTGAACCACCCGGGAGAGGCCCAGCGCAGCGGGAGCGGGCCGGCACGCCTCTTTCGTGTCCGCCGACCCGAGATCGTGCGCGACCACGGCATCCTGTTGAGCCTGCTCGTGCTCGTGCTCGGGCTGTCCACGTCGACCGACGCCTTCCTCACCGGAACCAACCTGGTCAACCTGTTGGACCAGGCAGCGGTGCCCGGTCTCCTGACCTGCGCCGCCACCCTGTGCCTGGTCTGCGGGCTGTTCGACCTGTCGATGAGCGCCGTGCTCGCCCTGTCAGCCGTCACATCCGTCCTCGTGACCGGACGGTTCGGCCTCCTGTGGGGCGCCTGCGCCGGCATCCTCACCGGGGCGCTGTGCGGCCTGGTCAACGGGGCCGTGGTGATCCGGATAGGGGTGCACTCCTTCATCGGGACCCTCGCACTCGGCTTCGTCTACCGAGGACTGGCCCTGATCCTGACCGCAGGCGCCATCGTCTATCCGCAGAGCCGGCAGCTCCCCCGATTCCAGTTCCTCGCCAGGCCGGACCTGCCCGCGGGTGTCACACCGGCCTCCCTGCTGTTCCTCCTGATCGCCGCAACGCTGTGGCTGCTCCTCGCCGGCACCACCTTCGGCCGACGGGTCTACGCGGTCGGCGGAAACGCCGAGGCGGCGCGTCTCTCGGGCATCCGGGTCGGGGCGGTGCGGGTAGCGGTGCTGGTGCTGAGCAGTGTGTGCGCCGCGCTCGCCGGCCTGGTCCTGGCGTCGCGCGGCGGGTCCGCCCAGGCGGACATGGGCTCCCTGCTGGAGCTCTCGGCCATCGCGGCGGCGGTGGTCGGTGGGACCAGTGTCCTGGGCGGGCAGGGCGCACTCTGGCGGGGGCTGGTCGGGATCGCGATCCTCACCCTGATCGGCAACGGCTTCAACCTGCTGGGCTTCGACACGACCTATCAGCAGGTCCTGGAAGGGCTGCTGATTCTTGGCGCCGTCAGCGTGGACCAAGCGCTGCGCAGGCGTGACTGAGATGGCGTCCGCTCGTGGAGGGAGATCGATGCGCATCGGCGTGCGGCTGGGTAGGGACAACGCGTACGGGGTGCTGCTGGACCGACGGCGGGTCATGGGCACGGCCACCGTGCCCATGACCGGATCACTGTCCGCGACGGTGGATGCACTGCTCCGCGACCTCCCCTGCTCCAAGGCGCCCACGGTCGAGTCGGTGACCTGGGACGTCTCCACCGTCCTGGAGGCGACACTCCGCAGCGGGGACGATGACGGCCGTACCGGCCACTCCCGCGGCTGGACGGCGCCGAAGGTCCGGTCGGTGGCGGCCATCCGGATCCTGCCCCGCGCACCGCGCGGATTCGTCCCCGGAACGCACCCCTCGGAACTCGTACGCTCCCTGGTCGCCTGGCGCGGAAGCGTCACAGGCGGCCACGACCTGTTCGGCACCGAGCTGGACCGACTGGACTCGGATGCCGCTGCGGACTGCGCCGACGTGGCCAAAGCACTCGGGCTCACGGCCCTGGCGATCACCGCCACCGGAGCCGGTGCCACCGCAGTCCACGAGGAACGCGTCGCGACCCGGGTACTCGAGGTCTTCCCGAACGCGCGGCTGTGCCTGTCCCACGAGCTGGGCGGCCTGGGCCTGCTGGAACGCGAGGCGACCACCATCGTCAACGCGGCGCTGCTCGGCGCAGCCGAGGAGCTGGTCACGACCTGCGAGTCCGCCACCAGCCGCCTCGGCCCGGGGGTCTCCTGCTGGTTCGCCACCGCCGACGGGGGCCGTGTTCCGGCGAGGCGCTTTCACCGGCTGCCGGTGCTAGGGCTCTCCGCGACCCGCGCCACGACCCTGACAGGCGTCGCGGTACTGGCCGAGCGGCCGAACGCCCTGATCGCGCTGGCGGAAAGGTCGGCCATCCTGGTGGGCCAGGTCCGCGACGGCCTGCCCCACGTGGAATCCGACCTGTCGGGAGAGTTCGGGGCACGACTCACCACGCCCCAGCCGGTGGTGTCCGTCACACCGATGGCCGAGGCCGCGGATGCCGCCACCTGGCTCGCCGAGCACCCGCAGCCGATAGAAGTGATCGCCCCCCTCGACGAGGTCGGGCTCGACGTGGCCCAGCGGCTCTGCTCCGCCAACGGCGACACGCTGATGCTGACTCTCCAGGACGCCGATCTCGCGGCGGTAGGAGCCGCCTGCACAGAGCCGAGCGCCTGGCTGGACCTGCTGGTCCCGGTCGAAGCGTCGGATGAACTCGAGGAAGTGCAGTCCAAGGCCGAGCAGCAAGCACTGGTCCAGGTCGCGACCAACGGCGCACGACCGGGCAGCGAACGCATCGTCAGATCGACCGCCGCAGCGGTCGGATACCTGAGAATCTGCCGTCTCCAGATCCGGGCCGGCAGCGGCGGCGAACCGGAGGCCACCTCGTGAGAATCGATCCGGACCGCCTGACGGCCGACTCGGTACAGGCGATCTCGGCACAGGACGTGCCGGCGATGGTGGCCGGCAACCAGCTCCTGTGCTCGGCGATGGGCGCAGCAGGGGTGGACGGTGTGACGCTGTGCGTCACCCAGCTGCTGCGCAAACACGGACCGGTGCCCCTCCTCGACCTCGCATCCCTGCCACCGGAGGCCATGTGCGCGGCCGTGGGAGCCGTCGGAGGGTTCGCCCCGCTGATCGAACTGCCACCCTTCGGAGACGAATTCACCCTGGCGGTCAGGGCGTTGGAGGAACGCGTCGGACGGCGCCTGGACGCGATCGTGTCGCTCAACGCGGCCGGCCCCAACGCCCTCTTCCCGATCGCCGCAGCCGCCGCGCTCGGGCTGCCGCTGGTCGACTGCGACGGCATGGGCCGAATCCTCCCGCTGATCCACCAGACCACGTACGCGCTGGGAGGACTCCCCGTCACCCCACTGGCCGGGGCGAGCCAGAGCGGTGACGTCGTCGTGCTGGACACCCGGTCGGAACGCGCCGACCGGCTGCTGCGCGGCGTGGTGGACGCGTCAGGTGGTTTCATGATCTGCGCGCTCTATCCGGCGACCGCCGGGGAGCTTCGCAACGCCGCGATCACCGGATCGACCAGCCGGATCCTGCGCGCCGGCCGCCTGCTGGCCACGGCGTCCGGCCGTAGCAGCACGCTCGCGGGCCTCGCACACACCATGGGAGCCAGCCTCCTGGCAAGCGGCCGGATCAGCGAACTCTGCCACAGCAGCCCCTCGGTCGGCACCCGGCACTACCCGTCCATGCCGACCAGCATCGTGGTCGACGAATACGGCAGGGCCGGTCGGACCGTCCGCCTGGAGGCGCAGAACGAGTTGCTGCTGGCGTTGATCGACGGCGCCGTGGCGGCCGCCGTACCGGACATCCTCTGCCTGTTCGACCGGCAGAAGCTGCGCCTGGTGGGCCTTGAAGGGGTGATCGTCGGTGATCACGTCGACGTGCTGGTCATCCCCGCGGCCCCCATGTGGCACAGCTCCCGGGGTCTCGCAGTCGCCGGGCCCCGCGCCTTCGGGTTCCCGGTGTGCCATCCCCGCGAGGGAGGCCGCAGGTGAACCGCCAGCGTCCGCCCGGCCCACTGACGGTGGCGGAGCTGGTGCACTCGGGGCCCCTGGGCCGGGCGCACCTAGTGGCCGCACCCCATCTCGATCAGCAGGTCACCGGCGTCAGCCTGATCTCGGATCTGGCGCAGGCACGACGGTGCGCGCCCAACACCGCCCTGGTGGTGCACCCGGCGGCGGCTCCCGGCGTCTGGGCGCTGGAGTCCGCCCTGCGGTTCGCCTGGGAACGCAACGCCTCCTGCGTGGTGGCACCGTCGGAGATCTCCGTCACCGACTCCACCAAGCAGCTGGCGGAGCGGCTTAGGGTCCCCCTCTTCACCGTGGATGATCCGGCCGAGCAGGCCCTCGAACTCGCAGCGACGATCGCGGACACCGAGGCGGTCCGGTGCCGCCTGACCGCCCGTTGCGCGGTGCTCCTCGGTGAGCGCCACCGACCACAGGACATCGTGGCAGTGATCAACAACGAGGTGCCGGGTGTCCGCGTCGTCCTGGTGACCCCCGACGGACACACGCTGGCCGGCCGGGTGGCCGACAACCGCCCGGCCGGCGGCCCGCATCAGGTGAGAGTGCCCGTCCCCGGACCGGACGGACGCCCCTGGGCCGAGCTGGTAGCGCACCTCGCGACCCCCTCGCCTTCATGGGTGCAGACGGTGGAAACCATCCTGAAAGTGGCACGCGCGCCGCTCGCGGCAGCCATCGCCCACGCGCAGTTGTCCTCGGCGCACCAGGCGAGCAAGGACCGGCTGCTCCTGGAAGCTCTGCTGCACGGGAAGGCAACGCTGCCCAAGGACCCACGGGCCCCGCACAGCACGGCCGGGCGAGCCGACGTGGAGCAGATCGCCCGTGAGGCGGGCTGGCGCCTCGACGGGACCCACGTCGCCGTGTGCCTGCGCCCCCTTGAGCGAGAGGTCTGCGCACTGGACGCGATCACGCCCGGAATCGTCGCCACCTGGCACGAGGCCTTCCCCCAGCTCCCGCTGGTACCGATGCCGCGCGGATGGGTGACCTGGTTCACCGGGGAGTCGGCCGAGCCCGCCCTGCTGGCCGACCTCATCCGCCGGCGCCTCGCCGGCGTCCGCATCCCGATCTCCCTGGCCACGGGAATCGGCCAGCCCGCCACGGGGCTGAAGGGCCTGCGCCAGTCCGTCGCCGAGGCGGACCTGGCGGCCGAGGTCGCCGGCAGGAGTGGCGAGAGCTCCGTCGAACTGTACGGCGAGCTGGGCCCGCGAGTGGTGCTGGCCCGGCTGCCCCTGGCAGAGATCGCCGACGCAGCCTTGGTACTGCTGGCCGACCTGGCCGCAGATCCCCGCACCGACGTGCTCGTCGAGACGCTCAGCGTGCTCCTGGACTGCGCCGGCTCGACCGGCCAGGCCGCCAGCAGACTCGGCGTCCACCGCAACACGGTGTTGGGCCGGATCGAACGCATCCGTGCCTGCGGAGTCGATCCGGACGCGCCGGAACAGCGATTGGCGCTGCACATCGCCTGCTACGCCCTGCGGAGCACCCGACCGTGGAAATGACGTGCCGTCAGTCCCAGGAAGCCGGTCCTCCGACACATGTCATGCGCGAAGCAGACTCGCGGCCGGGCCGGGAGCGCGCGGCGTCCGCGGCGACCGCGCCCCTTCTCCTCATACATCCGCTGATCGGCGAGGCGTAGGGCCGTACCCAGCGACCGGTGCCCGCTCTCACCGGTTCGACTCGCTCCGATGGACGCAGAAACCCGGAGGGAACGGCCGGCGTGCAGAACGGGCTGGGAGAGACCGGCCCGCAGTGCGATCAGTCGCAGTTCCTGGTCACTGCCGTCCTGATGGGAAAGGACGACGGCGAACTCGTCCCCACCCAGGCGCCCGACGGCGGCGTCGGGACCGGCCCAGGCCATGAGACGGGCCGCGAAATGCTGGAGGAGGACGTCACCGAACTCATGGCCGTAGGCATCATTGGCCCGTTTCAGCCCGTCGGCATCAAGCATCACGACCAGAACGTCGGGATGGGCGGTGATGACGGCGTTGGCAGCGGTGGTGAAGGCCGCCCGGGTGGGCAAGCCGGTGAGCGGATCATGCCGGGCCTCATCGAGGCACTGCGTGAGATCCGCGACCTTCGCCTGCAGAGCGGTCACCTTGCCCTGCAACGTGTCGGCAAGATCGACGAGTCCCTCCCAAGTATGGCGGGCAGCGAGGTCGGTACCGTTGTGCTGCAGGCGCGACCGAGCAGCGGCCAAGACATTGTCGATGTCGGGTGACATCGAGTCTCCTCTCTTGAGCGGACCGCAGCCGGGAGACCCAAGACGCGTGCCGGCGGCGGCTTTGCATATTCGGCAGTACTCCCCATGGCCGCTGAAGCGTCTGCCCAAGTGCGTCTCGGTCGGAGGCCACGGGCGGTTGCGGATTCCGTTCGTTCCACTGGGCTGGCCCCGGGAAGCCCGTCGGCCCGTGGTCGACGTCCCCGGATTATCCGCTGCGTGGATGGAGCGATACCGACAGTAGTCACGCATTGCGTTGTGCCGTTGGGCGGGACGCCTACTCGCTGAGGGGCGAGGTGTGTCCAGTGCACATTCGCGCGATCCACCCGCGGTGGCGGTGACCGTTGATGCAGGTGACCTGCTGCCCCGAGGCGTTTGGGGGAGAAGTTCCCCTCGGCCGTGCCTGCGGGTACTGCGGTCGGACGGCAGGCTTCCCGACTCCCGTGACTGCGGCCTGAGAATGCTTCTACCTGGTGTTGTAGGGATACAGGTAGGCAGATGGAATGCCAAGACGCCCGCTGCGGGATCCCGCGAGAGCGCGCTGCAGACTGACCGGAAGGCTCGTTTGCAGGCAAGCAGGTATGTGGACCTGTAGGCACACCTGGCCATCCAGCGAGTGGGGGCGAGGAACCCTGTAGGGATGTAAGTAGCCAAGTAGGGATGCGTGTAGGGATTTACACCTACACCTCAATAGACACTCGCAGACAGACCCAGGTTTCCATGCACCTGGGCAGCCATTCATCTCTGTAGCGATGCGAGTAGTCATCCCTAGACGCACACCTGCACCCCCTCAGGCACCCACCTCCGCACGCACCCCACGGCGCGGGTATCCGTCCGCGCATCCATGGACGTGCGATCGGCTTGCTCGGCGGGCGCACCCGCCGAGCGGATGAACCGATCGACCTGCTCGATCCCACCGGGCAGCATCGCATGATCACCGGCATGGTTTTCACGGGGCTCATATGTTCGAGAAGTTGATCCCCCGTCAGGCCCCTGGGCCCAAGTTCTTGAGCCTTTGGGCCTACACACGCACGCGCGCAAGAAGAATCCGGTATCCGTGTTTCTATCGCCTGCTAGTGTCCTGTCGCGTCGTAGCATCAATGAACTGCAGAGCGTCAGAAGGCCTTCGGCTCGGGGCTCGATTGCATGTGGATCGGGCAGATATCCCTGAAGACTGCGACGCTTTCTGGCCCGACAAGGTGTCGCGACGCGTCCACACCACAGCAAAAGCTCGAGATCACAGAGGCACAGACCGTGGCAGCTGATCACCAGACGGGCACCCCACCCCTCGACGAGGACGTGGCGGACCGCCCCATGACCGTCATCGCCATCGCCAGCCAGAAGGGCGGCATCGGGAAGACGGTCACGACCGTCAACGTCGGTACCCGGCTGGCCATGGCGGGGTTCGATGTCGCGATCGTCGACCTCGACCCGCAGGCGCAGGCCGGCGAGGCCATAGGAGTCGACCTGAAGGGTGAGCGGATCCTGCGCTCGCTCGGCCTGGTGTTCCAGCACGCCCTGCAGGGCATCCCCATCACCCCGCTCAACGAGATCATGTTCGACCAGAGCGAGATCCTGAGCGACTTCGCCGGCGCCGGCCGCCTCTACCTGCTCGCCTCCGAAGAGAGCACCATGACGGCAGCTCAGAACGCGCTCATCACCCAGCCTTTCACCACCACGCCGATCCTGCGCCGACTGCTCATCAGGCACCTCACCGGCCTCGTCGACTTCGTCATCATCGACACGCCGCCCTCCATGTCATCCCTCAACGCCATCGCCTACGCCGCGGCCGACTACGTCATCACGGTCATGAACCCCCAGCGCCAGACCGTCAAGGGCGCGCTGGTGATCAAGCCGACCGTGGAGAAGGTCAACGAGCTCACCCGCGGCGAGTGCAACCCCCAGTTCCTCGGCGTGCTGCTCAACGACTCGAACTCCGAGTCGAAATGGACCGCCCAGGACGTCTTCGTGATGAACGGCATGGCGAGCAAGGGCTTGTCCCCGTTCGTCACCGACATCCGCAGCGACGTCCGGATCTCCGACTGCTACGGACCGACCGGCCCGGTTGTCGTCCAGTTCCCCAACCACGCGCCGGGCAAGCGCTACACCGCGTTGGTCGAGGAAATCCTGGAGCGGATCGACAGCCCTCGCGACGAGTGGAGGATTGCCAGCCCCGTAGCGGTCGAGGAAGTCGATGCCTGAGAAGCCCAAGAAGAAGACGGCCGGCCTGAGCATGACGCCCGCCGCCCGCAGGGCCGCTGCCCGCGCGCAGGCGGCGCGTGCCCAGCGGGGCGCCGATGTGTTCGGAGGCGACGTCGACGAGTTGGTGAGCCGGTCCTTCGTGGGCCAGGGCGTCTCCGCAGTCGCCACCGCCGAAGGCGGTGCCCCGCCCCTGCTCCCCGATGACGTCGTCCCACCGCCGGCGCCCGCGGAATCAGTCCTGTCGAGCCAGGGGGTCAGCCCGTGGCTCGCCCCGGGCACCTCCCCGGCGGCGTCTCCCGACCCGGCGCGGCCCGACCTGAACGCCGCCGGGGAGGCGACCCCTGCTCCGACCGTTCCTCCAGGTGAAACCCTTGGAGAGGGCACGGGACATCCGCCTGCGGCAGCGGTGAGGTCTGAGGTCGAGCTTTCCTCACCGCAGGCCCAGGACCTCCTGAGGGCGGCTGTTTCGCTGACCGGATCGGCCTCGGACGCCCCGACGGAGGCGAGCGGGCACCGGGTTGCTCCGCCTGAGCCCGACACCGCGCATCCCTCCTCGCCTGAGGCGGGTCCGGTGGTGCCCGCCCTCGATGAGGACCGTGCGGGCCGACATGGGCAGGCACTCCCTGAAATTCATGCTGTGGTGGCGTGTGTCCCGCAGGTCTCCGCCGACGAGCGGCAGGCGCGGTCGTCGGGAGACGGCACCAGGGACCCCGAGGGCGTGGGCGCCGAAATGCCTGTGCTCGGCGGGGAAGGCGGTACAGGCAGGGAGCCGGCCCCACGCAGAGGTGCCGTCGGCACCACGGGACAGGCTGTGCTGAGGTCCTGGACCGAGAGCACGATGGACCTGAAGCTCGGCAAGAACCAGTGGCACACCATTCCGTTCCGCTTCGCCCCCGACCTCGTCACGGTGTTGAGTTCAAGAGTGGCGCAGGACCGGGAGGGGAGTGGACGGCCCCTGACGGTGGCCCAGTACGTGGATGCCGCGATGCGCCTCTACCTGCCGGGTGACACCAACGCCCAGCTGTCCCTAGCGGAGGACTTCTTCCTGAGGCGTGAAGGGGACGTGCCGGCCGGGCGACAGTCCAGCCACCGGGTGAGCCCGGGCATCTACGAGATCGCCTCCAGACTGCCCAATGACTTGAGGAGGGTGGGACGGGCCCGGACCGCCGTCCACGTCTACTCGGCGGCGATGGACCTGTTTCTTACTGCGTTGAAGAATGAGGGGCCGTTGATCTGACCTCTCCGTAGGGTGCGTGAAGGCCCCAACCCCGGCGCTGGACCCGTGAACAGGACGGCACACGTCCACCGCGAGCACCAAGCCCTGAGCCACGCCGACGCGGCCAGGACGGTGGTTATCGACTGCGGACTGGGAGTGTCGACGTTCCTGCCGGGCCCCTCCGGCAAGGAACGGGGGTGGCTCCACCGGCCTGGCCGGTGGAGCCACCCCCGTGGTGCGTCCCGGCTCGCCGTGATCCGCTTCGAGCAGTGACATTTGCCCGCCTTCCACGCCTTGTTGTCGTGGAAGGCGGGCATCACGCCCAGCTTGAATCTCCACCGGCGGAACCCCGGTTCTGGGGGCCGTATGCCCGAGAGGCGATGAGCCACGACGGTCCGGGAAGACGCCGGAAGGCGTGTCACGTCACGTAGTGACCCTCGTAATAGCCGCCCACGGCGGCGTCGTACAGCAACGGAGCACACCAGTCCTTCAGGCCGATCCCGAAGAAGTACGATCTCGTCGTTCCCGGCATGTCCGTGAAGGCTCCCTGGTCCCAGCGGTTTGCCTCATTGGGGCATCGGAGTCCGAAGCGGAGGGTCTTCTTGGCCCCCCACACCGGGTTCGCGAACCGGACGTCGTAGCCGTTTGCGTACTCATGGATACAGAGGGACCCCCCGTCCAGGGAGGTGCAGATGTCACTCGGAGTGTCGGCAGCGGCGGTCGATGCGCCGCTCACGCTCCCCGCGACAATTGTGAGGGCGGCGAGGCCGCTGGCGGCGAGGGCCTTGATGCGGACCATGGTCATGGTTCCTCCATCGGGTATTGGCCGGGGGCGAGTCACGGCGGGGAGGGGCGGAATTTCCTCCAGTGCGGTTGCGGTAGAGAGCACCGGGGGCGCAGCAGATCGCCCGGGTGTTTCAGCCTTTGTCACCGCGCTGTGTGGTGCGCACATGGTGTCCCAAAGGAGAGGGGCCGGTCCATGGGTCCCAGGCCCCAACTCCGACGTCCTTGTGCCGGGTTTCAGGTGCTGGGCCTGTCCCGAGTCGGGTTCTGCCGATGCTCGGCCGTCTTGCGGGGCCACGAGTACCCGCGCCCGGCCCGGGAGAACCTGGCGACGCCGATCACGGCGATCACGGGGAATCCGACGAGACCTGCGGCAGCCCTCGCGTCACCGCCGAGCCGCAGGCGTCCGGCGTCGCGGTCAATCACAAGCGGATCGAGCGAGGGATACGCGGGCGTGTGATCGTCGGCGTGCGCCTGCGCCGTGCGTCTGCACCACTGTGGCCGAATTGTCCGCATTGGCGGTTCCGACTTGCTCGGCCGGGACTTCATTGGTCTGTTTGCGAATGTCGGCCCGCGTCTGGCGCCTGTCCGTCTCCTGGTGGCTCACGCCCGGGTTCAACCCTTGGCGCAGGTACTCGGCCAACAGCCGTCTCTGCCTCTTCCGGGAATCCCGTGGAGCGCTGCACGAACAGCTCGCGGCCTGGCCGCACCGACCGTGTGGCGGAACGATCCCCACAAACTGCCGTCGGCGGGTTGGGGTCCTCACGCATGCCGCCACCAGCTCTTATATGGATCTCGGTAGGTTGCCTGAATACTATGCCGGTATGCAGGTAGGTATCTATATAGGCATTCCGGTAGCTATCGTTATTCCCATGCTTCCAGTCCAGTAGGTGCCCAGATAGGGAGCCTCTGGTCGATTTATGTAGCAATTGACGCGCCGTAGCACATATTGATCCAGCAAATGCCGACAATCCTGGCACAGGTCCCCGATGTGTCAGTTTGAATGATGCGACGTAGCAGGTGAGCGCCCGGATTTGCGATACGATCGCTTCACGTGGAAACCCATCTCACAGTCGCGAAAGTCGAGGCCCCGTTGGCCAGACGGATTACCCCTGCATCTCTTGCAAAAGCGGCGGACGTCAACCGCGTCTGGCCGAACAAGGCGATTGAACGTGGCTTTGTGAACGCCGATGCACTCGACGGCGAGGACGTCATCGTCGTCCGCGTCTTCGCCATGGCCGACCAGATCGTGTGGCCCGGCGAACGGCGGTCCCGCAGTGCACCCCGCGACGTTGCCATCTGGCAGAGCGTCGTGATCGGTGCCGCGCGCGATGCGCTGAACGACCCCGCGCTCGGCCCTGACACCCTGCTCTGGCTCATGTCCAACGATGTACGCATCACCCGCACGATGGCCGAGGCCCTGGTCGTCCTCACCGAGATTGGAGGGCTGTGCGCGGTTCGGATTCCGATCGGGGCGTGGGTTCTCGAACTCCCCGAGGGATTCGAACTGCCCGCGATGCCGCCGGCAGCGAACCGCTTCACAACCTCCCAGCGAACTGCCTCTGTGACGCGCTGACCCCTGCTTCCTCACCGAGCCCGGACCCGTGGAGGTGACACCCCCTACAACCGAATAGCAGGCAGCGCGTGACCCCCGACCGGTCACGTGGCACTGCCGCTTTGTCCCGTTGCGGCACCAGCACCCTGCCGTTGCGCGATATTCCATGCCCCTTTCCACTTCCTGGAGAACGACATCACACCGGCCCAGGCAGTAGGTTCAGTGCTGCCCGAAACCCGACGATCCGTCAGCGACACCGCACCCGGACCAACCCGTTTCAGGCAGGCCTGTCCCCGCCTCGTCACCTCCCGCGCGGAACACGAGATCACCAACACCGCCTCTCGCGGCATCACCTCACCGGCGGACTTTCTCTACGCACTCCGATGGGCTCTCAAGTCCGGCCTCCATCCCAGGGCGAACGCCACCACCTTGCGCGTAGCCGAACTGCTCGTGGTGAAGTCCAACCGCCGCGGACACCTTGCCTACGGCCGTGTCGCCCTGGCAGAGCAGCTCGGTCTTTCGGTCGACTGCGTGGCCGTCCACACCCGGGTCCTGCGCGAACTCGGGCTCCTCGTGTGGATCGAGCACGGATCCCGGGCGAACATCCTCCGAACCCGCAACCCGGGTCAGGAACCCACTTCCTACAAGGGCACCGGCACGCTCTTTGCCATGGTTGTTCCGCCGGCCTACGACCAGGCGCACGGTCGGCGCATCAGCGGCTTCGGCTACCAGGCCCGTGTCGTCGGTGTCACCGGCCGAGGCCGACGGCATGAGGCCCGCCTTGCCAGGGCGGCTTCGCCTTCCCGTTCGACACGCCCGAACGCGGGGGTGACATCATCCCCTTCCCGTGGTGGTTCTTGTTCTGAAGAGTCACTTAAGGCAGGCGAGACTACAAACTACACACGCGCACGCGCGCATGATCACGAGTCAGGCGACCTGAGCAACGACCCCCGCCCCGTCACACCCTCGCGGCTCCGAGAGTTCATCGAGTTCACCAGGACTCTCCAGGCGCTTGTTCCCTGGCTGCGTCCCGCTTGCCCCCGGCGCCTCAGCTACCTCCTGCGAGACCGGTTGCTCGACCACGCCATCACTCCTCGTGAACTCGCCTCCGAACTCCTCTACGTGCCCAGGGCCATCGTTCGCAAACCAATGGCCTACCTGGCTCACTACCTCAAGCGCGCCAAGGCCGGGGGCGGTGAGGGCCCGGTCCGTGCCGACCTTCCAGCCTCCTGGGTGGAGGTTCCGATCGTCGCCCCCCGCCCCTCACCGATCCCGCTGCTGCCTCTGGTGAGCCGACGCTTCCTGGAGCAGCCGGATCAGCCGGGCGACAGCCTCACCGGCATGCCCGCTCTGCAGGCCGCGTGGGAGGAGCGCGAGGTGGCCAGGGCCATCGAGAGGACCTTGGCGTACTGGCGGGCCCAGGACGAGGGCCGTCCCCACCCCTGGGATGACGTGGTGGAGGACGATCCCTTCGCAGACGACACCAGTCGATTGCCACGGCACGGCTATGAGTGGATCCCGGTCTATGGCAGCTGAGCCGAGGCCGCCCTGGCCGCTCGGCGCAGACCCGCCGGCCTTCCGGTCCGCCTCTGCGGCCTGTGAAAGCCGACCGTGGGACAACAGCGAACGGCACTCTGAGCTTGCTCCGCTTTGACGGACACCGTTGGTGTGGTGGTTAGGCCGCGAGGGCGGTCTCGTATTCTGCGGGACTGCGGTAGTCGAGGCTGCTGTGCAGCCTGCGTATGTTGTACCAGGCTTCGATCCA
>FTKF01416481.1_pt1 | contig 24537 bp, 16 predicted proteins | sample 1658111 | NCBI WGS metagenome assembly FTKF01 (sample SAMEA3914800, study PRJEB12502) | metagenome | biome: forest; material: soil | place: USA | collected 2011-06-22 | depth 0.1 m
TACTGGGCCCCGGACTGGACGGACCGCGCGCTCGCCTTCGACAAGGCGGTCGTCCTCACGGCCGAGTCGGGAACCTTCACGCAGGCCGTGACCGGTGACGAGCTGATCGCGAACGTCCCGGCCGGGCAGCGCACCACGCTGCTGGTGAGCAAGGCCGGCAGCACGACCGCGTCCGCGCGGATCGTCGTCCTCACCGAGGCCGAGTCACTGGACGCGGTCGTCGCCCCGCTGAGCGGACGCGACCGGCTGATCGTCGCCGCCGGGTCGCGCCTGAGCGGTGTGCAGCCGGCCGTACGCTTCACCGCCCCGGCCGGGGCCCTGATCACCGCCGACATCCTCCCCGCCAACGGCCTGTCACCGGCCACGGGTTGGAGCCCGGCCCAGGGCACCGCACCCTTCACGCGCTACACCTTCCAACTCGCCGCCGCCCCGGCCGGACCGCAGATCACGCCCACGGGCACCGGCCGGTGGAGCATCACCAGCGACCCCGCCGCGATCGCCGACCTGGCCGAAGCTCAACTCGTGCTCGACTACCGAGGGGGCGCCGCCACCCTCGTCGGCGCGGGGACGACGATCACCAACGACCTCTACCACGGCGAGCCCTGGACCATCGACCTGAAGAACCTCGACGAGACCGCACGGGCCGGCCTCGTCGTGCAGGTGTCCGCGTGGGACGACACGATCCACGGCGTCACCCGGCCGTCCGGCACGATGCCGGACCTGCCGAGCTGGACCTGGCACCCGCTTCGCGACGCCGTCTGGGGCTGAGTCCCTGACGCCGGCGGGGATCCCGGCTGCTGCCCTCGCCGTGCAGATCATCACGCTGAACACTCTCGTCCACGGCGACCCCCGCGTCGGAGTCGTCCGTGGGCGAGCGCGGAGCGGACCTCGATCACGCAGGCCGCGAACCACCGGGCGCCGCGCCGACCCTCGCCTCGACCCAGCCCTGGAGACTATACATCTGATGTATCCCCGAGACCCGAGCGAGAAGCGACATCTTTAGCCAGACATCGACTGGCGCCACGGTCGACTCCAGGCACCGTCATCCCGCCCTCGATCACGCTCGATACCCTCTGTGGCCAGCATTTTTCAGACGGCGAAGCGCAGCGGACCGCCACCCCCGGGCTGGCCCGTGCCCTTGGAGGGATTCCTCGATCCTGTCGGAGCTCTTGACCCATACATCCGATGAAGGCTAGGTTCCGGCGTCAGAGCCGCTAGTCATGACCATTTGCCCTTCCGTAGCCGCCGCGCTGTCCTCGTCCTCCACCGGTGCCACGTTCCGGTGTGGTCAGCCGCCGACGGAACCGGGCGCCAGGTCAGGCGATCTCCGCTGAAGGGATCCATCGTGAACCAGCCCAACCACTCCCCCACCCTCTCCCCCACCCTCTCCGCCGGCCGGCCCTCGCGGCGCGGCGTCCTGCGAGCCGCGCTGTCGCTCGGCGCCGTCCTGGCCGTCTCCTCGCTGCCGGAATTCACCGTCCGAGCAGGCGCCGTGACGCGGCCCGCCCTCTCCCTGGTACCGGACGCCCAGGCGGTCGCTCTCCGGTACTCCGCCCCCGGCGCCGAGGCGGTGATCATCGAGCAGGGCCTGCCGGTCGGCAACGGCCGCCTCGGCGCCCTGACCACCGGAGACTCGTCGCACGACGCCTACTACCTCACCGACGCCACCCTCTGGACCGGCGGCCTCAACGCCACGCTCGACTCCGGCGGCCAGTTCCCCTACGACACCACGGACTTCGGCACCTTCGGCCTGCTCGCCAAGGCCTACCTGGACATCCCCGCCCACACCACCTCGGCGATCAGCGGCTACCAGCGCCGGCTCGACCTGTCCAACGGCCTGGCCGTCACCACCTACCAGGTGGGCGGCGTCACCTACCGCCGCGAGGTGTTCTCCAGCCACCCCGACGGCCTGATCGTGGTGCGCCTCAGCCAGAGCGGCGGCGGCTCCCACACCGGCAGCCTCAGCCTGGCCGGCACCCGCGGCGAGAGCGTCACCGCCGATGCGGCCGGCGCCTCGGTCTCCTTCACCGCCACCCTGGCCAACGGCCTGAAGTACGCCACCGTCCTCAAGGCGGTGGGCACCCGCGGCAAGGTGTCCGCCACCGGCGGCAAGGTCACCTTCACCAACTGCACCGAGGTGGTGCTGCTGATCAGCGGCGGCACCAACTACTCGGCCACCGCCCCGGGTTTCAAGGACGCCTCCCGCGACCCGCTGGCCACCGCCCGCACCGTCGCCACGTCGGCCGCCGGCGTCTCCGGCATCTCCCTGCTGGCCACCCACGTCGCCGACTACCAGCGCCTCCAGCAGACCATGACCGTCGACCTGGGCACCTCCACGGCAGCCCAGAAGGCCATGGACACCCCCGCCCGACTCACCGCCCGAGCCGCCGCCGGCGCCGCGCCCGACCCCGAACTAGAGGCCTCCTACCTCCAGTTCGGCCGCTACCTGACCATCACCGGATCCCGCGGCAGCCTCCCGACCAACCTCCAGGGCCTGTGGGTCGACCGCAACAACCCGGACTGGATGGCCGACTACCACACCGACATCAATGTCCAGATGAACTACTGGTTCCCCGACCGGGCCGGCCTGTCGGAGTGCTTCGGCGCCTTCGCGGACTACTGCGTCAGCCAGTACCCGTCCTGGCGGGACACCACCCTCAACTCTTTCCAGGACTCCCGCAACGGCTTCCGCAACACCTCCGGCAACGTCGCCGGCTGGACCACCGCCATCTCCACCAACATCTGGGGCGGCAGCGGCTGGTGGTGGTCACCGGTCGGCAGCGCCTGGCTGTGCAACTCCCTGTACGAGCACTACGACTACACCGTCGACGCCACCTACCTGGCCAAGATCTACCCCCTGCTCAAGGGCGCCTGCGAGTTCTGGCAGGCCCGCCTGATCACCACCACCGTCACCGACCCCGCCACCGGCGCCAGCCGCCAGGTCCTCATCGACGACCACGACTGGTCCGCCGAACAGGGCCCCACCGACGCCCTCGGCATCACCTACGCCCAGGAGCTCGTCTGGCAGCTCTTCCAGAACTACCGGACCGCCGCCGCCACCCTGGGCCTGGACAGCGGCTTCGCCGCCACCGTCGCCGACCTGCAGAGCCGCCTCTACCTGCCGCAGGTCAGCAACACCACCGGCTGGCTGGAGGAGTGGATGACCGACGCCAACCTCGGTGACACCACCCACCGCCACCTCTCCCCCCTCATCGGCGTGTTCCCCGGCGACCGCCTCGACCCGGACACCACCCCCACGGACGTCGTCGTCGGCGCCACCAACCTGCTCGCCGCCCGCGGCCTGCAGAGCTTCGGCTGGGCGTGCGCCTGGCGGGCCCTGTGCTGGGCCCGCCTCCACAACGCCGACAAGGCCTACCAGCTGGTCACGACCGTCATGAAGCCCTCGGTCAACTTCAGCAACGGCACCGGCATCAACATGTTCGACATGTACAGCTTCGGCAACAGGTCGACCTTCCAGATCGACGCCAACTTCGGCACCCCCACCGCCATGATCGAGATGCTGGCGCACTCCCGGCCCGGCCTGATCGAGCTGCTGCCCGCCCTGCCCGCCGCCTGGGCCGCGTCCGGCTCCGTCAAGGGCGTCGGGCTCCGCGGCGGCTTCACCATCGACTTCGCCTGGAGCGCGGGCCAGGTGACCACCGCGACCCTGCGCAGCGTCGGCGGCACCGCCACCACCGTCCGCGTCGGCGCCTGGAGCAAGAACGTCACCCTCGCCGCGGGCGGGGCCGTCACGCTCACCCCGGACCCGGTGGCCGTCCCGCCCGTCTTCCAGCTCGTCAACCAGGCGAGCGGCAAGGCGATCGACGATCCGGGCTCCTCCACCACCACCGGTACCGCACTGATCCAGTACACCCCCCTCACCGGCGACAACCAGAAGTGGCGCGCCGTCCCGATCGGCTGGGGCGCCTGGCAGTTCGTCAACGTCCTCTCCAATCTCGCCATGGACGTCCAGGGCGGCACCAGCACCAGCGGCACCCCGATCATCCAGTGGACCCCCACCCAGGCCACCAACCAGCAGTGGCGCCTGGTCAACGTCGGCGGCGGCTACGTGAAGATCGTCAACATCCGCAGCGGCCTCGTCCTGGGCGTCGCCGGCGACTCCGGCGCCGACAGCGCCGGGATCGAGCAGCAGACCGACACCGGCAGTGCCGGCCAGCACTGGAAGATCAAGGCAGCCTGAACGGAAGTTCGACAGAGGGTCCTCCGACCACTCGGTTCTCGTCGCCGCAGCACGGGCTCGGCTCCACGGCCTCGTGGGGGCCGGGCCCGTGCCCGCGACGCCGGACAGTCTCGACCGCCGGATCGGCGGAAAGAGGTTGAAGCAGTGCCCGGCCGTCCGCAAGGCTGCCGCCATGCGTCCCCCGAACTTCAACGCGCCGCCACCGGAGCCCGAACCCCCGGCCATCGACGCCTTCCTCTCCGCCGTCGACCTCGCGATGAACAGCAACACCCTGCTGATCACTGCGAATTGCGACGTGTTCGTCACGGCCGGGAACAGCCAGGGCGTCCTGCACGCCTTCCTGCGCAGTGCCCTGTTCGAGCGGCTGATGCGCGCCGCCGACGCACGCCGGGACTGGTACAACCTGACGGACGAGTACGACATCGAGCCCGTCAGCCATCCGCTCCTGCACGACGGCTTCCGCGCCACGGTCGGCCCGCTCGACCACGCCGGCTTCCTGGCACGACTGCGCTGGATGCTCTGCGAGGCGCACAGCCCCTACGGCCGCCACTACCCGACGGCGGACGCCGAGCGGCTGGTGCACGGCTTCGCCCGGGGCCTGCTCGGCGCGGACGGCCCGGCGTGGTCATTCGCCGCCGTCAGCCCCGACTTCCTCCGCTCCACCGGCTACTACAGCGGCGAGGAGCCGCTGCGACCGGCGTACTTCGACGGCGGCGGCTCCGACACCGCCACGTTCGTCCACCGGGACCGCACCTTCCACCTCCTGCTGACGAACGGCTCGCCCTGAGGGGACGGACGGCGGCACGCACCGTTGCGTGCCCCGGACCGGTTGACGCTCACCTGCTGGTCCGGCGATCCGTTCACACTGACGTAGAAGGACCGGGTGCCCGACAACAGGTAGGACAGGGTGAGGTTGTGGATGTCGGCAGTCGTCCCGTTGATCCGATCCCGCCGACTCGTAGATGCCGAACTTGAGATGCTCGCCGTGGACGTAGTCGGCCAGCGCCTTGATCCCGCTCGGGAGGCTGGTCGGGTCCGCCTTCAGGTTGCCGCTGCTGTCACGCGGGCGGGTCATCCAGCAGTCGTCGACGCTGACGTAGTTGTACCCGAGCTTGTCCAGGCCGCTGGCCACGATCTGATCGGCGGCGGCCCTGATGTCGCCCTCGGTCAGCGCGCACCCGAAGTGGTTCCAACTGTTCCAGCCCATCACGGGGGTGGGCTCGGCAGCCACGGGCGTGCCGGTGGCCGCCCCCGCCTGACTCGCCGTCACCACTCCCACTACGAGGCCGGCTCCTGACACGCCCACCAGCACGGCCAGACCGGCGACCGCCGCCGTCACGCGTGCCCTGCAGTCCTTGGATCTGTTCACAACCGACTCCCCCCACAAGGGAATGGGGGTGCTCAACCTCCGCCCCGGATGCCAGGAGCCGGAGAGCGTCAAGCGCGCGGATGGCAACACAACGCGGCGCGGGATGCTGAACTCGAACAGAAACGAAGTTTGCGAGGTAGCGCCCCCCGGAGGCCGTGGGCAGCGGACAGCGAGCGCAACGACACGCCCCTACCCTCTTGACGCATCGCGACCAATGCTCGACGCTGTGCATGTCTGTTCTGAATTGACATTCTTTGTTTGATATCGCGGACTCTTCGATCAGTTGATCAAGCTCGGCTCAAGCCGGCTCGGCACCTGAGCGGAGCACCCGGGCAGACCGTCCGCAACCGCCGCAACCGTCTCCCTGCACGCCTCGTCCTGTGCCCCACACACCGCGCGGTGCGAGGTGGTCGCACGTTCTTCGCCACCCCGCCCCCTCGCTGTACCAGGAGTTCTCAGATGACCGACGATCCCCGACCTGGTGTGAGCCGACGTGCGTTCCTTGGTTCGGCGGCGGCCGCCGCCGGTGTGGCAGCGACCGCCGCCCTTCCGCAGGCGCTGCAGAAAGCCCTGGCCACCCCGGTCACGGCCGGTACCGGCACGATCGCGGACGTCAAGCACGTGGTGATCTTCATGCAGGAGAACCGGGCGTTCGACCACTACTTCGGCGCCCTCAGCGGGGTCCGCGGCTTCGGCGACCGCAACGCGATCACCCTGCCCGGCGGCAGGTCCGTCTGGTACCAGCCGTCCAGCTCCTCCGCCGGCTACACCCTGCCGTTCCGGATGAACACCAGGACCACCAGTGCCACCTGCGCGAACGCGCCGGCGATGAACTGGTCGACGGACCTGGCCATGTTCAACGGCGGCAGGTTCGACGCGTGGAACACGGCCCGCGCGGAGGGTCTGGGCATGGGCCACTTCACCCGCCCCGACCTGGACTTCTACTACCAGCTTGCCGACAACTTCACCATCTGCGACCACTACTTCCAGTCGACGCTGACCCAGACCAACCCCAACCGGCTGCACCTGTTCGCCAGCAGCAACGGCTCCTCCGTCGGCCAGGCGGCCACCATGGACAACACCGAACCGGCCGCGGGGTTCAGCTGGACCACCTACGCCGAACGCCTTCAGGCAGCCGGCGTGAGCTGGAAGGTCTACCAGCAGAGCGACAACTTCGACGACAACGCCCTCGCCTGGTTCACCACCTTCAAGAACGCCCGGGCCGGGAACCCGCTCTACGACAAGGGCCTGGCAACCGTCCCGGACATCGTCACCGCCTTCGCCAACGACGTCGCCAACGACACCCTGCCGCAGGTCAGCTGGATCATCGCGCCGACGGCGCTGTCCGAGCACTCCAACTACCGCCCGGCCGACGGCGAGAACCTCACCGCCCAGCTGCTCGCCAGGCTCGCCGCCAACCAGACCGTCTGGTCCAAGACCGCCTTCATCCTCAACTACGACGAGAACGGCGGCTTCTTCGACCACGTGCCGCCGCCGATGCCGCCCACGTCCACCGCCGACGGGCTCTCCACGGTCACCACCACCGGGGAGATCTCCGGCGGAAAGCCGATCGGGCTCGGCTTCCGGGTGCCGCTGATCGTCGTCTCCCCCTGGACCCGCGGCGGGTACGTCAACTCCCAGGTCTTCGACCACACCTCGGTGACCCGCTTCTGCGAGCAGGTGTTCAAGGTCGCCGAGCCGAACATCAGCCCCTGGCGCCGGGCCGTCACCGGCGACCTGCTGTCCGCCTTCGACTTCGGCTCCGCCAACACCGGTTGGCCCACCCTTCCGGACACCGGCGGCTACCCGGGCCAGGCCGCCACGCAGTGCGGCACGCTGCCCGCCCCGACCGTGCCCGCCGTCCAGACCGTCCCCCTCCAGGAGTCCGGCCACCGCAAGGCACGAGCACTGCCGTACGCCTTCGAGGCCACCGGCCGGGTCACCGCCGGGGCCTTCTACATCGACATGGCCAACACCGGCACCGCCGGCCAGTGCGTCTACCTCTATCCCAACGCGTTCCGCACGGACGGCCCGTGGCGGCACACCGTCGAGGCGGGCAAGACCCTCACGGACTACTTCGTCGGCGGCACCCCCACCGGGTCGTTCGACATCTCGCTCTACGGCCCCAACGGGTTCCACCGGCGCTTCCGCGGCAACCGGCTCACCGCCACCACCTCGGGCAACGCCAACCCGGAGGTCACCGCACGGGTCGACATCCCGTCCGGCCGGCTCTACCTCACCATGGTCAACAGCGGCACCGCCCCCTGCACGGTCACCGTCACCGCGAACGCCTACCGCACCGACGGCCCCTGGACCTACACCGTCGCCGCCGGTGCCACCGTGCAGGACTACTGGACGATCAGCACCGCGGGTTGGTGGTACGACCTGACGGCGACCGCCAACACCACCGACGGCTTCCTGCGCCGCTTCGCCGGCCACGCCGAGAACGGCGCCGAGAGCATCACCGACCCCGCCGTCACCGGCGTCCTCGCCACCACCGTCCAGTCCGTCGACAGCCAGGAGTCGAGCGGCGAGAACGGTGCGGCGGTCAACGCGATCGACGACAACCCGCAGACCAAGTGGCACACCAAGTGGTCGCCGAGCGCCGACCCGCTGCCGCACCAGATCCAGCTCGACACCGGCGCCACCCACGCGATCTCCGCGGTCCGCTACCTGCCGCGCCAGGACGGCAGCGCGAACGGCCGCATCGGGCAGTACGAGGTCTACGTCAGCACCGACGGCACCACCTGGGGCACCGCCGTCGCCACCGGTACCTTCGCCGACGACGCCCAGCCCAAGCTGGTGAACTTCCCGTCCGCCAACGGACGTTACCTCCGCCTGCGAGCCCTCACCGAGGCCGGCGGGCGCGGGCCGTGGACGTCCGCCGCCGAGATCACCGTCCTCGGCACCTGACCGGCCGGCCCCGAGCCGGACCGCGTCGGGCGGCCCAGCCGCCACCCTCCGACCCTGCGAGAGGGTCAGGCCGAGGTGGTCAGGGCCGCGCGGGTCACGGGATACGCGAACTCCTGCCCGATGCAGTAGCGTTCGATCTCGTCCAGGGCGCTGCGGGTGATCCGCTGGAGCTCCCCGCCGAGCGAGCCGGCGATGTGCGGGGTCAGGAGCACGTTGGGCAGCGAGTACAGCGGCGATGTCGCCGGCAGCACCTCGGGGTCGGTGACGTCGAGGACGGCGTGGATGCGTCCTGCCGAAGCCTCTGCGGTGAGAGCCCGGGTGTCGATGAGCGAGCCCCGCCCGGTGTTGATGAGCGTCGCGCCGTCCCGCAGGAGCGACAGTCGGCGGGCGTCCATCAGGTGATAGGTCTCGGGCAGGGCGGGGGCGTGGAGCGAGACGACGTCGCAGTCGGCGAGCATCGCGTCGAGGTCGACGAGCCGGGCCCCCAATGACCTGGCCGTCGCCGGGTCGAGGTGGGGATCGGCCAGCAGGAGCTCGAAGTCGTAGGGACGGAGCAGCTCCAACACCCGGCGCCCCACCAGGGAAGCACCCACCACGCCGACCGTCCGGCGATAGTTGCCGAAGCCCGGGTAGTGCGCCGACCAGTCCAGCGGGGCCCGGTGTTCGCGGTAGAGGCCGCCGATCTCCAGTACCCGCTTGTTGGCGAAGAGGACGGCGGCGACCGTGTACTCGGCGACGGGTACGGCGTTGGCCGCGGCCGCCGTGGAGACGGTGAGTCCGCGGTCCCAGCACGCGTCCGTCACATGGTGCTTGACGCTCCCGGCGGCGTGCACGACAGCCTTCAGCAGGGGCATGCGGGCCAGCACGGCGTGGTCGAGCGGGGGGCATCCCCAGGACGTGATCAGGAGTTCGACGCCTGCCAGGTCCGGCACCCGGTCGAAGTCCTCGGCGACGAGCTGGGGGTCGATGTCGACGTGCCGGGTGAGCCGCTGGAACGTGCTCGGCGGGAAGAGTGCGTCGCGGTGCGAACGGCCCATGGCGAACAGGGCACGCGGGCGGGGCTGAGTGGATGGCATGGGGATCCTCGGGACGATGGCCTACTTGACGGCGCCGGCCGTCAGGCCGGACTTCCAGTACCGCTGGAGCATCAGGAAGAGGACGACCAGCGGGGCGACGGACACCAGCGATCCGACGATCGCCAGCAGGTAGTCCTGCGGGTGGCCCTGGGAGAGCGCGGACGAGTACCAGACGTACAACCCGAGGTTGACCGGGAAGAGGTCCTGGTCGGACAGCATCACCAGAGGCAGGAAGAAGCTGTTCCAGATCTGGGTGAACTGGAAGAGGAAGATGGTCACGAAGGCGGGCGAGAGCATCGGGAAGGCGATGCGGCAGAAGGCCTTGAACTCGCCGGCCCCGTCCATCCGGGCGGCCTCCAGGACCTCGTTGGGGACGTAGGCCGCGCTGAACACCCGGGCCAGGTAGACCCCGAACGGGAACACCAGGCCGGGGAAGAACACGCCCCAGAAGGTGTTCACCAGACCGGCCTTGGCCGCGAGCAGGTACAGCGGGATCGCCATCGCCGTGCCGGGCACCATCACGCCCAGGAGGACGAGGGAGAAGAGCTTCTCCTTGCCGGGGAAGATCAGTTTGTCGAAGGCGTACCCGGCGGCCACGCTGAACACGGTGGCCAGCAGCCCGCCGATACCCGCGTACAGGAACGTGTTGATCATCCAGCGCAGGTAGATGCCGTGGTCGACCTCGAACAGGTAACCGAGGTTGTCGAGGAGCGCGAAGTGGTTGCCCGGCGCGAAGCCGTTCGTGGCGAAGAGGTCCTGACGGCTCTTGGTGGACGACAGGACCAGCCAGAGCATCGGCAGGAGGGTGTACAGGGCGGCGAGACCCAGCATCGCGGTCACGGCGGTCCTGGACAGCAGGGCCGAGGGGCCGGGCCGGCGGCGCCGGGCGGTGGGCCGGGCCGGCCGGTCCGAGGTCTTCCGGCCCGGGGCGGCAGCGGGCGCCGGGGCGCTGAGTGTCGTGGGCTTGGTCACGGCTGGCTCCTGCTGCGCGAAAAACGGGTGACGAGGAACGACAGCGCCGCGGCGAACAGCGCGATGAGCAGCGACGCCGCTGCTGCCAGGCCGAAGTCGTTGTGGGTGAAGGCGGCGCTCTGGACGTACATGTTGGGTGTCCAGCTGCTGCCGATCGAGCTGGAGGCGCTGTAGATGACCTTCGGCTCCGTGAAGAGCTGGACCGATCCGATGACGGTGAACAGCACGGCCAGCGCGATGGCCGGGCGGATCATCGGAACCTTGATCGACAGTGCGGTGCGGACACCGCCCGCACCGTCGATCCTCGCCGCGTCCAGGGTCTCGCGCGGCACCGACTGGAGTGCGGAGTAGAAGATGACCATGTTGTAGCCGATCCACTCCCAGACGGCGATGTTCGCCGCGGAGAACACCGCGTTGTCCGCCGACAGGAAGGTGATGTCGAGGCCGCCGGAGTTCAGGAACTCGATCACCGGGCTCAGCCCCGGTGTGTAGAGGTAGACCCAGATGAGCGCCGCGATCAGACCGGGCACCGCGTGCGGGAGGAACAGGGCCAGCTGGAAGAAGGCCCGTGCCCTGACCAGCGCCGAGTCCAGCAGCAGGGCGAGTCCGAGCGCGCCGCCGATCATCACCGGGATGTAGACCGCGACGTACACGGTGATGGTGAGGAACCCGTCGCGGAACGCCGGATCCGACAGCGCGGTCAGGTAGTTGTCCAGGCCGGCGAAGACCTCTTCGGTACCGTCGAAGCCGAGGCCGGAGGTGTGGGTGGTGAACAGACTCATCCAGCCCGCGTAGAACAGCGGGGCAAGGGTGACGGCTGCGAAGAGGACGAAGAACGGTGCCAGGAGCAGCGCGGCGGTGCGGCGCTGGGCACGGGCTGACGGACTTGCCATACCGGCCTTCCACAGAATGGGAGCGGGAAAGTGCGTGGGGGGGGTGAGCCGGACACGGGCCTCGCGCGGCGGGCGGGCATCCGGCTCACCAGGGGGTGTGTGCTACGGGGCGAGCTTCATACCGCGGTGTTCGATGTCCTTCACGGTGGCCTGCTGTGCGCCGGTGAGGACGTCGGTGAGGCTCACGCTGCCGTCGGCGACCTTCGAGAGCTGGTCGACGATGGCCGTGTTCGTGGTTCCCATGACGGGGCCCCACGTCCAGCCGGGCAGGACGGCGTCGTAGGAGCCGCTGCTCACGGCGTACACGTCCTGGCCGCCGAAGTAGTCGGTGGGGTACGCGGCCCTGGTGACCGGCACCAGCCGGGGATCGGCGGGGAGCATGCTGCTCTTGCCGGAGGAGACCCACGCCTTCATGCCTTCGGGGTCGGTGGTGATCCACTTGATGAACTCCGCGGCGGCTCCGCTGTTCTTGGCGCCCTTCGGGACGACGAAGGACGAGCCGCCGTACATCGCGGAGGCCGGCTTGCCGTCCCAGGTCGGGACCGGGGCCACCGACCACTTGCCCGCCTGGTCGGCGACGGTTGCCTGCTGGGCTCCCGCGCACCAGCTCGCACAGACGTAGGCAACGGTCCGGTTCTGCTGGACGCTCGTCCAGAACGGGTCGAGCGTGCTCAGCGACTGGACGAGGTCCTGCCGGGCGAGGTCGCCCCAGTAGTCGGCCACCTTCCGGGAGGGGGCGTCGGCGAGCGACACCTTCCAGGCGTCCTTGTCCGTACTGAACCACTGGGCTCCGGCCTGCCAGGAGAGGGCGGTCAGCAGGCCCGGGTTGTCGGTGTACAGGACCCCGCCACGGGCCTTCGGGTCGGCCGTCCGCACCTTCACGGTCATGTCCCGGTACTCGTCCCACGTCTTGGGGACGGCGATGTCGTTCGCCTTGAAGAAGTCGTTCCGGTAGAAGAGCATCAGCGGCGCGGCGTCGCGGGGAACACCCCAGGTCCGGCCCCCCAGCTCGACCAGCCGCCGCACGGACTCCGGGAAGTGCTCCTTGACCAGGGGGCCGAGGCTGTCGTCCAGCTTCTCCAGCTTGCCCTGGGTGGCGAACTCCGGAAGCTGGGGGTACTCGACGACCGCGACGTCCGGGACGGTGCCGGCCTTCACGGCGTTGGTGAGCTTGGAGTAGTACTCCTGGCCCGAGGGGACCGACTCGAAGGTCACCTTGATGTCGGGGTGGGTCCGGTTGAAGGCCTCGGCCACCTTGTCGGAGCCCTTGACGAAGGACCAGAAGGTGACCTCTCCGCTCTTCTTCGCCGCCGCGGGTCCCCCGCTGTCCGAGCCTGCGCATCCCGTGATGAGCAGGCCGAGCGCCGCGACGGTACAGCCCAGGGCTGTCAGGGGTCTACGAATCATGATGTGCCACCGATCGTTCGCTTGGGTGTCACCGCAATGATTCGCCAGATACGACAGCCGGTCAATGGATTCGCTTTCATTCGTTTGAAACGAAGCTATAACGAAGCCATACGACATCACATGATCAGGCGTCAGGCGTCACACCTCAGGCATCGGGCCGGCTCTCGGCGCCACAGGAAGCACGCACCCGCAGCTCCGGGCGGAGCAGGATCTCAGCCAGTGGCGTGGACGGGTCGGACAGCCGGCGTACCGCCAGTTCGAGGGCCCACGACCCCACGGCCTGCTTGGGAGGCGCCACCGCCGTGAGCGGGACCTCGCTCAGCTCGGCGACCTCGTCGTCGTACGTGACCAGCGCCAGATCCTCCGGCACGCGCATTCCCCGTGCGCGCAGGATGCCGACCAGGGCGATGGCGTCGATGTCGTTGTGCACCAGCGCCGCCCGGACCTCACCGGCCTCCACGGCCTGGACCACCTCCTCGAAGCGCGCGTCGGCCGGAGCCGCGTCACCACCGGTGGTGATCCGGAACTCCCGCCCCGGCGTCAGCCCCATGGCCGCCACCGCGTCGGCGTACCCGGCACTGAGGAGAGCCGTGTTGGGACTCTCCGCCCTGGCGACCAGAGCCACCCTGTCGTGCCCGAGCCCGGCGAGGTGGCGCACCGCCAGCGCCGCACCGTAGGCGTGGTCGGAGGCCACCTGCTCCAGCCGGCCGGCCCGCAGGCCCGCCCGGCGCTCCACCAGCACCGCCGGCAGCTCCAGGCTGCTCAACCACTGCTCGGCCTCGTCCAGCGGGCGCAGGCCCGGGTGCAGCATCAACAGCAGGCTGTCGACGCCGTCGGCCATGAGCTGGCGGACCTGCTCCTGGTTCTCCGACAACGACTCCCCGGAGACGGCCAGCACGACGCGGACGCCGAGCGAGCGGGCCGCCTTCTGGACGCCGCGGATCACCTCCGCGTAGTAGTAGCCGCCCGGAGGCACCACCAGCCCGACGGCGTACCGCTCCCCCGCCGACCGCGGGGCTGGGACCGGAGCCTCCGCCGGGGCAGCGTCGGAAGCCGCGGCCGCCAGCGCCCGCGCGCCGCCGTGCACACGGGTCAGCAGCCCGCGGCCGGCCAGCTCCCGGACGTCCTGGCGCAGGGTGACGGCGGAGACCCCCATCTCGGCCGCCAGGTCCGTCACCGTGATTGATCCCTGGCGCTCCACAGCACGCAGGATCGCTTGCCGCCGCTCGTCAGCCAGCACGTTCAGTCCCCTCTCGTAGTGAGTGACCCATACTTCCTTCACTCGACAACCGAAAGATATCAATCAAAGGCGGACATCGGCTTTGGAACAAGCGTTTTCATGAACAGCGGCAGCCGGGCCCGGATCCGCCGCCCAGCTGCGCGGGCCGTCCCCCACCGGCGGAAAGACCACCGCCGGGCACTCGACGAGTGCCCGGCGGTGGATCGAGGAACGGTGCTACGGCCTGTCGTCGACCTCGACGAGGTTGTGGTCGCGCAGCGTGTAGAGCTTCCCGTTGTGGACGTTGACGTGCGGGCCGCTGTACCAGGCGCCGTTGATGCCGGCGACGACGGTGCTGACCGCGAACGTCGTCGGGTCGAAGCGGAAGAGTGTGGTGTCCGAGACGCCGTAGACGGCGCCGCGGTTGGTGACCATGGCGGCGAAGCCCTTGCTGACGCTGCTCACGTCAGCGGTGTGCACCACCGCCCGGGTCTTACGGTCGATGACGAACAGCTGACCTGCCGTGGTGAGCCCATAGAGGTGGCGGCCCTGCACCGCCAGCGCCGCCACACCCGCCTGCTGCTGCGGATCGACGCGCCACAGCTCCGTGCCGGTGACCGGATCCACGGCGACGATCGTGGCGCGCGGCCCCAACGTGGCGGCGTTGTCGCCGCCCAGGTAGGCGACGCCGTCCCGGTTGGCCACCGCCCGGACGAGCTGGACGCCGTCGATCGGGTTGGCGTACGAGACCGACTTCCCGGTCTTCGGGGAGTACGTCCACAGGGCGCCGCCGCCCTCGGTGTCGGACTGCACGCCGACCAGGAGCAGCTCGTTCACCGGGTCCCACGAGGTGTCCAGCGGCCGGTTCTGCTCACTGGGGAAGTGCGCGGCCTGATGCGGCTGCTGTCCCCCGGCGGGGTCGTACGACCAGATGCCCTGTGCGTTGTACTGGCCGGTGTACAGGCGGCCCTCGATCACTTCGGCGTCCTTGGCCTCGCCGGGTGCCTGGAGGTTGACGACCTCTCCGGTCTTCAGGCTGCGCCGGGAGATGGCACCGTTGCCGCCGAGGTAGACGTATCCGCGCCCGGCGGCGATGCCCATGCCTGCCTGCGGGCTGGCGACCGCGCCCGCCTGGCCCAGGTCGGTGGCCACCGCCGTCCGGGCCGACAGGTCGATCTCGGCGACGAAACCGTAGCCGGAGACGACCGCCAGCTTCCCGTCGACGTGGTCCACGCCCCAGATCTCGCCGAGGTCCGGTCCGGCGAACGCCACGGGGGAGATCGTCCTGTCCGCCTTGGAGTAGGCCTGCACTCCCGACTCGGAGGCGAAGTAGATCCGGTCCGCGTCGGCGGTGAACGTCTTGACGGTCTTGCCCTTCGTGGGCACCACGATGTACGAGGAGAGGTCCGCCAGGTCCAGCACGGCGAACTTCGCGGGATCGACGCCGCCCGAGGTGCCGACGACCAGGTGCCCGTCGATGACGGCGAGTTCCCGCAGGCTGGGGTCCTTCTCCATCTCCTTGGGCACGACCGAGGTGAACACGTGTGTGGCTCGGTCGAAGGCGTACAGCGATGCCTTGCTCGCGCTGCCCCCGCCGGCCAGGACGCTGCCCGCTCCGAAGAAGACGGTGCTGTCCGTGGCCGCGACCGCCCTGGCCAGGGTCGCGTTCGGGTCCGGGGCGCCGTGGCTGGTCACGGCACCGGTGGCCGGGTTGTACTCCCACAGGACGGGCGCCTTCCCCGGTACGCCGCCCACGGCGTAGACCGTGCCGTCGGGGGCGACCGCCAGATCACGGATGTCGCGGTCCTCGGTCCTGCCGATGGCCACCGCGGGCCTGTCCGGCGTGGTCAGGTCCCACCGGAAGAGGTTCGGCCTGCCCTGGTCGGACTTCACCAGGACGCCGATGTAGAGGTACCGGCCGGTGGGGTCCGCCGCGAGCGCCTGGATGGAGGGCTCGGGCCCCGCGTCGAGATTGGTGTGCGACACCACCTTCCGGGTCGGCAGATGGAAGGCGATCACGCTCGGGGGGTTCAGGTTGCGGGAGCCGATGTAGACGGTGTCCCCGACCAACAGCCCGCTCATCAGCGAGAACTGGACCAGACCCGGACCCAGATCGGTGACCACCGTCGCGGGCGGCGTGCCGGTTGCGGCACGGGCGCCGGTGGCGAGGACGGACTCGGCAGCCATCGCCAGCCCGAAGGCACCGCCGGCCTGGAGCAGTCTGCGCCTGCTCAGGAAGATACTGTCGGCCATCTGTACTCCTTGAAGTGGTGATTCTGCGGATTCGTTTCAGGACAGCCTGAAGATGCGGATGTCATCGTGCTGAACGGTCCGCGTGGGTACGTCACCGTTCGCGACCGATTCCGTGGGGCGGTAGAGACCCCACTTGATGTAGCCGTGGTCGGCCGGATTCTCGGGCTGATAGGTGCGCACGTTCTCGTACGAGACGGCCGGCTGGTAGGACGACTGCCCCGGAAGCTTCACGGAGACCCTGAAGTAGCCCGTCTGGTCGGTGGTCCAGCGCGCATCCACCCGGAAACTCATCCACTGGTTGATGTACGGACGGAAATCCGTCACCACCGTCGTCTGCTGGTTCAGGTGCGGCGACCGGAACGCCACCGCGTTCCGCTTCGTCATGAGGTAGAACGCCGGTGGATTGCCGCCCGCGTACTTGCCCTGGAAGACGATGTCGCCCGTCTCGCTGTCTCCCGGCGTGTACGGCTGCCAGTCCTTCAGCAGGACGCTGAACTCGTAGCGCCGCACGTCACCCACGACGAACTGCCCGTTCGCGAGCAGGTCCGTCGCGCTCTCGCTGCGCGGTGCGCCGTCGGAGACGTATCCCGGATCGTCGAGCGTGACCTTGTGCTGGACGGCGAACGAGCTCAGCTGTCCGGGCTGCACGACGGCGGAGGCGTCCGGCGCCGTCGCGTGCGTGGTGGTCAGGCCTACGACGCCCGAGTTCAGGGTTCCGCTCTCGTAATCCACTCGGAGGATTTCTGTGGCGGTCTGTGCGGCGGCCGGTCCGGCCGTCGAGGCCTTTGCCGGAACGGCTTCGCCGGCGTGTGCCAGCAGGACGGGAACCATCAGTGCTCCCGCGAAGAATGACGTCGAAACCTTGCGAAGCTTGCTCATTTCACTCCTCGACATCGTGGGGGGACGACAAGTGAAGTCGGCCGAGAAGGCTTGCCTCTGTCCGGTCCGAGCCCACTGGGCCCGGACCGGGAATTGCTGCGTCGGGCCCGTCTCCGGCTGATGGTCGGCGTGGGGGTGGAGAGAGGGGCACTGGCAGCCCTGATTTGAACGGAGTGCCTTGACGGCGGACGCTCAGCGCGGGTACGTGACGCCGCGGTGACCGCTCGCGACAAAGCGACATCACTCGAAGCTTCATCGAAGGGCTCCCGCGCTCCCCGTATGCTGCCACGGTTCCGAGTGATATCGAAAGACTGGCGACAAAAAATCATCAAACCAAGGGACGAAGCGCACTTCACCCAGGTACTAGCTGCTCAGAACGGCTCGTAGCCATCGAAGTCGAGCCCCTTCACAGCCTGTCGGCATCTCCGTTCGATGGAGTACGGTACCGAATGATGTAATGCGACGCCCGGCCGGCGACGCTCACCGGCCTGCTGACGTCGATCGTCAGCGCGTGCCGTACCGGCACACCCAACGTGCCCGAGGCGGAAGCATTCGAGATCGTCGCCGTCGTCGAGGCCGCCCACCGCAGTCGCAGCACCGGCGCCCCGGTCGTACCGGAGCGCTGATCTTGTTCGGATCGAACCCCCCACGGAACGATTTCAGGAGACGACAGTGCAGGTCAGCAGAAGATCGGTACTCATCGGAACGGCACTGGCGCTGGCGGCCGGAGCCTCTTCCGCCACCGGGCTCGGCCGGCCGGCCGCAGCCGCGGAGCCGCCGGCCGCCGGCACCGGCCCGCTCAGCGACGAGGCGTTCTTCGGCGCGTGGAGCGCCGCAGGACAGGAGTGGACCACCGCGCCGCAGCTCGACTACGCCGGCCACCCCCTGGCCGCCGTCGAGAACGCGGCCCGGCAGGGCGACTACACCGGAGCCTCGGCCGCACTCCTGGCGTACTACCGCGACCGGGCCGCGAGGACGACCTCGGCGTGGACGTTCAACGGCGTCAACAAGCCCGAGCTGGTACCGCTGTGGTGCGACAACATCTTCACGCTGGGCAAGGGCGACATCTACCTGGCGACCACGGGCCTGTCGACGGCGACCGCCACCAAGGACGTCGTGGTGACCAAGCAGGTCGCCGCCACGATCGCGGCGCGCGGGATCGGATTCATGCTGATGGCCCGGGTGAAGGGCGCCGGCCTCGCCACCCTGGCGAGCCGGCACGCCGCGCAGGGCGCCCCGGAACTGGTCGTCACCACGGCAGCCGGTGAGAGGAGAATCCCGGCGAGCCGGAGCACCTACATCGCCGCAGGATCGGCCGCCACGGTGCACGGGGCGGAGACGGACCTGCTGGTGCGCGAGAACGGCGTCGGACCGTTCACCGACCAGACCTGCAAGAGCTTCCTGTGGTTCGACCTGACCGGAGTCGCAGCACCGACGAAGGCCACCCTGCGGATCACCGGCAGCAGCACCACCACCGGCATGCAGGTGATGGTCTACGAGATCAAGCAGTCGTTCGACGAGGCGAGCCGCACCTGGGACAACACGGTGCAGGCCACCTACTCCTACCAGGGCGACCCGGGCGGGTTCGACTGGAAGCAGCCTGCCGGCGGCGACACCCAGTTCCTCCAGCAGCTCCCCCGCTTCTACTTCGCCGGCCCGATGGCCGACAACTACGCCAAGACCGGCAACGAGACCGTCGCCGCCGCGCTGGTCCGCCACATGACCGACTTCATCGAGGACGCCGACAGCTACGCCAGTCAGGCCGGCGCCGCCGGCTACCCCCAGAACCTGGCCGCCGCCCACCGGGCGCAGAACTGGCTCTACGCACTGGAGCGGCTGCGCAGGAGCCCGTCCCTGACCGCCGGCGCACTCACCGAAATCCTCAAGACCCTCGTCCGCACGGCGGAGTTCCTGCGGTACACCGAGTCGACCACGCCGAACCACACCATCACCCACATGAGCGCACTGCTCTACATCAGCGGCACCCTCCCCGAGCTCGCCGGCTCACCGGCCTGGCAGGCCGACGCGCTGCGCCGGCTGAGCTCGGAACTCGCGGCGTCGGTGCGCTCCGACGGCGGCTACCTCGAGGCCACGTCGAGCTACGGGTTCGGCGTGGCGGCCGACTTCCTGAACATCGGCTTCTACTGCAAGGCCAACAGCATCGCCTTCACCCCCGGGGAGAACCTGCACAAACTCGCCTGGTACCTGGCGGACCAGATCTACCCCAACGGCTTCGACCCGGCCTACGGCGACAGCGGCTACACCGACAAGCGCGCGGCGTTGGGCGATCTCGCGGACTACTTCGACAGCGGGCAGTTGCGCTTCGTCGCCACGCTCGGCACGCAGGGCACCGCCCCCGACCACACCGGCGTCGTCTACCCCGACACCCGCGTGGTCGTCCAGCGCACCGGATGGACCGCGAAGGACTGGTACCTGCGGATGGCGCTCGACCGAGGCGCGCACCAGCACCCGGACGAGCTGGCGATCCAGCTGTACGCCCAGGACCGGCCGCTGCTCCCGGCGATGGGGGCCGACAACTACACCGAGGCGGACCCGGTCTCGCACTGGCTGCGCCGCAGCACCCAGTCGCACAACACCGTCACCATCGACGGTGCGGTCCAGGACCCGACCGCCGCGGGCGCGGTCGACAACCTGCTCGACGGCTCGTGGGCCAGGATCAGCAGCGGCTGGACCGACGCCACCCCCGGCGTCCGGCACAGCCGCGAGGCCATCATGATCGACGGCGGCCCGGACGCCGCGGACGGCTTCTGGCTGATCACCGACACCCTGCTCCCCGGCGACAGCGGCACCCACACGTACGAGCAGAACTGGCACCTTCTGCCCGACGCCGACCCGGCCCTGGACGGCCTGACGGCCCGTACGGCCTTCGGCAGCGGCACCAACCTCACGATCATGCCGCTGCTCACCGATGGGCTGACGGGCCGGATCGGCGACGGCTACTACTCACGGGCCTTCTACGAAGTGACCCGCAGCGGCTACGCCGGCTACACCCGGACCTCCGCCGGGCCGACCAGGCTCGCCACCCTGCTGATCCCGGAACTGCCGCAGGCCGCACGGACGGTGACCGCCACGACCCTCGCCGACGACACGCGGCGGTCGGTGCTGCAACTCGACCTCGGCGACGACCGGCACGCCGTCGTCTGCCTCGCGGACGGCTCCGGCGCGACGGGAGCGCTGCCCGCCGGCCACGCCTTCGACGGCACGTTCGCCTATCTGGAGCGTCAGGGCAGCCGGGTCCGTCTACTGGCCGACCAGTGGCGCGGGATCACGGTGGCCGGTACCCGCCTGACGTCGGCGCGCGAGCGCCTCGGTGCGACGGCGATCACCCTCGACCTGGCGCGTGGCGAGATCGCGATCGAAGCAGCCGCGGCCGACGGCCCGGCGCAGCTGCGGATCGCCGCTCCCTGGGCGTCGAAGGTCACCGTCAACGGCGAGACCCGCGCCGTCGGCACGCGGGGCAGTGCGCTCACCGTGGAGCTCGGCAGCTGAGACCGGTAGCAGCTTTGACCGGCGGCTGAAAGACGTCTGCGGGGTGCCCCCACCCCGCACCCCGCAGGCGCACCGCCCCGTACAGCGCGCCCTGCACAGCGCGCCCCTTCACCGATTCGGCCGCGCGGGGAACGACGCACGGGGCCGTACGTCCGGCACATGCATCGTGAACAGCCCCTCCCCCGAAAGGTGTTCAAGCCATGACCGATCTGCCGCCGTGCTGCGCGGCGAGCCGTGCATCGGATGAACGTGTAGCAGGGCGAGTTCCCCGCCCGCAACACCGGCGCTGACGGTCAGCCCGGCAGGACGGGGACGACGACGAGTTCGCCGACCGCGTCGGCGAGAGCCGCACGTGCGTGCGCGGGCAGGCCGTCGTCGGTGACGAAGCAGTCGATCTCGTCCAGCCGCGCGAAACTGCTCAGCCCGATCACCCCCCACTTGGTGTGGTCCGCGACGACGACCACTCGGCGGGCGGAGGCGATGAGGGCGCGGTTGGTCTGTGCCTCAGCGAGGTTGGGCGTGGTGAGGCCGACCTGCTCGGACACACCGTGGGCACCCAGGATCAGCAGATCGACGTGCAGGGACCCGAGCACCTGATCGGCGACCGCACCCACCAGAGCCGCCGACGGGGTGGGCGTCCCACCTGTCAGGAGCAGAAACGGTGCGTTGGCCTCGTGCGCACCGGCGGCCGCCACCACTGTGGCGATCGGCAGCGAGTTGGTGACGATTGTCAGCCGCGGCACGTCCAACAGCCGCGAGGCCACCGCGTGCGTCGTGGTGCCGCCCGACAGGGCGATCACACTGCCCGGCTTCACCAGTGCCGCCGCCGCATCGGCGATGGCTTCCTTGGCACCCGACTCCAGCGAGGACTTCACCTCGAAGCCCGGCTCGTCGATCCTCGTCCCGGTCTCCCCCGGCACGACCGCACCGCCGTGGACCTTCTCCAGTACTCCGTCGCGTGCCAGCGCGTCGAGGTCGCGCCGCACGGTCATGCCCGACACACCCAGCAAGGAAGCCAGTTCGGCCACTCGTACGGCGCCGTGGCGGTGCACCGACTCCATGATCAGCGCACGGCGCTGAGGAGCAAGCATCACTTGGTCCGTCACGGTCTTCCCTCTCACGGGTTCACGGGCGCCGTCGCACCCGTTCCTGGAGAAGCAGACTACCCCGGCACCGACAAGGTACGAACGGTCCGGGCTGTGAGTGGCAGTCCGGTCGGATCCCCGACCTCGACACAGCGTCACCCGGCCTTGGGGGAGCGGACAGAGCAGGCCTCGTATCCGATATACGGACGATTGGACGGCTGATGCGCCCCTTTCGCAGCCCTCGCGATGCCCGACCTCAAGCGGGGCGGCCGGCTGCGAGCGCCATCACCTGCAGGACGCTGACCGCCGAGGCGCCCGTCGACCACGTGGCCGACAGCCCACACCAGGGCGGCCGAGCACGTCGCCTGCTCATGTCGACGCCGGGGCGCGGGACTCACGTCCCACTTCTGTTCGAGCCTCGACGAACCCCCGACAACGGTGCTGCCGGCAGACCCACGGCGGCCCGACGGACGGCCAGGACGCCGGGAGGATGACGGCGATGTTCCGGCCGTCGTAGCGGGAGGTGAGGTTGTAGGAGCCGTTGCCGGTCGGGGTCACCTTCCACTGCGCGTTGTTGTGGAAGTCGTCGTGGTACTGGATCAGCCGGGTGCCGGACACGGTGGTCGGGCCCGGGATGTTGGCCAGCCGGCCGCTCTTCACGTTGTCGAGCTTGAAGTAGCCGGCCCCCGTGGGGACCCCAGCTGCCACTGCTGGTCGGTGGCGCCGTTGGCGGCCGCCCGGACCAGGCCCCCGTTGTCCGTGGTCGAGGCGCCGGTCACGTCGCGGTTGAACAGGGCGACCGTGTAGGTGCCGTCCGGGTTCGGTGCGACCCAGGTCTGCTGCCGGGTCAGCCGGTCGACCGGGTGGGCCGCGCGGCCGGCCTGGTTGACGCCGATGACCTCGTCGTTCTTCAGCATGGCGAGGTCGCCCGGGTCCATGCCGGTCAGGTCGGTGCCGAGCATCAGCGAGGAGTTGGCGACCGCCCACAGGGGCATGTGGGTCTGCATCTCGTCACGGGTCAGGCCGGCGTTGGCCGGGCCGTTGCCGGCCTCAAGCGAGTCCAGGTCGTTCCAGCCGCCGGGGTCGCCGGCCCTGCTCCAGTCCGGCGCGCTGGGGGCCGGCGCGGTGGCGCACGGGTGGTTCCGGGCGGGGGTCAGACACAGCTGACACCGGCCGCCTGCCAGCTGGCGGGGTCGACCATGGTGGTGCCGGCGAACGCCTCGGCGGGGAAGCTCCTGCCGTTCCTGAGCTGGTCGTACATGGTCTGCACCGCGAGAGCGCCGACGGCCTTGCCGTTGATGAACAGCGCGGCTCGCATGCCGGAGGCGGCGGGGGCACTCCACTCCTTGCAGGCGAGGTAGGCACCGAGGCCGATGCCGATCACGTTGGGGACGTCGGCGCCGGCGTTGCGGATCGCGGTGACGGCGCCCTGGACGTTCTCGTCGTTGCAGCCCCACACCAGCCAGTGCTTCACCGGGCCGGGCTCCACGGCGATCATCGAGGCGACGGCCTTCTGCGCGCCGGCGACCGTGTTGTCGGTTCTCACGTTCAGTGTGTGGACCGACGACGTGGCCGACAGGAAGGCCAGTTGGGCGGCGTCGAGCCGCTCGCGGCAGACGCTGACGTCCTGTTGCCCGGCGGCGATGATCCGGGTGTCCGAGGCCTTCCAGCCCGCCTTGAGGTACTCCTCCGCGGCCCGCTTGCCGACGGCGCCGCCCATCTGCGCGCCGGAGAATCCCACCCTGGGCACCAGTTTCTGGCGCGCGCACACGGCCGGGTCGGTCTGGTTGGCACAGATCGGGTCGTCCGAGGCGAGCAGCGGGATCCCCGCGTCCTGAGCGATCTTCACCACCTGCGGCCCGACCGCGGGGTCCGGCACCACGACGATGACACCGTCGGCCTTGCGCTTCACCGCGGCCTGCACCTCTGCGACCGCCTTCTCGTTGTCGCTCCCGACGTCGACCAGCCGGAGGTCGATGCCGAGTTCGGCCGCGCGGGCCTTGGCGCCGGCCGCCTCGTCGCGGAAGTACTGCTGGTCCCCCTGCTTCTGCAGGTAGGTGATCGAGATCAGACCGACCGCCTTCACGGCGGCCGGGGCGGTGGACGAGCAGCCGGCCAGGGCGGCGGCGACGGCCAGGGCGGCGGCCGTGGTGGCCGGGAGGTTGCGGGAGCGGAGCATGGGGGACTCCTAGAGCGCGTCAGGCGCGAGTCATAGTCAACAGAATAAATCAGAATTCAACGAAATCTCACAGGAGATGGGGCATAGAGAACGCCCTGTTCATCCGCCCGTCAAGAGTCGGCCCCACGAGGGCGCGATTCGAAACCTGCTCGTTACCTGACATCCACGCATCTCAGGAGACTGACGCCGCGAAGGATCGCGTCGGCCGCACAGGGAACTCGCGGCGCAGACCCCGGGCGCGCTGGTAGATTTTGTTGAATCGAGTACCGGGCCCCCGCGATCCTGCCCGCCCGCCGCGCCGGCCCGGCTCAGCCGAGTGTCCCCGGCGACTCCGCGTCCTCGGCCAGCAGCTTCGGGGCGCCGCCACCGTCCGCGGGGACACTCCACACGTCGGCGCCGCCGCTGCCATGGGGCAGCCCGGACCCGACGGTGGCGTCGTCCAGCCACGCCGCCTGGTCGTCCACACTGCGGGTCTCGGCGAGCGGGGTCTCCGCGAGGTCGGCCGGCCGCAGCACGGTCAGGCGCCACCCGCGTCCGCCCGGCAGCACCTTCTTGCAGGCGATCCGGGTGCCGTCCGGGGA
>FTKF01001660.1_pt2 | contig 24218 bp, 20 predicted proteins | sample 1658111 | NCBI WGS metagenome assembly FTKF01 (sample SAMEA3914800, study PRJEB12502) | metagenome | biome: forest; material: soil | place: USA | collected 2011-06-22 | depth 0.1 m
TGCCGTCCGGCTGGGCGTCGTCGGCGGGCGGTACCGGTGACACCTTGGCCGCCCGGTATGCGGGCAGGGCCGCGCCCAGGCCGATGGCGGACAGCGCCACCGCGGTGACGGTGCCGGTGATCGGCAGGCCGAGGGGCAGCGCCTGGTACGGCGCGCCGGGTCCGTGGGCCAGGGCCGGCCACAGCCGCGCGACCGTGGTCGCGGCGATGCCGCCGAGAAGCACTCCGGTGCCGGCCAGCATCAGGTGTTGTCCGGTGAACATCCTGGTGATCTGACCGGGCGTGAAGCCGAGTGCCTTGAGCAGTGCGATGTCCCCGGTCCGGCCGCGGATCCGGCCGCTGGCCGCGCCCGCGACCGCCAGGGCGGCGGCCAGGAGGGCGGCCAGGCCGCACAGCCCGAGCAGCAGGCCGACCACCTGGTCGTCCTGCTGTCGGGAGGCGCGCGCGTCCATCCAGGTGGCGAGCTTGGTCACCCGGCTGGTGCCGATCGTGTTGACGGCGCGCTGTGCGGCGTAGTTGGCGGTGTCCGGGTCGGAGAGGCGCAGGCCGACGGTGCGGCCCTGGGCGGCCGGGTCGGGCTGGACCAGGTCGAGGGTTTCAGGGAGTACCCAACCGAGGCCCGAGCCGGCTTCCGGGTAGCGGATCTGGTCCGGGCTGTCGGCGATGCCGATCACCTGGAGGTTGAGGATCTGGCCTCGTGCTCCAAGCACCGCGACCTGGTCGCCGCTTCGGGCCCAGGCGGCGTCGGCGCTGGAGCGTTCGAGGACGAGGCCGTTGAGGACGGTCGGGTCCAGCCAGCGGCCTTCGGTGATCAGTGCCCTCGGTGCCCCCGGGACGTCCGCGCGCAGGACGAGGGGAAGACGGTCGCCGCTGCCCGTGCCCGCCACCGGCGGTGAGCCGGGCCTTCGTAGGCCGATCAGGGTTGCGTCCGCCGTGTGCTGCCGGGGGGTGAGGGACGTGACGCCGGGCAGTCGGGAGAGCGCGGCGAGGGCGGCGTCGTCCCCGGCCCGGTCCGCGGCGGGTGGCGGGCCGGTGTCGATCCTTACCTGCGGGGCCTGGGCCTGCTGGAACTGGCGCTGCCAGGGGTCGGCGGTGCCGAGCAGCATGGCGGCGAGCAGGAGTGCGGCCACGGTGCCCGCAGTTGCCACCACGACCAGGGCAGAGGGCAGCCGGTGGGAGCGCAGATCGGCGCGAATCCAGCGAAGGGCGGTGCGCACGGGTCAGCCGCCGAGTTCGATGATGCCGCGGACGCCGGCGGACCGATGGGCCGCCGGCGGGTCCTCCACCCGGCAGTCGTCCACGATCCGGCCGTCGAACAGGCTGATCACCCGGTCGGCGCTGCTGGCCACCCGGGCGTCGTGGGTGACCAGGATGATGGTGCGGCCATGCCGGTGGTACCGGGCGATCAGGGCGAGCACCTCGCGGGTGCTACGGCTGTCGAGGTTGCCGGTCGGTTCGTCCGCGAGCAGGAGGTCGGGGTCGTTGACCAGGGCGCGGGCGAGCGCCGCCCGCTGTCGTTCGCCGCCGGAGAGGGAGCCGGGACCGCTGCCCGCCTTGTCGGCGAGGCCGAGTTCGTCCAGCAGTTCGCGGCGGCGGGTGCGTGCGGTGCGACCGGGAAGGCCTGCCAGCAGGGCGGGCAACTCGACGTTGTCGGCGACGGTCAGGTTGGAGAGCAGGTTGCCGCTCTGGAAGACGATGCCGTAGTGGCGGCGCCGGAGCACCGCCCAGTCGGCTTCGCCGAGCTGTTCCACCTGGCGGCCGTCGAGCCGCAGGCTGCCCTGGTCGGGGCTGATCAGACCGCCGAGCAGGTGCAGCAGGGTGGACTTCCCGGCGCCGGAGGGGCCGGTGACGGCCACGAACTCGCCCCGGTCCACGCGCAGGTCGACGCCCCGTACGGCGGGAACCGCGGTCGTGCCGCTGAGATGGTGCTTGACGAGGCCTTCTGCGACCAGCAGGGAGGGAAGGTCGTCGGCTGCCCGCGGTGGCGGAAGCGGTGCGGGGGTCTTCAAGTCAACTCCTCCTGACAGCGTTCCAGCCAGTCGAGGTCAGCCTGCAGATGGAGGACGGCGCCCTCGATGAGGAGCTGGGAGACCCGGTTCTCGCGGTCCTCGCCGGCGAGCCGGTTCAGCCCGCGCATGACCGTGAGGCAGTGTCGACGCTGGTTGTTGATCAAAGTCAGCTGGTCGGCGAGTTCGGTGCCGGGGGCCAGGATGAGTTTCATGAAGAACTCGTCCCGCACGCGTGGGCCCTCGGTGGGGGCCGCGAACCACTGGGCGAGCTCGCTGGTGCCCTCCTCGGTGATCTCGTAGACCTTCTTGTCGGGCCGGCCGTCCTGGGGGACCTCCCGGCCCCGGATCAGCCCGTTCTTCTCCAGCCTGTTCAGGGTGACGTAGATCTGACCGATGTTCGGCTGAGGGTACGCCGCACCGAAGGTCTGCTCAAGGCCCTGCTTGAGCTCGTAGCCGTAGGCGGGCTGCCTGGCCAGCAGCGCCAGCAGCTGTAGGCGCACCGGAACGCCACCTCCTCTCGGTCGCTGGTCACACCTCGGGCACACATTACGGGGCGGAGGGTCCATCATGGCTGCTCGGGTTGTATATGTAGACGTGAAGCCGGTGCCCAGGCGCCGGTGAGAGCTCGGGAGGTTCCCATGTCGAACCGGCCGGCCGCCGAAGTACGCGACGACCAGCGGCAGTCGGGCCGGCGGCAGTTCGGACGGGTGCTGCTCGGCGGGTCGATCCTGGCCGCCGCCGGCGGGTTGTCCTGGGCGGCTGTCGCGGACGGCGGGGCGGGGGCCGGCGACCCGGACGGAGCCGGTCCGGTCACCCTGGCCACCGGGAGGGACACCACCGGATACCTGCGCGCTGTGCTCGCCGACTGGAACCGTGCCCACCCCGGTGAGCCCGCGGAACTGGTCGAACTGCCGGAGGCCGCCGACGAGGTGCACGCGCAGTTGGCGGGGGAACTGGGCAGGGGCGGCAGCCGGTTCGACGTCCTCAACCTGGACGTCGTCTGGACGGCGGAGTTCGCCGCCCAGCGCTGGATCGCTCCGCTCGACCCGACACAGTTCCCGCTGGAGCACTTCCTGCCGCCGGTGCTCTCGGCCGGCCGGTACGCGGGAGCCCTGTACGCCGTGCCGTACGTCGCCAACGCCGCGATGCTCTACTACCGCAGCGACGTCCTGGCCGCCGCCGGTCACCGACCGCCGACCACCTGGGCCGAGCTGGAGAGACTGGCCGCGACCGTGGCCCCCGCACACGGTCTGGCGGGGTACGCCGGCCAACTGCGCCCGTACGAGGGGCTGAGCGTCAACGCGCTGGAGGCGGTGCGCTCAGCGGGTGGTGACCTGCTCGACGCATCCGGCGGGGTGGTGGTCGACAGCGCTCAGGCGCGGGCGGGGCTGGACTTCCTGGCCGGCGGGCTGCGCGCGGGATGGATTCCGAAGGAGGCGCTGGAGTACCAGGAGGAGGAGTCCCGGGAGGCGTTCCAGAGCGGGCGTCTGCTCTTCCTGCGCAACTGGCCCTACGTCTATCCGGCCGCGGAGGGATTCGGCTCTGCGGTGGCCGGACGATTCGGCGTCGTTCCCCTGCCCGGACCGCACGGCCCCGGTAGCGGCGTCCTCGGCGGTTCCGGTCTTGCCGTCAGCCGCTTCTCGCGGCATCAGCGCACGGCCCGTGAGCTGATCGCACACCTCACCGGGCGGCAGGTCCAACGCCGGGTGCTGGCCGAGGGCGGGCTGCCGCCGGTCTGGGCCGACCTCTACACGGATCCGGACCTGCTGGCCCGCTTCCCCTATCTGCCCGTGTTGTGCCGGGCGATCCTGTCGGCGGGGGCCCGCCCGGGGATACCGCAGTACCAGCAGCTGAGCCTAGCCTTCAGCGAGTCGGCCTACGAGGTGCTCCGCGGGCGCCGGACGGCTGCGGACGGGCTGGCCCGTCTCGCCGGGGACTTGCGGGACATCGTCCGTTAGCCGACGCACCACCAGTACATACCTGTTAGGTAGCGCGTGAGTGAGCCGCGCTCCGGAAATCTGCCTGAAATCAGAGTCCCCAGGCCCTTAACAGACTGGTGTACCCAGCTGTATACCTAACATGCATGTAGTCGCTCGGGCCCCTCAATGGCGAGCCCAGAGTCCAGCGGCCCCGAAAGATGGTGAAAGATGATCACGTCCGCGCCCCCGGACGAAGCAGCCCGACCGTTCGCCGAACCCCACCCCGACCGGTCGGTACGCACCACCACGTCCCTCCTCCCGGGGAAGGGCTGGTGGCGGGACGCTGTGATCTACCAGGTGTACGTCCGCAGCTTCAGCGATTCAGACGGTGACGGGATCGGTGACCTCGGCGGAGTGCGGGAACGGCTGCCCTACCTCAAGCGCCTCGGCGTGGACGGCGTCTGGCTCAACCCGTTCTACGTCTCACCCCAGCACGACCACGGCTACGACATCGCCGACCACTGCGCGGTGGACCCGGTCTACGGTGATCTGGAGGACTTCGCCCGCCTGGTCGACGAGTGCCGACTGCTCGGTCTCAAGCTGGTGGTGGACACCGTGCCCAACCACTGCTCCAGCCGGCACCCCTGGTTCCAGCAGGCACTGGGGGCGGCCCCGGGCAGCCCCGAGCGCGCCCGCTTCCACTTCGCGGACGGCCGCGGCGAAGCTGGCGAGCTTCCTCCCAACAACTGGCGGGCGATGTTCGGCGGCCCCGCCTGGACCAGGGTCGTCGAAGCCGACGGCAACCCCGGCCAGTGGTACCTGCACATGTTCACGACCGAGCAGCCCGACTTCAACTGGCGTAACCCCGCCATAGCCTTGGAATTCGAACGGATCCTGCGCTTCTGGCTCGACCAGGGCGTCGACGGGTTCCGGATCGACGTCGCCGCCGGCCTCTTCAAGCACCCGCTGCTGCCCGACTCCGCAGACCCGGAGGCCGACGAGCGCACCCGCGACTCCGTCAACCCCCTTGCCTGGAACCAGCCCGAGGTGCACCAGGTATGGCGTGCCTGGCGGGCGATCTGCGAGCAGTACACCGCCCGCGACGGCCGGGACCGCCTGCTGGTCGGTGAGGCCTCCGTACCCACCCCGGCCCAGCAGGCCGAGTACGTCCGCCCCGACGAGCTGCACCAGGCCTTCTTCTTCCACCTGCTGCACGCGCCCTGGGACCGCGAGCACTTCCAGCGCGTCATCGACGAGGCGGTCCGGGACATTGCCGCCACCGGATCCACCGTCACCTGGGTCCTCAACAACCACGACCAGGTGCGCACGGTCAGCCGCTTCGCCGGGACCGACCCGGTCGCCGGCCCGGCCCGGGCCGCGGCCGCGGCGCTGCTCATGCTGGCACTGCCCGGCGCCGCCTACATCTACCAGGGCGAGGAACTCGGCCTGCCCGAGGTCACCGACCTGCCCGACGAACTGATCACCGACCCGATCTTCCACCGCACCGGCAGCCGGACCGGAATACGCGACGGCTGCCGCATCCCGATGCCGTGGTCCGGCGGTCACGCACCGTTCGGCTTCAGCCCGGACGACGCGCCCGCCCGGCCCTGGCTTCCGCAGCCCGAACACTTCGCCGCCCACACCGCGGAGCGGGTGCTCGCCGACACCGGATCCTTTTGGCACCTGTACCGCGAGGCCCTCCAACTGCGCAGGACCATGCCGCAGTTCGGCGAGTACTCGATCAAGTGGCTGGACTGCGGGCCCGACGTGCTGGCCCTCACCCGTGGCGACGGACTGGTCTGCGCCGTCAACTTCGGTGCCGGCCCGTCGCCCGCGCCCGTCGCCGGAGCCCCGCTGATCGCCAGCGGCCCCTGTCCGCCCGGCGTCCTGCCGGCCGCGACCGCCGCCTGGTGGGCCACCGCCACCTCCTGACGCCCCGTACCTCCGAGGATCAGCGCCACCCCGGGCGGACCACCCACCGTCCGCAAGCCCCCGAAGGAAAGACTCAACGATGAGGCTCCAGCGAACCACCACCACCCTGGCCGTCGCCCTGGTGCTCGCCGCCACCGGTACCGCCTGCAGCAGTGGCACCGGATCCGGCAGCACCCCCAGCGCCGGAAGCCAGGAACTGAAGGGCCAGACGGTCTCCGTCGCAGCAGTCTGGACCGGCTCCGAGCAGGACAACTTCAAGAAGGTGCTGGACGCCTTCACCGCCGAGACCGGCGCCGCCACCACCTTCATATCCACCGGTGACAACCTCTCCACCCTGGTCGGCAGCAAGATCGCCGGCGGCGACGCCATGGACGTCGTGATGGTGCCCCAGCCCGGCGTGCTGGCACAGTTCGCCAAGCAGGGCTGGCTGGAGCCGCTCGCCCCGGTCACCACCGCCGCCGCCAAGAAGAACTTCGCCTCCGTCTGGTCCGACCTCGGCACCGTGGACGGCACGCAGTATGGCCTCTACTTCAAGGCCGCCAACAAGTCCACCGTCTGGTACAACGCCGCCGCGCTCCAGACCGCAGGTGTCCAGTCGCCCGCCAACTGGGACGAACTGCTCAAGGTGAGCAGGGCCGTCTCCGACTCGGGCACCTCCGCGTTCTCTATCGCCGGCCAGGCCGGCTGGCCGCTCACCGACTGGTTCGAGAACGTCTACCTCTCCCAGGCTGGCCCCGAACTGTACGACAAGCTGACCAAGCATCAGATCCCGTGGACCGACCCGTCCGTCATCAAGGCCCTCACCACCCTCGGCAAGCTCTTCGGCGATCCCGCCCTGGTCGCCGGCGGCACCAAGGGTGCCCTGCAGACCGACTTCCCGACCTCCGTTCAGCAGGTCTTCGGCCCCCAGCCGAAGGCCGCCCTGACCTACGAGGGGGACTTCGTCGGCGGCGTCATCTCCGGCGACCTCAAGAAGACCGTCGGACAGGACGCCAAGGTCTTCCCCTTCCCGGCCGTGGACACGGGCAAGGCACCCGTGATGGGAGGCGGCGACGCGGCGGTCGTCCTCAAGAGCGGCAAGAACAAGACCGCCGCCCAGAAGCTGGTCGAATACCTCGCCAGCCCCCAGGCAGCGGAGATCTGGGCCAAGTCCGGCGGCTTCCTCTCCCCGAACCGTGCTGTCGCCCTCTCGCTCTACCCGGACGACACCACCCGCCAGTTCGCCAAGTCGCTGATCGACGCCGGCGACACCTTCCGCTTCGACATGTCCGACCAGGCACCCGCAGCCTTCGGGGGCACCGCCGGCTCCGGCGAGTGGAAGGACCTCCAGGACTTCCTGGCCGCCCCCGCCGACGTCCAGGGCGCGGCGAACAAGCTCGAAGCCGACGCGGCCAAGGCCTACAAGGGCTGATCACGACATGCCGACGACCTCCCACCGGTCCAAGACCCCCGGCGCCGCAGCCAATCGGCGGCGCCGGACCTTGGCCCTGGTCTTCATCCTCCCGGCCATCCTGCTCCTGGGCGCCCTGGTGGTCTACCCCATCGGCTACTCCGTCGTGCGCAGCCTCTACGACGCCTCCGGCGACCACTTCGTCGGGCTCGGCAACTACGGAGAGGCGGTCCACGACAAGGCCACCCTCACCGCGATCCGCAACAACGCCGTCTGGGTGGCCGTCGCTCCCGCCCTGGTCACGGCGATCGGCCTGGTCTTCGCCGTCCTCACCGAAAAAGTGCGCTGGTCCACCGCGTTCAAGCTGCTGGTCTTCATGCCCATGGCGATCTCCTTCCTCGCCGCCGGCATCATCTTCCGCCTGGTCTACGACGCGGACCCGCACCGCGGCGTGCTCAACGCCGCCGCCGTCACCATCCACGACACCATCAACGACGACCCCTTGTTCCCGGGCGCCCACCCACGCGACAACACCGCACTGAGCAAGCGGCCGGACGGAACACTGAGCGCCCCGGCGAACTCCGCGACGCTGCTGCTCCCGATGGTGGGCGTCGCACCCACCACCCTGCCCGCCGCCGCCCGGCCAGCCGCACTGCCCCCTGCGGCGGGCGGAACGAACGGCGTCGTCTTCCTCGACTTCATCCCTGGCGGAGGCGGCAAACCCGGACAGCTGGACCCCGGGAAGAAGGGGATGCCCGGCGTGAGCGTCCACCTGCTCAGCGAGGGAAGGACGGTCGCCGCCGCCACCACGGCAGCCGACGGGTCCTTCCACTTCGACGCCGCGCCCACCGCAACGGCATCCGTCGTCCTCCCGGCGGCCGACTTCGCCCTGCCGTACAACGGCGTCGACTGGCTCGGCCCGACACTGATCACCCCCGCGATCATCGGCGCCTACATCTGGATCTGGGCCGGCTTCGCCATGGTCATCATCGGCGCCGGCCTGGCCAACCTGCCCCGAGAACTCCTTGAGGCAGCGCGGATGGACGGCGCGGGGGAATGGCAGGTCTTCCGCCGCATCACGGTGCCGATGCTGGCACCCGTGCTCGGCGTGGTCTTCGTGACCATGGTCATCAACGTCATGAAGATCTTCGACCTGGTCTACATCATCGCCCCGGGCCCGGTTCAGCAGGACGCCAACGTCCTGGCCCTGCAGCTGTGGCTGGTCTCCTTCGGAGGCGGCAACAACCAGGGCCTCGGCAGCGCACTCGGCGTCCTGCTCCTGCTCCTGGTGGTGCCGGCCATGATCCTCAACGTCCGACGCTTCCGGAGGAACTGACGATGAGCGACGAGACCCTCCTCACCCCCACGACCCGGCGAACGCCGGTGCCGGCCCGACTGGTCAAGCTCACCCGGAGCTGGATCGTGCAGGGCGTCCTGGCGCTCACCGCACTGGTCTGGCTCACCCCGACCGTCGGCCTGCTGTTCTCATCGCTGCGCCCCAAGGAACTCAGCGCGGGGTCCGGCTGGTGGACCGCCCTCACCTCACCGTCGCAGCTGGGCTTCGAGAACTACAGCGCGCTCCTCCAGGGCGGCGACGTCTTCGGGGCACTCTGGAACACGGTCCTGATCGCCGTCCCGGCGACCCTGCTGACCGTGGCGGTCGCCGCCCTCGCCGGGTACGCCTTCGCCTGGCTGGAGTTCCCGGGCCGCGACGTCGTCTTCCTGGTGGTGGTCGGCCTGCTGGTCGTCCCGGTCCAGATCGGGCTGATCCCGGTCGCCAAGCTGATGGGTGCAGTGGGCCTGTTCGGCACCATCCCCGGCGTGGTGCTGTTCCACGTCGGTTACGGGTTGCCGTTCGCCGTCTTCCTGATGCGCGGGCACTTCCTGGAGATCCCGCACGAGATCCTGGAAGCCGCCCGGGTGGACGGCTGCGGCGAGTGGCGGATCTTCCGTACGCTGGCTCTGCCGCTGGCCGCCCCGGCGCTGGCCTCACTGTGCATCTTCCAGTTCCTCTGGGTGTGGAACGACATGCTGGTGGCACTGATCTTCGCGGGAAGCGACAACCAGCCGCTCACCGTCCTGCTCCAGTCACAGATGCGGCAGTTCGGCAGCAACCTGGACGTGCTTGCCCCCGGCGCCTTCCTCTCCCTGCTGGTCCCCGTGATCGTCTTCTTCTCGTTCCAGCGCTACTTCGTCCAAGGCGCCATGGCCGGCTCCGTCAAGTGAGCTTCACGGAGCACACTCCAGTGGAATCCCTCGGCGAGGCCACCAGGTCGGACGGAGCGAATTGATGCTGAGGGGCGACGCCGGTCTTCGAGTTCGTTCGAAGACCGGCGTCCCGGCGTTGTAAGGGGGGCCGACCGGCCGGTGGAAGTGGAAGCAATACCGTTCCGCACCGACCGGAGGTCCCGGTGGGCCGGAACCCACCCGCCCAGGCGGCGACCGCCGCGTGCTCCCGGCACCCGACCGATCAGGGAGCGGGACAGATCCGGCTCGCCCACGCGTGCGTCGAGGTGCCCACCCTGTCGTCCGTGGCCCGCTGCGCCGTGATGCGCAGCCGCGTCAGATCGGTCATCGCCGGAGCGATCAGGCTGCCCGCGCGATGCAGTGCGAAGGTGCGCCGCAGCCGGCGGTGCATGCCGGCCAGGCGGAACACCGTGCAGTGGGCGGCGCTCGCGCGGTTCGCGCGTTCGAGCGCGCGCAGTCCTGCGGCGTCGCAGAAGGTGACCGCCGCGAGATCGATGTTCAGCCGCCGGATGCCGCCGGCGAGGCAGTCGGCCACGGCCTGGTCCACGAGTGGCGCCGTGGCCATGTCGAGTTCGCCCGCGAGCTTCAGGAGCGCGGTCTCGGCGGAGGCGACGATGTGCGTGTGCAGGAGGTCCTGGGGGTTCATGGTCCACGCCTTAGGGGTGGCTCAGGGCTGGGATGCTCGGCAACAGTTCGGCTGCGTTGGTATCAGTCCAGGTTGCCCCAAAATATCTGATTTGGGTAGGCCCAATCTACGCGGGTTGCGTGGGGAGGCGCCCAGGCCTGGAGGATTCCGCCGGCGATGGCCGACGGGAGTGCGGTGGTGGCCCTGTGGCTCCGGGGAGAGGCACCCGTGCCCGCATCGGGCGGCAATGCCGGAGGAAAACAAACGCCCAGGTATCAGCAAGCGGGCTGAACCTCGACCGGATCAACCCTCCTGACCTCGCATGACGTGCGTCACATGCGGGCGCAAACGGGCAAATCTTATTCCAATGTGGGGCGCCTCGGGCGAGAAAGCCGACTGTATAAAACTCGCTAGGGAAGCAACGGGGGCGAAACTCCCAGGACACATTTCAGCTACGCGGAGGCACGGTCATGAGGGGTGAGCAGCGGCAGTACCGGATTCTCGCCCTGGTCCGTGAATCCGGACAGGCCGAGGTGTCCGCGCTCGCCGAGCTCCTCGATGTGGCGCCGGAGACCGTCCGGCGGGACCTCACGGAGCTGGAACGCCGAGGTCTGGTGAGGCGCACCCATGGCGGTGCCTACCCGGTGGAGAGCGCGGGGTTCGAGACAGACCTCGCCCAGCGGGAGACCCGTCACGTGGAGAGCAAGCGTCGCATCGCGGCCGAGGCGGCGCGCATGATCGGCCAGGCGGAGACGATCTTCATTGACGAGGGGTACACCCAGCTGCTGCTGGCTCAACTGCTCCCCGCCGACCGGCCGCTGACCGTGCTCACCGCCTCGCTGCCGACCGCCGCGGCGTTCACCAAGAATCCCGAGAACACGGTGCTCCTGCTGGGTGGCCGGGTCCGCGGCCGGACCCTCGCCACCGTGGGCTCCTGGGCCACCCAGATGCTGTCCTCGTTCGTCATCGACGTGGCCGTCATGGGCGCCAACGGCATATCGAGGGAATTCGGACTCACCACCCCCGACCCCGCCGTCGCGGACGTCAAGGCGCAAGCCATCAAATCCTCCCGCCGGTGCATTTTCGCAGGCGTCCACACGAAGTTCGGCGTCAGCAGCTTCGCGCGATTCGCCGAAATCAGCCAACTCGAAACCGTCATCACCGACACGGGCCTGTCGGTTGCCGAGGCCCACCGCTACTCGCTGCTCGGACCCACGGTCGTACGGGTCTGATTCCGGCGGCCCACCCGTCGCCGCAACGGTTACCACCACATCGCGCCGCCACCCCGGCGCCCCGCACAGAGAGACGATCCCATGAACAACGACAACGCAAGAAGCCGGGCCCGCGCCGGGGCCGCCATGATCGCGGCGGGTGTCTGCAGCGCCCTGCTGCTGTCCGGCTGCGCCGGGGCCGGAGGCCCGTCCGCCGGTGGTGAAGGCGGCGGCTCCGTCAACGTCCTGATGGTCAACAATCCCCAGATGGTGGACCTGCAGAAGCTCACCGCCTCGCACTTCACGAAGGAGACCGGTATCAAGGTCAACTTCACGGTGCTGCCCGAGAACGACGTACGGGACAAGATCAGCCAGGAGTTCTCCAGCCAGGCCGGCACGTACGACGTCGCGTCGATATCGAACTACGAAGCCCCCATCTATGGGAAGAACGGCTGGCTGTCCCCGCTGGACGACACGGTCTCGAAGAGCGCCGGATTCGAGCAGAGCGACATCCTGCCGACCGTCCAGGCGAGCCTGACCGGAGCGGACGGCAAGCTCTACGCGGAGCCGTTCTACGGCGAGTCGTCCTTCCTCATGTACCGCAAGGACGTCTTCCAGGCGAAGGGCCTGGCCATGCCGGAGCACCCGACCTGGCAGCAGGTCGCCGACCTCGCCGCCAAGGCGGACGGCGCCAACCCCGGGATGAAGGGCATCTGCCTGCGCGGCCTGCCGGGATGGGGCGAGGTGATGGCCCCGCTCACCACGGTGGTCAACACCTTCGGCGGCACCTGGTTCACCGATGACTGGCAGGCCCAGGTGAACGCGCCCGCCTTCAAGGAGGCCACGAACTTCTACGTGAACCTGGTCCGCGACCACGGCGAGGCGGGCGCGCCGCAGGCGGGCTTCGCGGAGTGCCTCAACGCCTTCCAGCAGGGCAAGGTCGCCATGTGGTACGACGCCACGTCGGCCGCCGGACTGCTCGAAGGCACAGACTCACAGGTGAAGGGCGCCGTCGGTTACGCTCCCGCGCCGGTGGTGCGCACCCAGAACTCCGGCTGGCTGTACTCCTGGGCCTGGGGCATCCAGAAGGCGAGCAAGAACCAGGACGCGTCCGCGAAGTTCGTGGCCTGGGCGTCGAGCCGCGGCTACGAGGAACTGGTCGGTAAGGAGCTCGGCTGGACCCGCGTCCCGGCCGGCAAGCGGACCTCGACCTACAGCAACTCCGAGTACGGCGCGGTGGCCGGACCGTTCTGGAAGGCCACCGAAGCGGCGATCGCCGGAGCCGACCCCCGCAACCCCGGCGTCCAGCCGAGGCCCGCGCCCGGCATCCAGTTCGTCGACATCCCCGAGTTCCCCGACCTGGGCACCAAGGTGTCGCAGGAGGTCGCCTCGGCCATCGCCGGCCGCGTCTCCGTGGACGCCGCGCTGGACAAGGGCCAGCAGCTCGCGGAGAAGGTCGCCACGCCCTACCGGAGCAGGTGAGGACCGGTGGTAAGCACCCTGACCGACCCTCCCCGGAGCCGGACGCCGCGCAAGGCCTCCCGAGCACCGGGCCCACCCGGAGCAGGCCGGGCCGCTGCCTGGATCACGCGCATGCCGCTGATGCCCGCGCTGGTCTTCATGGTGGTCATCACCCAGCTGCCCTTCGTGGCCACCCTCGCGATCTCCTTCATGGACTGGAACGCCCTCTACCCCGACCAGCGGGCGTTCGCGGGACTGGCCAACTACGGCGAGGTCTTCAGTAACGCGGACCTGCGTTCCTCGATGCTGACCACGGTCATGCTCACGGCCGGCGTCGTGCTGGTCAGCCTCGCCCTGGGCCTGGTCCTGGCACTGCTCCTCGACCGCCGCTTCCGCGGCCGCGGGGCCGTCCGAACCCTGCTGATCGCGCCTTTCCTGGTCGTGCCGGTGGCCTCGGCGCTGCTGTGGAAGCACGCCCTGTACAACCCCGAGTACGGATTGCTCAACGGCCTGCTGACCGCCGTGTGGCGCCTGTTCGGCAGCGACAACCCGCCCCAGCCGGACTGGATCAGCTCCATGCCGCTGGGGGCCGTGGCGGTCTCCCTGATCTGGCAGTGGACGCCGTTCATGATGCTCATCCTGCTGGCCGGCCTGCAGAGCAGGCCCCTGGACGCGGTCGAGGCCGCCCGTGTCGACGGCGCGAACGCATGGCAGACGTTCCGCTACCTGACCCTGCCCCACCTGCGGCGGTACCTGGAGCTGGCCGCTCTGCTCGGCTCCATCTACGTGGTGCAGAACTTCGACGCCGTCTTCACCATCACCTCCGGCGGCCTCGGCACCGCCAACCTGCCCTACGTGATCTACGAGAGCTTCTACAAGGCCCACGACTACGGGCAGGCCTCGGCGGCCGGCGTCGTGGTCGTCGCCGGGACGATCGTCGTGGCCACGCTCGCCCTGCGGCTGGTTTCGGGCCTGCTGCGAGAGGAGACCTCATGACCACTGTGACCAGCGCCGGAAGGGTCCCGGGCCGCCGCCGAACCGGCTTCGTGTGGGGGCTGGTGGCCTGGGCGGCGGGCATCCTGTTCGCCCTGCCCATCGGCTGGATGCTCCTCACCTCGCTGCACGGCGAGGAGGACGCGGCCACCAACCCGCCGTCGCTGGCCGCACCGCTGACCCTGGACGGCTATCGCGAGTTCTTCGGCGCATCGACCGGCACCAGCCCGTGGCCGGCCCTGGTCAACTCGCTCACCGCGAGCGTGGCCTCGACACTCCTGGTGCTGGTGCTGGCGATCCCGGCGGCGTACGCGCTGTCGGTGCGACCGGTACGGAAGTGGTCCGACGTCCTGTTCTTCTTCCTGTCCACCAAGATGATGCCCGCGGTGGCGGGACTGCTCCCCATCTACCTGGTGGCCCAGAATCTGGGACTGCTGGACAACATCTGGCTGCTCGTCGTCCTCTACACCTCGATGAACCTGCCCATCGCCGTGTGGATGATGCGCTCCTTCCTGGCCGAGATCCCGGTCGCGATCCTGGAGGCAGCGGCGATAGACGGCGCCACCCTGCCCACCGTCTTCCGACGGATCATCATCCCCATTGCCTCGCCCGGAATCGCCGCCACCTCGCTGATCTGCTTCATCTTCAGCTGGAACGAGATGCTCTTCGCCCGGGTGCTGACCGGAGTCCGCTCCACGACCGCACCGGTCTTCCTCACCTCCTTCGTCACCAGCCAGGGACTCTTCCTGGCGAAGGTCTGCGCCGCCGCCCTCGCGGTCTCCCTCCCGGTCCTCATCGCCGGATTCGCCGCCCAGGACCGACTGGTCCAGGGCATGTCCCTAGGAGCTGTCAAGTGAAGGCCGTCGTCATAGCCGAGCCCGGCCGGATCGAGTTCGGCACCATCGCGGACCCCTCGCCCGGCCCCCGCGACGTGGTGGTCGCCGTGACGGCCTGCGGCCTGTGCGGAACCGACCTCCACATCCTCCAGGGCGAGTTCGCACCCACCCTGCCGATCGTGCCGGGTCACGAGTTTGCCGGAGAGGTCGTGGCCGTCGGCAGCGCCGTCACCGAGATCCGCATCGGCGCCAGGGTCGCGGTGGACCCGTCGCTGCCGTGCCGTGAGTGCTACTACTGCCGGCTCGGCCGGGGGAACCTGTGCGAGCGCTGGGCCGCGATCGGGGTCACCGTACCCGGCGGCGCGGCCGAGTTCGTGGCAGCCCCGGTCGCCAACTGCGTGGTGCTTCCCGAGCATGTGGAGACGGCTGACGCCGCCTTGATCGAGCCGCTCTCCTGCGCCGTCCGCGGCTACGACGTCCTGCGCAGCCGCCTGGCCGACCGGGTGCTGATCTACGGCTCGGGCACCATGGGCCTGATGATGCTCGAACTCGCCAAGCGCACGGGCGCCGCAACCGTCGACATGGTCGACATCAACGCCGACCGGCTCACCACGGCCCGCCTCCTGGGCTGCAGCAACGCGGTGACCTCCGCCGACGAGATCGACCGGCCGCGGGGCTGGGACGTCGTCATCGACGCCACGGGCAGCGCTGCCGCGATCCAGGACGGTCTGGGGCGAGTCGGCAAGGGCGGGACGTTCCTCCAGTTCGGGGTTTCGGACTACGCGACCCGGGCTGTCATCGAGCCCTACCGCATCTACAACCAAGAGATCACCATCACGGGCTCCATGGCCGTGCTGCACAGCTTCGAGCGGGCCGCCGAGCTGTTCGCCTCCGGCGTCCTGGACCCCAAGGTGTTCATCAGCGACCGCCTCCCGCTGGCCGACTACGCCCAGGCCCTGGACCTCTTCAAGGCCGGCCAGGGCCGCAAGATCCAGGTACTCCCGTGAACCGACCGCACGTGCTCGTGGTGGGGGAGGCCCTGATCGATGTCGTCGAGGAATCCACCGGACGTCAGCGCCTGCACCCCGGCGGCAGCCCCGCCAACGTCGCCCTGGGCCTCGCCCGCCTCGGCCACCCCGTGGAGCTGGCCACCCACATCGGGAGCGACCCGCACGGGCGTCTGATCGAAGAGCACCTGCGGCGCAGCGGTGTGCGCCTCGCCCCCGGCTCGGTCGTCGACGGTCCCACGTCCACCGCGACCGCGACGCTCGACCGACAGGGCGGTGCCAGCTACAGGTTCGCCATCAACTGGGACCCGCCGGCCGTGCACGGCTCGGAAGGACCGGGGCACCTCCACACCGGATCGATCGCCACCGCCCTGGAACCGGGGTGCGCCCGGGTCGAGGACATGGTGGCCGCGGCCCGGCCGAACCGCACGGTCTCCTACGATCCCAACCTGCGTCCGGCGCTGCTGGGCCCACCCGGTTACGAACGCCCCGCTGTGGAGCGACTGGTCGCCTCCGCCGATGTGGTGAAGGCGAGCGAAGAGGACCTGGCGTGGCTGCACCCCGGTGAGGATCCGGCCGATGTCGCGGCCCGATGGGCCCGCTCCGGCCCCGCCATGGTCGTCCTCACCCGGGGCGGGCAGGGCTCGACCGTCCACTGGGGCCTGGCCGGCCGGCGGGATCTGCCTGCGCGCCGAGTCGAGGTCGCCGACACCATCGGTGCGGGGGACGCCTTTATGGCAGGCCTCCTGGCGGGGTTGCTCACCGCCGGACTGCTGGGGTCGAACCCAAGCACCCTCCGGGCGGCCATGAGCGGCACCGAACCGGACCCGGCGGTGGCCGCCGCACTGGACCTCGCGGCTCTCACAGCCGCCATCACCTGCTCCCGGCCCGGTGCGGACCCGCCGCTCCTCGCGGAGGTTCTCGCGGCGTAGCAAGGCCGCCACCCGTCCCCGGCACCGCCCGCCGGGGACGGGTTGTCAAACGGAGGGCCGCTGTACGGGTGATCCCGGTGTGGCGTCCCTCGCCGGAGCGCCGGATTGCGGGAACCTTGCCGCGACCTGTCGGCGAGGGGAACGGAGCGCTGGAATCATGTTGTCTACGCGTGTGGGCCGCTCGTCGCTCTGGATGGTCGTCGCGGTCCTGTTCCTGGCCGCCTGCACGACCCGCAGCGGTGAGTCCTCCTCGAGTCCGTCGCCCGCTGTCTCCCTGCAGGCGACGGACACTGGTGTCACCCCGACCGAACTGCACATCGGGGTCGTCGCCGACGTCAACGTCGCCGTCCGCCCGGGGCTGTTCCAGCCGGCGGTGGACGGAGTACGGGCCTGGGCGGAGCACGTCAACGCAGGCGGTGGTCTGGCCGGACGCAAGGTGGTCGTCGACTTCTACGACTCCCGTCTCACCGCGGACGGCTGGCACAACGCGGTGAGGCAGGCCTGCCAGAACGACCTGGCCATGGTCGCCACGAGCGCCATCGCCGACAGCAACGTCGCCGACCTGACAGGCTGCGGAATCCCCGACTTCGCGAACCTGACGCCGACCGATGAACACGCCACCGCACCGAACACGTTCTCACTGCTGTCGCAGCAGCCGCACCGCCAGATCCTCGGACCGGAGAGGTGGTACCTCGCCGAGTTCAAGGACAAGAGATGCTGTGACGGCGTGTGGCTCGACAACGCGGCAACGCCCAGCGCTCTCGCGCAGGCCCAGGGGTTCCGGAAGGGACAGCTGCAGATCGGGTTCACCGAGGCGCGCAGCTTCTCGATCACCGGCCTCGAATCGGACTACGCCCCCTTTGCGCTGGCGATCAAGAACTCCGGTGCTACCTACGTCCGGGTGGGGACCGACTACAACCAGACCGTCGCCCTGCGCCGGGAGGCCAAGGTCCAGGGCGTCGACTCGGTGGTGGTCTGGGACTGCTCGCTCCAGTGCTATACCCCGGACTTCCTACGAACGGGGGGCGCGGACGTCGAAGGGCAGTACGTCTACAACTACTTCGAACCCTTCGAGGAGGCCGACCAGTATCCGGGTCTCCAGACGTTCATCTCCTCCCTCAAGAAGTTCAACCCCAAGGCACCGGTCAACGGCTTCAGCCAGGGCGCCTGGATCAGCGGTCTCCTGTTCGGCGAGGCGGTGGAGCGGACCGTCGCGGCCAAGGGGCCCGACGGTCTCACCCGGGCGAACCTGCTGGAGTCGATTCGTGGGATCCACGACTTCGACGCCGACGGCATGACGGGCCCGGTGGACATCGGAAACAAGGCCGAGGTCTCGTGCTACATGGTCATGCAGGTGCGCGACGGGCAGTTCGTCCGGGTCCATCCGGACAAGGGCCTGAACTGCGACCCCGCCAACGTCGTGACAGTGGATTGAGGAAGCGCTCATTCGGACAGTGAGACCCCCGCGGCGAGCCGGGGAACGGACCACGGCGAACAAGGTGGCCGCCGCCGTGGCCGGCCTGGTCGTGGTCGTCTTCGTCACGACCCAGGCCTGGGTGGCAGGCTCGCTCACCGGACCTGCACTGTTCGCCGCCACCGTCTCCGGCCTCGCCGTCGGAGCTATCTTCGCCCTGGCCGCCGCAGGCCTTGTGGTCACCTACGTGACCTCGGGGATCTTCAACTTCGCGCAGGGCGCCATCGGCATGCTGATGGCCTTCCTCTACTGGGAGCTCCGGGTGAACCAGGGCTGGCCGACCCCGCTGTGCCTGGTCCTCGTCCTGGGCGTCGCGGCCCCGGCCTTCGGCGTGGGATGTGCGGTCATCGTCATGCGACGCATCCGGAACGCCCCGGTGGTGCAGCAGGTGATGGTGACCGTCGGACTGATGCTCGCCCTGATCGGCATCGTCGGCGTGCTCTGGCCCAGCGCCGAGATCAGCCGGAGCCTTCCCCCCTTCTTCGGCACCACGGGCTTCCACCTCGCGGGCATCGTCGTCACCTGGCACCGACTGATCGCCATCGGACTCGCCCTGGTGGTGTCCGCCGCACTGCGCCTCCTGCTGTTCCGGACCCGCTTCGGGGTGGCCATGCGCGCGTGCGTGGACGACCAGGAGCTGGCCGCACTGCACGGGGCCAGACCGAACGTGGCATCCATGGCGGCCTGGGCCCTCGGATCGAGCCTGGCCGCCCTGGCCGGCATCATGCTCGCCCCCGAGATCCCGTTCTCCGTCGTCCCGCTCACCCTGCTGATCATCGATGCGTTCGCGGCGGCGATCCTGGGCCAGCTGCGCAGCCTTCCCCTCACCTTCCTCGGCGCCGTGCTGCTCGGACTGCTGAACGCCTACGCCATCACGTTCCTCGACCTCAACGGCAGGTGGAGCAACGTCCGTCCGGCGATCCCCACCGTTTTCCTCTTCATCGTCCTGCTCGCGCTTCCACAGCGCCGTATCCCACTCGGCCGGATTCCCACGGGGGCCCCACCGGTCCGGGTACGGCGCGTGCGCGGCAGCACCCCCGGCATGGCCGCTCTGATCCTGCTCTCGATCGTCCTGGCCCTCGTCCTCCCCGACGAGCAGATCGATTGGCTCATCCTCGCCGTCGTCACCTCGCTGGTCATGCTTTCGCTGGTCCCCCTGATCGGGTGGGCCGGTGAGATCTCCCTGGCGCCGATGACGTTCGCGGGCATCGGCGCGTTCGCCATGGTGAAGGTGTCGGACCACGACGGGATCCTGCTCGGCCTTGCCGCCGCGGCCGTGCTCGCCGTCACGGCGGGTCTCGCCATGGCGTCGCTGGCCATCAGGCTCCAGGGCCTCTACATGGCGCTGGCCTCACTCGCCTTCGCGCGGATGGCGGAGCTGCTGATCTTCCCCCAGCCCGAACTGTTCGGCCAGTCCTCCAGCAACACGATCGGCGTCCCGACGGAGGTCCTCGCCACCTGGCACCTCACCTCCGCCCGGGTGCTCCTGGTCTTCACCACCGCATCCTTCGCCGTCCTGGCCACCGGACTCCTGGTCCTGCGCGCCAGTCGGTACGGCCGGCGCCTCATCGCCGTGCGGGACAGCCCCGCTGCCTGCGTGGCGCTGGGCATCAACGTCACACGGGTCAAGCTGGCCGTCTACGCCCTGTCGTCCGCCATCGCCGGCTTCGCCGGAGCGATGCTGGCCGTGCATCGCAAGCAGGTCGACGCCGGAGCGTTCAGCATGCTGGCGAACCTGCCGGTCGTCCTTCTCCTCGTCATCGCCGGGACCACCACAGTCAGCGGCGCCCTGCTCGGCGGATTCCTGTTCATGTCCCTGGCCGTCATGCAGTCGACCTGGCAGTCCCCCGCCTTCCAGACGCTGGGCTTTCTCGGCCCCGGCCTGGTCGTCGTCGCGGTCGCCTACACCGGAGACGGTGCGGCGCCGGCCATCGCGGCGGCGATCGCCCGCCTGCGGCCCTCGCATCTCCGGGGGGATCCGCGCCACAACGTCGTCGACCCCGGTGAGCTGGGTACCACCCAGCCCTTCACACCGGAGGCGCTCAAAGTCGTCGAGGACGAGCTCGCACTGCCTGAGGAGTACCGCCGTGACGCTCCTGGAACTTGACGGCATCTCCATCCGCTTCGGCGGGCTGGCGGCTCTGCAGGATGTCGGCATCACGGCCCCGGCCGGCCAGGTCACCGGGCTCATCGGACCGAACGGAAGCGGCAAGACCACGCTGTTCGACGTCATGAGCGGATTCGCCCGCCCGATCAGCGGCAGAGTCGTCTTCGACGGGAGGGACATCACCGCGCTGCCTGCCCACCTGCGGGCCAACCTGGGGATCTCCCGGACGTTCCAGCACCTCGAACTGTTCGGCACCCTCACCGTCCGAGAGAACGTCCTGGCCGCCGTCGAGCACAAGGCCGGTGGCGCCGCACGGACCGCGCAGTCGGCCGCCCGGCAGGCGTTGGAGATGGTGGGCCTCGCATCCCTGGCAGACGTACCGGCGAACCAACTCCCCCCCGGCAGGGCCCGGCTGCTCGAACTCGCCCGGGCCCTGGTCGTCGAGCCGCGCCTGCTCCTGCTGGACGAGCCCTCCTCGGGCCTGGACGAGACCGAGACACACACCATCGGCCAACTCCTGCAACGGCTGGCGGCGGAAGGCCTTGCCGTCGTTCTCGCCGAGCACGACATGACCCTGGTGATGTCGGTGAGCCACACCGTGCACGTCCTCGACTTCGGGCACCTGATCGCCTCCGCGCCGCCCGCGGAGATCCGCCACAACCCGGCCGTCCGCACGGCGTACCTCGGCAAGCGGGACCCGTCGACGAGGCTGCGCCGGGTACCGGACGCCGACACCGGCCCGCGCCCTGCCCTGGAACTGTCCGGGATCACCGCGTCCTACGGCACGGCCACTGTCCTGCGGGGGGTCGATCTCACGGTTCCCGCCGGCCGGATCTTCGCGTTGCTAGGGCCCAACGGGGCCGGAAAGTCCACCACGCTCAAGGTCGTTTCCGGGCAACTGCGGCCCGACCAGGGAACGGTCCGTGTACTCGGCCACGACGTCACCGGCGCTGCGCCGGACGCCCTGGCCCGGGCGGGCGTGTGCCTGGTACCGGAAGGCCGAGGCGTGTTCCCCAATCTCACTGTTGACGAGAACCTTCGGATGGCCACGTTCCGTCCCCGACCACTGGAGGACGTGCAGGACCAGGCCTTCACCCTCTTCCCTCGCCTGGCGGAGCGCCGAAACCAGGTCGCCGGCACGCTCTCCGGCGGTGAGCAGCGCATGCTGGCGGTCGCCCGGGCCCTCACGACCCGTACGGCGGTCCTTCTTCTCGACGAACTCTCGGCCGGTCTCAGCCCGCAGGCCCTTGCCGATCTCTACGAGAAGATCCGGGCGATCGCGGACCAGGGAGTGGCCGTTCTCCTCGTCGAGCAGTACTCGCAGGAGGTACTCGACGTGGCTGATACGGCCGGCCTGTTGATCCATGGGCGCATTCGCGAACAGGGCTCGCCGCAAGTGATCGAGACGCATCTCGCGGCCTCCTACCTGGGGGAGATCTCCGGCAACCTGCGCCCTGCCCAGGGCAGGCACGAGGTGGGAGAGGAACGAGCGCCGAACGTACGGCAGGCGCGGCCCGATGCCGCCGGGAGCCCGCTGCCAGGCCCAGACCGCGAGGAGGCGCCAGGGCCGCCGATCGCCGCCGAACAGGCGGCGGAGACCGCGCGCCCGTTCCGACACCCGGATGCCGAGCGGGAGGCCACCGGTTTCGGAGGTCTCCGTTCGGCCACCGGCGTACTCCTCTGCGGCGCCGGCCTGGCGATCCTGATCGTTTCCCTGGTCATGACACGCGGGGCCGCCACCCTTCAGCAGCAGATCCACGCTCTGGCCCTCGCACCGATCGGCCTGGCAGTCACCGTCTTCGGGGCGGCCGGGTGGCTCCAGTCGTCCGTTTCAAGGTATCTGAGGACATGGTCGGCCGTTCTGGCCCGCACACGCGGCGGTAGAGGCGGGACCGCATCGACGGAGCCGCCGGGGAATGGCCGCGACGCATAGCCCCCAAAGGCTTTGTAGCCGCGCGTCAGCTCACACTGGACGCCCGGCTGGGATTGACAGCCGAGCGTCCAGGGCAGTGAGGTTCTTCTCGTTTAAATGATCTTCATGAAAAGGAAGAATCCAGCCCACCATCACTCCCCAGGACCGGTCCGACGGCCGACCACGACAGGGGGCGGACAGTCAGAGCTTCCGCCACGCCCCACCGGGATCAGCACCTTCGGGGAGCCCGAAGCATCTTGGCGAGCAGTCGGCCGCGCTCCCTGGTGGTGAGCCCACCCCATATCCCGACCGGCTCCTGGTTCTCCAGGGCGTGTGCGAGGCAGGCCCGGCGTACCGGGCAGCGGCTGCAGACGCGCTTCGCGGCCTCTGTGGTCTGTTCCGATCCGTGCCCGTCCGTGGTGGGGAAGAACACCTGGGGGTCGGTGGTCCGGCACGCGGCCGACGGTTCCCATTGGTCCGGCGGCAGCAGGTCCGGCAGTAGGGCATCGGATTTGCCGCTGACCGGTGTCATTGCCTTACGGCGTGAGAGAGATGCCATGGTGAGGCTTTCCGAGGAGACAGAGGAGAGGGGACACGTCCGGAGGCTCTTTACGGACGGGTGCGCCGTGCCGGCCAAGCCCTGACCCGCACAGCAACACAAGCGCCAGGTACGAACGCGGGCGTGGTTCACCCGCCCCCTGGGCCAGGGGGCGAACTCGCCCGGCAGAGGGACCCTTCCCTGACGGTCTGGTTCAGAGCCGGCGACGGAGGGACGCGACGTCGTCGGCGGCCCGGGCATCCGCCTCGTCGTAACGGGCGGCAGCTGTGAGGACATCCTCGGCGTGCGCGGCACACCGTCTCCGAAGGTCCCGCAGGGCGTTGCCGAACTCCTCGACGCTGAGATCGTGGTGCTGGGCGGCCTCGGAAGCCACCGGGAGGTTGCCGTAGCCGTCGCCGATCGAAGACATGCTGCCGAGACTTCGTTCGGTCGACGTGGAGATGTCCTCGCCCAGCTCGCGGAGTCGTTGGCCGAGTGTCACCAGAGACTCCGGATCAACCCGCACGTACCTGGTCACTCGACTCTCCCATGGATCCTTCGACCGTCGCCCGGGATCGGTCGGTGATGTGCCGTGACACGCATTCCGGGTGTGCACGGGTACAGGACACGAAAAGCGTAACTTCAGGTTGGAGCGCCAGGGAACCCGCCCGGGGGCCCAACTGTTTGGGCCCCGTGGGCGGCTTCCCACATCGGGGATCCGGCTTCTGCCCGGTGTCCCCGGGTACCCCGGAACGCCAGCCTCAGTCCTCGTCCTGCTTCGGTGCCATGGCCGCGGCGAGGCGGTCCGCGTTCCTGCGCTCCTCGTAGATCAGACGGATCAGCCAGAACCGCAGATAGCGGGTGAGCGAGTTGCGCAACCAGAGTGTCGCTCCCACCGCCGTCAGGCCGAGGCCCAGCGGGGCGAGCGCGAGATTGTCGAGCTGCTGCTGGACGGTGATCGCCTGCCGGGCGCCCACCAGGCTGCTCGCCAGGAGGACGAGCCCGATCGCGACCAGCAACAGCCCCAGGACGATCATGCGGCGTTCAGGCTCGGCGTACTGCTTCTTCACGCGCAGTCGGGAGAGTTCATCCTCGAACTGCGCCTCTGCGTCGTCCGGCTGGGTCATGACCTGTTCTCAGCCCCTTCAGGAGTTGAGCGCCCCGGGGTGGGTCCGGCCGGTCGATTCTCTCCTGGGACACTCCGGGCATCGGTCCTGCCACGCCGTCCTTGGCCCCGGTCGCCTCTCGCCAGCGGTCGTTAAGTGCCCCAACCATCTTGAGTCGTGGGGTTCTGTTACCGGGCCGTGGAAGTTGGTTAGCGTCACTTGAATGCTGTCTTCCGGTTGTTTGAGGCTGCTTGTGCCGTTGATGAATGCAGGCGCCCGCACTCGGCGGGCCAATGCGGTCCTGTTGTGTGGGGAGCGAGTGGTCGGCGGGGTGTGGGGTGTCGCTTGATCTTCCGCCGGAGTTGCGGGTGGTTGCGAGGTATGTGGTGGGGGTGTGGCCTTCGGCGGATGAGGATGTTCTGCGGGGGTTGGCGGGTGTATATGAGCGGGTTGTCGTGGATGCGGAGGGTCTGGGGCGGGCTCTGGTGTGGCAGTCGGTGGGTGTGCGGGGGTGGGAGGG
>FTKF01000023.1_pt2 | contig 23152 bp, 31 predicted proteins | sample 1658111 | NCBI WGS metagenome assembly FTKF01 (sample SAMEA3914800, study PRJEB12502) | metagenome | biome: forest; material: soil | place: USA | collected 2011-06-22 | depth 0.1 m
ATGAAGCGGTGGTCGTAGGCTTTGTCGGCGTGGAGCTTGCCGGGCCGGCGGCGTCTGGGGCCGCGCCGGGAGCGGATCGGCGGGACGGCCTCGATGAGGGGAATCAGGGCCTGACTGTCGTGGAGGTTGGCACCGGAGATCGCGACCGACAGGGGCAGACCGGTACGTTCGGTGAGCAGGTGGATCTTCGACCCGTACTTGCCCCGATCCACAGGATTCGGACCTGTCAGCTCCCCCTTTTCAGGGCCCTCATGTTCACCGAGTCGACCGCGCACCTCGACCAGTCGAGCCTGCCCCGCGAGCCGAGTTCGTCCAGCACCACCCGGTACAGCTTCGCCCACACCCGGGCCTTGCTCCATTCGGTGAAGCGCCGGTGCGCGGTCGGCCCGGACGGGCCGAAACACGGCGGCAGCTGGGCCCAGGTGCACCCCGACGTCGCGACGAACACGATCGCCGCCAGCACCTCGCGGTCGCCGTACCGACGCCGACCACCACCCTGCGGACGCGTCGGCGCCGCTGGCACCACCCGCTGGAACAGCTCCCACAACTCGTCCGGCACCAGGCGCTCCACGATCATCACGCCCGAAGTTTACCCAACCATCCAAATGAGATGACTTCTTACAGGCAACAGGGCGGCCGGGCGGGGTGCTGGCCCGGCCGGCCCGAAGTGGCGACGCCGCAGCGCCCGGCGCCGTGGGGCGCACGGGCCGGACGGTGGCGAGGTCGCGGGCCAGGGCAAGGCAGCCTCGAACACGCAGGACGGCAGGACTGGAGCCGCGCTTCCCCGCAGATACCAGAAAGGCGGCCCCTGCCACCGCGCCCGGCGTTTTCGCTGTCCTGCCGCGCGACCTGGTCAGACCCGGCTCGCGTCCCGCGCTTCAGTACCCGGGCGAATCACATAAATCCCCGACCCGGGCAGTGTCTCCCGCGAGTCCTCACGAAGCTGCTCGACACTGATATCGGTCGGCCATCGCGTACGCCTCTCGGACCAGCGGACTCCGGCGAGATCGAGGCCCGTGAGGTCGGCCGCGCTCAAGTCGGCGGTGGTGAAATCGTCCAGCGTCTCGGAGAGGAACTCCAGATCGAGAGCTTCCGGTTCTCCGAGACCGAGCAGCTCTCCGACCTGAGCCGCCAGGGCCCGGGTCAGGTACTCCACCTCCAGGCCCGCCCTATTGAGGTCGCCGCCGCGGACTGCGAGCAAGAACACCTGGCAGGCTCTCAGAAACTCCGCAATCGCTGGATGATCCGCACTTCGCACGCGCTGGTCGATCGTCGCCGCCATCTCCCGTACGAGGGTCTGCCCGACCCGGGCCGCCTGATTGATCGCCGGGTAGTGGGGTTCCAGCAGCGCGACGATCTCGTGTGCCCGGTCGCGCAGGTCCCACGCCACGGCGGCCCGTCCGTCCAGTTCGTGGGCGATGCCCCGTGCGACCCCCTGTGCGGCAAAGACAGCCCGCTTCAACGACATTCCGCGGTACCGGCCGAAGCCGAGACCGTAGGTGAGGTCCTGGGCCAGGACCACCGTCCGGATCAGAAGGTCGGCGAGAATCGCCGAGGAGACAAGCGGGTGCTCGCGCAGCACCAGCCGCTGCTCGTGGCCGATCAGCTCGAACCGCTGGTGCAACAGGCCCACCTCGTAGAGGGGTGCTGCCGCCTTCTCGAACTCGGTGCGGTCCACGGCCCTGGACAGGATGGACACCAGGCCCGCCTCGACGTCCAGCACCACGTCCAGGTCCTCGCTGAGTTCCTTGTGCCGTGAGCAGAGCATCACCTCGCGCAGCCCCGCCTCCACGTCCAGAAATCCGCTTAGGTCCTCCAGGAACACCTCCTGTGAAGTCTCCAGCCGGTCCGAGAAAACACGGGTGCGGTGTCCCGGAACGAAGGGCTCGCCCATCACTCCCCCTCTCGATCGGTCATTCTGCGGGAAACGGCCATACGCGCCTTGAACAGACTCGCTCGTACCGCCGCCGAATTCAGTCCCAGCTCAGCCGCGATCTCAGTCGGCGAGTAGCCGTCCAGTGTCCAGGCCATGACCTGCCGCTGGCGTGAGGGGAGATCCTGCAGCAGCCGCAGGATCTCCTGCCGCTGCTCCCAGTCGGCGGCCTCCCCCGGCGACGGCAACAGGGAGGTCGGCTCGAGGGCAAGTTCCTCAACGCTCTCCTCCACTTGGCTGAAGGCGCGCACCAGCTTCCTGGAGGCGACTCTTCGGCTCCACGCCTCCGGTGACTGGATGCGGTCCCAGCGCTCGTACGCCTGCAACATCGTGTCCTGGGCCAAGTCGGCGGCCAGGGCCGCAGAAGCCCCTTGCCACATGAGGAAGGCCACCAGCCTGCGGATGCACGTGCGGTAGAAATAGGCGAACTCGCCGTTTCGCGGGCTCGCGTCGATCTCGCTCTCCGAGGCCGCCACGTGCCCCAAGGATGCCGCTGGAGCCGCGTCCCCATCCGGCCCGATGTCACTCATGCGCGCCGCAACCCCGCTTCTGCTGCTCCCCCGAGCACACTGAGGAGACTTCTGAAGTACCGCACACCTGAACTGACAGAACCACCACGACGGGGTGCTGTGGTGTCAGACGACCGCATCGTCGGCTCGCTCGAAACTGCCCGACGAGGGTGGCCAAGGACCCCGCCAACCCCAGCACCGCCGGCACCACCGAGTCCGCAAGCGGATTCACTGCTCTTCACCCCTCACTCGTTGAACATCTACAGAGCCAAGAGGGCAAAAGAGGCGCTCGCGTGAACCTGCCGCAGGGCTTTGTTACAAACGGGACCGTCGGCAGAGCAGCAGTCGCGAGGGCCGCACTCGACCGAGGAACAGGAACGACATACCCGCGCCAGCCGGGGCGGCCGAGTGTGCCTTCTGGTAGCAGCCGGTCTTCGAGGCGTTGCAGGCCAGCTCGCTGATGAGCTCGCCGGCCTCGACCAGGCCCTTCAGCTCCCAGGCGCGCAGCGCGGTGCGGAACAGGCCGCAGTGGCCGAGCACGCCCCGCCCGGGCCCGGACGCCACTGCGGCGGCCGGGCCATCTTCCTTTACTGCGGCACCGACCACACCCCTGTACTGGCGGACGCCAGCTGCGGGGCGCAGCGCCGGGAGCAATATCGCGGCGGGAAGTCGGTCGCCTGGGGGCCCGGCGTCGGCTTGGTACCGCAGGTGGGGCAGGCTTCGGTGAGCTGCCGGATCCGGTCGGCCTCGGCCCTGGCGACGTTCCGCAGGCGCAGGCGTTCGCGGTCGATCGCGTGGCGCAGCCGCATCTCCAGCGTGTCGTCGGCGCTCCACTCGGCGGCGCTGTCCGGGTCGTCGAAGCCAGTGGAGATGAGCCTGTCGATCACCGCTGCGGACCCGGCGTAGGCAACGGCGGCTCGCACCAGGAGGTCGGCACCCGGTTCGCCACCGCAGCGTTCCGGCTCGTAGTCGGCTTCCTGCACCGTGCTGTAGCCGAGCCGGGCGGCCATCTCGATCAGCTCGGGCAGGCTGCGCCGACGCAGGTGCTCGTCGCACCAGATGATGTCCGTCCCGAAGGGCCGCCTGGGGCAGGCCGGCTGGCGGCAGCACTCGTTGACCATCTCCTGGGTGAGGCACAGGTCGAAGCGCCACCCCTCGGTGACCACGACCACCCGGTGGTCCGGGTCCGCGCTCTCCACCCGGCACTGGGTATCGAGGCCGCGTTGGGCCAGTAGGCCGGCGAGTTCCAGGATTGTGCCGTGGGGCACGTCCACGCCCAGCAGTTTCGAGAAGAACGACTTCGGCGGCGCCCAGTCCGCCGCTCCCTCGTCGGTGATGGCCTTGAACCATGCCGGAACGGTCACGGGGGCGGATGTGCACTCCGCCAGTAGCGCACCCAGCGAGAAGGCCTGGCCGGCCTGCGGGTGCCGGGCGGCATCCTCACGGGCGAGCGGGGTGTAGCGGCGGCTGGTCAGCTGCTGGCGGGCGCGAACGGCCTGCTTGCGCTTGCGGTCCTGTGTCATGACGCGCGTTTCCTTCCACGGCACGCCCACGCCCGCGCCGCAGCAAGGCGGTCAGGATCAAATACGTTCGGTGCCGCGCGAGTCCGTGATCCTTGTCCAGGTCCGGGGCGTGGGAGCGGTCCGGCCGGGAGTCTGGCAGGCGCGCCTGCCGCGGCCACAACATAGCGCATCCCCCAGCCCCTGTGCGGCGGGACTGATGTGCGCTCTCCGCCCTCCTGCCGGGCCGGCCGGGATCCTCTCCGGGCTCAGCGGCCGGGCACCGGCCGCCCCTAGGCTGTCCGCCATGTCAGACGTGCGCAGCAGTGCAGATTCGACGCCAGCCGGGCCGCCCAAGGCTCCGGTGTCTTCGGGGGCGGGTCCGGCGGGGGAGCGTGAGCGTCTCCGTGAGTACGCCGTGGAGCAGTTCGTCCGGCGTCTGCAGGACGCGCGGTACACCGCGGCCGGCCGGGACGGCTGGTGGTGGCCGCGGTGGCGGGACGCGCGCGCCGTCTCCCGCCTGCAGCGGGCCGCGGCCCGGCTGGCCCGGTTCGAAGGGGCACCCCAGGAGGCCTACCTGCGGTTCATGAAGTCCGAGCTAATGGTGCACGCGGTGACCGACCTGGAAGCCGGCCCGGATGCCATGAAGGCGCGGATGGACGGCATCTGCACCGCAAGCACCCTGGGCGAGCTGCGCGACTTCATCCGGGCCTCCAACGGCCGCCCGGACTGGGACTTCACCCAGTAAGACCGAACGGGCGCAGCGACAACCCGAGCGGCCACCGGCCGGGTGCTCGCGCGGTTCCCTCCCGCCGGACACGAGTTCACGGCTGGGAACGCGCCGAGGGCCGTCCGATGTATCGGGCGGCCCTCGATGGCCAGGATCTACGGTTGTTGCTTGCGCCGCTGCGACCGCTCTGGGTCACGCAGCCAGATCACCACCGCGATGCCGAGTCCGCAGAAGGAGAGCACTACGCCGAGCCCTCCCAGGATGTACGCGGTGTCGCCGCTGGCCGCCTTCACCACGGTGAAGATGGTGAAGGCCATGGCGAAGATGCTGCTGGCCATCACCATCAGCCGCGAAGTGCGCTCGGAGCGGCGGCGTGCCGGCCGCGCCGGGGCCTGTGTCTGCCGGGCCGCGCGGATCGCGCCGCCGAGCACCAGGGCGAGCGAGAACTGCAAGCCCTTGAGGTAGCGGGCGATCGCCGTGTGGTGGGTGTCGGTGAGGAGGTCGTGCAGGTCCGGGTACCACTGCCGCTCGTGCAGCAGGTGGAATTTCTCGCGGCTGGTCGTCAGTCGGGTGAGTCGCAGCAGCAGGACCGGCAGCATCAGGGTGACCTGCTTGGTCTCCTTGAGGGCCTTGATGGTCAGCTCGTAGGCGAAGGCCGCGATCACCGCACAGACCATGGCCACGATCCATTCGCTCACGGGTAATGCGATGAGCTCGTGGAGCAGGTCGAAGATGCCGGTGTCGGGGGCTTCCCCCGTGTCCGGGAACAGGTATGGGGGCACGTACCCCGACTGCGGCAGGCCGATCAGGAGATCGGCCAGGCCCCCCTGAGACATGCTCATTCATCCTCCTTGTGGAGACAGGCCGGGCTGCCGGCCGGCGCCGGGAAGCCGGGTGATTTCGTGCAGTTCGGCGAGGGCCTGACGGGCCACCCTCAGCCCCTCACCCGTGATCGTGTAGAAACGGCGGGCAGGCCGGCCCTCGACCTTCGGATCGATGTCCTCCTGCGTGCCGGCGATGACCCCTTCCCGCTCCAGGCGGGCCAGGATCGGGTACAGGCTTCCGCTCCCCAGGGCGGTGGCCTGCATGATCTCCCAGCCGTACCGCTGGGCCGTTGGGTCCTCGACGAACAAGCGCAGGACTTTCGCCGTCGCCACCGTCATCTTGATCTTCATGCTTGTGCCTCCGGTGTGGTGATGGGTGTCCCTTGCGATGTTGGGGGCATACTCTCTGGCGTTTCTCGACATAGGGTAACGCACCCGAGTGTCGTGTCTCGACATAGGGGGGTGCAGGTATCTCGTCGAACCGCGCCTCAAGCGTGGAGGCGGGGCGCTCGACGGCTCCAACGAGCGGGCGGCCGGTTGGGCAAGGGGCTCAGCCGGCTGTGGTTGGGTGGGTACGCAGGTCGGCGTGGACGGTCTTGCCGAACGGCTCCGAGGTGGCGCCCCACTGTCCGGCGGTGAGGTGGTGAACCAGGGCCAGGCCGCGGCCCGACTCGGCAGCTGGGCCCGCGTCGATGAGTCCCACCTACGCAGGGCGGTGCGTACCAGGCGGCGGGCGGCCGCGGCGGACGGGAACGGGATCGGTCGTGGCGATCGGGCGGCTCCTCGGGGCTCGCGTGTGCTGGGCGTGCTCACCGTAAGGGGGCGTCGGCGGCCGGCTGTGCGGTCAGATCCGGTCGTCCGGGGCGTCGGCGAAATACCGGCGCCCGGCGACCTCGCCGGACGTCAGGCCGTCGCCCGTGTCGAGGTGTTGAACCGGGCGGCCCATTGCCGGACGGCGGCTTCGTCCTGCTTGTCGGCCTGCGCGAGGATCTGGGCTCCGCTCCTGTCGGTCAGGACAACGAAGATGGTCCGGTCGTCGACCTGCTTCTTCGCCGCCACACCTGCGAGGACGGCCCCCAGCGGTCCGGCGAGAGCCGCGCCGGCGACGACCCGGGTTGCCGTCGCTCGATGGGCCACGCTGCCCGCCGACTCCACGGTGGCAACGGTGCCGGCCAGCTCCAACGGTTCCTGGCCAACGGCGAACACCTGGACATCGGTGATCCTCAGGCCGAGCAGGCTCCGTCCAAGTGTCGGGATCGACCGCTTGGCCTCCACCTGCTGCGCCTGCTGCTTGCGCCCCTCCGGTGAGACAGCGAACAGGAACATCCCGCCGAGCAGCAGGAACAGTCCGGGCATCCCGACACTGCCGCCGGCCCAGATCGCGGCTATGCACAGGACGAGTCCCACCGCGGCCAGGCCGGTACCCACGGATTCACGCCGGGAGCCAGCCGACGACGGGCGCTTGCTCGAACTGGACATGATCTTAAAGCCTTTCAGTAGAGGAAGACATGCACCGCGGCACTCCGGCCGGGCAGGGCGATCACTGCGTGTCGGAAGTCGAGAAGGTCATGCCCCCGGGCGACAACGGGCGGCGCCCGGACGGCACCGCCGCCGGTATGGCTTCGACGGGAGTCGGCGGCTCCTGGAACGGCGCCCGCTCCACCGCGAGCAGACGGGCCCGCCCGTCGCCCTGGACGGGCACGTCGGCGGACGGCTCGGAGAACGGGCGGTACAACGGGCGGCGGTCAGTGGTCATGGCGGCCAGTCTCCCAGCCCGCCGACCGCAGGACTGCCGGATCGTCAGCGGGGAGGGGTTGACCGGCACGCTGGACGGTGTAGAAGGCCCCGGCCGGGGTCAGGTGCTGTCGCCTTCCCACTCCCAGCGGGCCGCGTCCGCCGCCCGGGGGCCGTAGTGGGCCCGTCCGCCCGCGCCGTAGGCGCCGAGTTCGGTGATCAGCGCGGCGCCGTCGGCGAGCTCCTCCGCGCTCCAGCCAGTGACGTCGAGCAGCAGTCCGTCCAGCGGGCCGGCCACCAGCTCCCGGTAGAGGTGCCCGGCCCGGGGCCCGCAGTCGTCGTACTCCGACCCGTAGACCCCGCCCCGCAGCAACGCCTCGTCGTCCATGCCGGACAGGATCCCAGCCGCAGCCGACAGGCAACAGACGCCAGGCACCCGCACGCCTTCCCCGCCGGACCCGATTCCCTGGTCGCAGGGGGTTGACCGGCGCGCTGGACGGTGTAGAAGGCGCGGTTTCGAGCCGCACCGGGCCAGGTGCGGGCCCGTTAGAAACTGCCCCCGGCACCCCCTTGACCGGCGATCTGACACGCCTAGCTTCCGGTGCCACAGGCTGCAAGGAGCGGGCCCACGACACCCCGCTGTGCCCGGCCCCGCCCCCGGGAACAGGCCTGCCGCAGGTTCAAGGCGAAGGAGAAGATCATGATCGAGACAGCGCGGCGCAGCACGGCGGAGGACGCGGTGGAGTGGGACGGTGTCGAGCGCAGGATGTCCGGGGCGCAGTCGGCGTCCGTGGTGCGGCGGGGCGGGGTGTCGCCGTGGCTGAGGCCGGACCGGATGAGGGGTGCCGGTGCTGGTCGCCACGTTCAGCGCGGTGGGCGCGACCTGGCTCGGGGCGGTGGTGGCCTTCGTGGCCGGGCACCTGCACATCGCGGTGCACTGGCACTGACCCCGGGGCAGGTCCGGTCCGGCGCTCCGCTCGGGGGTTTGAAGCGGCGGGCCCGGGCCCCGTCCACGTTGCCGGGTGGCCGCCGGGTTGTGCGCTCGTCGCCATGCCGGGAAGCACGCCGGCAGCGCCCGCGGCCAGCGTGACCGGGTGACACGCTCCCCGAGCAGTCCTTCTGACGCTCCGACGCTTCGGCCCTGGATAGGGCGTTCCACTGCGCGACGTAGTCGACGAGGCCCTCGATCGCCTCGTCGAGCATCCACTCGTTTGCAAGACCGTCAAGGTCCTTGGGAACAAAGAGCGTCCGTTGTCACCGCTTCTCCACCGAAAGTCTGGCCGAAATGTGATCACGGTGAAAACGCGCCGAGCTGCATCCCTATAAACGGATATGGCTGGCAAGACGCTTATCGACACGAGCTGCGAACTGGGCCTTCGTCAAATGTAATGCCCCGTTCCATATACCTCTGCAGTTCGAGAAGCGGCCAAGTTGCCGAACGGCCCCGGCGCTGCGATCTGTGCGTGCAAGGATCCCTTTCGGCCTGAACGCACGTTCGGACACGGAGGGGACTTATGCCCATTAGACGGACTCTCGTCACGGCAGCCGCAGCAGTACTGGCGGCCGCCACTGTCGTCCTGTCACCCGCTCAGAGTGCCTTCGCGGGGGAGGGACCCGCGCCGGGGCCGCGCCCCGCGACTCCCGCCGCGCCGACGCCTCCCGGCTCCCCGACTCCAGGCGTCCCGGCGGAGGTACACGTTGAGTACCGGACCGCAGACGGCGTCACCCACGGTGCGCACTACCTGGCCGCACCGGGCGTGAGCGCCGACCAGCTGTACAAGAAGCTGAAGGCCACAGGCGTCAAAGGCCTGATCGACCCCAGCACGGCCGCCGCAGCCGCCGCGAGTTCCTCCCTGGTCGAAAGCGGATCCTGCGGGTACGGGACCGCCAGCAACGTCGCCGGCACGTGCCCGCCCCTGACCTGGGCACGCAACGGATACACCAACCCGCAGATCTACTACAACGACCGCTCCGGTGCCGGGTGGCCCGAGGGCACGGTCATCACCGAATGGAACCAGTCCCCGAACATCCATGTCGCCCGGGCGACCGGAGGCTGCCCGGGCGACAGCGGCACCCACTGCGTGGACGTGTCCGACGGCTACTACGGTGCGACCGGATGGCTGGCCATTACCTACTACAACTGGGACGGGAACAGCCACTTCCTCGACGGCTCGGTCTCGATCCAGTACAACGACTCCTACAACTCCAACCACCAGGCCGTGGCCTGCCACGAGACCGGCCACGCCTTCGGCATGGGCCACAACGACTCAACGGGCAGCTGCCTGTACTGGCAGGACCCCCAGGCCACCTGGCCCAACAACGACGACTACAACGAGGTCCTGTACCAGCTCTACCCCCGTTGACGCCCCCCGGGGCGGTGCCCGCCGGGCACCGCCCCAGGTTCACGCGCAGAGTGGTGCGTCGGCCACGGCCCGCAACGCGGCCGGTCCCCGAAGGTAGCCGGGCGCCTCGAACCGGGCTGTGTCCGCCCCGGTGACCGTCACATAACCAGGCACCACCAGCGGAGCGGAGTTCGGCCCGTGGACTCCCGGCAGCCCCGGCGGCAGCGACACCTCTCCCTGCGCCTGCCAGATCCTCCCCGAGAACCGCAGGTACCGCGCCCCGCAATGGACACCCCAGTCAAACGGATACGCCTGGCCCAGCACCGGACTGCCGGGCTGGGCCGGCGGACCGGCGGGATCCACCTCGCGGCGGACCAGAGCCGCTGCCGGTGCGGATGCAGAGGCCGCCACCGAGACCGTCGGTTCCGCGGCCACCTGCGCCGACCGGCGTTCGTCCGGCGCGGACTGCGGCCCGGACAGCACGCCCGCCACCACCGCACACGCCACGACGGCCGTGAGCACACCGGCCACCCGCACCCGACGACGACGACGCCCACGCTCCACCACCTCGCGCACCGGCGCCGGCACAGGAACCTGCTGATCCGCCAGCCCCCGCAGACCCGAACGGAGTTCTTCCTGCTCCCGGCCCTCGAAGTCGTTCACTCCTGGTCCCTCCTTGCACGTCCGGACAGTTCCACCCGCCCGCGGATACGGTCCAACGCCCTGCTCGTCCTCGATTTGACCGTCCCCACCGAGCACCCCAGCAACTGCGCGACCTGCTCCACGCTCAGATCCTCGTAGAACCTGAGGACCAGGACCGTGCGCTGCGCGGCCGGCAACGCGGCAAGAGCGCGCTCCAGATCCACCAGGTCCCCCCAACGCTGTGCGGGGTCCTGGGCCTGGCCCTGCTCCCGGGGACTGCAGTGGGGGATCTCCCGATACCAGTGCCTCCGACGCCACGTGGCGTGAACGTTGACCAGGGTCCTGCGGGCGTAGGCCGAAGGGTTGTCCCACGTATCGGAGCGCCCCCAGGACATATAGATCCGTAACAAGGCGCTCTGAGCCAAGTCCTGGGCGGCATACGGGTCCCCGGTCAGCAGCCTGGCGGTGCGCAGCATCGCCGGATGGACAGCGTGGGCAAAACGGCTGAAGTCAGCTTCACGTTCGGAAGGCGAGTCCCGCACTGGCGTCCCTCCCGCAGGTCGTGTCGTCATGTCGTTCTACTGGACAACCTGGGAGGCCGAGCGGGTTCCACCTGATGCGCTAGCCGTGCCCACGGCTCTGCCGCGCCCGCGCGGCAGAGCTGGCGACGGGCAGGATGTTCGCACCCGCAGACGGCCAGCGGGCACGGACGGGGCCCCTGCCTACACGTCACTATCCGGCTGGAAGTAACGGCCACGCAGGTCATCGCCCCGACGGGCCGTACCAACACACGTTCTCCTGGGGACCTCACCTCGTGGTGTGACGTGGCGTGGAAGACCGCCGTTGGTGCTCTGGGACTCGTTCTCAGGGGGTGTGGCTTTGTGGCGGGTTGTCGTATCAGCCGTCGGATCATGGAGTTGCACATGCGAGCGTCTTCCAGCCGCCGCTGCCGACACCTGATTTCCCGGTGGCTAGAATCGCTGCTTCGTTCCATCGGGGGGAGTCGCCGGTCATGAGTCACCGTCCACGCACGGCCGAGGCGATCTGGCAGGCGGCCGATCTTCCTGCCCGCCGACTCTCCGGAGTGGCACTCAACCCCTGCGCACCGACGGGCGTGCTGCTCCGGTTGCTCGCGTGCGACTCGGCCGCCGTACGGATGACCCTCTGCCGGGACCGGAACCTGCCGCAGGAGGTGGTGGACGCGGTGCTCACCCACCCCGACCACCGCACCCGGCGGTTCCTCGCCGCCAACCCCCACGTCGACCCCGCCCAGCGCGCCCGGCTGGTGGAGGACCCGCACTGGCTCGTCCGCGCCTGGCTCAGCTCGGGACCCGGCTACGAGCACGCGCGCAGCGAGCTCCCGGAGCACACGGTGGCCAGGATGCTGACGACCTACGACCAGGAGCACCTCGGCACGCTCTGGCGGCAGGTGCCGAGGTCTGCGCGGTGGACGTTTCCGTCGCACCCGGAGCCGAAGGTCAGGGCCTTCGCCTGCGGCTGGTGGTCGGAGCTGACCGTGCGGGAACGGTCGGCGCTGCTCGCCGATCCGGACGAGGAGGTGCGCGAGCGCGCCCTGGGGATGGGAAGGCACCTCGACCCCGAGTACGTCGAGCGCGAGCTCCCGGATCGGCCCAGCCACGCCCGGGCGCACCTGCTGATGCACGGAGTGCTCTCGCGCCGCGTGGTGGAGCAGGTACTGGCTGCGCCGGCGGGACCCGGGGACCTGGCGATGATCGCCGGCAACCCGAGCCTCCCGTCCGACGTCCTGGCGCTGCTCGTCCGCGATCCGGACCCGCACGTGCGCGAGGCGGCCGCGGGCCGGACGGAACTGACCGCACAACAGCGGCGCGAGTTCGCCGAGGACCCCCACCCGGCGGTCCGGACCCGGATCTCCCTGCACCCGGCGCTCACCGAGGAGGAACGCGCCGCCATCGACTACACGGTCGCCCCGGACCGGACCTTCGGCCGTTGCGACATCCCCGCCTGGCTGTACGACCCGGCGACCTCCCGCCGCCACGCCCTCAGCACCCACCCCGTGCTCCGCCGCCAGGCCGCCAGCGACCCTACCCTGCCCCCGGACCTCGTGGCGCGCCTGTCCCGCGACCCCGACCTCGGAGTACGGGTCCTGCTCGCCCAGAACCACCCCCAGGCCCCGGCGGACCTCCTGCTCCGCAGCTTCCTGGAGTACACCGGCCGCGAGCGGTGGCACCTGACAACCCGTCCGGGCTTCCCCATCACGGAACTGTCAAGCCACGCCGAAGCCCCCGACCCGATGGTCAGACGACTCGCCCTCCTCGATCCGCAGACCCCTGCGGCCACCGTGGACCGGCTGACCACCGACTCCGACCCGGACGTACGGGCCGACGCCGCCCGCCACCCACGCCTGCCGCAACGGCGGCTCACCGAACTCCTCGACGACGAGGAACTCGCCCATGAGGCCGCCGCCAACCCAGCCCTACCGCCGCCGGTGATGCACCGCCTGCTGGCGGCACTCGCCGACTAATCGCTACGGGCCTCCCGGACGTCGTCCGTCACCGAGCCCGGAGGGCACAAATGGGCTGCTTGCGGGCGCCAAGCAAGTCGATCGTCATGTGACGACGAGCCGCTCCCCACTGTCACTCCCACGAGTGCCGGCACCACACCTGTTGCACGCGGCAACGTCACCTGCACTGGCGCTGAGCTGCACAGAGTCGTTCCGGCTCGCCTCACACCACAGCTCTCCCCCAAAGAACGCACGCCACGAACGGATGCCAGCCGTCAGCCGTAGCCGACGGCCGGAGGGGCGAGACGGGTGCTGTACCGGGCGGCGCGGATCACCTGCCCCTCGCTGTCGCCCGCCGCCAATGCCGTCAACAGCGCCTGCTCGGCCTGCGCCGTCGCCACCTTTCCCCCGCTGGCCAGCTCCGGCAGTGGCTGGGGCGCGAGACGCTCGTCCTGGCCCGCTGCCGGCGCGACACCCGAGGCCCCGGTGACCAACCAGTACACCGAGCCGCGTCCCTGAGCGTGACCCGCAGGCCGTAGGGGCGGCCAGGCACGACGGCCGACTCCACACCGCCAACATCCGGAAGGCGGCCCACAAGTTGCTGCTGAAGATCGGCGGGCGCCATGGCCGCAACCGTAACGCTGTTCGACCGATCAGCTGGCACCGCCGTTCTGCGCGAGGAGGCCGGCCCGGGTGCGACGTTCAGGGTGTGGGTTGCCAGCCGGGCTGCTGCTGACGGTGCAAAGCCTCCCGTTCAATCTGCTCCGGCCGAGGGTGGCCGGAGCGTGCCGGCGAGGCAGGGGTCCTCCGGCGGGAACTGGTGGGTCATCGCTGCTCGGGTACCAGGTGGGTCTCCTCCTGTGGGTCGTCGAGGGCGATCTCGTAGTTGACCGCGAACTTACGCAGGTAGGGAAGGTTCAGGACTCGGATGGTCCGGTACCCGGTTTCCAGTACGCCGAGTTCGCGCAGGAGGCGCAGGGTGTTCTCCACGCTGGCGCGGCTCATGACCAGGACGTGGGCGATGTGGGCCTGCGAGATCCCTCTGATCATGATGCGGCCGTCCGGGCTGGCTTCGCCCCAGCGTTCGGCCAGGTCGTAGATGCAGGCCGCGATGCGCTCTTCCGAGGGGCGGGCGACGGCTGCGTACTGCTGCTGGGTGCGTTGGAGGCGATGGGTGAGGCTCTGGGTGAAGGCGGAGGACGCGGTGGGGTGGCTCTCGAGGAAGTGGGCGAGCCGGGCGGTGGGCATCACGACGGCGGTGACGGGGCCCTCGCAGGTGCTGGTGGTGGGGACGCTCTGGCCGAAGACCGCGACGTCCCCGAGGATCTCGCCCGGTCCGCGCAGGGTGGTGCCCTGGCAGCCGCCGTTGTAGAGCTGGGATTCCAGGACCCAGCCGGTGAGTAGGAGGTGTACGGCGCCCCGGCGCGCGTAGTCGCTGGTGATCACGTGGTTGCGCGGGTAGGTGCGGACGATGTTGGCGGCGATGAGTTCGGTCGCCGCGTCGTCGCCGAGGAGCCTGAGGAAGCTGTGCTCGGGCATGACGCCGATCTTCTTGCGCACGGGCGACCTGCGCACGACCCGGCGCGGTTCGCGGGGGCCCTCGGAGCTGGTGCCGGTGAGCGTGGGAGCGTCCATGGTCAGTTGCCGGCCTGGTTCTGCGGAGCGGATGCCGGGGCGGACGTGCTGGGGGATGCCGGGGGCGCCTGCAGGGCCGGCGGGTTGGCGGTGTCGGGGGCCAGGGCGTGCAGGATCGGCGGCAGGGCCGCGAGGAGGCCGGTGAGGGCGATGAGGATCGCGGCCGTGCGGGCCGGTGCGGCGGCGGACTTCTTGATCGCGTAGGCGGCGAGGGCCGCCGCGGCGGCGACGACGAAGGTGGCGGCCGCGTAGTAGAGCGGCAGGTCGGTGCTGGGCATGGAGTGTTCGGCTCTCGCTCGACGTTGCGCGGCGGCAGTGCAGCCGAAATGGGGCTGGTGACCGGGGCGCCTGCTGGGTCCAACGGGTCGCTTCGAAGCCGGTTGCAGCCTTGGTAGGAGGCTCGACCTCGAAGAAGTGACGTGCTGTGAGCAAAGGTATCTAATGGAGTAACTGCTTCGTCAACTTCGTGCTTCGAGTAGGGAGTTCCATGTTGGCCAGAGAGACGGACTGTCCCTAAAAACCAGGGATCCGTCCCGCTTTCGGCCGAGAAATCCCCAGCACGAGGGAATCCGACCGTGCGTCAGGTGGAAATTCCCGATCGTTGGGGAGTCTTTCGCAGAGCGGCGCGGTTGACTGGAGGAACTGACGTTGTGCCTCTGCTGGGTCCGACGTTGTGGGGCCGGCGGCCTCGGGGGTGGTAGCCCGAGGGTGCTGGCCCGTTTTCGTCCCCTCTCGTCAGCGGTCGGCCATGGGCCGTTCGCCGAGGAACTCCAGCAGCGAGTCGTCGGACTGCAGGAACGGCTGTAGCGGCGTGCCGGGGCCCACGTTGTGGGCGATCCCAGGAGCCGGCCCGACGGGCGCACGCGTAGGCGAAGGGATGTGCCGCTCCGGCGCGAAGCCCATGGCCCGAGCTGTCCAGCGCCAGATTCTGGCGTCCGTACTCCGCCCGACGGCGGCGTGGTGGACGGCGAGACAGTGGGCCGCCAGTTCGTCCCCCGCGCCGGCCGCGAAGCGCCACCAGAACAGCGCGGCGGCCTTCCGGTTGAGCGAGTACAGCAGGCACCCGAACGTCCGGGCGCCCGCGTCGTCGTACTCGGTGGCGAAGTCGGCCAGGGTGTCGATCTCGTCCGACTGCAGCACCGAGACGCACAGCTGCATCAGGTGCCCGCTGACTTCGCGGGCCGATGGCTCGGGTGGCGCCGGCAGGGCGCGCGAGGACAGGCCGGCCGTGGCACGACGCGGCCGGGACGGCGCGGGTCCGCGCTCCGCGGCCGGGCGGGCGTAGACGTGACGGGGGGTCGCCGCGACGCCGACGCGGTCGAACCATTCGCCGACGTAGTCGGCCAGGGCCCTGGTGAACTCGGAGGTGTCGTGGTGGGCGAAGGCCTTGTCCAGGAGGTCGGTCTCGGCCTGGAGGATGTCTTCGATCTTCACTTTGGGGTCCTCTTGTCATGCTGGTCGGTGGTCCGGTCCAACAGGTCCCTCAGCGTCCGCATCCCCATCCACGTGCCCTGCCGCGCCTGGGCGGTGGTGATGCCCAGCGCCTGGGCCACCTCCACGTAGCTCAGTCTGGCCGTGCGCAGGCGCAGGCAGTCGGCGTGCTCGGGGGCGACGAGTTCCAGTTCCTCCCAGGCGCGGTCGACGGCCTTGCGCCGGGCGAGGAGCGCGATCTGCTGGGCCGCCTGGTCCTGGCCCACGGGCGGCAGGACCAGGCCGTCGGCGTTCAGCTGCCAGTAGTTCCTGACGACCTCGCGCACGATCCGCAGCGCCTCCGCCTCGTAGTCGGGCCGGCCCAGGATCGAGCTCCACTGGAGCACGAGCCTCAGGCCAGCGACCTTGACCGCCCGGCGCGCATCCTCCATGGAACGCAGGTGGGTGTGGGCGTACCTGAGATATCCGAGCTGCTTGAGCTCGAAGAACGCCTCGAATTCCTGGGGCAGGGAGCGGTTGCGCGGATCGGGGTGGACGAGCGCGTCGCGGTTGGCTTCGGTCACCACGACCCCCAGGGCACTGCGCCCCGGGGGGCGCCGGCCACCGCGGAGGAGAAGGACGTCGCGGCGGCGCCGGACGTACGGGATGCACGGGCGGAACGGACGGCGGGTGCCGTCGCGGCCTGCGAGGCGATGCGGAACGCGTTGCACCGAGGTGCGACGGAACGGCCCGCAGTCAACCTGGTCGCACTGTCTCCGGACAGTGTCGACCAAGGATCCAGATGCCTCACAGCCCCTCCCTTCTGACGAACCGGTAGCACCACCGCTCGAAGCGGTGGAACAGATGTGTGCCGATTACACCGTGACGGAGGCCGCGACGCTAAGCAGTTGTACGAACACTAAAAGTCATGAAGTGGCATCCCCGGACACTCCGACGGCCTGACCTGCATGTCCTCCGAACGTCCAAATTAATCAAGTGACGTACATCACATATAGAGATGTTTAACTATCTATAGAAGTAGGAAACTCAATTCCCTGCATTTAGGCATACTGCCTCCGCACACTCCCCGGACGCCGCCGCGCAACCCCCGACGGCGCGAACACCACCCCGATCCCGCCCGCCGACACGGACGCGGACCCGAACCCGAACCAGACCGGACCGGGACGTTCAACACCAGACCCAAACCCACACCACTACGACGAATCACCCCACCCCGCAGTCTCCGCATACAGCCCTCGGCGGCCGGACGTCGCCCGCAGGATCGAGGGTTGTACGACTACTTCCCCTCCCGGGTGAACCCTGCCCCGCCTGCTTCCCCGCCAGCCACGGGAGCACTAGGAAGAACCGCCGCGGCCGATGCCCAGGCGGTCGGCGAACGCGCACGGCTCGAGGCCGAGGCGGCCGACCTCACCACCCAGGTCGAGCAGGCAAGGAAGGCCGCCCGGAGCGCGCAGAAGAAGGCCGGCTCCGCCCAGGACCACACCGACCGGGCCCAGGACGCCGTGGAAGACGCCGAGCACGCCGTGCAACGAGCACGCGCCGCACTCGAACAGGCCGAAGCCGCACGGGACAGCACCACCGCCACCGCGCGGACACGACGCGAGGAAGCCACCACAGCCACGGCCCGGCCCCGGGACGCCGCCTCCCGCACCGAGGAACTCACCAGCCGGCTGAACGCCGCCCGGGAGCGGATCACCGACCCGGGCACACCCCGAAGAGTCCGTCCGTCGTGACAGGACGTCCGCTGCGGGGGCAAGCGGTAGGGGCGAGGGACGGCCGGGCGCGACAAACGGGAGTCGATGGAGGTCTCGTCTTCTCGTTCCTCTTCGGCCTCGGGCCGCCCACCCTCGCAATCCCTGACCGCCCCTTCCCCCCTGGCTGGCCGGGCCCGGCCACGGGCGCATCACCGTGCGACCGCGTCGGCGACGAGCCCCGTCCCCCGGAGCGGCTGGCTGTTCGCTCCCGATTCCACGGGAACTTCGGACACCCGACCCTGCCTGTCCGGCAGCAGCAGGTCGAGGGTGCGGGGTCGAACGGCCGCGCCGCGGCCGGTGGCGTAGACGGTGCAGCGTCGCCCGGTCAGCTGGCCCCAGCCGTCCTCGAGGCCCGACCAGCGAATGTCCGAGACGGCGAGGCGTCTCCCTACCGCCACGGTGTCCGCGTCCCGGGACGGGCCCGCGAAGCGGACACGGAGCAGATGGCTACCGTAGCGCCCGGCAACCACACGGTCTGCGCCCGCGTGCCGGAGAAAGGCGGCGGGAAACGCGGGACAGCTCTTCCCTACGCCCCCGGCGGGCAGCGTCTCCAGCCGGAGCGTCAGGTGTCGGCGGCCGGCAATTCGGTCGCCGGCGGCGGTGGCGCGTAGTTAGTCGTTGAGGCGCAGGGCTTCCTCGAGCTGGTCCTCGAGGATGACGATGCGGCAGGCCGCTTCGATCGCGGTGCCTGGGCCGACACCGGGACCTGCTGACGGGCTGGAGGGCCACGACGTGCTGCTGGTGCCCCGTCAGCAGGTCGGCTGCCCGGCAGCAGCGGTGGCCATCGTCTCGGCCATGGCCACCCCGACCAGCACAGCCACCTTCACCCTCTCCTCGTCGGCACCCTCGAAATCGAGGTCCTCGGCCATCTGCGCGGCCAGCGCCAACGAGGTCGCGGTCGACTCGTACGCCTCACCCTGCGCCGTCGGGTACACGACTTCGAGGGCGGCGTGCGCGGCGTGCAGGGTCGCGGCCCAGTTGCCGCCGTGGTCCGCCGGCCGGACCCCAGTGAGCGGCGTCAGCCACAGTTCGGCGTGAGCCCGCAGCACCTCGTCCGGCCCGCGGTAGTCGAGCACGACGCCGCAGCCCACCTTCGACGTCTCCTCCAGGCCCCGGGATCGCAGACCCGCGAGCACCGGCATCGGCTGCGCACCGGCGTGCCCGGCGCACACGTGCACCCGGACTGCAGGGCTCGGGTCGGTGTCCTGATCGCGGTGGCCCTCGACGATCACGGTCACCGGCTCGGGGCAGGTGTGGAGTTGGCGCAGCTGCACGGTGTCTCCTGACGAAGGTTGTGGTCGGCCGGCTCTGGGGCGGGGTGCGGCAGGTCAGAGTCCGGGCCACTGTCCGGGTTGCTGCTGGCGAGCCAGGGCCTGCATCTCGATGTGCTCCAGGCGCTCCAGGGCGTCCAGGCGCCCACCGGCGAGGACGGCCGCGAGTTCGACCAGGTGGGCCGTCAGCGTTCGCAGGCCCCGCTCGTCGAACTTGGCCTCGTAACGGTCGAGGATCTCCGAGCACGGCCTGGTCGCCGCCGTCGACGACCCGGCCGTGAGGCGGGCCTTCAGCAGGGCGACGGCGAACATCTCGGCATCGTCGCTCAGGCTCTTGGGGCCGTGGTTCTCCATCGGGCCATCATCAGCCACCGGCGGCGGGGCCCGCCGGGAGTTTGCGAAGGCCGGCCCGAGGTCGCGGGCCGGCCGCTTCAGGGGTGGCGGCTTCGGCGGCGCGGGCGGCAGCGTAGCTGGTGGTGGTCACCCGGGTCAGGGGGGCGCCCGGAGGTGGCCAGCGCAACTGGCTGTGCCTGGATGACGGGCCGGCGCGCTACGCAGAGGCCGGGCGGGGAAGCCCAGGGTGCGGGCCCGCGCAGTCCTTCGGTCCGCCGCATAGAGGTTCACCCGCAGTGACGTGCGCCAGGGATCGGACGACTTCTTCAGCGATGCTGGTCATCGCCCTGAAGCTGACGCTGGGGTACTCCTCGCGCCGGTACCCCGAGCGGTGCTTCAACAGCGACGCCAGTCTGCGAACTGCAGTCTCGGCGTCCGGGGCGTTGTCCAGTGGCTCGGAGATCCACGCATCCACCAGGCCGTGGCCGTTGACGTGGTACTCGTTGAGATGCTCGTCGATCCGCCGGAGCACGCGCGTCGAATGCCCGATCTTGGTACGCGGGTGGGTGCCAGCGACGGAGAGCACATAGAGGCAGTCGCCATCGACCGGCGATCCGGCCCGCTCCCACGCCCCGCCGACGGCCTTGTCCTCGACGTGCCGAGCCACCTGCGGCAGCTCGTGGGCCGGAAGCAGGCCGGCGGTCAGCATCGTGCGGTACTCCTCGCGCCGGAGCTCGAAGTCGGATGGCTGCGGTGTTGTCTCCATGACGGAGATCCTCCCGTCCGCCGGGCGCCCGGTCAGCCGGTTCACGCGATCCGCCGGGGGCTGACGGTCCCGGGCAGATCGCCTGCCGGGAGGGGCCCGGCCGCCCGCGCCCCTTAACCGGTGGGGTGCAACCGCCCTGATCTCGCTCCCCGCCGCCGCGCTGCCCTACGACGAACGGGGGAACCGGCGAGCAAGGCGCTCCGCGCCGCGATCGCCCGCAACGGGCCGGATCTTCCCCTGGCGTCGTGGCTCGATCATGGAACAGGGACCGGGCAAGCCGCTGTCGCCGACACCCGCTTCTCCGCCGCCCGCTGGCACTTGCCGGCGAGGGCCCGACCGACGCTCCCCGTGGTGCGGACCTACCGAGGGACCTCGGCCCCACCTCCGCGCTCGACGGCAGCGAGGACTGCCGCGTGGAAGTCTTGGATGGCGCCGTCGGGAACGGTGGCGGGGCTGCCGGTGAGGGCATACCACTCGTCGGCGCTGGTGTACTGGACGGCGACGTCCACCAGGCGGTCCGGGCGGCGTGCGGTGCGCACCGTCAGGTCGCCGGTGATGACGCCGACCTCGACCGTCATCGCGCCGCCGGGACCGGCGCTCACCTCGCTCTCGCACACCGCCGCCTCCCCGGCGGGCATCAGCTGGCGGGGCAGGTATCGAGCATCTCGCCGAGGGCGGCCTTCTCCGCCTCGGTGACGTTCAGCTCGTAGACGTGCTTCACATCGATCCACGCCCGCGAGTACGTGCACCAGTAGGAGCGCAGCGGCGGCTTCCACAGATCCGGCGTCTGGTCCCCCTTCGAGCGGTTGGAGGCGGCGGAGACCGCGATCAGCTGCGAGTGCACGAGGTCGTTGGCGAACGCCTTGCGCCGCGCGGTGTCCCACAGGTCCGCGCCGGCCCGCCAACCCGCCGCCAGCGGCACCATGTGGTCGATGTCGACCTGGCTCGCAGCGGTGAGGGTCTTCCCGTCGTACTCGCTGTACCAGGTACCGGACACGGCCCGGCACTCCTCGTCCTGCACCACATCCTGCCCATCACGCCGCAGCACGACCTCCCGGGTGTCACAGCTGTTGCCCTGCTGCGCCCAGTGCGGGAACTTGGCGCGCGAGTAGCCGGCCATCGAGTGCGGGGCCTGCACGGTCAGCTCCCCGAGTTCGCCGCGGGCCGCATCGGCGGGCGGCGGCTCCGGGAGTGCCCGGTGCCAGGCGAGCGGAGCCCGGGCGGCGGGGACCGGTGCGGCAGCGGCCGGCGCGGCAGCGGGGACGAGGACGGCGGACAGGCCGACGAGGGCAGTGGCGGCGCGCAGCCACCCACGAGACGTGATCATGCGTCAAGACATAGCGTCCCTCTGCCCACGAACCTCTCAACGTCACCCGTGCGAGGGCGCGCCCCCAGCGATGGCTGACACGCCAGCGCGGCCCATGCGCGTCACGGCGGTCATCGGCCCGCCCCGGATGGCTCGCCGCCCCATCCGGTCCGCGTGCCGGCCCGAAGACCGCAGGAACCGGCCCCGGTGATCAGACGGCAGTGGCGGCGGAGTTCTTGGCCGCCGCGCGCAGCGCCAGTTCGGTCGCGTAGTGGCAGCGCTCCTCCAGGGCCCGGACCATCACCGGGTGGTGCCGCACCGCGCGCGCCGCACCGTCGTACGCGTCCCGCAGCTCCTCCAGGACGACGGCCTGCTCGGGCGGCCACGTCTGCCGCTCCACGATCTGCCCCGGGTCGGGGAACAGGTCGCGCCGCTCGATCGAGATACGGGTGGAGTAGGTGATCAGCTCGTCCCAGGCGCCGGCGCGGGCGCGCTCCAGGGTGACGAGGTCGTCGGGGACATCGAGAGCGTCGGGCATGGGGTGATCCTCCGGCGGTGGGTCGGCGGCGGCCGGGCGGCGCGCCGGGGCTGTCACAGGGCGGCCACGGCCGGCACCCCGTCGGCCCGCACCCGCGCGGCCGGGACGCTGACGCGGCCGGCGGCGTCGGGGAGCAGCAGGTCGAGGGTGCGGGGTCGGGCGGCTGCGCCTCGTCCGACGGCGTGGACGGTGCAGTGGCGTTCGGTGAGTTGTCCGTGGCCGTCGCCGAGGCCGGACCAGGTGATGTCCGAAACGCTCAGGCGCGCCTGGGCGCCGGGCCAGGGGTTGCCGTGGGCGAGGAGGATGGTGGCGTGGCGGCGCAGGTGTGCGGTCAGTCGGGTGGCGGTGCGTTCGGTCATGGTGGCGGGTGGGCGGGTGAGGATGAGGGGGCAGGCGCCGGCGAGGGTGGCCACGATCTCGGGGTAGTGGTCGTCGGTGACGTCGTCGGCCAGCAGCATCCGCTCCCATGGGAGGCCGGCGGTGCGGGCGGCGTTCAGGCCGAGGTCGGGCAGGGCGATGACGGCCGTCCAGGTGTGGCTGGTGGCGGTGGCCGGGCCGGCCGCGAGTTGCAGGAGCAGTCCCGCGTCGTCGACCTGGACGGCGGTTCCCTTGGTCAGGCCGCCGTGCGGTAGCAGTGGTGCGAGTTGCGCAAGGACGGGGACGGTCTCGGCGGCGGCCTCGCGGGCGCGGGTGGCGGGTGAGGTGCGTTCGAGGAGGTCGGCGAGGGAAGGTCGCGCCGGGGTGGTCACCCCGAGTTCCCGGCCGGCGCGTTGTCGGTGGTGGGGCGGGGGGCGCGGCGGACCGTCGCCGGCTCGTACAGGATCCACGCCCAGTCCGTCGGTCCCTGGTCCCAGCGCACCAGTGCCGCCCACCGGGTGGAGCCCTGGTGCAGGCGCCAGCGCTCCACCACCACCGGCCGCCACCTTCCGCCGAGGCGGATCCGCGCCCAGCGCCAGCGCGGCTCCGCGTCCCAGGACCGCCCGGGACCGCTCATCAGCTCCCTGGGCGCGTACGCCACGTCCCCCGGCCGCAGGTCGGGGCGGTGGGGGCGGGAGAACGGCACGTCGGAGGTCACACCCCCAATCATTAATCGAACAGGAATTCGAATCAAGCGCCAGTGCCCCGCACTCCGGACGGAAGTAGGCCGAGCGGACGCCCGCCCGTGGCACCGGGCGGCGCGGCGTGGCACAACTGGACGTGCGGGGGATCGCGCACCGGTGCCGGCCGCCGGCGCCCTGTTCGAGAGGAGCGCCCCATGGCCCGTCCCATCTGGAGCGGGATCCTGAGCTTCGGCCTGGTGTCCGTCCCCGTGTCGCTGTTCTCGGCGACGGAGGACCACACCGTGTCCTTCCGGCAGATCCAGCGCGGCACCTCCGACCGGGTCCGCAACAAGCGGGTCAACGAGCGCACCGGCGAGGAGGTC
>FTKF01000004.1_pt1 | contig 22906 bp, 25 predicted proteins | sample 1658111 | NCBI WGS metagenome assembly FTKF01 (sample SAMEA3914800, study PRJEB12502) | metagenome | biome: forest; material: soil | place: USA | collected 2011-06-22 | depth 0.1 m
GGGTGTCGGGGGCGGGCAGGTGGGCGTCGTTGTCGAAGAAGAACACGAACTCGCCACCGCCGCCGGCGGCCGCCAGTTCCCGGGCGCCGATGTTGCGGCCCTCGGGGATGCCCACGTTCTGGGGCAGCGCCAGGGTCGTCACGCCGGTGGGGACGTGCTCGGGCCGGACGCCGTTGCCGACCACGATCACGCGCAGGTCGACGCCCTCCTGGGCGAGGAGGGATTGCAGCGCCGCCGCCTGCTCGGGGCGGTCGTTCATGGTCAGGACGACGGCATCGACCGCGGCGGTATCGGTCTCGGTGGGGCTCATGCGCGCTCCGGGGGCTGGGTGCCAAGTGGCGGAAGAGGCGGGGCAGTCCGGTGTGCATCAGTCAAGCGCCGCATGCCGGGCCGGAGGTAGGGGGTCGGTGCCGTGCGCGTGTTCATCGTGTTCATGATCGCCGCAGGCGGTGCCGGGGGGCTCGGCGGGAGGCCGGGACGCGGAGCAGGTCGTGCTGCCACTTCGCCGGGTGCATGGTCTCGGCGGCTTCCGCCAGGCTGCACACGGAAGCGGTCCTCAGCGCCTCGCGGCAGCGCCGGATCTTGCCTTCCACCCGGTGCCCTTGGCACAGCATGCGCAGGCCTTGCAGGTAGCAGTCGAGCTTGTCCGCGTCGTGGGCGCACCTGGCCTCGGGGGTGTCGTCGTCCTCGAACTCGGCTCGCGCAGAGTACGACACACTGGACGTCCGGGTGCGCGGCGGCGACCTGGTCGGCGGCCACGGTGCAGGGGTCGGCGGGGGTGATGTAGCGGCGGGTGACGGGGGTCTGGTCGCCCGTGCGGGTCTCGGGCAGGTCGTGCAGGACGCACAGCATGGTGGTGCGCTCGGGGTTCGCGCCTTCCATCGCGGCCAGGACGAGGCCGATGACGGCGGTGCTGTGGCTGTGGTCGGCGACGGTCTCGGTCGCGGCCATCGGGACGCCGTCGTAGCGCCAGCCGGTGCGCGGCATCTCCCTGGCTTCCCGGGCCTCGAACGGGAGAGCGGCGGTTCCCGTGATCCGGGGTTCGCTGGTTTGTTCGGTCACGTCGCATGATCCTGCCTGTGCGTCAGATCGTCTGCCGCAGACGGTAGTGGACCAGCTCCGGTGCGTGTGCCGATACCGGGGAGACGGCGCGCAGGCCGAGAAGGCCAGTGGTTCAGGATTGCAGTTGTCGGTAGGCGGGAAGGCCGGCCGCAGCTGGAGGCCACGCCGCTCTCCGCGCGTACGTCCGTCGGCCGTCATCGCGCCCCTTTTTCGATCATGAACACGATGAACGTGTCCGTGCCCTCCGCCCCCTGCCCGGACGGGCAGCGTGCCGGGTTCACTGGGACGACCGCAGCGCGAAGCGGTACAGACCCGAACCGCGGGCCGGTTCGCGTCATGTCCGCTGTTGCGTAGCGCAGTTGTGCACGAAGCTCGCAGGTCCGGGCGACCGCGCATCGTCGTCCCGTTCAGGGGCGCCGGAGGCGTCCGGCCGCTCGAACCGGCTATCGAATGCCGCCCGAAGAAGGAGAGACCCAAGGGTGGGCGCCCACGCACGGCCGGGCCGGGCCGCCCGAAGATCGCCCTCATCGAAAAGTGCCCCCCGAACGTGCCTCCCACCGGAGGCCGATCTGCTGTGTGCTTGTTCCCCTGAGCGCCCCGGGTGCCGGCCGACCGCCGCGGGGCCTACGGCGTCCGTGCCACGTATCCCCGGACCGAGCCGGCCTGCCCACGTCCCCGAGGAGCAATGACGCCCCGTGCGTACCGCGCAAGGTGAGAAACGGAGGTCCAGATGAGCCCGAACAGTACCCGTTGGATGAAACACGTCATCGGGGTCGCACAAAGGGCGCCGCAGTCAGGTCTGCGGGTCGGCGTTGCGCTCGTTTCCGAAAGCAACGAGCTGATCTGCTCCGTCTTCGAGGGCGAAGTGCCCGGCGCATCCTGGTATCGCACCCTGCGGGGCAGGATGCAAGAGCTCGGTACATCCAGTGCCCAGAGCGTATATCTGACGGTCAACACCCTGTCGGCGGACCGGTCGTTCGAGCTTGCCGAGCTCTTGAAGGAAGTGCACGTCGACAGGGTCTACATCGGCCTGCCCGACCCCGCGTTGACGAGCTACCTCGACGACGATCCCGTCACTGCACGGGGTCATGTACACCGCTTCCCCGACGATCTGCAGCGGGAGATCCTCGAGCAGAACCGAGGCTTCTACGCGGCGAGCGAGCAGAACATCGACCGCAACCCCCACTACTCCACACACCGCATCAGCGAAGCCGTCTGCGCTCAGCTGGGCTCGAGGGGGTTCGCGCTATCCAGGAGTGACGTCAACGCGAACAGGGGGAAGGCCGCGCTCGCTTCTCTCATCCGCCAGAGGTACGGGATCGGGAGCGAAGAGGCTGATCGCGCCGTGAGCGGCGCGCTGTCCGAAGCGTTCGACGCGAAGTACGGCTCCTACGACTACGCGGTCGACGCTCGTGCCGCCAACCCGGGGTGGGCCGACGACTTCATGTCGGTGCACAGGGGTTCGTCCGCAATGCCTCTGTCTGCCGTCAACATCCTCAACGTCGGCGTCGGAGCCGGCTTCGAAGCGGAAGCTCTGTTCTCAGATTGTCCCCAGATCACCTTCGTCGACATCGCGGAACGTGGCCTTGCGAATATCGGCGGACGCATTCCCTCGTCGAGGACCGTCGTCTCGAGTGCCGAAGACCTGTCCGCCCTGCCGGATGACAGTTTCGATCTCTATGTCTCCCTGAGGACATATAACTCGTCGTTCTTCGACACGTCCGCGGCGGCCTCGGAGGCGCACCGGGTGTTGAAGTCCGGTGCGGCGATCATCATCTCCGTGGCCAACGGATTTCTGTATACTCAGCGCGGCTGCGTCATACCGGGGCTGATCATTCCCGGCACTGAATTCGTCGATCTCTACCGCGGGATGGACACGGCCAATCTGATCGGTGCGGAGCTCGACCGCGCCGGGTTCAAAGACGTTCAAATTTCCCCAAAAATCACCGAGATCTACCTGACGGCTGTCGCCACCTGACCTTTCCGCCGCTCCTCCAGCAGGCCGCGTCCGCGATGGCCCACCGGTTCCGGGGGAAGGCTGAAACGAGGACGGCCGGGTGCGATCGGACTGGTCCGAGTGGCCAGCGTGAAGGAAGGAATTCCGCCATGGCCGCGCGAACGACCGTTGCCCATCGGATCCTGCAGTTCAACGAGGTCCTTGCGGGGACGACGCTCGAGGTGCCTCCCGGGTTCGCGGTCATCAATCCGTTCAGCGGCCCCCAGAAGGACCGGGTCAGGGAGGTGACGACGGCGTTCTACGGCAAGTACTACGGCGACGACAAGCCGCGTCGCCTGGTGCTGGGCAGCTCGCCCGCCCGACGCGGCACAGCCGTGACCGGGGTCCCGTTCGAAGACGCCAAGCTCCTCGAGAGCGAAACGGGAGTCGATGTCGACGGCTACGCGGTCAGCCGGCCTTCCGCCGGGTTTCTGCACGACGTCATCAGGCGCTACGGGGGCCGCGACAGGTTCTACGCCGACTTCGTCATGAGTTTTGTGTGCCCCCTCGGTCTGGTGAGAACGGGCCCCAAGGGGAAAGAGGTCAACTGCAACTACTACGAGAACAAGAAGCTGCTGGAGCTCCTGCACTCCTTCCTCGTGGACACCCTGGAGCAGCAGCTGGCATTCGGAGTCGACGCCTCTGTGTGCTACTGCATCGGCAGCGGCGAGAATTTCAGGTTCCTGTCGAAGGTGAACGAGGGGCGGCGATTCTTCGAGAAGATCGTGCCCCTGGAGCACCCGCGTTTCATCACCCAATACAACCGGGACCGAGAGGAAGAGTTCGCCGCAAAATACATCAGCGCCTTCCGCGGGCAAGGCGGCTAATCGGCGCGTCCCCGGAATGCCCGTAAGCCTCTCAGCTGATTCGGCGAAGAACGCAATTTCCCAATGCTTTGGAACGAGAAGGAGAGCAGAAAATGACGGCAGAAGGCAGGGTCCTGGTCCACTTCGGATCGGATCGGGTGAGCGTTTTCCGCTCCCCGGGGGGTGAGTTGGAGCTGCTCACAAGGGAGCAGCTCGCGTTCGACGGCAGCCTCGGCCACGAGGTGCTGGCAGAACGAATCGGCGAGTTCTGTGCCGGGCTCAAGGAGTTCCACGAGGTCGTCGACAACAAGGGAGCGCGGCTGTACGCCACCGGGGCCTTCCAGCAGCTCCCGCAGCCGGATGCGGCCGTGCTGGTCAACAGCGTCTACGTCGACACCGGCCTCTACTTCAACATCGTGGGGCCCGAGCTGCAGCGGTTCTACCTGGAAACGGCCATGTCCGCGTGCGGATCGAACGACATGATGGAAGGCGTGATCCGGCGGGAGTTCCGGAAGGCCGTCGTCTGCGGCAGCTTCCAGCAGTCCCTCGGCGACATCGAGGACACCGTCGCCCGGCTGCGCGAGAGCGGCACCGAAGTGCTCAGCCCGCGGAGCACCAGGATCAAGCCGGAGACCGCGGGCACCGACTTCATCCTCTTCGACTACCAGGACCTCCTGAAGAACGAACGCGACACGTGGCGGCACAAGTGCGTGCACATGGACGCGTTCCGGCAGGCCGACGCCGTTGTCGTCTGCAACCCCGGCGGACTCGTTGGGAAAGGCACGATCTTCGAGCTCGGCTTCATGGCCGCGCTCTCCAAGAGGGTCATCTTCACGGAGGAGCCCCAGGGCGTATCCGTCCTGTTCCCCTGCGAGGTCGGCCTGGGAGCCTGAGCGCTCCCGCTGAGCGCGGCAGCATCCCGCTCCGCCTTTTATCCCCCGACCGGAACCAGGAGATGTTCCGGCGAACGGCGCAGCTCCGGGAGCAGGTATCCGGATATCCGGATCCTCCACTCTCGCCTTCCCGCCAGATCTCACCCCTCGGCCACCCAGATACGGAAAGGACCCGCCGGTGCGCGACGCGGAACCCATCGACACAATGCGCAACAAGCTGCGAGAGATCGTGGCGTCTGTCCTGGAAGTGCAGAAGGAAGACGTCGAGCCCGGCGCCCTGTTCTACGAGGACCTCGGCATGAGCTCCTTGGAGAAGGTCGAGATCGTGGTCGCGGTCGAGCGCGAGTTCGGAGGCCTGTCCGCTGAGGAGGCGGTAGCCCTCACCAGCCTGGACGCCGCACTCTCCGTGCTCGGCGAGCGGGTGACACACCCCCAGGACGTCGACCTGATCGACTGCCTGGTGGCCGGTCATGTCTCCGCCGGACGGGGCGGACGGACCAGCTATCTCGACCCCCAGGCCGGGGAGATCACCTACGCGGGCCTCCTGGAGGCGGCACGCGGGTACGCGGGCGCCCTCAGGGCAGCGGGCGTGCCGGAGGGCGCCCGCGGCCTCCTGGTCGCCGACGACTCCGTGGCGACCGTCGTTGCCGTCCTCGGCCTGTGGTGGCACGGCTGCGTCCCGGTGGTGATCAGCCCGGTGCTCACGGACGACGAAGTCCGCTACATCGCCGGGGACTGCGCCGCCGCGATGGTGCACCTGGACGCAGCCCCCACGCGGCAACGCGCCCTGGAACTGCTGTTCGCCACGGCAACCCGGTTCGTCGGCGCCGACGTCCGCGCCGCTCTGGCGACGGCCGAGCCCGGCCCCGCACGGCGCCCGGAGGAGGCCGGGCCCCCGGCCGCGTGGAGTGCGGGGCGTGAGGCGCTGGTGCAGTACACATCCGGAAGCACCGGTATGCCCAAGGGGGTGCGGCACTCGGCGGGAGGGATCGCGGCCGTGGCCGAGGGCATCGGCACGGTACTGGCACTGACTCCCGAGGACACCGTGCTGTCCAGCGCCCGGATGTCCTTCGGCTACGGCTTCGGCAACTCCGTCCTGTGCCCGCTGGCGGCCGGCTCCCGCGTCGCACTCATCCGCGGCCCGGTCGACGTGCACTCGCTCGCCGCCGCGATGGAGCACCACCGGCCCACCGTGCTGTTCTCCGTCCCACGGCTGTACGCGGCGCTGCTGAACGCTCCCGGGACGGCCGAGCTCGCCTCCGACTCCGTGCGGCTGTGCGTGGCGGCGGGCGAGAACCTGCCGGGCCCACTCAGCGAGCGGATCCGCACCGCCTTCCAGGGCGAGCTGCTCAACGGCCTCGGCGCCACCGAGGTGCTCCACATCGTCGTCGGCACGCCGCCGGGGAACGGGCGTCCGGGCACCTTCGGGGTCCCGGTGCCCGGGATCACCGCGACCGTCCGCGCCGCGGACGGTACGCCCGTCGCCGACGGTCAGGAGGGCCGGCTGCACATCGCGGGCCGGACCGTCTCCCTCGGCTACATCGGCCGGCCGGAGGCCGAAGCAGTCACCTTCGCCGACGGCGGCGCCTACACCGGCGACGTGGTGCGCCGTGCGCCGGACGGCACGTTCACCCATCTGTGCCGCGCCGACGACCTGCTCAACCTGGGCGGCTACAAGGTCGTGCCCAGTGAGATCGAGAACGTCATCCGCGGCGCGGAAGGGGTCCAGGACTGCGTGGTAGTCGGCGGCCGCGACGCCGACGGCCTGGAGCAGGCCGTGGCGTACCTGGTGACCCGGCCGGGATCCGACCAGGTCGTGGTGCGGCGCGCGGTGACCGCCGCGATCCGTGGCGGCCTCGCCGCCTACAAGCGGCCCGCCCGCCTGGAGTTCCTCGACGAACTCCCGACCACGTCCACCGGCAAGCTGGCCGCCTTCAAGCTGAGGAAGGCGGCCGCCCAACCGTGACCTGGGACATCACGGGCATGGCGGCCGTTGCCAACATCGGCGCCAGCCCCCGCGAGATCTTCGCCGCGTTGTGCGCGGGCCAGGAGAGCCGCACACCCCTGCGCGCGTTCGACCCGGACAAGTACAGGGCGGCCTACGCCTACGAGATCGACGACCGACCGGCGGGCGGCGGCGACATCCCGCGGCGCGCCACCCGCTGGCTCACCACCGTCGTCCGCCAGGCGGCCGCCGACGCGGGCCTGGGCGAGGACCTCTCCCAGGTACCCGTGCTGGTCGGGACCACCATGCGCGAGCAGCGCAGCCTCGAACTGTGGTGGCGCGACGACGCGCAAGTCGCCCTCGAAGACCTGCACTTCGGCACCGCCCTGAAGGAGGCCTTTGGGGCGTCCACCACCTACACCTTCGCCAACGCCTGCTCCGCCACGCTCTACGCGCTCGGCATGGCCACCGACATGATCGAACTCGGCATGGCCGACACCGTCGTCGTCGCGGGCACCGACGCCGCCACCGAGAGCGGCTTCGGCACGCTCGACCGGGTCCAGAACGACCTCCCCGACGCGCTGCGCCCCTTCGACGCCACGCACAAGGGCATGCTGATGGGAGAGGGCGCGGCGGCCGTCGTCGTCCAGCGCGCCGGCACCGGGAACGGGCCCGTGCACGCCCGGGTGCGCGGTGTGTCCATGAACTGCGACGCCCACCACGCCACCGCGCCCGACCCCGACGGCATCACCCGCGCGGTGCTCGACGCCTACCGCAGAGCAGGGGTGCGCGCGCAGGACATCGACTTGGTGATGCTGCACGGCAGCGGCACCCCCCTCAACGACCAGACGGAGTCGAGCGTCCTGCGCCACATCTTCGACGGCACAGGGCCCGGTCCGCGGATGACCGCCATCAAGGCGATGACCGGCCACACCCTGGGCGGCTCGGGACTGCTCAGCCTCGTGATGGCGGTGCTCGCCATGAAGGAAGGAATGGTACCCCCGGTCCTGGGACTCGCCGATCCGATCCCCGAGGCCGCAGGACTGGGCCTGGTGCAGGGCTCCCCCACAGTCGGCGACCTGGCCATCGCGCAGATCGACGCGTTCGGCTTCGGAGGGATCAACGCCGTAGCGATCGTGGAGGCAGCCCGATGAGCACGACGAGCACCGCGCGCATGAGGAACCCGAGCGGCCGGAAGGTCGTCGTCACGGGCATCGGACTGGCGCTCCCTGGTGTCGCGACGTACGGCGACCTCCTCGGGCCCCTGCCGGGAGTGGGCGGCTTCGACCCGGCCACTGGGCTCAGCGGACGCGAGCTGCGCCACAAGGACCGCGCGTCCCGGCTCGCCCTGCGGGCCGCGGAGTCCGCCCTCCACGACGCGGGCCTGGTCGACGCCGACGCCACGTTCACGGGCGTGGCTGATGCGACCGCCGTCGTGGTCAGCACCAACCTGGGCAACGCGGACAGCGTCTGCGAGGCCGCCGACACGATCGCCAGAGCAGGCGTCAGGGGCCTCAGCCCGCTGGGCCTGCCCCAGACCTCAAGCAACGTCATCGCCGGCTGGGTGGCCATCCGCTACCGGCTGCGCGGCCCCAACCTCACCGTCTGCAACGGCGTCACAAGCGGCTTGGACGCCCTCGCCTGGGCCCGGAACCTCATTGTGTCCGGGCGCGCCGAAGCAGCCGTCGTCGTCGGCGTCGAACCGTCCAATGACGTGGCGACGAAGCTGCTCGGCGAGCAGTCCACCGACGCGGCGGTCGCCGTTGTCCTCGAACCGGCGGACGCAGCCGCTTGGCGTGGCGCACGGCCTCGCGCCACGATCGCCGGGTACGCACGGGCCCGGGACCTCGCTGCGGCGCTGACCTGCGCCGGTGTGGAGGAGGAGGAATCGGTCGGACTGTGGCTCGCGGACGAGGCGGGTGCCGGGGCGGGCCGGCTGCTCGCAGCCACGCGCCGGATCGACCTGGAAGCCCAGCTGGGCCCGCTGTCCGGGGCGCTGGGCGTCCTGCAGTGCGCCGCCGCGGCTGCCCACTTCGAGGGCGCCGCCACCGGGAATGTGCTCGCCGCGGCCGGAGGCCCTCGCCACGACGCGGCAGCCGCTCTGCTGCTGACCCCGTGGCCGACCACTCGCCCATACACGCAGGAACGAGGACAACACCCATGACCACAACGAGCGTGACTGTCGAGGATCTCCGCGCCCTGATAGCCGGCGTGCTGGAGATCGAACCCGAGGAGGTCACCGACGAGGCGCTCTTCACCGACGAGCTCGACATCGACTCGCTGCTGATGCTCGAGATCTCGACCCGCGTGGAGAACGCATACGGCGTCCCGGAGAACACCGTGGCCATCAGCGGCGCCAGGACCCTCGCCGAGCTGCACGCCGTCGTCATCTCGAAGCGCGTCGGCGCGACGCCGGCCGGCCCGGTCATCCGCCCGAGGCCGCTGAGTGACCCGGCGGCGCGCCTGTTCCTGTTCCACCACGCCGGCGGCTCACACCTGCTCTACCGAGGCTGGGCGGAGCACTTCCCCCAGGACTGGGAACTCTGCCTCCTGGAGGCCCCCGGCCGAGGCCACCTGCAGACACAGCCGCTGATCGACGACTGCGACCAGCTGGTCGACTACTTCCACACCGCCGTCGCACCACTGCTCGACCGGCCCTTCGGGTTCTTCGGCCACAGCCTGGGCGCCCTCATCGCCTACAAGCTCACCCGCCGACTTCTCCGCCAGGGGGACCCGCTCCCCACCTGGCTGGGTGTGTCCGCCTACGGCGCCCCGCAAGGCGAGGCCGATACCGACGACCGCCCTCACCTGATGCCCGACGACGAACTGCGCGGCTGGCTGCGGAACGTCGGCGGCACCACACCGCAGCTCCTGGACAACGACGCCGTCTGGCCCACGTTCTCCCCGGTGTTCCGCAGCGACTTCAAACTCCTGGACACCTGGACCCCTCCCCGCGACCCCGAGCCGCTGCCCGTTCCGCTCTCGGTGTTCGGGGGCCGCCGCGACAAGCTGATCGGCAAGGACCGCCTGCTCTCCTGGCAAGCGTTCACCACGCACTTCCGCGGACTCGAGAGGTACGAGGGCGACCACTTCTACGTGATGAACCACCAGCGGCCTCTCGCTGCCGCCATCACTGCCGCGATGCGTTCCGCCGCTGCATGAGCTCCCTTTCACCACCACGTCACCCGCTGGATGATCAATCCCAACGGGGTGCCCGCGGAGGGCGCGGGGGCCGGCCCTCAGGCGTCGGGATCGACTTCGGGGTGGGTGAACCGCACGGGCCTGCCCAGCGACCGGGCGTAAGCGATCTCGGCACGGGTGCTGTCGCCGATGTAGTCGCCGACCACGAGCACCTCATCAGCGAGCAGGATCTTCGACCGGTGCAGCTCGTCGAGCCGAACCTTCAGCGCCTCAGCCTCGACAGGATCGGACCACATAGCGTGCGGCGACTTCAGGTCGCAACCCGGCTTGACGACAATCCTCCCGGCCTTGGTCTCCCGCAGATCGGCCTCGGCCATCTCAGCCATGAAGCGAGTGGAGCCGCAGATCGCGACGATACGAGGGAAGCTCAGCTGCTTCTTCGCTTCGGCGAGCTTCTCCTCGGGGGTGATCACTTGCGGGGACGACACTGCTTCCTCCTGGTGGTACGGCCCGAGGGGTGCCTGCGAAGACGGGAACGAAGGTGCCCAAGATCATCTTCTGGTGAACGACGTGGACACCCGCGCGCCCGCACTCTATGCGACGAACATCCCTACCTGGCGCCGCGGCACCCGCCGGTCGGCCCTACGTTCCGCCCGCGCGATGCCGAACCGGTCACCCTCGCCACGAAGAGCCGCTGTCGGCTACCACGTTCACCGCCTCGATCAGCCGATTCACACAGTGAGGCGCCGCGGTGCCGGCTTGGTCGGCCGGTTTCCTGCCGGCAGCCGGTGGCGGTGCGGATCGGGCTCAGGTACTGCCACAAACCCGAACGAGGGAGGCGCAATCAGATGACCGCATTGACGGAGCGTGGTCCGCCGGCGATCTTGCGGCCCCGCTGCACCCGGCGCGGCCCGACGCAGCTCGCCGAGCTCCTGGCGGCCGGCCGGGCCGGGGGCCTAGTCACGCTCGGCCAGCTGCCGCAGGCCTGAAGCAGAGCTGTCCACCCACGCTCACCCCGTGCATCGCCCGCCGAGCCGAACGCTTCACCGGCACCCCCGTGCCTGCCTCCTGATCGCTCCGGCTACCCGCCGCCCGCTCATCATCCGACCGTTCTACCGCTGTGCGCTTCGACGAGGAGACCATGCCCACCGCATCTCACCAGCCCGCCACCAAGCCGGTCGCCGCGCCCTCCACACCCGGCCGCACCGCGGAGGGGGAGCAGATCACGGCGGTCGCCGACACGCTGGCGCTCGCGTACGGACTGCACCCGGCAGAGATCACGCGCATCCCGGAGGGCACTGCGACGGACAACTACGCCATCGTGGACCAGACGGGCCGTCGGCATTTCGTCAAGGTCTATCGCGCTCGAGACCGCCTGGATCTGGAGCGGGCGTCGGTCGAACTGTCCGAGTACGCCGCCGACGGAGGGGTCCCGACTGCGCGGGCAACCCGCACGCGCGAGCACGAACTCCTCGCGACCCACGGCCGCCTGCCGATGTCACTGTGGTCGTACGTGCCGCACACCGAGACTGCCGAGGGCAACCTCACTGGTGCGCGGTGGGCAGCGGTCGGCGCAGCGATGGGCCGCCTTCACAGCCGACTCGCCACTCACCCCGCCGCCGCACCCACCCTGGAACCAGGTGCCGCGGTGTGCGACGTGGCTACCGCAGGTGACCGCTTCGAGAGGCTGATTCTCGCGTTCCAGAACGGGCCCAGGCACGGGGACTTCGAGACGTGGGCGCTGCAGGCGGCGCGTGAGCGACAAGCCGTCCTGGGGGACGTCGCGCGCGTCCTCGCCTCGCTTCCACAGCTGACGGTCCAGGTCATGCATGGCGACCTGGCCGGTCCCAATGTCCTGCTGAAGGACGACGATGTCGCCGCGATCGTGGACTTCGGACCACCCACACCTGGGTACCTCGCCTGGGAAATCGTGCGCCTTGGCTGCGACCCCAAGAGCGTCCTGTCCAACGGTGTGGAGAGCTGGCTCAAGGGATACACCGATCTTGCCCTCGCCTATCGAGACGCCAACCCCAAGGCGCCCGCGGATGACCTCTTGTCCTCGCTTCGTGTCGGCTGTGCAGCCATGCTCTGCGCGACCTTTCCGTTGTCGGCACCAGTGGAACGACCGCACCTCGTCGACGCCGCACTCGAGTCCTACGCGCGGGCACGGCACGAGGCAGCTCTGATGCTTCTGGACCGGCTACCTGTCTTGGAGGAGGCCCTGCGTGACACTCTTCGCTGAGTTCATGACCCCCATGGTCACGCAAGCAGCAGGGCACTCAGAGCCGGCCGAGGGCCTGCGCACCGAGCTCGGGGTGAAGCCGGGCGGGATCACAGGGTCTCGGCCTCGGAGTGCGGGGCGAAGGACAGGGTCGGGAAGGCGTGCGGTCCGCACAGCGGTCGCAGCGTCCGGGGGGAGACGACTTCATGAAGGAACATCTCCTGCCGGCCGGTGTCCGGTCCGCCGCCAGCGACGTGGCGCCATCCTGACCTGCCCGCTGCGCCGCAGCGATCCCACGAGTTCGATCCGACCGACCTGGAGCGCCCCGTGACCGAAACCGACCAACACTAGCCCTTTCGACCTGCTCGCTGGCGGATCGACCGCAGTACGGCCCAGACGCCGGCGCTTCTGCCGAGTCCGGGGCTGGCGCGTGACCGCCCGCCCTCCAGGCCGGGCCCGCGGGCCGGGAGGGCGGTGAGCATGGTAGGTCGACACAGCGGTCTACCAGAACCCCGGCAGCAGAGCGACGGTGACAGTGAGGATGTTCATGGACGTCTTCCAGTGGGGTCTGACACTGACCAGCACCTGAAGGCGCTAACAACCGGCCGCCCGGTCATCGAGGAGGGCGTCACCGTCCCGGACGGCGGCGACCGCGTCTTCCTTGCCCGGCGAGTCTTCCTCCCGGCGGGGCGGGTGCACACCTGCCTGGTCCGCCTCGACGCCACCGGCCATTTCCCGTTCCCACCGCCCGACCGGCCCCCGACCGGTGAACCGTGGCCGGCCGGCTCCCGCCGCCCCCGCTGTGACTGCTCACGCTTGTTGGCGAGTTTGACCGACATCGTGCCTGATCGCGGCACGTCCTGCTCATCCCAGTTGGCGAGCCATGCTCGCGATAGTTGGCGAATCAAGGCTCGCCTCGGTGACGGAGAGTTGTGACTCACCATGCTCACTGTCGGGTCAGCACGGGATCCGTGATCTTGGAGTCGCTTGACCCGGTGCGACCCGTCCAGAGCCGCCTGGTTGGATGACCCCATGACGGATTGGTCGACACTCACCGACGCGTGCGGTTCTGCGGGACACGTGCCTGGTCTCCTGGACTGGTTCGAGGCCGATCCGACCGGTGTGTGGTCGGAGCTGATGGACCACCTGTGTCCGCAGCTGGACACCGCCTTCACCGCCAGCTTCGCAGCACTTCCGCGCTTGGCTGAGATCGCGACGGCGGCCAGCGCGGAGACCCTGGGCTCGGTACTGCTGGCGGCGGGAGCAATCGCCTCCTGTTCGCCCAGGCTGTCCGAGCCCGGCGGCCCCCTGACGGTCTTCTCGGCTCCGATTGCGGTTCTGCATGAGCTCACCGATCGCCGTCTGAACCAGACGGCCGAGGCCGAGGAATACGTGAACCTGCTGCAGGCCCTACTCTCCTTCGAGGGCGTCGAGATCTGGGACCGCTCCCTGGACGGCCTGCAGACCGGGGAGTACGAGGTCGACTGCCCCTACTGCGGCGTCAACATGTTCGTAGTGATCGGGCAGGACAACTCCTTCTGCTGCACCGACGACTATGCGCTGCAAGAAGTGCAGAAGTCGCCCCTCCAACCGGCGCGAGTGCAGGAGCTGGAAGAGCTGCCGCAGAGGCTGTTCACGCGGGTGTTGGCGGACGGTCAGGAGGGGCTGGCTGATAGCGTCCGTTACCTGTTCGGGCGAGCCGCCTGCCCGGACTGCGGGACCGACTTCTCGGTGGCCGAGCGGGTGGCGGCCGGCTGGATCCCGTGATCTGCCTGGACGCTCATGTATGTTCTTCCGGACTCGGTGAGGGGGAGCTTCTCAGGAGCCTAAGGGAGCGATCGTGGTTGGTGCGCGGCTTGATGCCGAGTGGCTCCGCGGCTGGTGCGAGCAGGCGGATGCGGAACTCGCGACGCTGATGCAGTCGTTCCAACCACGGCACGGCTTCGAGCCGGGCAGCAACCTGGTCGCGCTCGCTACGGAGAAGAGCCATCGGGCTACCGACGCGCTCGTGGAGCTGACGCCGATTCCCTCGGATCTGACCACCATGTACTGGGTGATCGACGAGGTCTCCCTGCCCGATGTGGAGAACGGCTACTTCGTCCATCCCGCCTCGCTGGTCGCGGACCACTTCCGCGAGTACGGGGCCGTCCAGATCGACGGGGAAGAGCCTGCCCTGGTCTTCGCCAGCGACGGCGGCGGCCATCTGTTCGCACTGGCAGGATCCGGACAGGTCTGGAGGTCGACCACCGCCTCGTGGTTCGACCAGTTCGACCTCGCTGCGGGTGGCCTTCAGGAGTTCTTCGAGGGGCTCGCTCGACAGATCAGCGGCCAGCTCTGACTGCTATTCGAAGGGCGACTCGGCTCAAGCCGGGTGAGAATCCGGATCCTCCCACCCATAGGCAACAGCACTTCCGCTCGGAGCTGATCTCTAGAGAGACGACCCGATGTTGACGCCCAGTGCCGACCGCGCCCGGGTGAAGCCAGCCGCCCCAGAATCAGCTGGGCGAACGGTCCATAGCGTGAAAAGATGCTGGTTCAGGACAGGGGAGGCTGGGCGGAATGGGGCTGGACTACAGCTACGAGATCTTCATGCCCCCTCGGAACGTTGCGCGAGCACTGACCCGGCTGGCCGAACTCACGCCCCAAGGCCACAACACGCCACCGCTTCCGGTCACTCTTCCGGGCGGCGAGCAACTGATTGTGCCGTTCACCTCGAAGTTCAAGAGCGACCCGGTCGACTGTTCAGCAGGCGGCACGCTCGAACTGGACACCTCAATCATGATTGGCGTCGACGACGCGATGCGTGAGTTCCACCTCCGCGATGTCGACAGGATCGACGAGTTGGGAAGAGTGTCGGTCGGGTACATCTACTTGACCGTCTGGTTCTCGCCCGCATGGCATCCGAACTTCGCGTCGCTGCAGTTCACAGCCGCCACATCGGACATGAGTCGGATGTTCGAGCGGTCCGCGAGCGTCAGGAAGGTGTTCACCGACCTCACCGCAGCCGCCGGTGGCGTGTGCTGCCTGCTCGACACCGAGACCGGCATCTTTGACATTTGCTGGCTCAACGGCGAGACGGTCAGTGGCGAGACTGTTCCGGGTAGCCGTTTCTTGCGCTTCCACGATCTCGTCGCCGCCTGGCGCGAGCCGGTGGAGTAGAACGGCAACCACCCGTCTCTGGCGTCTAGGCTTTCCGGGTGCGCTACCTAATCGAGTCCTTCGCAGTCGGTGCCCTGACCCGTGGTCGATCAGTCGAACAGTTTCTCGGCCCCGCCGGTGATGCCCAGGCTCCGGGAGTCCGCTGGGTCGAGATTGTTCCGACCGGCTCCGAGTTCAAGGTCGTTCTCCACACGTCGGCAGACGTCGGAAACGAGGACTTCTACGATCTTGTTGAGTTCCCGCCACTGGATCCCGAGACCGAGGACGACGAGTTCGGCCTGGAGATCGCCACGGCACCGGGAGCACATGACGCCCTCGTCGTTGCGGAGCACCGGACTGGAGCCGTTCGTGGCCGTTGGGTCAATCAGGGTGTAGCTCAGGACGAGTACCGCGACTTCGTGCTCGCCGGTCGACCGCGACATGAGTCACCGAGTTAACGACTCCTTGCCGAGCCACATGTGTGCCGGCCCGGAAGTGTCTCTCCCGAGGAGTTCATCGACATGTCGGTTGAGGACAGCGGCCAGGGGAATGAGAGGGGACCACTGGCCGGATGAGCGGCAGCGCCGGAGGAGACGACTGACGACCTGTGATTCATAGGTCGCGCGCCCGAGCGGGCGACTGACTGTGGAAAACGGCGGCCGGAAGCACGGTGCGAGGATCCACTCGCTCCCTGTGAGCTTCGACCAGACGAATGCCGAAGCGCAACCGCGAAGCCGATCACCCTGGTCCCACTGTCGGAAAGCCGGGGCCAATTCGGTCACGGAGTCCCGGATTCTGTCCCACTCCGCAACGTTGAGACGCCAGAAGGCGAACTGCTCGCGGTGCTCGTGGTAGTTGACCAGGGGGATGGTGGGGATGTACTCAGCAAGCCTTTCGAACGCGCCGAGTGCACCGTAGGTGGGTCCGCGAAGCTCGCTCTGGATCGGCGGCAACTGCAGCGGGTTGTCGATCCAGCTGTCGGGCAAGCCGAGGAACCGTGCGGCTTCGGCCATAATCATGCCGCTGGCGGCTTGGACGAGTTGAACCGCGATGCTGCGTCGAAACGCAGCCGACCGCGTCGGCGAGTGCCGCGTCGATGAAGCGCGGTCGAACACACCGACCCAGCTGGCGGGTAGTTCCTGCGGGACGTGCTGGGGCTCGTAGCCTCGGCGCTGGATTGGCAGGACGGCCGGAGTGGGCGGTAGGCGGTCAAGCCGACCGGGCGGTTGGAGAGGGAACCGGCGGCGGAGGGCACCCTCGGTTTCGTAGCGGATCAGCGGCGACGTCTGGTGCTGAAGGATGCGCCAGGCCGTTCCCCAGCGGGGATCGTCGTCTGAAGGTGCAGTTTCGAGGAGAGCGGCCAGAGAAGCACGCAACTCGTCAGTCGGTTGGCGGAGGACTTGATCAGCGAGGCTCAGCAGCGCGGCAGTGGCCGCGGCCGACCGAGGCTCCGTGCTCCAGAGGCTGGGGTGTCGACTGCCACGCAAAGGAAGGGTTTTGATGTCGTCCGCGGCGCGCTTTTGGATGGCGCTGTGCTCTTCGAGCGCGTCCGCGAGGGCGCCGGGCAGGGTAACGATGCTGGTGATCCTGGGCCAGGTCGCACTGATGACGGCCGCCATGACTCGCATGTCGGAAAACGACTGTGCCGACTCTTCGGGGTCGCGCTGAGGGGACAGCATTGCGAGTAACTTGCTCTGTAGGTCCGCGAGTTCAGGGACGAAGGCGCTTTCGTGCAGGTCGCTGGCGTCATCGAGTCGGCGCCCGCAGACGGAGCCGGTCGGGGTGCCGTCGCTGTTGTTGCGGCATTCAACCGGGTGGTGTCCTGCCTTAATGGGGTTGGGCACCAGTCGCGTGCTTATGCCTGAGTGCCCGCTCTGGGCGGGGAGTCGGCATGCAGGGCAGGTGTCCTGGAGCATGACCTGGTGATCGAGGCAGGCGAACGCAATGGGCAGATGCCAGAACAGCCGCCACGTTCCTCCGTAGAGATTCTGGATCGGTGACCCGTCGCCTCGGAGGCAGCGTGGGCAGTAGCGGGTGGAATCGGTGAGGAGCCATGCCGGGAAGGCGCCCCGGGGCTGCGGAGGTGCACCTGGCCGTCTCGTCAGGGCTTCCGCGACGGGCGGGTAACGGTCGATGAACCGGCGGAAGGTGAGCTGGTCGGCTTGGTCGGTCGTCATTCGTGTGGCGTGTGCGAATGTGGCGAGGAGACCGGGTCCCATCATGATCAGGTGGCGGCGTGGTGCCAGCGAAGTGTTGAAGTGGTTGTGCGTCATGCCCGTGCGCCAGGCGACATGTCCGGGAGGCTCGTCGAGGTGGTGAGCCAGGCGGAGGAGGAAGCCGGCGAGGCTCTCCTCCGGCAGCGGGGCCAGACTGCGGGGCATCGGTGTCGTCGGCCAGCTCGTGACCATCCCGGTCAGCCCGCCGCCTCGTCGGGCTGGTCATCGACGTCCTCGCCCAGGCGGGGGCCGTTGTCGTCGAAGGCGCCGTTGCGGGGCTTCTTGCCGCCCCGCGGGCGCTTGGGCCGGTCCTGGCCGGCGGCGGGGGCCGGCCCGATCTCGTCCGGCGGGAGGTCTCGGCCGATGACGATCTCATCCAGCTGGGACTCGGTCAGTGTCTCCTTGCCGCTGGCCATGGCTTCGTGGGCGCCGTCCTCGATCAGGCGGCTGAGCAGACCGACGACTCCGCCTGTCCGCCGTCGCAGGTATTCCGGCATGGTGCCCTCGGTGAGGAAGCCGTCCTTGGCCTTCATCAGCCGCAGATGGGCCTCGATGCCGCGCTGGAGGAGTTCCTTCCTCTCCTGCCCCAGCCGCGAAGCTCCGCCAACCTCTCCAGGTTCTCGGCGGAGTACATGGCCTGGAACGAGCAGCAGAACCGCTGGTGCTCCAAGTGCGGTGGATACGCCGTCCGGCGGTTCACCGATGAGCAGTGCGATTACTACACGGCCCAGCTTGCTGCCTTCCGCGACGAGGAGGCGCGCGGCTGACCCCTGCTGAAGGCTGGTCCCCGGCAGCACCCGAATCTGGTGGCTTCAGCGGCCAGGTGGCAACACGCTGGAACCGTCCGGAGAAGCGGTGGTTGCCGCCGTGGTGAAGCGTGGAGGTGCCGATCTCAGCGAGCCTCGGCCAGCCAGACGGCTCCGTCCTCCCCGGTGCCATCGTCCCCAGCGGTCCGGCCGGGAAGGACGTCGGCGAGCCAGTCGCGCAGCGCGGCCTCGTCCTGGCACTCACCGACGAGGAAGGCGAGTTGGGCGGCGATGCCGTCGTTGTTGCCCGCTGCCGCGCGTTCGGCGAGAACGTCGTACACGAGTTCGTCGAGGTCGTGCTGTCCCATCGGGAGGCCCCCGCCGACCGAGCTGTCCTGACCTTCCGGCGCCGGCCTGCCCCGGGGGTCAGGCGCGGGCGGCTACCTCGGGACGGGGCCGGTGACCGGCGCAGGCGCCTGGGGATGGCGGGAGGATCTGGAGCAGCAGAGCGCCTACGTACTGGACCGCTGCGTCACCGGCCCGGGCGGGCGGCCGCCGAGCCTGCGCCCGGACGCCCTGGGCGTGGTGGAGTCGCTCCTGTTAGCGGGGCTGCCCGTCTTCAACGTAGGGGCGGCCGCCGACGGCGTGGAACTCGTCTTCGAGGACGAGCCGGGCGGCCCGGTGCTGCGGGCAGTGTGGCGCCAGCACCCTGCGGTGAGCATGCTCGGGGAGCCGTTCGGCGGCATCCAGGCAGCCATGAACCAGGCCGTACGGGCGGTGCTCTTCGCGTACGGGCACCGCCTGCGTGAAGAGCGGGATGAGGGCCGCGCACCGACCGTTCGTCCGGCCGGCTCGCGGGCGATGACACGGTTCGAGGCGGGGTGGTGGTCGGAGGATGATGGTGGGCGTGGACGGCGCTGAGTTCGGCGAGCTCACCGAGGACGAGGTCAACGACCTGCTGGAGAGCCGTACGGACGCGGCGTGGTGGGACGAGGACGAGGAGTACGAGTGGCAGTGCTGAGCGGCCCGGCCACCGATGACGGCACCGAAGTGCTGCTGGCGACGGTGTTCCTGCTGGTCGGGCTGACCGGCTCGGGCAAGACCACGTACGCCACCCGGGTGCTGGAGCCGGCCGGTGCGGTGCGGCTGTCGGTGGACGAGCGGGTCCATGCCCGGCACGGCCGCTACGGCGTCGACTACCCCGAGCACCGGTACTTCGCCCTGGAGGCGCCGGTGGTCGCCGAGGTCCGCGAGCACCTGACCGAGCTGATCGACTCCGGCAGGGATGTGGTGCTCGACCACGGGCTGTGGCTGTGGCATGACCGGGACGAGTGGAAGAAACTGGTCGCCGAGGCGGGCGGCCGGTGGCGGCTGCTGTACTTCCCGGTGCCCAAGGATGAACTGCTGCGACGCCTTCAGGAGCGCAACCGGCGCGAGGACGCCAACGCGCTGACCGTGACGGCCGGCGCGCTGGACGACTTCTACGACCGGTTCGACGTACCGGAGGACGAGGGCGAGGAGATCATCGAGCCGGGTTCGTTTTGGCGGGCTCGCGCAGGCTCCGCTGTCCCCGCCCGCCGCGTAGCTGAGTGAGCGATGTTCTCAGCCGGCTCTACGCGGAACGGTCGTTGTATGCGTGGACAAGCCACAGGGGAAGCCGTCCACGCGCGCTGACCGTACGGTCGGTCGCCCGCGCCCAAGCCCGAATTCTCTGCGCGTCCGCGGCGGAGATGGAATTCGCGGTCGCCAGGCGTCGCAACGCCGCCAGCAGCTGTGGTCGCTGCCCACCGAGAACGGCCAGGACGTGACGGTATCCATGTGGCTACGGCTGTCCGACACCGAGGTGTCCTGCGACGGATCCCGGCTGCGGGGCGCGAGATGTACGAGCGACGGCAGTGACCGTCGGCTGGCGTCCGGCCCTCTGCCTGGGTTCGCCGGGCGCGACGGCTTCGCCTACTCCCGCGGATGGCCGGGACGCTAGGGACACTCCGGTGCGGCGCAGCTCGCGGCCGATCAGAGCGCGTAGACGGATGAGGTCCGGCTGATCAGCCTCGATGGCGGGCTCGGGGAGGAGGACGGTGCCAGCAAGGGCTCGGCGCCAGTACCCGGTCACATAGCCGACGGCAGCGTGGGCGCGAAGGGGCGGTGCGCCGCGGGCCTGCCAGTGTGCGATGCCGGAGGGTACGGCGCCATCCCCGCTCTGCTGTTCGGGTGAGGTTTTCAGGGCCGACGCCTTCGACTCACACGATCAGCCGATGATCTGTCAGTCACTAAATCTACCGTTTTGCGGACATGACTCATTAATCCCGACAGAACGGAGAGTGCGGTGTCCCAGTACGTCATCCCGGCCGTGCCGGCTCCGGCCCCCAGCCCTGATACCGCGACCGACGCGCTACTTCTGGACGTGCCGCGCGGAGATTTGCGCCGCGTCCTCGCTTACATCCTGTCTCCTTCGCACCATCAGTACGCCGCGATCATGGATGTCCTCGATGACGCTGCGGGGGACCTGACGCTGGCCCAGGTCACCGAAGGGCTCCAGGCCCGAGGGCTGGATGCGACCGAGACGGCCGTGGCGGCCCGGCTCGACCGGCTGCACCGGCATTTCGAGGCTGTGCGGCCCGATCCCGCCAACGACTTCGCCCGGCTGGAGGACCTGCGGGCCACCCGCTGGCGCTACCACCCCACCACAGCCGGACGCATGGTCCACCGGTTCTGGCGCCGCCTACGCGAGGAGAACACCGAAGCGCGGGAGATCCCTCTCACCAGCCTGCAGGCCATGGCGGACGCGCTCGGTCGCCTCGCGCACGACCGCCTGTCACCACAGGAAGTGGCGCAGCAGGTGGAGGCGCTGTTCCTCGCTCATGGCGTGCTGGACCAGGCGATGGAGGCCAGCGCCGATCACCTGTCGGCGTTGGCGAACCGGTTCAACTTGGACCGGGACGAGGCGATCGAGCTGAAGCGGCTTCTGGTGACGTACGCGACGCATGTGGCCGCCCAGGTGCACGACGCGCTCTTCCAAGCGTTCGACCTGCTGACGGATCTACGGCCGCGTTTCGCTGAGTTGGCGGCCCTCGCGGCGTCCCAGTCCAGAGCTGCCGAGCTGGTCTCCAGAGGCTATCTGGCAGCTGCTCACGGGTCGCGTGAGGAGCACTGGGTCCAGTTGCTGGAGTGGTGCCGGCCGGTGGAGGGGCGGGCCGCTCGGTTCACCCGTGGTCTGGTGCTGGCGATCCGGCCGCTGCATCTGAACTTGCGCCGGCTTCAGGGAAGCGGCCCCACCTCGCTGCGGTCCAAGGCGCTGCGGCTGGCCCGGGTGTGCGAGGACCGGGAGTGGGGGCCTCGGGTGAGTGCGGCAGCGCTGGGTGACCAACGGTGGCTGAAGCTGACCGGCTGGAGCGAGGACGGCGACGGTGCTTCCTGGCACGACGGCCCGGTGGTCGGTATCGGCTCTCTGGAGCGGACCGCCGCGCGCTCGGGAGGCGTGAGCGGCTCCGTGGCGCGCGCCCGCAGCCACAGCGAGGCCCAGGCACTGCTGGAGGAGGCCGAGCGTGAGCAGGCCAGGACCAGAGCAGCGGCCATCGCCGAAGTACTGTGCGGCCGGGGGCCGTTGTCGCCGGAGGCGGGCCGGGTGGCGTTGGAGGCCGTGACGGCGGCCCTGTCCAGTCCTGGGCTGGACGGGGTGCGCAGCGGCACGGACCGCAGCCGCCAGCTGGTGTGCACGGTGAGCGTCTCGGCGGTGGTCGGCCGGGTGACTTGCCAGGACTGGTCCGCACTGCTGCCGGGGCATCAGGTCGTCTTCCACCCGCGCGGGTCTGCTGCGCCGGGCGGCCCCGTGTCGGGGGGCGCGGCGTGAGCGGGCTGCGCCAGGAGGCGCGGATGGAGGCCCCGGAGGTGTGCCGGCTGCTTATGCGGCGGCCATGGCTGCTGGCGGGCCGTGATGACGTGGCCATCGAGGCTGTCCACCGGTTCGAGGACCACGTGCGCTCGCTGGTGCGGGATCTGCAGTGGTGTCTGGTGGTGGAGCCGGACATGGTGCGCCTGGTCAAGAGCCCGCCGGCGCGGCTGGCTGACCGGATGCTGACCGAGGGCGCGGTGAGCCGGTGGATGTGGCTGTGCGTGGCCGCCATCGACGAGCTGCCGTTCGTGACGCGAACGGCGGACCTGGTGGCCGCCGCGCGGGAGGCCTCCGCCGAGGCCCGGATCGCCTACACCGGCAGTCGGGAAGACTTGCGGAAGCTGAGGTGCGGCATCGAGATGCTGCTCGAGCGCGGGGTCGTGGAGATCCTCGACGGCACCCTGGATGAACTTGAGGACGCGGACACCAGCGCCCTGCTGAAACTGCGTCATGACCGGCTGCTGTCACTGGTGGGCAACGCCGGGCCGCTCCACGCGGACGGCACCTGGATGGTCGACCCGCTCACCGAGCCCGAGCGGTGGATCGAGGAGAGCGCAGCCCAGGCGGCCACCTCCGCGAGGGTCTTGCGCCGGTTGGTGGACGACACGGTCGTCCACTGGGGTGACCTGGACCTGCCTGAGGAGCACTGGCTGCGCACCGAGCTGCACGGCAAGGTGGCTGAGGTCGCCGAAGCCCTGGGGATGTGGGTGGAGGAGCGGGCCGAGGGAGTGGCGCTGGTCCTGGACGGCGAGCACGCGGGCCTGCGCGGGCACACCTTCCCCAACCGCGGCACCGTCCACCACGCGGCGGTGCTGGTGCGCGACCACGCCCTCGCTGCCGGCCGCCGCGA
>FTKF01238039.1_pt1 | contig 22261 bp, 20 predicted proteins | sample 1658111 | NCBI WGS metagenome assembly FTKF01 (sample SAMEA3914800, study PRJEB12502) | metagenome | biome: forest; material: soil | place: USA | collected 2011-06-22 | depth 0.1 m
GCCAACCGGCAGGCCGCCGGTGCCGTGACAGGCGACGAGGTCGAGGTCGAACTGGAACTGGACACCGAACCGCGCGTCGTCGTCGAACCCGTGGACTTCGCCCGAGCCCTCGACGACGATCCGGCCGCCCGCACCGCCTTCGACGGCCTCACCGACAGCCGCAAGCGTGAACACGTGCGGGCCATCGAGAACGCGAAGAAGCCCGAGACGCGCCGGCGGCGCATCGAGAAGGCCGTCGCCGCCCTGCGGGACTGAACCCGAACAAGTATGGAGTCAGTAGATCCCATGCGATCATCAGCCAATTCTCTCGCTCCTCCTGATTGCCCTCTCTCGCCAGAGCAACCACCGACTCCCATTTATCGGGCACATCCGAATGTCGCCCACGGGTGCACCTATGGGTTCCTCGCCGCACCTGCGAAGAATCTGCTCGGTATTACCGTGAGAGCATCAGGCGTGATGGTCCGATCGCGCAGGTGAACTAAGCCCAGGAGGATCATGAGGGTGGTTTCTGTCCCCTCGTGTCTCTTCGCGCGTGTTTAACCCGATCGAGTTGAGCTATGGTGCGTGCCCGGCGGCGATGTGGGGACGGTCAAGGGGGCTGCCAGGGGCATCGCAGGCCGGAGTCGGCCGACTGCCCCTCGGGGAACGACGACTGCCGTCACGGGCGCATCGACCACTCCGACCCCTGCCTCGCCTTCTGCGGACGCCGCCCTCGGCCAGTTGCCCGACGGCTGGACCACCGGAGCCGCTCGGATCGCCACGACGGGCGTCCGCCTGCCAGGGCTGACCTGGCTTCACAAGCGGCCGATCGAGGTTGGAAAACGGCGAGGGCCCGAACCGCAGGTGCGGTCCGGGCCCTCGATCGAGGCGGAGGATACGAGGTTCGAACCCGTGAGCGGTGGCCCCAACACGCTGTCGGAGTGTCCGTCCGAGCGTCCGAGGGCAGCCGTAGGCGTCCTGAGCTGCGGCGGAGCGGCCCGTCCGCCGGGCTTCGGACGGTCCTGGACGGGTTGAATGCACCGGAACCGCAACCATGCTGCCGCCGAGCCGGTCCGGTTCAGACCTTGCTGACGACGATGCTGTCCGGGAGTAGTTTCTCCAGGTCGTCGACGTCGGAGGTGAAGACGGTGACCTGTCCTTTCTGGCGCATGGCGACAACGGCGAGCATTGCGTCGATGGCGTACTTGTGACCGTGCAGGTTCGTTGCGGCCAGCAGTCTGCGGCCTCGTCCGGCCTCGTCCTTGCCCAGGTCGGCCACGCTGACGCGAGAGAGGACCCAGTCCCGGCGCTGCTCGGTGGTCCTGCCGTCGTATGCCTCGACGAGAGTCATGGGAAAGGTGACCACGTCGGCCTCACCACGCGCCGAGAGTTCGAGGCGGCCCATCATCAGCCGGTCACCGCGAACGGCAAGGGAGAGGGGCTTCGCAGTCGAGCACGAAGACACGCATCGGCTTGGTCTCGCCGCCTTGCTTCCTCGTCACGCGGCCAATCCGGTGCGCTTGCTCCGGGCAGTGCGGCGGCGTTCGTGCTCGGCATCGAGGTCGTCCAGCTCGGCGAAGGCCGTTGAGCGCTCGGTCTCGGTGACGGGTCCGTGTTCCTCTTCGTGCCAGTGGACGAGCTCTCGAAGCTTGTCCCGGTCGCGCTTGGAACGCAGCGCGTCGGTGACGGAGGCGGAGATGCCCCGTTCGTCGGCTTCCGCGCGGATCTCCTCAAGGAGATCCTCCGGGATCGTCACAGTCACTTTCTTCGACGCCATACAAAGTGACCATGCTCGCCATGTGTAGCACCCGTAAGTAATGCGGGGCTTGTGCAGCGTGCGGCGGTGAAAGCGGTCCATGACCGGATGGGTCCACGTCTGATTGCCTCCACATCTCCGAGGGGCAGTCGCCTGGGGACGCTTCGAGGCCGGGAGCTGCTCTGCAGTTCGTCCCAGTGAGCGGTCCTACTACTGCTCGACGGAGGGTCACGATCCGGACGGTGGCCGGTGGTGATGTCGGCGCGTGCCCCGGCCGTCGTCCCGCCCATCGAGGGCAGCACGGTGGAAGGACATGAGGTGAATGGTGAGTTTCACCGCCGGATGCCCCGGCGCGACCGATGCGAGCAGCTGTGCCGAGTTGGTGAACTTGGCATCGGCCGGGCGAATGCAACCAAAACTGCAACCACGGGACGGCGAAGGAGCCGACCGCAGTGCGGTCGGGTCCTTCGTCTGCCCTGGCGGGCGGGTGCGGAGGATACGAGATCCGAACTCGTGAGGGGTTGCCCCCAACACGCTTTCCAATTCTGTTGGCCGCTGTGCAGCGTGGTCCGAAGAAGTCCTGACCTGCGGTGCAACTGGGTCATGGGTGACCTCTGCGCGCTGCTGAACGGGGGCGAATGAGACCAGAACTGAGACCGCGATCCGACCCGCGGACTGTGCCCCTGTCCTGCGGTCTAGCTGTCGGTGTCCTTCGGGTGTCGGGTAGAGGCATACACCAGGTGGACAGTTCGCTTGACCTCGTCGACGAGGTAGCGCACCCGCCCGCCGGCAGTCACCTCGTACTCCCACTGGGGCAGTTCGTCGCCCCCGAGGTCGCGGGTGGCGAGACGACCGCGAAGCCGGTGCTGACGATCCGGATCGCTCATCGAAAGCGGGTTGGTGCGCAGGGCATCGAAGCAGCGGCGGGTGTTCCCGGTTGCCTCGGCGCAGAGATCGCCCCAGCCCTTGGCTGCCTCGCTCGTAGCGAATCGGAGCCGCCACTCGTCGCCGACAGGCGGTGGGGCGACGTCGTCGCCGCGCTTCGGGCTCATGGCGCGGCGACCTCGCCGTGATCGTCGCCGGGGAGTGGCGCGGAGAGCTGTGCGGTCAGCTCGGGGTCGGCCAGGATTCTGGCGGTGGCACGCCACTCGACGATGACGCGGTGCAGGTTGGCGTGTACGTCCAGTTCGACTGCGTCGCGAGTGCCGTCCACGAGGTCGACGACGAACTCCCGCACCTCCTCGGCGGACAGGTGGCGGGTCCAGGGAAAGACCGTGGGCAGAGCGAGGAGCACGGCCCGTGCGCCCTCGTCGCTGCTGATGAGGGCCGCGAACAGACGCGCTGTGACGTCGGCGGTTTCTTCGCGCTGGCGGTCGTGCCGCTCTGTAGTGAGATAGAGATCCTCACCGTCGCGGCGCGAGACGTGGACGCGCTGGGCCTGCTCCACGGTGTCGGCGACCCGTTTGGAGTTCTTCGACAAGTCAGAGAACGAGACGGTGAGAGTGGACATGGCGCCACAGTAGTTCGGAATACGTTCCGAAGTCAAGGCTGGTGGCCGTCGGAAGGCCCGGGCCGGTCACGCTCCTGGGAAGAAACGACGATGGCCCGGACCGCTGAGCGGTCCGGGCCATCTGCCGGCGGAGGATACGAGATTCGAACTCGTGAGGGGTTGCCCCCAACACGCTTTCCAACTGTTCGTCCGGCCGTTCGCGGGTGGACGTAGGCGTCCTGACCTGCGGCGGAGCGGCTGGCCAGCCGGCCTCCGAACGCCGCTGGACGGGGGTGATCGCAACCGGAACTGCAACCAGAGCAGTGGTGCCCCTGGGTCATGGGCTCGAGCGACGATGCCGGCTTCGGCGCGAGGGGTGGCGCGGAAACTGGTGAGGCGAAGGCTCCAGATTCCTACTTCTTTGATAATCTTGACCCATGACCGAGATCCCCTACAGCATCGGCGAGGGCCCTGCCACAAGAGTCAGCCTCTCCTTGCCTGAAGGTACGGCCGAAGCGATTCGCAAGCGCGTGGGCAAGCGCGAGTTCTCGGCGTTCATCACTGCGGCCGTTGAGCGGGAGCTGCGTGGCCAGATCCTGGACGAGTACCTGGCCGACTACGAACGCCGGCAGGGACCGATCTCGGTGGAGGAGCAGGACCGGGCCCGTCAGGTCTTCGACGAGGTGTTCGCCGAGGAGGGCGGATGGCCCGTCGCAAGCTGAGCCACGAGGGTACTTTGGTGCTCGACTCCGAGGGGCTCTCGAAGCTGCTCAACGACCATGAGCCGGCTGTCGCGCTGGTCGCGGAGGCTCGGAAGCGGGGCATGGAGGTGGTGATCAGTGCGCTGACCATCATCGAGGCCGTGCACAGCCGTACTGACCAGGCCCGTCTCCGGTGGATCCTGTCCGGTTTGCGGATTGCGCCGGTGGGCGACGAGGAAGCTCGGGCGGCTTCGGCGATGCTGATCGCCGCAGGCCTTCACGGTCACAAGTATGCGATCGACGCGGCAGTGGCAGAGATGGCGCTGCGGCAGCAGCGGCCCGTCGTTGTGATTTCAGACATCGACGACATGGCCAAACTCTGCGGTGATCGCGTCCGCCTCGTGGTCGTCTGACGGTCGCCGTCCGCTGCTCGCGGTGTTCGGGGCCGACCGGCTGCGATTGGGTCGAGTGAGACGGAAACTGAGCCGGAGAACGCCGAAGGCCCCGACCGGGTTCCCAATCGGGGCCTTCGAGCTGCCATGGCTGGCAGAGGCGGAGGATACGAGATTCGAACTCGTGAGGGGTTGCCCCCAACACGCTTTCCAATTCTGCTCGACGGTGTCCAGGCGCGTTCGAACCCGTCCTGACCTGCTACGGAACCAGTCGCCCAAGGACGACTGAACCCTGGCGGACGGGTATGAATGAGACCAGAACTGAGACCAACGGACCATCGGCCTCCAGCCGATCCGGCAGTGCCGCGCGGGCTGCGCTGAGTCCTAGAGGGCTGGGTCGACTGCCCTCCGGCCGTGGAGTGGGGCGTTCGGCCGCGCGTTTCCCCGGCGGGGCTCCTCCGGACCCCACCCCGCCGGCCGGGCCTATGCATGGGCCGCCGCAGGCTCGGCATCGAGGGCGGCTTGGCAGCCGCTGTCTTCGTCAGCGATCGACGGCGGCGTCCTGTTCGACTCGCGGAGGCGCGGGGTGCGTTGCTGCCGCACCTCGATGAGCGGCAACGGCATCGGGATCGGCGCGGCGGCTCAGGCCCTGGGGTATGCCTGGACCCAGGTGCCAACCAAGAGCTGGCAAGATGCAGGGCGGGGAACAGCACGCTGCGTCGGGGAATGCAGCTAGGCGGCGTGGCGCGGCTGGGGGTGTGGGGGCGGACGGAGGCGGCGTCGTACCGGTTGGCCTTCGCGACGTGCACCCTGTCGGACGAACAGGAAAAATCTTGATCAGGACTCGACGGGCCTGACCGCGCCAGCAACTGACGCACTTTCACGTATCCCTGGGGCTCTGGCATACTCCTCACGTCATGATCGATATTGCGGGGGTATGGAAGTGACGCAAGGGCAGGAGTTAGGCTGGCTCACGGAAGCCATCTCGATCTTCGGCGCGTCATGCAAGGCCATGGTGAACGGACCGGGCGACCCCGAGGCGTCAATTCGTCCGCCTCTACAGAACCTCCTGGAGGCTGTGGGCAGCCACGACGCCATGGACGGCGTGCTGTGGCACTCCGAAACGCCGCTGCGTGATGTGGGTGTGCGCCCTGACTATGCGGTCGAGGTGCACGGCGAAATCGTCGGCTATGTCGAGGTCAAGCGCCCTGGTCAGTCGGTCGATCCAGAGAAGTTCACCGGGCGGAACAAGAAACAGTGGGAACGACTCCGCGACTTGCCAAACGTGCTCTACACCAACGGCACTGAGTGGCGTCTCTTCCGCACCGGGGAGCTGATCGGCTCCCCGGTCGTCTTCGACGGCGATCTAGGAAGCGCAGGACGCTCGTTGTCCGCCCGCGAGCCCGCCGCGTTTCACGCCCTCCTGCGGACCTTCCTCCACTGGGTTCCTGAGCCGATCCGCGCCGTCTCCACACTGGTCCGGCGCACGGCGCCGCTATGCCGCCTGTTGCGTGCGGCGGTCCTGGAGCAGTTGGAGTGGGAGGGACGGTACGCAGCGGAGGGCGCGCGCCCTGAGGAACTGCGGTTTACCGGGCTGAAGAACGACTGGCGCAGGCTGCTCTTCCCGACGGCCGACGACGCCACATTCGCCGACGGGTACGCCCAGACGGTGACCTTCGCGCTGCTGTTGGCGCGCACGGAGGACATCTCCCTGAAGGGAGTGGGGCTGCACGAGATCGGCCGCCGTCTGGATACCGGTCACGCCTTGATGGGCAAAGCCCTTCAGCTCTTGACCGACAACATCACGGTGAGCTTCGAGGTCAGCCTCGATCTGCTTATCCAGGTGATCGACGCGGTCGACTGGGCGGCGATCCGTAAGGGCCGGAGGGATGCGTACCTGCACCTGTACGAGTCGTTCCTGGAGGTGTACGACGAGAAGCTGCGGCAGAAGAGCGGCTCGTACTACACCCCGCGCGAAGTGGTCGAAGAGATGGTGCGCCTCACTGAGGACGTGCTGCGTACCCGCTTGGGCCGCCCGGCCGGATACGCGGACGACAATGTGCGCATCGTCGATCCAGCGATGGGGACGGGCACGTACCTTCACGCGGTCATCGAGCACGTCGCCGCTTGGACGGCGGAGAACATTGGCCCTGGGGCGACGCCGGATGCGATAGGCAGTCTGGCGAAGCGCCTGATCGGCTTCGAGCTGCAGATGGGCCCATTCGCCGTTGCCGAGCTACGGGCTTCGGACCTGCTCAAGCGGCATCAAGCGGTAGCACCGCCTGACGGTATGAAGCTGTTCGTCACCGACACGTTGGACAACCCCTATCTGGCCGAGGAAACCCTCGCCTCGACGTATGGTGTGATCTCGGAGTCGCGTAGGCGGGCGAACGAGGTGAAGGCCAGCACACCGGTCACTGTCGCGATCGGCAACCCGCCCTACGACGATAAGGCCAAGGGCCGCGGCGGCTGGGTCGAGAAGGGAAGCCCCGCGCAGGGCGTCACGCCGATCGAGGCGTTCAAGTGGCCCGGAAACGGCCGCTACGAGCACGTGCTCAAGAACCTGTACATCTACTTCTGGCGCTGGGCAACCTGGAAGGTCTTCGACGCCCATCCGCAGGACCAACAGGGCGTTGTCTGCTTCATCACTCCCTCGGGCTTCACCACCGGACCTGGCGGGCGCGGCATGCGCAACTACCTGAGGCGCACGTGCGACGAGGGTTGGATCATCGACCTGTCCCCGGAAGGGCACCGCCCGGATGTGGCCAGCCGGATCTTCCCCGGTGTCGCCCAGCCGCTGGCCATCTGCATCTTCGTGCGCAGCAAGGACGCTGATCCCGAGCGGCCCGCCCGCATCCACTACCGAGCTGTACACGGCCGGCGAGTTGCCAAGTACCGCCAGCTCAAAGAAATCCGACTGGACGACGACGGCTGGCAGGACACGCACTCCGCCGCCGTCCATCCCTTCCGCCCGGCGACCGGCACGGGGTGGGAGGACTATCCCGCTCTCGATGATCTTTTTCTCTGGGGCAGCCTGGGCATTACGGCCAACCGCTCGTGGGTCAACGGACCGAGCGAACAGCTGCTCCAGCGACGCTGGGCGCGTCTGATCCACGAGGACGACCGGGTCAAGCAGGCGGAGTTGTTCAAGGAGACGCGAGATCGATCGCTGCACGACTGTCGGCCCCCGCTGCCCGGACAACCTGAGCACACCCAGGGGATTGCGAACGAAGCAGAGCTGGCACCGGACCTGGTCCGCATCGCTATGCGCAGCTTCGACCGGCAATGGCTGATCTCCGACAGTCGTGTTATCGACTTCGCCCGACCCGCGTTGTGGGAAGCCGTACAGCCGGGGCAGCTCTTCCTGAACCAGCAGTCCTCCCACGAAATCGAGACCGGGCCGGCGGTTGTCGCCACCGCCCTGCTCCCCGACACCCACCACTTCAACGGCCGTGGCGGCAAGATCATGCCGATCCTCCATCCGGACGGCACACCCAACCTGCATCCGCGGCTGCTCGCCCACCTGACAACCGAACTCGGCCTCGACCGCATCACGGTTCATGACCTGGCCGCATACACGGCGGCTGTCGCCGGGCACGCCGGATTCACCGAGCGGTTCACGGAGGAACTGCTCACTCCTGGCGTACGGCTGCCACTCACTCGCGATCCCGCGCTGTGGCGTGAGGCGGTGAAGCTGGGCGAGCGCCTCTTGTGGGCCTCGACGTATGGGGAACAGTACGTCGATCCGGAAGCCGGTCGGCCAGCAGGAGACGTCCTCTTCGCACAAGGCGATCCGCGCCGGCTCCGCTATGAGCAGCACATCGGGACGGAAGTTCCTAGCGAAATCCACTACGCCGAGATGAGCTGGAACCTGTACCTGGGTGCCGGATACATCAGCCCGGTGCCTGCAGAGGTGTGGAACTACGACGTCGGCGGCATGCAGATCGTCAAGAAGTGGTTCGGCTACCGGAAGGCGAGCCCCAACAGCCGCAAGACCAGCCCCCTGGACGAACTGCACGTCGACTCCTGGTCGGCGGACTGGTCGCGCGAGCTCATGGAACTGCTCTCCGTGCTGCGTCGGCTCACCGACCTCGCTCCGGTCCAGCAGGATCTGCTGGACCGGATCCTCGCCGCGCCCACAGTCACGGTGGCAGACCTCGAGCAGGCCGGCATCCTGCCGGTGCCCGTCAAAGCCCGCAAACCCCGTCGCCGAGCCGAGCTTCTTCTGGACGTCGACGAGGAACCGTAACGGCGACTCAGTGCTCCTTCGCCCAGCGCTCCACGTACGCTGCCGCCTCCGTCCCACTCCACGCACCCTCTGCGAGCTGACGGAGCGCGTGCATTTCCGGACTGAGCGAGGGTGTACGTCGCTGCAGCTCGTCGGCGAATACGCTCACCTCGACCAGGCGTTCCTCCAGCCTGGTGCACTCGGCTTCGAAGTACGCTGCCTTGCCGCGCGGCGTTATGACGAGACCCTCACCTGTGACCTCCAGTAGGCCCATCCAACTGAGAGTTTGCACGTCGCCTGTGCTGCACTCGTGGTCAAGCCCCCGGACTGCAGCCGCTATCGCATCGGGGGACGGAATCTCAGCGATCACGAGATGCTGCAGAAGCTGAAGCTGTGAAGTGGAGAGAACTGAGTGCACGGGTGCATGTCTAGCAGTACCGGGGGCGGTCCTGCCGCAGACGCGCTACGCATCCGCAGGTGTGCCTTCCACGGTTTGGTTCACCTAGTTGGCTGCGATGCCTATCCGGATGCCGGCGCAGCGAGGCCCCGGGCGAGCGTCGGTTGGGGTAGAGGTTCGTTCGTTGGTCGTCTGCTGTGGTGGCAAGCGCTACCAGCACGTGACCAACCCAATGTTGTACGAGGTGGCCAAGAAGATTGGTGCTCTGCTCTGGGGTCTGCCGACCGAAGCGGTTGGCGTCGTCCCGCAGGGTCCGCGTGGCTCCTGACCTGCAGCGCAGAGATCTCCTGGTCGTCCTTTTAACCCTGATGGCCGGGGGTGAATGAGACGAAAACTGAGACCACTGCAGGCCACGTTCTGCGCTGTCAGGGCGCCGTGCTCGTCCAGTCACGCGGGCGTGAGTTGGGCTGCTCGGGTCGGACAGGGGTATGGCAGCTGCTAGCGACCACGCGCCAGATCCTCGTCCGGTTCGGCCCACTCGTAGGGGTCATAGTTAGTTGGGATCCAGGAGCTGATGCCTGCGAGGGGTAGCTCCTCAAGATCAAGTGAGAGGTCGCAGGCACGGCAGAGGAAATGTTGTGGATAGAGGGACACAACCCAGTCGTCTCCATCGACATCAACAGGATCGATCGTTATGTGACCCTCTGCGAGGCCCTGCTGTGAGCATGCGGGGCAGATCAGTGGCTCTGCGTCTTCGGCGCCCCACTCCGTGCCGGGCGTCTGGGAGATGAACAGTGCGATGAGTGCGGCTTGCTCGGCTGCTGGGAAGGAGCCGAATCGCTGAGCGAAGACCTCCTTCGCCTTAATGATCTTGATGTCATAGGCGATCTTCAGCTCGTTGGCGTGCGCTTCGGCCAGCCCGTCGTGCAGGGCACGGTACTCGCCCCAGAACTCTGCAGGGTTGACGTCCAAGACCTTAAGGAGCGCATCAACGGCGCGGATGCAGATGATCAAGAGCTCCCGTGCCTTCGCCGCCTCGTGGACGCCGAGATGCGCAACGCCGTTGCGTCCGTTAGCGAGCGCCTTGAAGTCATCGCCCGTAACCGGGAGCTCCGCCTTAAGGAGGCGCCTGGAGCGTTCGGCTGCCTCCCAAACCGTGATCGTTTTGACTTCGGTCAGACCGACGCCTGTGCGAGCGCCATGGCCGGTGGCGTGCAGAAGGCTCGCGAAGTCCTTGCCGTCGGCGACCAGCGCCGGGTGCAGGGAGGACAGGTATGCCTTCAGCAAGTGCTCCACCGCGACTCCGAAGTGGTGGACAGCGAAGTCAAGACGGTCACTGCCTTGGCTGTATGCATGCAAGCCAGTCTGGAGCCAGCGCTGGGAAGAGGCTATGAGCGTCTTGCTGTCCATGGCCCTAGACCCTAGCCGCCGCTGGCGTCGTACGGTCCCGAATTGGGTAGCAGCCGTCAGCGTGATCTAGGACGTAATCGGTAAGGCTCTCCCTTGCCGAGGCGGCGTTGGCTGCTCAGCCGAGGCAGGGGTAGGTGCCAGCGAGATAGTCGCCGATCTGCCGCCCCAGCGCTGGAGAGGCTTAGGACTGGAAGGCGAGTTCCCGGAAGGCGTCTCGGATGTCCATGAGGGGTTGGCGGTCGCGGGTGTAGTAGAGCTTGTTGGTCAGCAGGGTGGCCCACTTGTTCTGCTTCGGGGAGATCCACATGCCGGTGCCGGTGAAGCCGTAGTGCACCCAGATCTGGTCTGCGGGGTCGGTGCCGGGGGCTGGGTACCAGAAGAGGCCGCGGGCGGGCTCCAGTTGGCCGGTGTGGACGGTAAGGGATTCCTCGGTCCATGCCGGTCCGAACCCGGTGCGGGCGTGGGCGATGGTGGGGTCGAGCATGTGTCGCAGGAAGCGTCCGAGGTCGTCGGCTACTGAGAACACACCGGCGATGCCGCAGACGCCGTCGAGGAGGCGCGCGGAGAAGTCGTGTGCGGTGCCCTTGAGGTGGGTGCCGGTGTCCTGGTCGAGTTCGGTGGGTGCGCATCGGGCGGCGAGGTCGGCCGACAGGGGGCCGAAGCTGGTGGAGTCCATGCCGAGGGGGGACCAGACTCGTGTGGTGGCGAGTTGGTCGAGTGGTTGGCCGGAGAGGTGTTCGGCCAGGTAGCCGAGGATGAGGGCGGCCCGGTCGGTGTACTCGACGGCCTCGCCCGGTGGTCGGTGGAGGGTCTCGTGGAGTACGCCGGCCCGGATGGTGGCTGGGTCGGTGCCGTAGAGGTTCCTCAGCTGGGCCCGGAGCGGGACTCCGGCGGTGTGGGTCAGCAGGTTCCGGGCGGTGGCGTGGCTGAGCGGATGGCCGGTGGTCTCGGGCCAGAAGTTCCCGAGCGGTTCGTCGAGCGGGAGTGTGCCGGCTTCCCACAGGGTGCCGATGGTGGACCAGACGGCGAGGATCTTGGTGAGGCTGGCGACGTCGAAGACGGTGTCCGGCCGCATCGGGATGTCTGGCTGCGTGGGGTCGAGGAGGCCGATGGAGCCGCCGGCCTGGGTGCCGGCCGCGTCGCCGACGGCCCAGACGGCCCCGGGGTACGCCTGGTCGCGGACGCCGTCGGCCAGGAGCTGGTGGATGCGGTCGGTACTGGGTGTCATCGTCTCCCCGGTTCACTGTGGACGTCGCCGCCCCGGTCAGCGTAGTGAGCCAGTCGGGGTGGAGCGGGTTTCGGCGCGGCGCCCGTCAGGTGAGCTGCTTGCCGAGGTCGGTCAGGCGGCTGCGGTGGTGCTGAGCGGGTATCGGGCCGCGTTGTTGCGGCTGGCGCTCTGCAGCGCGGGCAGGAGGCCGGGCGAGGTCCGTAGCCGGTCCAGGTCGCGCGCGACGGTGGTGGTCTTGGTGAAGTCGTTGGCGAGCGGCTTCAGCTCGGGGAGGGTGAGCTCGGCGGCCAATTCTGCCGCGCGTCGTCCGGCGGGGTTTGCATGGGTCCTGACCTGCGGCGCAGAGATCTCCTGGTCGTCCTTTGAACCCCGATGGACGGGGGTGAATGAGACCAAAACTGAGACCACCGCAGGCCATGTTCTGGGATACCAGGGTGTCTTGCCTCGTGCCCGGAGCCGCGTCAGGCGGCCTCTTCGCCTCGAATTGCAGGCAGGGTGGTCGCTGAGGTCATCTGCGCAGGTCAGTGGTGGTGCGAGCGGTGCTGACGGAGACTGCTGGACGGCCTGGTTGCTGTACTTCTGGGTGCTGTCGTGTGACCTTCAGCTGGATCTCACCGACACTAGATACCCGCCCTGGAGCAAGCGGCCCAGATCGGGAGGCCCTGCTTGAACTCCACCCTCCAGATACCGCGATCCGATCCCACATGATCGGCCGGACGGGTCCTAGCGAGAGCTGGCCTCTGCAGCGCGCTGGGCGAGTGCGGCCGCGCCGGGGATTCGCCGTTTGGTGTAGACGGCCATGGTCGATCGGAGGGTCGTCAGCTCCTTCTCGCTTCGGCCAGAGGCGATTCCGTCCGAGGTGTCCAGGAACTGGCTCCAGAGGGCCACGGCCTCCTCGTGTCGGCGCTGAGCGTCTACCGACTTGGCCACGTTCGCGATTGTCAGGCCCCGGGTCCGCTGGTAGCTCTCCGGAACGCGGCCGGTCATGGCTGACCGGTAGTGCCGTTCTGCGGCTTGGTGATCTCCCATCTCGGTCAGCGTCTTACCCATGTGGGAAGCCACGGTGGACGCGACGGGGCCGGAGGCCGCGGCGTACTGGGGCACGGTGTCGTCGGCATCGGCGAGCATGGCGTCCTCGGCGGCCAGCAGGGCCCGGGCGGCCTCCCGGCCTTGGCCGCTCGCTCCGTAGGCCCGGGCAGCGGTCACCAGCAGCAGGGCCTCGGTCTGGCTGTCCACGCCGCCTCGGGCTCGCGCGAGGGCGCCTTCGGCCAACTCGACGGTGTGCATCGGCTGCTTGAGGTCGAGGGCCTGGTGGGTGAGGGCCCGCATCATCCAGGCTCCGTGGCCTACCGAGTCGGCCTCGCAGGCCAGTTGGAAGCCGAGCAGATAGAAGCGCTGGGCGGCGCCTTCACGACCGACGTCGTGGTGCTTCCATCCAACCAGCGCGGCCAGTTCCGCGGCCGCGCCGTATGCGCTGCGGCGCACCGCGTCGGAGGGGTAGGTCGCCTGGAGCATCGGGATGACGGTGTCAGACAAGTAGGACGTGACGGTGGAGAGCCCGTGGCCGCCTCCGAGCCGGTCGTCGGCGCTGCGGAAGCTCTCGGTGAGCTGGCGGACGGTAGCAACCTCGATGGCGCCGGCCCGTCCACCTCCCCGAGCCGCGCTCAGAGTTGCGGCGGCGGCCTGGTGGTCGTAGGTCAGGGGTAGCCCGACGGCTGCGGTGGAGAAGGCGAGGGCGAGGAAGTCGCGGCGGCGGTGCATGACCAGCCTCCCGAGGTCGGCGGCAGTGGCGAGCGGGTCGGCGGTGATGGCGTCCCCGATGCTGTCGGAGCCTAGACCGATCTCGGAGAGCGTCACCTTCCGCTTGAGCATTCTGGTCAGGGATTCGGCGATGTAGGTCGCCGTTCCGCCAGTTGGGGTTCCGCCTGTGACCCAGGAGTGAACAGCCGAGGGCCCGGTGTGCAAAGTCTCGCCAGCCTCGGCGGCGACAAAGCGGACTGCCTTCGCCAGGGCCTGGTACGTACACCCGGCTTCCTCGATGACTCCCGCGAGCGCGCGGTTAAGTTTCTTGTGCACCGTCAATTTACGCTCCTGGTAGCGATCTTGAACGGATTGAATGGGGTGGGGGAGGCATCACCGTACCGCCACACCGAGGCCCAGTGCTTCACTGAGGACACCAACCCGCACCTCAGAGAGGCAGACACCCATGCCTGACGCCCTTCCCGATCCGCTCCTGCGCCAACTGGCCGGTGCCCGTGTGCTGGTGACCGGCGGCGGCGGCCTGGTCGGCAGCCGCATCGTCACCCAGCTCGCCGCGCACGGAGCACAGCCGGTCGTCCTGGACCGGTTCGACGCCTACCCGCACCCCGTGCGCGACCAGTTTCAGGTGGACGAGCACGCCGCCCAGGTCGTGCTGGGCGATGTCCGGGAGCGGGCCACCGTGAAGTGGCTGACCCGCCAAGCGGACTTCGTGATCCACGCCGCCGCGTACGCCGATGTCGCTGCCTGCACCCGCCGGCCCGGCACGGCGTTCGCCGCCAACGTGCACGGCACCCAGACCGTCCTGGACGCGGTCGCCGACTCCTCGGTGAAGCGCCTGGTGTTCGTCTCCTCTGCCTCCGTCTACGGCGACGGGGGCGGGGGCGGGGACGAGGTGGCCCGGTTCACCGAGGAGCAGCCGCTGACCCCGATCTCCGTCTACGCCAACTCCAAGCTGTGGGGCGAGAACCAGGTGCGTCTGATGCTCGGCGGTACCGGTACCGAGCACGCGATCGTGCGGTACTTCTCCGTCTACGGCGATCCGCAGGTGCCCAAGCCCGGGTCGCACTCCTGGATGGTGCCGTGGCTGGCGATGTCCGCCGAGTGCGGTCTGCCGCTGCGGCTCAACGGCGGCGGCCGCCAGGTGCGGGACATGGTCCACGTCGAGGACATCGCCCACGCCACCATCCTCGCCCTGGTCACCGAGCGGGCCGCCGGGCACATCGTCAACGTCGGCACCGGCATCGCCACCTCGGTCAGGGAGATCGCCGAGCTGATCGCCGCCCACTACCCGGACGCCTCGTTCGCCGAGACGCCGATGCCCGAGGGCGATCCGCGCGGCGGCTACGCCGACACCGCCCGGGCCACCGACTTGCTCGGCTGGCACCCCACCGTCACCCTCGCCGACGGCATCGCCCGCTACGTCACCTGGCTCAGGACGACGCCCGGCGCGATCCCGGACTGGTTCACCGCCCCGGCCCTCCTGGCCGCCTGAACGAAGGGACACCCACCCATGCGCACCGTGCTGCTCGGCGGAGCCGGATACATCGGCTCCGCCGCCTCCCACCACCTCGCCTCGCGCGGCCACGACGTCACCGTGGTCGACGGGCTGATCTACAACCGCGGTGACGACCCCGGCCGCCTCCTGCCGCCGGCCGTGACGTTCGTCCACGGCGACCTGCGTGACCCCGACCTGCTGACCCAGATCAGCCAGGGGGCGGACGCCGTCGTGCACCTGGGCGGCATCGTCGGCGAGCCCGCCAGCCGGGTGGACGTGGAGCTGGCGGTCGAACTGAACTACGCCTCCCCGATGATTGCAGCCGAAGCCGCCCGCGCCGCCGGGGTCGGGCACTACGTGTTCTTCTCCTCGTGCAGTGTCTACGGCATGCACGAGGGCACCGTGGACGAGGACACCGCGCCGAACCCGCTCGGGATCTACGCCAGCACCAAGGTCCTGGCCGAGCGCCGGCTGCCCGAAGTGCTCTGCGGCACCGCCGTGCTGACGAGTTTGCGGCTGGCCACCGTGCACGGCTCCTCGCCCCGGCAGCGTCTGGACTCCGTGGTCAACTCCATGGCCTCCCGGGCCGCCTCCACTGGGCGCATCCCGCTCAACGGCGGTGGCCAGCGCCGCCCGCTCGTGCACGTCCGGGACGTTGCCCGGGTCCTGGCCGGGGTGCTGGAGCAGCGGCTGGCCGGTGCCTGGAACGTGGGCAGCGACGCGGAGAACTACACGATCGCCGAGATCGCCGAGACGGTGGCCTCGGTCGTCCCCGGGGCGGTGATCGACCGGGGTCCGGAGCGGGACGAGGCCGATGCCCGGGACTACCGGACCTCCTTCGCCCGCCTTGAGCGGGCGCTGCCCGGTGCCTGCTCCACCACGTTGAAGGACGGGGTGCGGGAGATCGCCGACCTGCTGCTGGCCGGGGTGATCAGCGACCCGGCCCAGGCGCAGTACGACAACCACCGGGGTCTGCTGGCGGCCGTCACCGAGGGCAGGGTGGGCGCGCTGCGCAGCCCGGAGTGCCAGCGGTACGGGGCCGAGTACGGGGCTCTCTGGGGGCGGCTGTGACGGCCGCTGCGGCGCTGCCGTTCCTGCCGTGGAACCGGCCGTCGATCGGCGTGGAGGAGGAGGCGGAGGTGCTGGACACCCTGCGCTCGGGGTGGCTGACGGCCGGGCCGAAGGCGGCGCGGTTCGAGCAGGCCGTGAAGGACGGGCTCGGGGTGGAGGATGCGTTCGCGGTGTCCTCGTGCACCGCTGCTCTGCACCTGGCGCTGCTGGCGGCCGGCATCCGGGCGGGGGACGAGGTGATCACGCCGAGCCTGACGTTCTGCGCGGCGCCGAACGCGATCGTCCAGACCGGCGGCATCCCGGTGTTCGCGGAGGTCGACCCGGTGACGTTCAACCTCGACCCGGCGGCGGCCGAGCAGGCGATCACGCCTCGGACCCGGGCCATCGTGGTAATGCACTACGGCGGCCAGCCGTGCGACCTCGCGGCGTTCCGCAAGCTGGCCGACGAGCGCGGGCTGCTGCTGATCGAGGACGCCGCGCACGCCCTGTGGGCCTGGCGGGACGGCGCCCGGGCCGGGTCCGTCGGTGACCTCTCGGTGTTCTCCTTCTACGGCAACAAGGTCATGACGACGGGCGAGGGCGGGATGCTCGCCGGGCGGGCCGAACTGGTCCAGAAGGCAAGGCTGTTGGGCAGGCACGGCATTGACACGGCGGTGTGGCAGCGGCACGGCTCCCGCAGTACCGCCGACTACGAGGTCACGGTGCCGGGACTCAAGTACACGATGCCGGACATCACGGCCTCGGTCGGCATCCAGCAGTGGCAGAAGCTGGAGGACTTCACCGGGCGGAGGGCCCGGATCGCCGCCTCCTATGACCGGTCGCTGGCCGGCCTGCCGGGGCTGCGACTGCCCACTGTCCTGGACGGGGTCCGGCACGGCTGGTTCCTCTATCCGGTGCTGATCGACCCGGCGGCCGGGCGGACCCGGGATGAGGTGGCCGAAGCGCTGCGCGAGCTGGGGATCGGCACCAGCGTCCACTTCAAGCCCGTGCACCGCCTCGCCGCGTACCGGCACGTGCAGTGCGAGCTGCCCGTCACGGAGCAGATCGCGGCCCGGCAGCTGTCCCTGCCGTGCTACCCGGCGATGACCAGTGCGGACGTGCAGCGCGTCATCGACGCCGTGCACACCATCTGGACCTGACCCGGGCACTGGGTGCTGGATCGGCTGTCAGAAGACCGGCGGCCGGCCCAGCTTCGCCATCTTCCACACCGTGCTCCACCGCATCGGACGGCGCGGTGGGCACGGCACCCGCACACCTTCGAAGAAGCCGCCCCACCACGCCTTGAGCCCGTCCATCGGCGGTCGGCGCAGCAGGGTGTAGGCCACCCAGGAGGTGAGGTAGACCGGGACGAGCGGGACCGGGAGGTGGCGCTTGGCCAGCCAGACGCGGTTGCGGGCGGTCATCCGGTAGTAGGCGGCGTGCCGGGCCGGGTCGGTGCGGGGGTGCTGGAGCACCATGTCGGCCCGGTAGTCGATGCCCCAGCCAGCGTCCAGCGCGCGCCAGGCGAAGTCGGTCTCCTCGTGCGCGTAGAAGAACTTCGCGGGGAACAACCCGACTTGGTCGATCACCGGCATGCGGATGGCGTGGCCGCCGCCCAGGAAAGTGGTGACGGGGCCGGACTGCATCGGGTCGGAGTTGCCGAGGCGGGGGACGTGGCGGCGCTGGGTGAACCCGGTCTCGTCCGCGATCCGGAAGGAGACGATGCCGAGCTGCGGGTCCTGCTCGAAGGCTTCGCGGATCAGAGCGAAGGTGTCGGTGCGGGGCAGCAGGCCGTCGTCGTCCAGGACCACCAGCACGTCGGTGCCGCCGATCTCGCGCAGCCGTTCGACGCCGGCGTTGCGGCCGCCGGGGATGCCGAGGTTCTCCGGCAGCTCCACCGCGTCCACCCACCCGGGCAGCTCCGGCAGCTTGATGCCCTGGCCGAGGACCACGGTCCGCACGCCGCTGTCGCTGCCCTCCTGGGCCGCCACTGAGTCCAGCAGCGCGATCAGCTCCGCAGGCCGGTTTCCCATCGTCAGCACCACTACGCCCAGCGTGACGCCCATTGCACCCGACCCCACTTCGAGGAACCTTCATGATCACGGCGACACCGCAGCCCGGCGGCGTTCCGCTGCACGAGCTGGCGGAGGCGGGCCGCCTCCCGGACCACCAGGTGATGGACCTGCCGACGCTCGCCTGGATCGCCCGCAACCGGCCCACCGGGTCGGGTGTCGGGGCTACCCTGCCACACCGGCCAAGGCTGCTGGTACCCGAAGTCTCCTGGTTCGCCCGCACGGAGACAGTCGCCTCCATCCACGGTGTCCGGCACGGCGCCCGCACCGCCGTCCTGGTCCAGCTCCTCGCCCACCACCACGGCCTCGAGCCCGACCGATCGCTGGCGCTGGCCACCGCAGCCGCCTGCCACGACTGCCGCCGGCACCACGACCGCGACGACCCCGGCCACGGCCAGCGCGCCGCCGACTGGCTCACCAACAACCGTCCCACCGTGACCGCCACGCTCGGCACCACGCCCACCGTTGAGGCGATCACCGCCGTCGCCCTCCACGACGTCCCACACGAGTGCTTCACCGCCGACCAGGCCCGCGCCTACCGCCAGCACAGGGAGGCGGTGGACCTGGTGAAGGCCGCCGACGCGTTCGACCGCTACCGGCTGCCGCTTACCCGCTGGTGGCCCGACCCGGCCCGCCTGCGCCTGGCTGTCCCCCACTGGCTGCACCCACTCGCCCACGACCTCGTCGTGCGCAGCGAGCAGGGCCGGCTCGACGGCGCCACCGACACCGAGGCGCTGGAGCACGCACTCCACGCCACCCTGCCCGAGTAGGAGAGGACCCTGTGCATGCCGACTGGGAGTACGCCCACACCGACTACCGCCGCCCGGCCGACCGCCCCGCCCCGGCCGGGCTCACCGACACCGAGACCACCTGGCGCCAGCGCCTCGAAGCCACCCCGAACGGGCACCTGCTGCGCGACAACACCATGCTGCGCTCCCTCTCCACCGGGGCCCCGGTCCACTTGCTGCACCTGACCCGCTCCCTGGACGCCGTCCGCTCCAGCGGCCAGCTGCTCGCCTCCACCGGCTGCCTGGTCGGTGCCGTCTACGGCTCCCCACTCACCCCCGTGCCCGGCGGAGCGCTGCGCCCCCACAATCTCGGCGCCCACCTGCTGGCCAGCCGCAGCGCCCTGCCGAGCCGCCGCGACAGCACGCCGCTGGTCGTCGAGGTAGATCCGGGCAGCCCGGTGCCGGCCAAGGGCCTGGACTACCTGCGCCTGGGTGGGATCCACCTGCGCACCTACCTGGCGTTGCGGCACGTCCTGACACCCGACGAGGACCACCAGGTGCTGCGGTCTGTGCTGGACCGGGTTCGCGTCGCGGAACCGTTCCTCGACACCCTCCTGCAGGAGGCGAGCGGGCCGACGATTGCGGACGGCCCGTTCATAGACGCCCTCGCCGCGACCGTCCCCGTTGTCCCCTACCTCGGGTACCTGTACTTCGAGACCGTTGCCGAGTACCTGATGCTCCACTCCACCAGCGCCGCGACCAAGGAGTACGCCAGCTGGGGGGAGCTGGACAACCACCTCGCCAAGCAGCTCGCGTTCAGCGCGGTCGACGGCATGGGCACCCTGTTCGACCTCGGCCGGTTCGGTCCGGACCACGCCCGGCTGCTGCACCTCGTCGGCCGGATCGACCCCGCTCTCGTGGTGCCGGTCGCCGACTACGTCCGTCGGCGCCTGTCCCATCTGTTCACCGCGACGGCCTTGGCCCCGTCCCAGGACTGCACGTCGGCCAGGTTCAGCGGAGCGGGCCTGGACTCCCTGCGGCGGATCGCGCCGCACTTCCTCGGCCAGCTGATCTTCCGCGAGATCCGGCTCCTGGACCGGTACCCGCTGCTGTACCACTGCTTCGAGCAGGCCAAGGCGATGGAGGCGTGGGCGTACTGGAACACCGAGAACATCACCCTGCCGTTCAACGGTTTCCTCCCAAAGGGGGAGATCGGCATCAACCCGGCCAGCCCGACTGCCCGGTTCACGGTCTGGGCGGCAGAGACCTGCGACCGGGGTCTCTTGCACCCGGTCGAGCAGATCGCTGCGCTGCCGTCGCCGCGACTGGTTCCATGGCTGGTTGCTCCGCTCCGGAACCGTTCGGGAGAAGAGTGGTGGGGGCAGCGAGATGTATCGCTGCTTGCGGGGAGCCCCGGTCAGTGACTACGTAACCCCACAAGCCCAAGGCCGGCGGCGGCCGCGACGACTACAGCTGGACCCATGTTCTCGACCTGCTCCGGCCGGTCAAGCTCGGCACGCGGTAGCAAGGTCGTTCGCGGGTGGGAGTGGTGGTCCGGCACCCGAGTGCCGGACCACCCTCAGGGTCATGCCCAGATCGCCCCTGCCAGCAGTCCGTCGAATCCCGGTCCCCGGTACATCTCGTCGAAGGACTCCCACTCGCGCTCGTCCGCGATGTCACCTCGGGCGGTGGTGACGTCGGCGGTTTCCAGGTCGTGCTCGCGCCATTCGTGGGTGCAGCGGCAGCGGACGAAGACCAGGTCGGGTTGGACGTGGATCAGCAGCCAGTCGCGGGCTGCGTTGCACGCGGCGCAGGTGATGGTGATGCCGCGGGGGTTGAGGAGGTCGGGATGGGGGACGGCGAGGACGGCGTTGCGGGAGGCGTCGGCGGGGTAGGTCATGCAGTGCCCTTCGCTGTTGGCGACGTTCGCGAGCACCACGAGACGTCCGGCGGCCGGGAAGTTCCCGGCCGCCGGAGAAGACATCACATCGACATCTGGACGGGTTCGGTGCTCATGCCGAGGGGTTGGCCGGCCGGGCTGCGCCCGCAAGCGGCCCGAGTCCCTGTTCGGCGACAAGGGCTAGGACAGCCGACACGTCCGCCGAGACCTGCTCCGGCGTCGCATCCTGCCCGTCATCTCCCGACGCGGGGAACCCGACATCCGGGGCCTGGGCAGGCTCCGCTACGTGGTGGAGCAGACCTTCGCACTGCTCCACCAGTCCAAGCGGTTCGCTGGGAAGTGGATCGCCTCGGCACGCCAGGGGTAGCAGTCAGGACGAAGCTAGGTCCTATGGGAGTGCCGGCGTTGCCAGGTCGGCCGAGCCGACTGATGCCGGTACTGGTGTGTCTGACCATGAAGTGCTCGGACTCGAAGTGCCTCAGCTGGTGGAGACGTTGTTGGCGGAGGCTTCGGACAGTGCCGGACGGCGGTGAATGCAACCAAAACTGCACCAGAGGACGACGAAGGCCCCGGACCGCTGTGCGGTCCGGGGCCTTCGTCGAAGGCGGAGGATACGAGATTCGAACTCGTGAGGGGTTGCCCCCAACACGCTTTCCAAGCGTGCGCCCTAGGCCACTAGGCGAATCCTCCGTGGGAGAGCTTAGTACATGTTCGGGGGTGCTCGCGACCAGCTATCCGCAGGTGGTCGCGGGCGGGTGCCTGCGGATCCGAGAGCGGGGTGGGAGGTGGGAGTCGGGGTGGGAATCCGCTACTCTTGGGGCAGCCCCTCGTGTGGCGTTATCTCTCTGAACCCCCCCAGGGCCGGAAGGCAGCAAGGGTAGGAGGGCTCTGGCGGGTGCACGGGGGGTCTTTGCGTTCCCGGAGGCCGGTGGTGGCGTGGGACGGGAGGGCGACGGGCGCCGCGTTTGTCCGTGCGTCCCGATATCGTCGGTGGTGTGTCCCTAGCCCTGTACCGCCGCTATCGCCCCGAGACTTTCGCCGAGGTCATCGGGCAGGAGCACGTGACCGCTCCGCTCCAGCAGGCCCTGCGCAACAACAGGGTCAACCACGCCTACCTGTTCAGCGGCCCGCGTGGCTGCGGCAAGACGACGAGTGCGCGCATCCTGGCGCGTTGCCTCAACTGCGAGCAGGGGCCGACGCCCACGCCGTGCGGTGTCTGCCAGTCCTGCACGGACCTGGCGACCGGGGGTCCGGGGTCGATCGACGTGATCGAGATCGACGCCGCCTCGCACGGTGGTGTGGACGACGCGCGTGACCTGCGGGAGCGGGCGTTCTTCGCGCCGGTGCACAGCCGGTACAAGATCTTCATCCTGGACGAGGCCCACATGGTGACCTCGGCCGGCTTCAACGCGCTGCTGAAGGTGGTGGAGGAGCCGCCGGAGCACCTCAAGTTCATCTTCGCCACCACGGAGCCGGAGAAGGTGATCGGGACGATCCGCTCCCGTACGCACCACTACCCGTTCCGGCTGGTGCCGCCCGGCACGCTGCGCGACTACCTCGCGGAGGTGTGCGGCCGCGAGGGCATCCAGGTCGAGGACTCGGTGTTCCCACTGGTGGTGCGGTCCGGTGCGGGCTCGGTGCGTGACTCGATGTCGGTGATGGACCAGCTGCTCGC
>FTKF01001412.1_pt2 | contig 20101 bp, 20 predicted proteins | sample 1658111 | NCBI WGS metagenome assembly FTKF01 (sample SAMEA3914800, study PRJEB12502) | metagenome | biome: forest; material: soil | place: USA | collected 2011-06-22 | depth 0.1 m
TTCGCGGACGAGCTGGGCGAAGCGCTCGTGGCTGCGCCGCTGATGCTCCTCGGCCTGTTCGTCGTCCCAGTCCTCTGCGTCGCCGAGGTCCTCGTCCTCCTCCTCCTCGTCGCCGGACTCGCTGTGCAGGAGCCAGCAGCCGTGGATGTCGGCGAGGAGGTCTTCGAGGAGGTCGCGGGCGGGGCAGCGATTCGATGTTGTCGGCTTCCAGGACCACCTGGGTCGGATGCTCACCGGAGTATTGGGCAGCGACCTCGGCCGCGGCGGCGAGCCAGTGCGCCGCCGCGACGGCGGCCGCGGTGGGGTCGACGGCGGAGAACAGCTCGGGCGGGCCGAAGGGGTCCTGCTCCAGGAGCTGGTCGGCGGCGGCGACCTGGACGGGGGAGGCGTCCTCGCGGCTGAGGAGCACGGCCTGCTGGGCGCGGCCGGTGAGGTCGCCGAGCTCGGCGCTCTCCACCGCGCCGAGCTCCAAGGCGGCCTTGGCCAGGACCGCCTTCGTCAAGGTCTCGTCGCCGAGGTCGTGCAGGGCGCGTCCGACGCGGTGGGCGGATTCGACCAGCGCGCTGTAGGAGACCATCATCGTGCCGCCGTGCGGCAGGTGCGGTTCGGCGATCGCGTCGGGGACCTCGCCGAAGGCCTCGCGTTCCTTCTTTCGGCGCCAGCCCTCGCTGTCGGGCTCCAGCGAGACGGCGGCGCTGGCCGGGTGGGTGTAGGTGCGCCAGGCGGCGTGGGAGCTGGGTGAGCGCGCGGACCAGGGCTAGCAGGTCGGAGGTGCCAGCGTCACTCGGCAGGGCGGCGATGCGGGTGGAGAGGTCGCCCTCGCCGGTGCCCCACAAGGCGATCAGTTCACGCTGGTCGAGGTCGACGCTGTAGCGCGTCATGGGCCTTACCTCCGGTACCTGTTCCTGTATGCCCTCTGGCACTGGGCAAGTCTGACGCGCCGGCAGAGGTCGCGTCCGTTGGAGTGGCGTACCAGCAGTCACTCGTTGACCCGGCTTCAGGCTATGCGGTGGGTGCGGTCGTGATGCTCTCGTCTGGGGCTTCTCTCGATCGGGTGGAGGCGGCAGCGGACGAGGATCTCGGAGCCCATGTAGCGGCACTGTTCGGCGCACTCGTCGTTCTGCTCGACCAGGACCGTGCCGAACAGCCGGACGACCGAGAAACGGTCCGGGAAGATCCCGACAGCGTCGGTGTGACACTGGATCTCCTCGGTCAGTCGCTCCTGTGGGTTGCAAGCCGTCCGGGGGACGGCGAAGGCGAGCGGGTTCTCGCGAGCGGCCTCCAAGTGTTGCGGCCTTGGGGAAAAGCGAGTTCGGAGTTCGACTGTCGGTCGGCCGGACCGGCCAGCGCTGGGACAACGCGCTCGCCGAGTCCTTCTTCGCCACTTTCAAGCGGGAGTTGCTCGGCAACTGCCCGTGGCCCAGCCGGGCCGCAGCACGGACCGCGATCTTCGAGTGGGTCGAAGGCTGGTACAACATTCGCAGGCTGCACAGCAGCCTCGGCTACCGCAGTCCCGCCGAATACGAGACCGCTCTGGCAGCCTGACCATCACGCCAACGGTGTCCGTCAAAGCGGAGCAAGCTCACCCCCACCGACTGAGACTGTGCCACGCGGTCTGAGGCCCTACAGTTCCTGTTGGCGTGCAGCACAGGTTGCGCGGAAACGCTGTTGCACTTTGCGTGATCGGCTGTGTCGCCGCGGCCGCGAAGAGCAGGTTGCGCACGAACGTCCCGAGCATCGTCGCCGCCAAGCACCTGCGGGACTACGGACGGGTTGATCAGCTCATAATTGGAGTCAGCGCCGAGCGACCCGGCGCATCGTACCCGCCCCGGGTGCACTCACCGCGATCGGAGAGCATCGTGAAGAACAGCGCGTTGTGGCGAGTGGTCGACAACGAGAGTGGTACCCAGTCCATCGTCAGCACGCCCTCCGAGGCGGTCGCGTTCGTCAACAGCCGGTTCGACACCGATGACGACGACGAGCCGTTCAGCATCACCGAGGTCGGCCCTCTCCTCCCGAAGCCGCTCGGGGTCATCACCGCATGGGCCGCCAAGAAGGACGGCGAGCGAACCGACGGGCGTACTGCGCCGGTCACCATCAGGCCGGTTGTGACGGATAACACCATCGAGTGCGACGACGTCGTGCTCTGGGACGACGTGTATGTGTCATGGGACCACGACGTGTACACCGTCGAGGGGCCGGACGGCTCCGAGTACAGCGAGGCTTACAGCGCAGCCGAGTTGAGCGAGATCCTCGACGAGTACGCCGGCGACTACGAGTACGTGCCTGAGCCTGAAGGGTCTGACAGTCATAGGCGGCCGAACCCGCGGGAGTTGATCCGCTACGGCGCCCAGGAGTGTGCCGACCGGTTCGGGCACCTTGACGACGACGCACTGCTGTGGCTCGCTGCCACCCGCATCACGCTCGCCTTGTGGCGCAACACACCCGTCGAGAACTGGCATGCCGGGAAGAGTCCGCTGCACGACGGCACGATGATGCGGATCAATGCGGCAACCACCCGGATCGTGCGCTCGATGCTGTCGTTCGACCATGTCGACTGGGTCGCTGTCGGTCTCGCGATCGTCAACCCGTCTCGGGTTCTACCGACCGGGCAGTCCGTGCTCGAGCTCGGGCTGGCCTGCCACAACCCTGACGACCCGGCACATGAGGTTGATCCGCGAGGAGAGCTCGCGGAGATGGCACAGGGCGCGATCTCATGGGGGCGAAGGTACCGCCTTCACGAGAAGGAGTTCGGCCTGCGAACCATGATCGAGTCTCTCTGCGCGTTCGACAACGGCTGGTTTGGAGCACCGAGTTGGGGACGCATCGTCGATCGGTTCCTTACGGCTGTCGACGACCGGGAGAATGTGCACTGGCGCATGCACCGGGACGAGCCTTGGTTCGACGAGTGGTTCACCAACCGCCCGACCGACATGGCGGACACCACGGAATTTCGTCGGCTGCTCCATGCCGGGCCCGACCTGCTGTCCGAGGAGGCCGCCGAATGGTGCGTGGAAGGTGCCATCGGCTACGTCTGCCAGAACGACCACGCGAACGGCTGCCTGCGATGTGGTATCCCGCTGGCAACGGAGTCCCCAAACGAGTGAACGTGGGCACCAGCGTAGGAACGTACGGATGGATCGAAATCAGCGAAGAGGAGCCTCGCCAGTTCGAGGCGCGACTCCTAGATGACGTGGTCGCGAACTGTGGCGGACCAGTAAGTGCCCGGTAATGCCGCTGGCCTTTGTATCAGCGGAAAGTCCGCCAGGGTGCCGCCGCCGCAAGCCCGTCGATCGATGACGCGGTCCACTCCCGATTCTCGACCAGGCTGCCGTTCGCGCTCCGCATGCTCACGATGATCGATGCCGCGCTATGCCCCGCTGCCGTGAGTCACCCCCAGATCGTCGGCAGCCTCCTCCTCGAGCGCTACGTTCGCAACTGCCCCGCCTCCGGCACGTACCCCACTGCGGCGCCCTCCCGACACCCCGCGGGCAGCGGCGAGCGCCGCAGCAGGTCCTCCAACGCCTCCGCCACCCCCACGGCCCCGTCGTGCGCTAACGCCCGCTCGACCAGCGGGTGCCAGTCCTCCAGCCCGTCCGGCCGGTCGCGCAGCACCTCCTCCAACCCGAGCAGCACAGCCGCGACCTCACGGCTGCGCTGCTCGGCCTCCTCCTTCAACCGCTGCTTCAGCGCGTCGCGGTCAAGCCGCTCCCGCTCCCGGACCGCACGTTCCGGCTCGCGCTGCCGCTGCTGGGCCTCGCGTCCGCGCGCACTCTGACGCTTGGCGAGGTCGGCCTCGATCCGGGCCGCCTCCTTGGCCTTCGCAGCGTCCTGCTGGGCGAGGAACTTCTCCCCGGCAGCCAGCAGCCGGGCGTGCTCGGCCGCCGAATCGGTCCGACGGGGCGTGCGCGGCCGTCTCGCCGTAGCGGGCTTCGCCGGAGCCGTCTGCCCCGCCCCGGACTGCGCGAGCTTGGCCTGCTGCTTGGCCAACAGAGCCTCCGCGAGCAACTCCGCCACCGTCTTGCGCCGCGCCAACGACCCTCCCCGCCCCCGGCCGCCCCACGACGGCACCCACCCGACCTCCGCGAGCCCTACCCACCCGCGCCTGCACCGAACCGACGAACACCACTGGCCGACCGGTGATATGTCAGGCATTCACCTGTCACGTGCCGCGGATGGATGACGGGGAGCTGCCTTCAGTACGAGACGGATGCCAGTGCTCGGCCCCGTGCGTGCTCTACCTATCCCCGGACTCCCCTTCAAGGAAGCGAGAGACTTCGGAGGCGATACTGGTACGGGCGGTGCTGGGCCGCGGGCCTCGCCCTGTGGATTGCTCGTCTACTCCTACACCGCCAGCCAATACATACCTGCGTGACTGGACGCCATCGATGTGCAGTCCTACCTAAATATCCATCGTCTCGAGCCTCGAAGCGAGTCCGGCGCCGAAGATGCTGGCCGTCGCACGGTGCATCGGGTAGACGTTGAATCCGCGGATGAGTTTCGAGTTGTACTCGTCGACGAGGGCGCTTTCGCCGTCCTTGCCGATGCGTACATCGAGGCCCCACCGGTCGAGGTCGATGGTGAAGTACTCGTCGGCGCGGTTCTCCACGGTGACGCGGAAGCCGAAGTAGCTCAGGCCCTTCGCATCGTCATGACGAAGCCTCGGAGGGTCGACACGTTTCAAGTCGTACACACGTATCCGGACGCCGGCGAAGGCGTCGTCGTACTCCTGCCAGTCTCCGACGATGTTCGGCACGTGCGTAGCTGCTCTCCAAGGGCATGGGCCAGGGACCTTGATGCCTCCGCTCCGCCTGCGGTCGGAAGCGGTCCACCTTACAACCTCGCGCATGGTCGGCTGCGACCGACGCCTGGTGGAAGCCCGCTTTCGTTGATCAGGCGGCCTGCCCGCCCCGATTCTGGGCAAGTGTGTGCAAGTCCTTCAAGTGGGTACTGCCGTGCTTGGCTGGCTCACGGGCGAGGAGCGCCCGAAGGCTCCCCGGGCAGTGTTCGGAGTTCCAGCGCCGCGACAGCGCCGGCTGCCTGGCCGCGCAGTTCAGGGCACCACGAAGGCGACGCTGTGCCTGGCCCGGGTGACCGCGACGTATAGCTTCTCGCGGCTGCCGGCTTCGGCGGGGTTGCGGGTCCGCAAGTATTTGATCATGGGCTTGGTGGGGAAGAGCAGGATGCGTTCGAAGGTGCTGCCCTTCGACAGTCCGATGTTCATCGCGGCCAGCCCGAGTGTGTCGGCGCGCTTGTCGTAGCGCAGTACCGTCGGCGAGTACCGGCGGACGTACTCGTGTACCTCGTGGGGCCTGATCTCGAAGATCCCGTCGTGGTTGGTGGTCTCGGTGTTCTTCGAGACCGTCGGCTCGAGTTCCGGGAACAGGCCGTCGGCGAAGTCGCAGATCTGCTGGTTGCAACGGTAGCTCTCGGAGCGTGTTTCCAAGGCGCAGTAGTCGGTTCGTCTCTTCAGCCAGTCGACGATGCCGCCGCCCTTGTACGCCTTGTTCTTGGTCGAGTTGTTGGTCGCGTAGGTGAACTGCCGGGGGTCGCCGACCAAGGTGACGCCGATCGGCGACCGGAACAGCAGGTCCAGCAGTTCGAGGTCGTGGCCGACAAGGTCTTGGACCTCGTCGATGTAGATGTGGTCGAACATGGCTGCGAGGCGTGCGATGACCTTGCCGCCGGCGGCGGTGTTCGCTCGGACGGCGAAGTCCGAGAGGCCGTCACGGAACATGTCGTGGCGACGGTCCATGTAGAACTGCCGCGGTTTGGTCCGCGGTACGTACCGGGGGCGAGGCGCCACGAAGTCCAGGCCGCGGATCAGTCCCACTTCGTCGAGGACGGCTACCTGGTAGGGCCGGGCGCACTCGTTGAGCAGGAAGGTGAACCAGCCCATCGTGGTGACGTGGGCGGGCAGAGTGCCTGCCGCGGTGCTGAGCCGCTCGGTGATCTGGCCCAGGTTCTCGGTGGTGTACGTGGTCACTAGGACGCGTTTCGTCCGGTCCGCCAGGACGCTGTCCACGATCTGCTGGGTCTTGCGCGATCCGGCGGCCGCGATCACCGCGAGGTTGTCAGGCGACGGCGTCACGGATGTACTCCGGCATGGTGATGGTTTCGCCGTCGAAGACGGCCAGGGCCACCGTCGTCTTGTTGTTCTTCATGTAGTCCAGCAGGTCCTGTGCGCTGCTGAAGGTCGTCCCGAGTACCCGGTTCAGCACGGCGAGGTTGTTGGCCTTGAGGAGCTGCGGCTCCAGCGTCTTGAAAGCCTCGCCCTCGCCGACACAGACCTTGATGTTCGGTTTGCTCGTGTACGCGGCGTACTTTGCCCGTACGACGGCTGCGTCCTTGCCGTCGTTGTCGGTCACCACCGCCACCTGGTTCCGGGGCAGGAGGGCGGCGATGTCCAGGAACCGCTTGAACGACAGGCCGCGGATGTTGATGACGTCGACGCCGTCCTCGCTCGGCAGACAGCCGTGCCGGTCCAGGTAGGCGCGCTGCACCACCAGTTCGTCGGAGGGGCCCTCCACCAGGATCGACCGGCGGGCTAGGACCACGCGCAGGGTGTCGTAGCCGGAGAGCTTCCTGAAGTAGTCCCGGGTCTCGGGGGACAGCTGGTCGAGCCGGAACCCGCCGTCGGCCGTCAGCAGGACCAGGTTGTCCAGGCCGAGCTTGTTCAGGACGAACGAGCTGTGGGTCGTGATGAAGACCTGCTTGCCGGCGCACTTGTCGCCGATCTTCTTCACCAGCCTGCCGAGGTTTGGGAAGGACAGGTGGTTCTCCGGCTCCTCGACGAGCAGGATGTGGGCGTCGGCGACCTGCTTGTTGAGCGCGAGCAGGATCTTCAATGTGCTCTGCTCGCCCTTGCCCACGTACTGGAACGGCAATTCGTCCAGGTGAGGGACCAGGCTGTTCTCCCAACTGGCCCTGTGTGAAAGGTCGATGCCGAGAGTCAGCTCCCGATCGCTGACCTCACGCGGAGCGCCCCGCAGTTCCTCGTTGATCTTGCGGATCGCATCGTCGTCGGCGAACCCCTGCTGCAGGTTGCGGTACGCCCGGGTGAGCCCGACCCGCTGGCCGGCTTCCAGGTTCTGGCTGATAATGCGGTTGAGGTAGTAATCGACGCCGCTCTGGAGCTGGATGTTCGACGCGTCGATCAAGGAGGCAGTGGCCGGCACGCTGCGGAAGGTGATGGGGTTCCCCGAGAACCCCAGCCAGTCCACCCGGTAGTACTCGGTGGGGATCAGCTGCACCTGGCTGGGGTCCTTGATGAACTCCTCGTACTCCGGAGCGAAATCGGGATTCAGGTACGCCCGGATACGGACCCCGCACCGGTCGGCCCTGCGCAGGTTGTTCGCGCCTCGGAGCACCGCGGACTCGGTTGCGTCCGCGAGGAAGAGGTCGATGATGATCTCCGGCGGCCGGGCGTCGACGGCGCCGTTCCGGAGCGTGTGGAGGTAGTCCTTCACCACCCCTTGGTGGAACAGGAAGGGGGACAGCTCCTGGGAGAAGGGTCTGCCTCGGAGCCGATTGGTCAGAGCAAGCCCGATGGCCTCCAGGATCGTCGACTTACCGGCGTCGTTGTCGCCCACGAGGATGTTCATCGTGGGATCGAACTCGAGCTCGAAGTTGCGAAACGCCCGGAAGTTGCGAATCGAGATACCGGTAAGCAAGCAGGCGCTCCTCGCCCTTGATTGACACAGACATGCTCGAAACTCGCGCAGGCCTGCGGAGTCGTCCAAGCATGCCGGATCGTAAATCTGCTCGTATGAGTTTCGCGCGGAATTTCTTTTCGACATTGTGTTCGAATTACTTGTGGGTGTCTCTATTGGCGCCAGGGCACGGTGGCTACCCGTTGGCGCAGCCTTGTGCAGAGACTGCTCTCGCAAGACCGGATCGGGTAGGGCGTAGATCCGTCCACGAGCCTCAGCCCGGTCGGCCTGCTGATTGGCCGCCTCGCCCCCCGCTCCTACTGCGTGCCGAGCCCATTGACCTCGAAGGTGACAAGGAACAGGAGCCGGACGACGCGCGACGTTGGATTGGTTTCTCTTCGGAGCGAACGTGTTTGGGTACCACGGACGCGCTCCCGCTGTGGTGCAGTTCGCCCGGAACAGACGCTCTCGAGACCACTGTCCGAACTGCCCGATAGGCTCACCGGTCGAGACTGATAGGGGAGTTGAGTGCGCGACTCTGTGCTGACCGCTGACGTTCCGCTGGCTCGTTCGACGGCCATCTCGTGGTGGGCGTCCTGGTCGGCGTGGTCGAGGAGTCGGGCGATTCCGTCGACGGCGCCGCGGGCTGCCTTGCCGCGCAGGTGGTGGTAGAGGTTCACGGTGGTCGAGAACGTCGAGTGGCGGACGGTCTCGGAGACGACGGCCATCTCGGTGCCGGCGTCCATGGCCAGGGTGACGGCGAGGTGGCGCAGGTCGTGCAGGGCGATCTTCGGGATGCCGGCCGCACGGCACAGGGCGTGGAATCGGTTGAGCACGTACTGGGGGTGCAGTCGGCGGCCGTTCCTGGTGAAGACGAGGCCGTCGGCGGGCTGGTCCTGATCCTGGGTGCTGCGGAAGGTGGCGGGTGCGGCCCGGTGGGCGAGGGCGTGGGCGACGCGGTCGGACAGCGCGACCCAGGCTTTGCTGGCGCGGGTCTTGGGCGCGTTGAGTACGAGGTGGTTGTTGTCGACCGCGGAGAGGGTCCAGCGCACGAAGAGCAGCCGGGCGGCGAGGTGGACGTCCTGCCAGTGCAGGCCGAGTGCTTCGCTCTTGCGCATGCCGGTGCCGATCAAGACTTCGCACAGGTCGGCCATCAGCGGGTCGGCGTGGTGGCAGTGGCGCAGGAACTGGGCGGCTTGCCCGGCGGTCCAGATGGTCCGGTGGGCGGCTCGTGGGCGGGGGAAGACCATGGGCAGGGCTGCGTTGCGGCGTAGCCGGTGGTCGCGTCTGGCGTCGCCGAGGGCGTTGGAGAGGGTGGACAGGATGCGGTAGACGGTGACTTTGCCGCGGCCTTCGCCGAGTTGGGTGAGGGCGTAGGCCTTGATGTGGTGGTGGTTGAGGTCGTCGAGGGTGATGAAGCCGAGGCGGGGGATGAGGTCGTCGAGGACGTAGGCGCGGTAGCGGGCGAGGGTGGTCGGCTTGAGCTGCATCTCCTTGGCTGCGAGCCAGTCGGTCAGGTACTCGGCGAGGGTCTGGTCGGGGTCGTCGTGGAGCCGAGGCGTTCGCTGGTCAGGTACTGGCGCAGGGCCTTCTTGGCGGCCTTCTACTTGGGGAAGCCGCCGCGGTGGACGGTGTGCCGGCGGTGGTCGGGGGAGGAGTGGCTGTCGACGGCGTAGGTCCAGGTGCCGTGGTGGCGGTCGGCAGCCAGCTGGGGGCAGCGGGCGCCGAGCGGCTTGTGCTGGGTGTCGCGGCAGCCGCATCTGCGGTAGACCCGGCCGCGTGGGGAGGTGGAACGCATGGTGATCACTTCGAAACGGCGGTGGCGGTGAGCTCTTCCTCTTCGAGTCTCGGCCTCGGAGGTGTTGCTGGCATCCGCGCGACCACCGTGCGACCACATGTGCATTCGCGGGGCTTTGACCTGGGGAGATCCCTTGTTTTGTGCTCAAGTGGGTAGGGGGCGTGCTCCAGCGGGCAGGGCGGCGAGCAGGGCTGCGAGGCCGGAGAGTGCGGCGAGCAGGAGGAACAGCTGCGGGTAGCCGCCGAGTGGGGGCGCGAGGGCGGCGGCCGCCCAGGGGGCGAGGGCTCCGGCGATGGTGGCGGGGGCGCCGAGCAGTCCGCTGAGACGCCCGTACGCGGCGGTACCCCAGCGGTCGGTGACGGCGGTGGCTTGGAGAAGGGTCAGGTTCCCGCGCACCGTCCCCGCCAGGACCGCGATCGCCACGAGCAGGGGCAGTGGGCCCGGTACAGCTGCCAGCAGGGCGGTGGCCAGCCCGCCTGCCGCGACGAGCACCACGGTGCGCACAGGCGGGGTGGTACGGCGGGCGAAGGAGGCGAACAGGGTGCGGCCGATGGTCTGCCCGAGGCCGCCGAGCCCGAGCGCCCAGGCCGCCGCCGCAGGTGCTGCGCCGCGGGCGTTCAGCAGCGGCATCAGGGAGAACACAACGGCGTACATCGCGAAGCCTGACAGGGTGAAGGCCACCGCCAGCAGCAGGAACGAGGGCGTGCGGGCGGTCGCGCGTGGGTCGGCCGCCTCGATCGCGAGGGCCGCCGGCTCCTGGTGGGCCTCGGGCCAGGGGGCGCGCAGCGCGAGGGAGTGGGCCGGCACGGTCACGAGAGCGAGCAGCAGGGCCAGGACGAGGTAGGTGGAGCGTCAGCCGAGGTGCTGTGACAGAGCCTGCGTCAGCGGCGCGAACACGGTCGAGGCGAGCCCGCCCGCCAGGGTAAGGGTGGTCAGTGCCCGTAGGTGGTCGGGCTGGTGCCATCGGGTTAGCGCGGCGAAGGCGGGCTGGTAGAAGGTGGCTGCCATCGCCACGCCGGCCAGCAGCCAACCGGCGAAGAACACGGGCAGGCCGGGCGCGGCGGCGACGATCAGCAGGCCGAGGACGCCGACGACGGAGCCGGTGGTCATGACCGCGCGAGGCCCGCGGTGGTCCAAGAGCCGGCCGACGGGGATGCCTACGAGCGCGGACACGAGCAGGGCAACCGAGAAGGCGGCGGTGGTCGCCGTGGTCGACCAGCCGGTGCTCGCTGTGATGCGTGGAACGAGGACGGGGAAGGCGTAGTAGAGGATGCCCCACCCGGTGATCTGGGTCAGGCAGAGCGCCGGGAGCGCGGCGCGGGGCCGGGACCGGGGTGGTGCCCCGGTCCCGGCCCCGTCGAGACGGGTGGTGGACACCGGTGCTGTCAGCAGCCGCCGGTCGAGGGCTGGACGGGTGCACCGATGCCGATGCTCAGGACCTCGGGGGCGGTGGGGGTGGAGCAGCAGCCGCCGGCGCTCGCCTGCTCGGCGGCGGGCTGGTCGAAGAGGCCTGCGCCGCCGCACACTCCGGTTTCGGGGAGGGTGAGTTCGACGCGGGCGGCGGCCTCGTGGTCGCCGGCGAGGGCTGCGGCGACGGAGCGGACCTGCTCGTAGCCGGTCATGGCGAGGAAGGTCGGCGCGCGCCCGTAGGACTTCATGCCGACCAGGTACACGTCGTTCTCGGGGTGGGAGAGCTCGCCGGCGCCGTGCGGGTAGACGGTGCCGCAGGAGTGCCGGTTGGGGTCGATCAGCGGAGCGAGGGCGGACGGGGCCTGGAGGCGGTCGTCAAGTTCGAGGCGGATCTCGGACAGGAAGGACAGGTCCGGGCGCAGGCCGGTGAGGACGACGACCTCGTCCAGGGGTTCGCTGCGGCGGCCGTCCTCGGCGACGAGTTCCACCTGCTCGCCGTCGCGCTCGACGGCGCTGGTGCGGAAGCCGGTGAGCGCGGTGGCGTGACCGGCGTCGACGGCGGCCTTGGCCCGCCGGCCCAGTGCACCGCGGGCGGGCAGCTCGTCGGCCTCGCCGCCACCGAAGGTGCCCGATCCGATGCCGCGTCGCAGCACCCACACCGCGTGCGTGCCGGGTTCCTGCTCGGCGAGGTCGGCGAGTGCGGCCAGGGCAGTGAACGCGGACGCGCCGGTGCCGACGACAGCGGTGCGCCTGCCCGCGTACCGGGCGCGGACGGCGGGGTCCGTGAGGTCGGGGACGCGGTAGGAGATCCGCGCGGTGTGGGTGTGCTCGCCGAGGGCGGGCAGGCCGTCGGCGCCCAACGGGTTGGGAGTGGACCAAGTGCCGGAGGCGTCGATGACCGCGCGGGCGCTGATCCGCTCCTCGCCCCCGTCGGCGGTGGTGACGTGGACGGTGAACGGCTGCCCGTCACGGCCGGAGTCGACGATGCGGTCACGCCCGGCGCGGGCGACACCGCTCACACGGGCGTCGTAGCGCGCACGCTCGCCGAGGACGTCGGCGAGCGGCTGCAGGTACTGCTCGGCCCAGTCGCCGCCGGTCGGGTAGGCGGCGCCGTCGGGGCGGACCCAGCCGGTGGGGGCGAGGAGCTTCTCGGCTGCCGGGTCGACGACCTCGGCCCACGGGGAGAACAGTCGCACGTGGCTCCACTCGCGCACCGCCGTCGCGGCCGAGGGGCCGGCCTCCAGGACGAGGGGTTCGATGCCCCGCTCGATCAGGTGGGCGGCGGCGGCCAGGCCGATCGGGCCGGCGCCGATGACGAGGACGGGCAGGTCGTGGTCTTCGGACATGGCGGTGGTCCCCTCGGCTGCGACGGCGGGCGGTTGCCGCCACGCGTTGATTCGACAAACGTCGATGTGCTGACGGTTCCGACCTTGCCACTGGATTAGATGGCTGTCAACATAGGCATATGTCGAATCTGGAGCTGGTGTTGCTGGAGCCCGAGACGGTGCCGTGCTGCGCGCCGATGACCTCGGCCGAGCTGTCGGCACAAGACTCGGTGCGGATGGCGGCGATGTTCAAGGCACTGGCCGATCCGGTACGGCTCAGGCTCTTCTCCAAGATCGCCTCGCACGAGGGCGGCGAGGCGTGCGTCTGCGACATCCAGGACGTCGGCGTCTCCCAGCCGACCGTCTCCCACCACCTCAAGAAGCTGCGTGAAGCCGGGCTGCTGACCAGCGAGCGCCGGGGCACCTGGGTCTACTACAAGGTGGCGCCGTCCGTCCTGGCGGCCATGTCCGCCCTGCTGGATCTGAACCGCTGACCGCCGCCATGGAGCACCCGACGCCGCGCCTGTCTGTCGCCATCGCCCCGATGGGGCCCCGGCACGCACGGCAGGTCCTGGCGATCCACCAGGCGGGCATCGACGAGGGCAACGCAACCTTCGAGATCGCCGCCCGAGTTGTCCGACGACCTTCCAGCTCGGGCTTCTTCAACCCGCTGACGCAGAGCGTCGCCGTACGTCTCGAACTCGATCACCTTGGCTCCTGACTCGGGGAGGCCGAGCGTATCGAGAACCGTCTCCAGACAGCCCGCCTCGTGGCTACTTCCTGGGGCTTGAGGAACATCCATGCCAGCTCGTGCGCTAACGCTGGACCGCTGTCACGCTCAGTAGCAGCGCCGGAGTCCGGTGAGCCAACTCGCGACGGTTGAATACGCGAGCCCACCAGTACCGAGGCCGTCGTTGCTCTCTCCTGGCAGACCGGTGGGCTCCGGGACGTCGCCTACCGGCTGCGGGCAAGCTCATGGCAGACGCGGCCGGTGTCAGAGGTCTCGGGTACCGTCCGATCGGAGGTGAGGTTCGGGCGGGAGGGATCGGTATGGCTGCGGAACGGAAGTGCAGGGAGTGCGGGAAGGTGGCGAGTGGCAACCGCAAGGGAAAGCCCGGCAGGTGTGTGCCTTGCATCGACGGGCACTACCTGAAACTCGGCTGGAACCCCTGCGAGCCCCATGTCTGCACGGAACACGAGCGTCGTTGCCTGTGCACCACTTGTGACCAACCCGCCGCGGTCCCGTACAGCGAGATTCGCAACAAGCAGGTCCGATACTGCAATTCGTGTGCCTCCCGGAAGATGTACGAACAGGGCCTCGTGCGCGAGCCGGCGAAATGGGACATCACGAAGGAGGAGGCCGCGCGGATCGTGCTGGGGGAGGAGTTCCTGGCGCGTGACGCTGCCGGTGCCGTGGTAGATGAGTCCGGACTCGCCCAGTGGAAGGAGCACGTGTGGTCGCTCGTGGAAGTGGAGTGCGCGGTCTGTGGGACGGCCAAGAGGTGGAGCGCGTCGATGAGCCTCGGCAGCCGGGCCATGCCCGGGCGCAGCCGGTGCTCCAACTGCTCTGCCATGCCCCTGACCGCCTGGCAGGTCAAGTTCTTCGCCGCCTACGGGCTCGCGCGCGATCACGTGGGCTACGCCCGGCTAAGTGAGCGGGTCGAGGCGCACTGCACCGACTGCGGGGCGGCGCGCAGGACCTCCGTCTGCGAGCTGGCGAGCGGGGTTTCGCCCTGCCTCACCTGCGACGCTGCGACCACCGACCCGGATGCTTCGCACCTCGTCTACGTCGTGCACTTCCCGAGGCTTGGCGCCTACAAGGTGGGCATCACCGCTACCGGGGTGCGGCACGACCGGCTCGCCTCCCACGCGGCGCAGGGCGGCGTTCCGGTCAAACGGAGAGTGGTGCCGAACAGGGAAGCCGCGCGGACGGTGGAGGAGTTCGTCCTGCGCGTGGTGCGGGACCATCCGAGCGGCTGCACCGCCGAGGACTTCCCGCAAGGGGGCTTCACGGAGACCTGGGCCGAGGACGGACCGGAGGTGGATCTCGGTGGCATCGTCGATCGGCTGACGCGCGAGGAAGCGCCCGGCTTCGACCGGCTTGGCAAGCTCAAGGCCTTCTTCGAGGACGAGCCGCTGACCATCGAGGAGCTGGTCGAGTTTCGGAGGATCGAGACCATCGAGACGGACGGGTGCGAGGTCCATTGTGTGGGCCTGAGCGAGCCGTTGGGACAGGTTCTTCGCAAGGTACGGGCCCGGAGGGCGTCGGGCAGAAGTAGCGGGGGAAGTCGAGTGGGCCAACGGCGAGCCCGGGTCGGCCGACACGGTGCTGCGGATCGCGGCGGACCATCAGGCCAATGGGCTGATCCGTTGGACGTAGCCGACGTGGCGGCTGGACACCCCGACCTCCTTGACGACGACACCTTCGACTGGATCACCGAAGCCATCTTCAAGGAGGGATCGCTGCGGCGCGAAGCCAGGCTCCCGGTCCCGCCGGCCATGACCCTCCCGGACTGGGCAGCTTTCGACCTGCTCGACAACCTCCGCCCGAACCTTGAGGAAGACGAGCCCCTGCCGCTGACGAGGCTTGGGCGTCTCTGACCGGCGCTGCGGCCAGAGACGCCCCGCGCCCGGTTCCAAGCCGTAGTGCCGAAGTCGTTCGACGCGTGGTTACGCCGCCCGCCGGAGGACCTCGCCAGGCCCGGGGGCCGGACTCCGCCCGGCGGCGGCCCGGTCGAGAGCCTGGGCCAAGGCGAGCACGGCCTGGTCGGCGGAGTCCTTGAGGAGGTGTCCGTAGAGGTTGATCGTGGTGGCGATGGTGGAGTGCCGCAGGGTCTTGGAGATGACGGCGATGGGGATGTTCTCGGCGATCATGATGCTGGCGGCGGTGTGGCGCAGGTCGTGCAACCCGATCCTGGGCAGGTCGAGCTCGGCGGTGCGCTTGCGGAGCTGGTCGAGGACCCATTGGGGCCGCAGCGGCGTTCCGCCCGGGCGGCCGAAGACCAGGCCTTCGAGCCGGGCGTCGGGGTGGGCGGCCATCTGGAGGGCGGCCTGGCGGTGGAGGGCGGTCATGACTCTGGGGGAGAGGCTGATCCAGGCGCGGCTGGCCTCGGTCTTCGGCTCCCGGAGGTGGATCTTCCCGTTGTCGATCGCGGCCAGGGTCCAGCGGACGTAGAGCTTTCGGTCCATGAGGTGGACGTCCGACCAGTGCAGGGCGAGAACCTCACCGCGGCGCATGCCGGTGCCGAGCATGACCTCGAACAGATCGGTCAGCTGGTCCGCGTACTGCTTTGCACCGTGCTGCAGGAAGGTCGCGGCCTGCTCGGGGGTCCAGCAGGTGCGCTCGGATGCGCGGGGCTGGGGCGGCACGGAGTGCTTGGCCGGGTTGTAGCGCAGCCGCCATGAGCGGACGGCGGCGTTCAGCGCGTTCCGCAGGGTGGACACGGCCCGGTAGACGGTGACACGCCCGCGCAGGGCCTTCAGCTGTGCTGTGACCCAGGCGTCGATTGTTCAGGGCGCAGGTCGAGGAGCCGGCCGCAGGTGGCCGAAGGCGGGAAGGAGGTCCCGCTCGACGCACGCCGCGTAGCCGGCGTACGTGTTCGGAGCCAGGTGCGGCTTCCTCGTGCCGAGCCACTCACGCAAGTAGCTCGCGAAACACTGATGATGCGTCAGATGCGATGGTCTCCGCAATCGGCGAGATACGCATGACTCCTCCAATTCGCTCACAAATAAGGGTGGTTGAGCAAGGAAAAGCCGAAATATTGAAGTCTCGGCTATCGACAATAGTTGAACTCCTTAACTGGGAATCAAGGGGCCGCAGGTTCAAGTCCTTTCGTCCCGACGTGAGTCGGAAAGGCCGTTGGCTGGGTTGACGCCCAGGTTAGCGGCCTCTTGTGTGAGGTGGCGTCAGATCGCAGCAGACAGTTGTTGGCATACTGTTGGGGACCACTTGGGGACCAGGGGGTCGCCAGGGGCCGTAATCGGGGGACCAGGAGTCTTCGAGGGGCGATTCCGGCTCGAAATTGACTATCTACGGTGACCGATACTGAATCGTAACCATCGAATTTTCGGCGCCTGCGACGCAATCGAGCCATATGTGCGGGCAGTTGAACGAGGCTGCCCAGATCTGTCAAGAGGTCAGCCGTTTTCGTGACCTCCCGTCGGAGGTGTCCCCGCCCTCCTGCGCACCGCCTGGCCTGCATGGGTAGAGCTCCCGGATCATCTACGCACAGTGACTGCCGCATGTCGGCCGTGGGCGCGAGAATCGGACGGTAGTCCCGAGGGTGGGGAGGTTGGCGGGGTATCCCCTCGGGCCGGACCGATCGAACGAGGTGTAGCAGGCACGGCGCCCGTGCTCGCGCGGAGGTCACATGGAGCAGGGGTCCGCCAACCTGTACTGCCGCGCCCTGTGCGGCGGGGGATATGGTCCGGCAGCGGACCGTGATGATGGTGGCGGCCAGGGCGAGGAAGAACTCGACGGCCGTTCTCCGGCGTTCGGTGCAGCGCCGGAGCTTGCCGAAGTTGTTCATCCAGGAGTTCGTGCGTTCGACGACCCACCGGCCGCCGGTCTGGATTGGGATCTTCGCGCCGCGCGGGGCGATGCGGGCGTCGATCCGTCGGTCGGCCAGGCCGTCGTGGACGCGCTGGTAGTCGTAGCCGGCGTCCAGAGCGAGGCGTGGATGCTCCGGCAGCGGCCCGAGGGCCTGTTCGAGGGCGGTGAAGCGGTCGAGGGTGGCGGGCAGCAGGGTGTGGTCACGGGTGTTGGCCGGTGCCGGCTCGGCGACCAGGGGTATGCCGGTGCCGTCGTCAACTGGGAGCGTTTCAGGCCGAGTTTGGCGCGGTCGACTGGGCTTCTGCCGGCGCATTCGCCACCGGAGGGCGCCTTGGTGATACAGCCGTCGGCGCTCAGGCGGTCGAGTTCGAGGCCGATCATGCGGTCGTAGGCGGCGAGTGCGATGAGTCGCGGGCTCTCCGTCACGCCGGCGGCGATCCACTCGTCGCGGCGTCGGCGCAGGGTGGTGGCCGAGCAGTGTTCGTCGGCGGCGCGTTCGTATCCGCAGCCGACGACCAGAACCTGTACCAGCCGGTCGAAGACTAGGGCGTCGCTGATCCTCGGGTTGTGGCAGCCCAGCGGGTGCGAGTCCTCGCGCACGGGAAGAAGCGCGAGGAACTGGTCGCGGATCGGGTCGAGAATGCATGCGGGGACAGCAGGCACGGATCCCCCGGTGATCATGAAGCGTAGAGAACTCCATGATCGGGTGAACCGTGCCTGCCCTGCTGCCGGCACCTACTGGCGGACGCCCTTAGCGCGTGGTCGGCGGCGCGACAGGTGCGTCAGGCTGGGGGGCGGTCCAGCTGTTGAGGAGTTGGAGGGCCTCGGCGGTTGGGGAGCCGGGTTCGACGTTGTATACGCACAGGGTCTGGTCGGTGTCGCCGGGGGGCTGGAGGGTCTCGTAGGAGAAGTGCAGATCGCCCACGACGGGGTGGTGGTAGTGCTTGGTTCCGTGGGTGCGGCGAAGGACGCGGTGGTCGTTCCACCAGGTGGAGAACTCGGGGCAGCGCAGGGTGAGCTCCCCGACCAGGTCGGCGAGCTGCCGGTCGTGCGGGTGGCGGCCGGCCTCGAGCCGGAGCATGGCAACGGTTTCGGCGGCGATCTGTTCCCACTCGCCGACGCGTGCGCGGGCCTGCGGGTCCAGGAGGTAGTAGCGGGCGAGGTTGCGATGGATCGCCGGGAGGGCGTCGAAGTCGGTCAGCACCGCGCGGGCCAGGCGGTTGGAGGCCAGTACGTCGGTGCGTCGACCGAAGATGAAGGCGGGCACGTGCTCGAGGGTGTGCAGCGTGAGGTGCAGGCCGGGCCGAACCCGCTGCGGGCTGGCGGGGGTACGGCGTGCCCGCGCTGGATGCGCCAGCAGGTCGGCGAGGTGTTCGCGTTCGGCCGGGTCCAGTCGCAGCGCACCGGCGAGGGCTTCGAGAACTTCCGGTGAGGGGTTGCCTGCGCGGCCCTGTTCGAGACGGGTGTAGTACTCGGTGCTGACCCGCGACAACCTGGCGACCTCGTCGCGGCGCAGGCCGGGCACGCGGCGGGCCCGCCCGTCGAATGGCAGTCCTGCCTGGTCGGGGGTGAGCCGGGCCCGGCGCGAACGCAGGAAGTCGGCGATTTCGGCACTACGGTCCATAGACCAAGTGTGGTCGTGTCCCGCGCGAAGCGTTCCGGTCTGGGTGGCCCTGTCGGTACCTGCCTGCCTGGCACCTGTTCCCACCGGGCCTGCTCGCGGCCGCTGCGGGAGGCGCGGCGATGGTGTGCTGGATGTGGGGCCGGTCAGACCGGTCCCACCCTGCCGATTCCTCCTCCTTCTTCGAAAAGGCACACCATGGCTACGAATGCTTCCGCCGAATCGACGACCTTCCGATCCGCCCAGGTCGCCGAGCCCGGCGGCCCGTTCCGCATCGTCGAGCGCCCGCTGCCCGAGCCCGGCCGGGGCCAGGTCCGCCTCACGGTCGAGGCCTGCGGCGTGTGCCGCTCCGACTCCGCCTTCGTCAACGCTGCCTTCCCCGGCGTGCCCTTCCCCCTGGTCACCGGACACGAGATCGCCGGACGCGTCGACGCCGTCGGCGAGGATGTCGAAGGCTGGGCTGCCGGGGAGCGGGTCGCAGTGGGCTGGTTCGGCGGCAACTGTAACGTCTGCTCGGCGTGCCGCGAAGGCGCCTTCATCCACTGCGAACGGATCCAGGTGCCGGGCTGGGCCTACCCGGGCGGCTACTCCGAAGCCGTTGTCGTCCCCGTGTCGGCGCTGGCCCGCATCCCCGACGCGATCAGCGCTGTCGAGGCTGCGCCGATGGGCTGCGCCGGCGTCGCCACATACAACTCGCTGCGCCGCAGCGCTGCGGGCCCGGGTGATCTTGTCGCCGTCCTCGGCCTGGGCGGCCTCGGGCACCTCGGCGTGCAGTTCGCCGCGAAGCTCGGCTTCGAGACCGTCGCCATCGCCCGCGGCGTCGAGAAGGCCGAAACGGCCGCCGAACTCGGCGCGCACCATTACGTCGACAGCACTGCCGGCGATGTCGCCAAGCAGATGCAGGCCCTCGGCGGGGCCAAGGTCGTGCTGGCCACCGCGGGCAGTTCCGAGGCCATGAGCGCCACCATCGACGGGTTGCGGCACAACGGCGAACTGATCGTCCTCGGAGCCGACCCCGCACCCATCCAGGTTAGCCCGTTCCAGCTCATCGCGACCGGCAGGACCGTGCACGGCCACCCGTCCGGCACCGCACGCGACGTCGAGGAGACCCTGCGCTTCGCCGCCCTGACCGGAATCCGGCCCCTGACCGAGACCCGCCCCCTGGACGAGGTCGCCGCCGCCTATGAACGCATGCTGTCGGGTGACGCCCGCTACCGTGTGGTCCTCACCACCGGCAAGGAGTAGCCCAAGGTCCGAATGCCCAGCCAGGGAGAGTGAGCTTGACTCTGCCGGTTTGTGTCCTGAACACGAAGAGGAGCTGCATGTAGGAAAGCTTCCCGAAGTGATGCTGGGGCCCAGCTCGCCAGGGCTGATGCGTTCTCAGCTGGCGGGATAGGCCGGTTCGTCGGCCGTGGGGCCTGATGGGCGGTTTGCCGGAGTGGAAGCAAGAGACGCGACGCCAGATGATCGAGGCTTCTGAGACCGAAGATCGTCCTGGAGTCGCGTCCGCGTGCCATCCTCCCTGTAGACCATGAGGCCGCCGTACGCGACCGCGTTTGATGCCGTCACGCTCTGCACGGTCGATCACACTCTTCGAGGGCGCCCCAGGCAGCCGACGCCGTCACGGCGTGCTTTCGACGAAGTGTCCCGGTCGCCTGCTCGTCGGCTCCGACGCCGCTGCGGTCTCCGCCGCCACCCGCTTGATCAGCGGGTTTGCTCGCGGACGTCGTCGACGGCGCCCTG
>FTKF01416480.1_pt1 | contig 19386 bp, 19 predicted proteins | sample 1658111 | NCBI WGS metagenome assembly FTKF01 (sample SAMEA3914800, study PRJEB12502) | metagenome | biome: forest; material: soil | place: USA | collected 2011-06-22 | depth 0.1 m
CGGGGTTTCCACGTTCCACACCGAAAAGATGCGACTGGGGTGGGTGCCCCCTCTACCCCGGGACCGGTGGTGTCCAACTCTCGCTGGCGAGTCCGCGAGAGCCACCTGACGCCCTTCCGCGTCGGGTCCTTGAGCTGCCGTCTGCATTGCCATCGCACAGCTGGCGAATCACGAGGCATAGTCGGAGGTTCGCATTGCTCACCCGTCCAGTCTTTCCCCTTGCTTGTTGCCTCCCGATGGCCGGGACGCTCTTGAGCGTGATCGCCCAGCTTCACACCCCACCGTTACCAGCGACGCATGTGGGCGCGGGGAACAGGTCCCGGACACAGACCTGAGTCACACCATCTCCCCTCCTTTGCGATTCGACGGTGCTTCTACTTATTCGGTGCGACCTCGTGTCGCACCCCGCCACTTCGCGCCGTTGTCGACGATGTAGCGCACTGCGTCGACCATCTCACGGTGGCAGTGGGCCTCGGGGCGTCCGCCCCGGCCCTCCAACCAGGCCGGCACCGGCATCGAGCCCTTGACCTGGGCCCATTCCGCATCCGTCATGTCGGACGGGTAGTGCGGCGCACGCCGCCCCGCCGGGATCGCCCCGTACTGGTGAACGAAGCAGTCACACGCCAGAGTGACCGAGGTGGCATCGCCCGGCGCAGGAATGGTGAACTGGTACGGCAACGGGCCTCCTGGGCCGGAGGGTTGGTCTCGACAACCGCACTCCTACCAAGAGGCCCGTTCGTCTACACCCGCCCAGCGGCCAGCATGAACGTTCCAGGCATCCACGACCCGACCCCACCGAACACCACCCGGTTCACCACCACGCACTGACACCCGAAGCCGCCGCCATGGTCGACGACTTCACCGCCTACATCCGATCCCGGGGCTGGAGCACCGAAGCGTCCTGCGGCACCGTCCGCACCCTGCGCGTCATCACCGCCCACCTCGGCGCAACGGCACCCGTCCACGAGGCCGACGTCCGCGCCCGCGCCAGCCTGCACCGCCACCGCCTCCTGCAGTACCTTCGCGACCGCGACCCGCTCGTCCCGCTACCCCGAACCACCAGCACGCTCGTCGCACGCGCCCGCCGCACCGCACCCATCACGTCACGGCGCCGCCCCGGCACAATTACCACCCGGGAGCGGACATGAGTGCGTACAGCCGGCGGGCCCCTGGGGTAGGGCATCGTGATGATCTCGCTCAGCGGCGTGGGCGCACAGCGGGCGCGTGCGCATCCGAGAACCGACAACGTAGGCGCGGATCACCGCATCCTCCCGCGCAGCCAGGCCAGGCGCCCGCCGAGCGGGTCGCAGCCGATCCGGACGGCGACCGCAGGGCTCCAAGGCATCGGCCGTGAGCCGTCAGGTCGCCATGGCGCCAGTTTGGTGAGGGCGTGGCAATTCGTCGCCGGCTACCTCTTCGATGCCGCCGGCGCGCAGCCGGCCATGCCGTCAGAGCGCCCCCGGTTCGGCACAGCCGCACACTCATGCCCTCTGGCCTGTGAATTTCCAGGCTCGAACCCGGATCGCGCGCCTCTTGAAGGCGTCCGGCGACCCCCCTTGACTCGCTGCTGGACCTGGCTAGATTCCCCTCGCGCCGTAACCCCAGCACCCGTGTCGGGAGTGCTGCGCCACCCTCCACACACGAAGCCTCGATGTGGCCACCCACGAGATGGAAGAGGAATGATGAGTATCACCAGCCAGCAAGTCGAGACCTATCTGGACCGTGTCGACGGCGCCCTGACCTCCAAGGGTCTGCGCTCTGCGAAGTTCACCGTGGGCGACACCGAGGAGCTTGCCGACGCCGGCGTGACCGCGCTCCCCGGCGCGGCCCTTGCCTGGCCGGCCGGCCACGCCAAGCTCGACCCGGAGCGCTTTCCTCACGGTGCCGTCGCCACCTGGACTGCCACGGCGGGATGGCAGGCCGCAGCCCTGCGGTCCGACAATGCCAGCGACGCCCCCATCCGTCTTCCGCTGACCGTCTTCGGCGATCCGAACCGGGTCGTCGACGTCATTGCCCATGTTCTGCTCGGCCGTGCCGCGCCCGAGGGAGCCGAGCGGACGACCACCGGAATCCCGGAGCCGGACCCGGCCCGCAGCGACCGCGATCCTGCGGCCGACCCGGCACTGGCGACCCTCCGGGCCGAGATCTGGGGACACTTTCACAGCGACCCCCGCGGCCGAGCCGAGGACGGTCGCTACGCCTCCAGGCTCTCCTTCCCCGTGGCAGGTGACGGGCACTCCTGGAGTCAGGAAGGTGTGCAGATCACCTACGGCGACACCGCCACCGTCGCGGACCTCGACGGGTACCACCACATCCTCGAGAACATGGCCGACCGGTGCCCGGCGATCGAGGGCCCGCTGGTCCTCATCCTCTGACCCACTGCTCCCAGATGCCTGGCATGTCCGAGCCTCCACCGTGCCATCCGCACATTTGCGAGAGCGGTGCCAGCCGCCTTGGCCCGCCAGGCAAGGGCGACTTGACCCCCGCTGCACCCAGCGATCCTGCTGACCCCGCCAGGCTCCAGCCGGCGCACGGACCACCGCACGAGAAAGAGCCTGTCATGAGCGCAACAATCACGTCGCCGTTTCCCGCCCTGTCCGACGTCGCCGACCTCTTCGACGACGACCCGCAGTTCGCACGCCACATCCGCAGGGCCGAATTGCTCTCGCACGCCCGGGGACTGCCGCGCTGGCTCAAGGGCAACGCCGTCGACCTCGTGCTCGTCCTGCTGGCCGGGCAAGACCTCGGCCTGACCACCTGGGAGGCGATCAACAGCTTCTACCCGGACGACAGCGAAGAGAGCGGCCTGGCCCTCTACGCCTCCGCACAGCGCGCTCTCCTGCACCGCGCCGGCTGGGACTGGCGCATCGTCGAAGCCACCGACGAACGCTGCATTGTCGCCGTCACCGACCCGAACAGGCCCAACCAGGGCGAACTCTCCACCACATACACCATGCACGACGCCCGAGTGGCCGAGCTGACCAGCGGCCCGAGGGCCGACTTCTGGCGCCTCTACCCCAAGCAGATGCTCTACGCCCGCGTCACCACCCTGACCGTCAACACCCACGCCGCGCACGTCGTGCGAGGAGCCCGCCGCGGCTGGGGCACCCTCCTTACCGCCGACCCCGCTCCCATGCCCATCGCGACCCCCCGCGCCGCTCCGCAGCCCACGCCGAACAGCACCCCCACCGCGGAGCGCACCCTCCAGGAGCTGTTCCCCGCGCCCGAACTCGGCAGCGAGGCCCCCATGCCGCAGGGCGACACCACCATGACGCCCGTGGCCACTCAGCCGACTCCGCCGGCCAACCCGCCGCAGGCACACGTCCCGAACGATGCCCCCGCACCCACCAAGGCACCGACGTCACCGGCCACCGAACCCCCCGCCCGACCCACGCCCCATCCAGCGCACACCAACCAGCGCGATGACCACACAGCCCTACCGGATCGCACCGGCCCAACGCTCCTCCCGGAGCCGCCGACCACCTCACAGCCCGACGCACACCGAGCCCAGTCCACCCCCTGGCCCACCCCTCACCAGCCCGAACACACGAACAAGGTCAGGTCCGACGCCCCGGACCCCCGTCAGGCCGCCTGGGAAGTCCTCCGCGCCATGGCGGACGCACTCAAGCCGAACGGCGTCTACCAGATCCTCCTCGGCAACCAGAGCAAGATCAAAAAGGAGAAAGCGAGCGGCACGCTCACAGACGAGGACGAACAGCTCATCCTCGAGGCACAGAAGACCCTCGGGAACTCCGCCCACGCGATCTACCGACAGCTGCGCAAGCCGGACGCCCCCTCCGCGTCCGAGCCCGACCAGAGCCCCCCGGCTCCACTCCAGATCGTACCCAGGCCGGAAATGCCCGACCTGTGCCGCTGCGAGGACGCCCCCGCCGGCCGCCACCGCGACACCTGCCCGGACGCGGCACAGTGAACCGAGCCGAACTCGAAAGGCACCGCCGCCAGCTCGACGACGCGCTGGCCGCCGTGTTCCGCACCGCAACCGCCGCCAACCACCACGACCCCGGAACCCTGTCCATCTCCGGCCTCGGCGGCTGCACCCGCTGTGCCGCCTACCAACTCGCCCGCTACGAACCCACCGACGACCACTCCCACCAGGAGCAGCGCGCCTCCCACCTGGGCCAGGCGCTCCACGACTGGGTGCTGCCCCGCCTCGCCGCCCAACTGGGCCACGAACTCACCCTCGTCGAGCACGACGTCGTCCTCCCCGTGCGCGGCCTGCAGATCCCGGGCAGGCTCGACCTGTTCACCCTCGCCATCGGCGGCGGGCTGCTCGTCGACCTCAAGACCCACGGCTACGACCAGGGCGACGACGGCGACGAACCCTCACGTGCCCGCCTCCTGCAGCTCTACGGCTACGCCATGGCACTGCGGCTGATGGGATACATGATCGAGGCGGTGGCGGTGGTACCGATGTCGCGCATTCACGGTGGCACCTCCGGGGTGTGGATCGGCGAGTTCGGGCCCAAGCAGGAGGCCTTCGTCGACGCCCGGGTACGGGACCTGTCGCGGCACGCCAAGGCGCCCGCATTCGCACCGCGCGACGCCCACCGAGGTCCTGGTCTGGACATCATCTGTGACTCCTGCCCGTTCATGTCGATGTGCTGGCCGGGTGCCGAGCCGGCCCAGGCTGCCGAGGTGCGTACCGATGCCGACGTCGTCGCCCATGCCCTCGGCTACGCCGAAGCCGCCACCCAGGAGAGGGACTGGAAGAAGGAGAAGCAGTACCACCTGGCGGCGCTCGGCCGGACGCGCCCGGGCCGATACAAGGCCAACGGCTTCGAAGTGGAGGTCAAAACCTTCCCGGGAGGGAAGCGCCTGGACCAGAGCGGCGCGAAAGAGCTCCTGAAGGAGAACAATCTGCCCATCCCCGAAACGACAGACAAGGACTCGCGCCGCGCCCTCGTCCACCGGCGCCCGCCCTCCTGAGACTTGCCTACCTGCAGGCCAGGCACCCCCGAGCCGCTGCCAGGGCTCTGGGGCAGGGGCGCGTCGTTCTGGCGGGTTGCCCGGGTTGATTACATGATGCCCAGGGCGCTGAGCGGTCGGTTGGCGTCGCGTGCGTGGTGGCGGAGTCCGGCGGCGATGTCGTGGCCTGTTGGCTGAGGAGCGCCAGTAGCCAGGTTCCGCAGTGGAGCAACACGCGGGGAGCGTTGCCGGTGCGAGCACGGGAGGTGTCCTCGGAAAGGTGACGTCCCTGAGGTGGTGGATCTTGTTCTCGGTACCCCGGCGCACTCGGATGCGGCGGGCGCTCTCGGGCACGGTGTCCTGGTGCATGGTCAGGCTGGTGGCCGACACAGGGCCCCCGAGTAGGTAGGCCGACCGTCTGCGAGTATTCCTGACCATGACCACCCCCCTCGTCCGCCGATCAGCGGGAACTCAGACCATGTCCGACGTGCTGCTTTCCTGGCTGCGTATCCGGCGACTGACCACAGAGAAGGACCTCGCCGACCTGGCCGCAGGCACCACGCTGAGGGTGGTCTGCTCCAGCCCGACGTTGGGCACGGTCAGGACGGCCCCGATCGGCAAGGGCCGCACCATCCCGATCGCGGCCATGGGCTACCTGCACCTGACGGCGGACCAGGTCAGTTGGCAGAACCGTCGGACCAAGGAGACCGTCACCGTCCAAGGTCCGTGCACGCTGACCCCCTCGGAGAGGAAATCCGGGCACTGGAAGATGGCCCGCCGGGACCTGCTGGCGGACGGTCAACAGCACGTGATTGTGATCCCCAAGGCCGACGTCCCGCTGGTCACTCGGGCGCTGGAGCGGGCCTGAGCGATAGTGCCTCAGGCCGCTGGAGGGCCGTCGAGGGCCGCGCAGAGGGCGGCGGCGAGTTCGTGCGGGGCGGCTGAGGGCGATCAGGTGCCCGCCTGGAGTCCTCGATCGGCAGACACAGGCGTTCCTTGGCCATGCGGCGCTGGAACTCCACCGGCAGGAAGCGGTCGTCGCGCCCCTACAGGCAGCGGGTGGGGAACACCAGGGCGGCGCCGTTCAAGGGTTCTGTTCGGTTGATCACGTGATGCCGAGGGTGGCGAGCGGTCGGGTGGAGTCTCGGCCGTGTCTGCGCAAGCCGGCGGCGATGTTGTCGTAGCCGGTCAGGCGGAGGGCGCCGATGGCCAGGTTGCGCAGTGCCGCCATGGCGCGGGGCGCGTTGCCGGTCCGCACCCGCGAGGCATCTTCGGCGAAGGTGGTGTCGCGTACGTGGTGGATCTTGTTCTCGATTCCCCAGTGTTCGCGTACGCGATGCGCGATCTCTGGAGCGTCGGCTTGCTCCGCCGTCAGGTCGGTGATGGCGTAGACGCGTTCCAAAGTGACCTTGCCGGTGGTGATGATCCGGCGGCGGCGCACGATCTGCACGGCCTGCAGCGCGTGCGGGAAGCCGAGTCCGCGCGTGGTGGTAGCGGTCTTGACGCGGCGGATTTCGTCGCGGCCATGCGCAGTGGCGCGGGTCTTGTCCAGCAGTGGAACGTCCCGCCAGGGCAGCTGCTTCAGGTGCTGGTGCAGCAGCGGCTGGTTGCCCTTGATCACGGCGATGTAGTGGGCTTTCTTGTCCTCCACCAGGAAGCGGGCGTGGGCGGTTTGGGAGTGCAGGGCGTCGAAGGTGACCACAGTGTCGGCCAGGTCGAGGTCGGCGAGCATCGGCCGGAAGACGGTGATCTCGTTGGTCTTGGAGTCGACCTCGCGTTGGGCTGTGACCAGGCCGGTTCCGGTCATCGCGGCGAGTAGGTGGATCTGGGTGCCGTCGGCACGACGGGCGCCGCGGACGGTCTTGCCGTCCACGGCCAGCGAGCGGCGGGGGCGCTTGGCCGAGTCCTTGTCGCGGGTGGGTCGGTCCGGGTCGCGTGCCGCGAGCCAGGAGCCGATTGCCGCGTCAAGGGCGTCGCCGTCGACGGCCTGCAGGATCCGGCGCACGGTGGCCTCGGCCGGGGCGACCGGTCCGGACGGTTCGCGGGTCAGGCCGCCGAGGGCGCCGAGCACGCCAGCCGGGGCGTCGGCGGCCCACTCCGCGATCGCGGCCAGGGACTTCGCGCCGGCCAGTACCGCGCACGCGGCAAGTGCGAGGACGTAGGCGAGGGGGTGGCGACGTCCCTTGGCCTGGCGGGGATCGGGCACCGTCGCGAGGTGGTCAAGCAGTTGCGGGTGTTCCCCGGACGCGGCGGGCCGGGCGTCGGCGAGCTGACCCAGGCCAGCGGAGATGGGAGATGGGTGATCGGGCAGGCACGGTCTTCCGTCGTGGTGATCGGGGACTCGACACCTCGTGATCACCCGGAGGCCTGTGCCTGCCTCCGTCCCGCCTGGCCCGCGATCTCCTCAACCACATCAGCTACCTGAAGCGGCATCAAGGTGGACACTTCGTCTGAACGACGCAGCCCTGGGCTCTGGGGGCCTGGCAGCGCTGCGGTGCATCCGGGACAGGCATCCCACAGGCAGAGTGGCAGCAACACCTCCTCAGTGAGCACTTCGTGGCTGCTCGTGCCGGCCGTCGCGCCGAGTGTGGGGCCGCGCGTCCGCCGCACGAAAGAGCCACCCTGGGAGCCGTCACCGGGCCGTCAACCCGGCGATGAAGCGGCTCTGGCCAGACCTCCGCCTCCTACGGTCCTGCCCCAGTGACGACCTCCAGGAGCACACCGTGGCTGCCACCAAGACCAAGACGGCCGAAAAGATCGAACTGCTCCGCACTCTGATCGACCACCCGCGCACGGGTGCCGAGGAACGCGACACGGCCAAACGAATGCTCCTGCGCCTGCTGGCCAAGGCCAAGGAAGCAGGTGAGCAGCTCCACGGCGAGGCCTGGAGCGACCACCGTGTCTACGGCGCGAAGTACGCCGACGTACGGCACCTGCGTCTGGTGGACATCGCCAAGCTGATGCGCGCCGACATCAAGCTCGCCAGCTCGATCGCCCTCAAGACCGCGGCGCGCGACGGCCTGGCTGTCCCGGATCCCATCGCCGATGCGCCAGCCGGGATCAAATTCGGCGTGGTGACCGAGACCTACTCGGGAGGCGGCTCGATCGACATCGTGATCAGGAACATCCCCGACGACTGGGGCTACGTTCAGCAGCGCAACCCGCGAGGCGAGCTCTACCGCAAAGCCTCACCGGCGCTCCTGGCCCTCGCCGAGGAACTCAAGGCGATCCACCGGGCCTACAACTACAACGGGTCGGATCTCACTACCGACTACTTCGACGTTAACTACTACGGCGGGGTCTGCGACGGACCCGGAGGCCGATTCAGCTGACCCGGGCCGATTCCGGCCGGTGCGCCCGCCCATCGTGCGGACCCGAGGCACCCGCTGTCCCCGACCCATGCGGTGACCGGCCGCAGCGGCTCCGGCTCCCTGGCCGAGACGACGGGCGCCCGCCCGGCCGCGCGAAGAAGCCTGACGCTACGAGGAAACACAAGCAGCGTGCCGGCACCCGAGGATGCGATCCTCCCGCCCGAACTGTGCGGTTGACCCGCTGCTTGTCGGGCCTACGTTCCCTGCCACCAGCCCGGGACACCTGCACCCAAACCCTGGGTCCCGGGCCTCCCGTCCGGTGCTGCAGGTGGTCCCCGAGCCACGACCACGCGCTCAAGACCGCCTGGTCCAGCCTCCGAACCCACTGATCGAAAGGGCACCCATGCCCCCCGAACAACCCGCACAAGCCCTTGCCGCGGCCTTCAACATGGCCGGCCTTCCGGCCGGAACCGTCGACCTCTCCGACGGCAACAGCGTGAGCATCGAGGTCACGTACTCCGGCCGACTCGGCACACTGTTCCTCCGCCCGGAGTACGAGAACGACAGTGTTCTGTGGATGCTCCTGGACGCCCACGCGGGCGTGACAGACGAGGGCACCTGGTCCGTCCCCACCCGGCGCCGGCGCCCCAACGCCCGCCGACACCATGACACGATCGCCCACACCCGGAAGTGGCTCGCCCAGCACGAGGCTGCCGTGACACCTCCCGCGCCGGACCTCACCGCGTCCAATTCCGAGCCGACGCAACGGGACCGTCTCACCACCGCACTCGGCAGAGCACTTCGCCAGCACGGCATCACCTTCGAGCCCTGGAGCTCTTTCGACCCCGCCCTGGAATGGCTTCTGATCCGAACCGCCGACGGCGGCGAGATCACGGTGTCGGATGCCAGCACCCAGCTCCACGGGGACCTCGCGCACTTTCAGGGCCTTCGGGTGCTCTACCAGCCCACCCGCACCGACGAAGGCGTCGACCACGAGGTGACCCTGTGGGCTTCGCCGCAGCTCGGCCGAACCAACGGTGGGGCCGCCCGGTTCACCGCAGAGCTATTGCCGCTGGTCGCTGCGATCAATGCGGGCATCCAACTGGCCCTGAGCCGCACCAAGTGGACACGCTCACGCCACGACGACCTGCGCCTGTCCCTCCCGCACCCCGGCGCCGTCCATGCCCGATTCCACCGGAGCAGCAAAGGAATGGGCCTGTGCATCACCAGCACCAGCCGGATGGACGCCGAGGAGATCGCCGCGAAGCTTTACCAGGCATACCGGTTGCACTTCCTGACATCCGATGCCCCCATCCTCACCCGCGCACAGGTGCTCGACACCGTCGCCGCGCAGGCAGAGCTCTGCGCCCAAGGCAGGCACGAGACGACTGGCGCACCCGACCCCGAAATGGATCAGCTGGTGAGGGACTGGGCAGCGTCCAAGATCGCCCGACTGTTTCCGGAGTTCGGCTCCCCTGAAGACACCTGAGGTGCACGCCCCGGGGCCGGGCCGGATCGCCCGGCCCCGGGGCACCGAGCGAGGAGTTCCACCGCACCCGACGGGGCCATCACCTGGCGCTGCCGGCCACCGGGCCACATCACCGTCCAAAGATGCAAGACCTGTCAGGCACCTCGTCACCTGTCAGGACTCCTCCCACTGCGCCCCGCACCCGGCCGGGCAACCGGGGGCGGACCCAGCCGCGCACCGATCCTGCCTGTCCGCTAGGGGTTGATCGGTCGACTGCCGGCCCTATGGTCCGTCGCGCCCCCCGACGGCCGTGTCCGCCCCAATCCAGCGGACCGACCGTTCCACCCTGCCGTGCCCAATCCACTGGAGCTTCGCCATGACCAACGCCAACGACAATGCCCGATTCCCCCACCTCGCCGCCCTCCTGCGCCTTCCCGAGACCGAGCCAGAGTTCGAGACATTCGACGGCAGCGAGTTGACCTCCGCCGCAGCCGCGCTCATCCCCGGGGCCACGGTCAGCGCCAATGACCCCGAGTCGTGGAACTTCACCGTGGACAGCGCCACCGTCACCGTTCAGGACTGCCACGCCGGTCTGTACTCCGTCCGCCTTCCCGGCGACCTCATCGAGGCGCAGGGGTCGGCCGACATCTCGAACACACCGACCCTCGCAGCCTCCGCCCGCATCCTTGCCACCACCGTCGCTCGGATCCTGAACCTTCGGACGTAGCCGCCCCGCCACGGACCCCGCCCACCCCGCCCCATCCCGAGCTGGGTGGGGCAGGACTGGGGCCGCTGCGCCCGACGTGCCGGGCGCAGCGGCTCTGGGGCACAGGCGTCCGCCGCGTCCGTCCCTACCGCAAGGCGGCGCAACACCGCTTCGCAACGTGGCGGCAGCCCACCCCGGAAGGCCGAAGTCCGCCTGCACGGCCAGCACCTCGGGCCTCCAAACAGTTCCCTGGGTGGCACTCCGGTTTCGGGCCTTTCGTGCGGGCCCGGCCGCCGCCCCATCCCTGACACCGCCGCCCCGACCATCGGCCGAAATGCCCGGGAGCTCGACCTCCCCCCCGGTGCCACATGTGCCGCCCCGTGCAGCCCTTCGGCCAAGCAACCCACCCACGGAGACAACAGCCCATGACCCAACCGACGACCCCTTCCATCCACGGCGCGGCCGGACGGCTCGCGGCGCTCGCCGAGCAGCTGACCGGCGACACCGCGACGAATCACATCGCCGCCGAAAATCCGAGGTGCCCTGTCCGACCTCTTTCCCCAGGTCGCCGACAAGCCCAACGAACACCTGGCCGGCTCGGCGGAGCCTCAGACCGCCCGCTGGGGCGGCGAGGAGACCTGGCGCGAGTCCGGCCCGCACGGCACGACCGCCTGCATCCCGCTCACCGGCCCCGGCGGCGAGCCCTTCGTCCTTCGCCTGGAGGGTGAGAGCCCTGAGATCCTCGCAGGACTGCTCTCCCTCGACGACCTGCCGGTGGAGGCCCAGGACGACCTGGTAGTCACCGCCCTCGGCGATGAGGGAGACTACCAGCAACGCGAGTACCACGTCGCCTGGACGACAACAGTGCTCGGCACCAGCTGGCTGGACGCTGCCCGAGAGGCGGCCGAGGAAATGCGCGGTACCGACTCGCGCGAGGCAGATGAGTTCGAGGTCTACGACCCCACCACCGGGACCACCATAATGGTTGACCTCGGGACCGTCACCGGCCGGGAATTCCCTGGCCACCAGGGCGTGCATGTGGTGATCGACCACGGCGACGGTGGAACCACGTACCACGTCTTCGTCGATGGGGTCGAGACCGACCCGGACGACCACCCCTCCCCGGCCGCCTTCCACATCATCGACCCCGGCTCCGAAGACGAGAACCCTGGCCACGAGTGGTACGAGACCCAGGCCACCCACCAGCCCGACACTTCGGCCACCGTGCAAGCTCTCCTGAACACGCTGGCGCGGGCGTACCACCGCTGCGACGAGGGCTGCCTCTCTTTCGTCTGAGCGTCGGACCGGTAGTCCCACAAGAAGCCTGTCTCCGAGAGCGCTGACCGTTGACGCCGCCTGTGATGTCCCCGGCCACAGTCGTCGCCGGTCGTGCTGGGTGTGGGTGGGGGTTGACTGGCGGATTGTCGTTCCTACTGTCCGGGGTGCCAGCCCGGCTCGCCGTTGTGGGCCTGGCTATAGCTGGGACGGACCGCATGGCCGTCCCCTTGTCGCGAGCCGTAATGCGGCACGCATCAGATGCCTCGGAGGCGAACGTGATCCATGAATTCCTGGACGAATTCCTGACGCTGCGCAGCTTGATCGAAATTGGGATGCAGGCCGCGTTGCTCGTATTGTGGTTCCGGATGGGCAGGCGGGCAGGGCAGCGTGAAGCTGCGCAGGCGCAGGCGGTGGAGTGCGGCGCGAGGCAGTCGTTGTCCAAGGACGCCGTCTGATCAACTGCTGCTGACCTCCCCGCTCAGACGATCGACCGCCCCGTTCCCCCTCTTTGCACTGCGCCCCATCCCTGTCACTGCCGGGGATGGGGCGCAGCTGTGTGTGCGGGTGTGGAGGTCTTGCTCCTGCCTGGCAGACGCCGCCGCCTACGACGTGACTTCCTGTGGAGCGGCTGCGCCCCGGTCGCTCAAAGCACCTCCGTCAATCCTGTCTCCGCTGTGGCGTCGTCCAGTGGAAAGGTCGTACTGACGGGCCTCGCTTGCGGCGGCCTGTGGTGGCGGGGCAGCGTCGTCCGCGAGGCGCGGTGCGGCGTACGGGCGCTCGGAGTGTGTTGCCGGGTGCCGGGGCCGCGTGCAGTTGCACGGCTCGCAAGCTGCCAGCCCCGGCAACAGGCCTGCGGCCGGGCGGCCCCGTCCTGGCCCGCTGGGCGTGAAGCGGCTTTGCCACTGGCGCCGGGCGATCAACCCCCGCCTGTTCCCGGCGGGGGTTGATCGGCGCGGTGATCGACGTAACTTCCCTGCCAGCGCCGCCCGGTGACATCACCCCGGGGCGGTTCGCTTCCGTTGTTCACGCCCCTGAGGAGCACTGTGCAGAGCCGTTCTGTCCGTACCGATCCCCGAACCGACCTGGCCCCTTACCGCAGTCCCCTTCCGGTGAGGTTGCGCGCCGCCACCCTCGCCGACTTCGATGTCATGGCGGACCTGATCCGCCTCATCGACCTCAACCGTCACGCTGACGAACTCGCACCGATCTTTGAGATCCTGCGGGATGTTCTCGCCGCCGGCCGGGGCGGAGAGGGACCGTTCACCCACGGCTCCCTTCATTTCGTCGTCGCCGATCTCGCCGACCAAGGCACTCCCATAGGCCTGATCCGGTGCGGTGTGGGTTCCTGGACGGGTGAACTCGCGGTTCCTGCTTTCATCCGAAGTCGCCTCTACTCCCGTATCGGGAATGTCCAAGAGCTCGCCGTCGCGCCCGGATACCAGGGTCGTGGCATTGCACGTGCTCTGCTGCGCCGGATCGAGGAGGACCACCGCGATGCCGGATATGACGCGATGGTCCTGCGGCACCACCGTGAGCAGACCTCCTTCTACACTCACGCTGGTTACACCAGCGGCAGCAGGCTGACCCTGGTGCTACCAAATGGGCTGGGCACGGTCTCCGTACCGGGACAGAGCTGGCGTTGGGCCGTCAAGCCCCTGGCCCAAACGGTCGCGGTGGCTAATATCCAGGGCCGCCCTGCCCTGACGGGGTTGCTCGGCCCGCGGGACTCGACCTCTGAGTGCTGATGTGACGCGCAGGACCTCGGTGCGTACAGCGCCGGGGTCCTGCGCCCTCGCGCGCTCCGCCCAGCTCCACTTACCCACTCGGTTGTCCGGCCGTCATAGCGCCGAGCCGTCGACACTACGGCGGCCGGACACCGTTGCGCCAGGTCCGCGGTCTGTGGCGGGGCAGTGACGCCCGGCTCCTTGACTGCCCGCCCGCCGCCGCCCCGGCGTGATGGCCGGCCCGTGGAAGATCTCCCGCACCCGCCTGGCCGGCGTCCGGGCCCTGCGCCTCGAACGGCGGCCCGAACCGGGCTGCGCCTTCCACAATCCCACCGACGGCCCCGCCATCCCACCGGCCATCTGACCAGGGAGGCGGGTCCGACCGCCCGCGCGTTCGTCCGGACCGCCGTCCGCTGGGGCGGCGAGCACGCGGACAACGCCACGGTGCTCGTCGCCGACCTCCGACCCCGACCCGCCTCCCCACACCTAATCCGCAGCCTCGCCCCTCCGGGGCCGGGCTGGGCCGTCTGGTGGCCGGTGTCCGGTCTGCTGCGGGGTGTGGGTGGGTGTGTTCGGGAGAGGTCGGATGGCCGGCCTGGAAACAATTGTTTCTACGGTCAGGCCCCACCGGGGATTTCCGGCTGGGCTTGCCCGGGGCTGCCGAGGGTGTCTGCGGTGGCCGGAGGGCCGCAGGGGTGTCGGGCGGGTCCGGCTCCGGAGTGAGGGCGGCGAGTGTCAAACGCTGACTGGAGGGGCCGGGCGTCGGGGTGGCGGGCGTGCCGTTGCCCGTGCGCGGGATTGCTCAACTGCACTGCGGGGGAGACGGGTTGGGGGGCTTGTTCGGCGGCGTGTCGTGCCTAGGTTCCGCATTGGCCCCGAGCGTCGTCGCCGCCCGGACCCGCCCCCACTGTTTCCGGGGAGGGATTCGCGGCGCGCAGACGCCCGGGGCCGCTGCCCGGGGCCCCGTCGCCCCGGGGTGTGGTTGTTCATCTGGCCAGACGGTGACCACACCCCGGGGGAGGGGTCCTCAACTCCGCTTCAGGAGAGGTGGATCCACCATGGCACACGTCCGTTCGAAGGATCCAGTCACATCCCCGTCCCGGCGGGTGACGCTGCCGGTGACCGCACGTCCCCGCCACACCGCGCCCGCTACGCCTGCCGTCGGCGCTCCAGCCGTCGCCCCGAAGGCCGGGCCCGCTGTCGGCGGGAGCGGTCTTTCCCTCGCCGAGGCGAGGGCGGCGGTCCGCTCCCGGACCGCCCGGACCCCCGCGTCCGTCCGGATCGCAGCCCTGCGCGATTCCGTCCGGCGCCTGCTGGAGGAGATCCGGCGACTGCGTCGGCGCCTCACCGCGAGCGACGACCGGATACGGGAGCTGACACAGGAACGGGACGAGCTGCTCGCCGAACTGGCCGAGGCCCGCACCGACCCCGTCAGCGCTCTCGCGGTACGCCGGACCTTCACCCGCCACGCCGGGGAACTGCTGCGCACGACCAGGCACAGGTACAGCGTCGTCCTGCTGGACCTCGACGACTTCAAACCGGTCAACGACCAGTTCGGGCACCCGGCCGGTGACGCCGTGCTGGCAGCAGTGGGAGACAGGATCACCCGCTGGCTCGGCCGCTACGAGAGCGCCGGACGGATCGGCGGCGACGAGTTCGCCATCCTGGCCGTACACGACGCCCGCCTGCCGGGCCGCCTCAGCGCACTGCGCGACGCGATCACCGCGCCCGTCGGCCACGAAGGCCTGACACTGAAGGTCGGAGTGTCGGCAGGCTCGGCACAGGTGACGGACGGCCTGAGCCAGGCACTCGGCGACGCCGACGAGGCGATGTACGAGGCCAAGGGCACCGGCCGTCGGGGGCGCACCGCCGCAGCGCGCCACCACATGTAGGCGGTCCAACTCCCCGCCCGGCACCCCGAACGGGGTGCCGGGCACAATCACCCGCCCAGAGAGGCAGGTTGACCGGCCCGATCCCGGCCATCCTGTACCTCCCCGCCCCCCGGAGCGGGGACCGCCGCCCCGAGCAGCCCGCAGGACACCCCAGGGTCTGGCCGCTGCGCTCCGGGCCCGCCCGGTGCCGTGGAGCGGCCCGTCGTCTGACCCGCGCGCTGCCCCTCACGCCCCGCTCCCGGTTCCGGCCCCGGGGGCGGGGCGCTGTCGTGCGCCTACCCACACGGCTCCGCCGCTTGTGCCCCCGTTCCCGTCCTCGCGCGGGGACGAGGCACTGCCAGCCCGCCATCCGCCGGCCGGCCGCTCGTCGTCGCGGCCCGGGGTTGACCGGCACTCTCCCGTCCCTACGGTGTGGCCTGTTCCCGCCCGGCGGCCGTGAGTCATTCCGGCCGTGCGGGCTGTCCCCGGGCACCCTGCCCGGCCCTTCCCCGAGTCCGTCCCGGAAGTGGCCGGGGGCGAGTACCGGCACCTGCCCGCCCCGGCCCCGTCCTCAAGGAGAGCATTGTGCGCATCGCCGTCCTCACTCTTCCCCTCGTCCGCGGCTGGTCCCTGGAAGCGCACCGCGCCATCGCCTTCGACATGCGCCAGTACACCCTCTGACCCGCCGCGAAGGGCCCCGGTCCAGCCCTGCCCTCATCGCCGCGCTCACCTGGCGCCCGGGCGACCTGCTCGACGAACTCCCCGCAGCCACCGTCCGGCAGCGGCCCACGCTGCCCGCCCGGCCCGCCGCCCGCCGCACCTTCCCCTGGCGCCGCCGACCCAGCGTGATGGCCGGCCTGTGGGAGATCTCCGCCACCAGCCTGCACGGCATCCGCGGCCTCCGCCTGGAACGCCAGCCCGAACCGGGCTGCGCCTTCCACAACCCCACCGACGGCCCCGCCATCGCACCGGCCACCACGCCGTGCGCGTGCCCCCGCCACCTGCCCACCCTCAGCCTCCACCGCCCCTCCCGCTACGAAGCCCCCTTCTGACCGCCCCGGCCTTGCCCGCCGCATCCCACCGTCGCGGCCGCGTTCCGCCGGACCCCGACACCCACACCACTGAGAGAGGAACCGCACACGCCCGCCGAACCGTCCGTCACCGACAGTGAGTTGACCGCCACCCTGGTCATCAACCTCACCAGCTCCCGCTGCGGTCACTGCCGCCGACCGGTCCTGCCGAGCGCCACCCATCACCGCGACATCGCGGGCTACGACTTCCAGGAGGGTGGCGGCTGCGGAGCCCGGTTCACCGCCACCGCCACCGACCACCCCGGACGCATCACCGCAGAGCGGCTCTGCGAGATGCGCCCCGACTTGCCCACCGACACTGACACCCGCTGCGCCCACCCCTACGACGTCTCGCACCGGTACGCCCCGGGCAGCGAGATACAGTGCCCGGTGTGCGGGGCCGTCAACCGGCTCTACGCCTGCGGCCCGCTGGCCGGGCACCTGCCGAGCCACCACGACCTCAGGAACGGATGGGGACCCGGCGCACTCTGCCCCGCCTCCGACCGGCACCCCGAAACGGCCTGACCGCCCCTGCCACACTCCGCCCCGGCCGGACACCGCCGACCGCCCGCACCGTGCGGGCGGCCGGCGGTGTCCGGCCCGGAGCGCCATGCCCGCCCGGCCCGCGACCGTCGCGCCTCGTTCCGGGGTGCGCGGCGTCTATCTGGGGTTCCAGGAAGCTGTAAGGCATGTAGGGCAAGTAGTCCTGGAACCTACGTGCTTACCGACTCCGAGGGAAGTCAGGCAAGTCAGTCATGGACGGTCAGCTGCCGGGTCGCCGGCCGTCAGTCGGTGGAGCCAGTCAGAGACGGTGGGACGGGGGATCCCCAGCTCACGGGCCATTGCCGAGACCGCAGTCCCGCGCTGGGCGAGGAAGTAGGCGGCGAGGTCGTCGTGACCGAGTGCCTGAGCAGCCTGGTCCATGCGCCGCCGGGCGGCGGCGCGCTTGCCCTGGGCGCCCCGTCGGCGGGCCTCGCGTACGAGGGGGCGGCCGGCGGTTTCCCGGCTGCTGTCGATGGCCTCGGGGTTGCCGCTGTGCCGGCCCTCCGTCATTGCCGCGCGGATGTCCTCGCGGGGAGGCGTAGCGGTCGCGCCCCTGCTGGCGGGCACGGTCGGTGAGGTCTTGTCCGCGCAGCCCGAGCTTGCGGGGTAGCTGGTGGGATTCGCGGTACTGGGCGCTGGTCATGCGGTGGGCAGCGGCCAGGTGCGGGGCCAGGAGCCGGTACCAGCGCCCGCACTCCAGGCACTCCAGGCGTCCGTCGCCATCCTGCGGCTGGATGCCGCTCACGCGTTGACCTGCGGCGTTTGGGCCGCGTTGGCCTTCCGCACCAGCTTGTTGACGGTGGACTGGTCCAGGCTGAGAAGACGGGCGGCCTTGGTCTGGTTGCGGCCGGCGAAGGCAACGACCTCGGCAACCGCGCGGGCCCGTGCGAGTGCCAAGCGGTTGGTCTCCTTCTCGGCCTCGGACCATGCCTCAGCGAGCGCACTGGCCTTGGCAATCCGGCCGGGCAGGATTCCGTCGGTGGTGATGATCTCCGCCATCTCGTCGGCGACTGCGAGGTCCAGCGTGCCACGGTCATCGAGTGCGTCCGGGAACCAATTGCCCTCCTCGATGGCCGTCCGTGCCAGGAGGACCTGGACCTCCTGCCCGTCCTCGACGCGGGCGAAGGCGTACGTGCTGGCCGGGCGGTCAAGGGCGCTGGCGTCAATGAAGGCGAAGTCCCCGGGCTCGGTGAGGACCAGCAGGTCCGATCCGCTTGCGTAGAAGTCGGCGACGACGGTGCCGGTGATGGCGTGCATGGACTCTCCCCTTTCGCCGGGGTGGCCCGTCCTCCCCAGCACCACAACTATGGCACCCCTGCCATAGTTGGTCAATGGTAGGGGTGCCATAGCAAAAGGTGCCTTACTTGCCTGAAGCATCGACAGGGTCTCTGACCTGCGCAGTTCGAGTCCAACCCTAGATAACGACGGTGTTGCGTGGCGTTGGGCAACCGGAGGGGACGGTGTAGGTTCCGCGTTCCGGCGTCCAATTCCGGGCCGCCCTGTCCAACGGATGTCCGATTAGACACTCGTGGAACTGCTGGTGTCCTGTCGCGCTGAAGCTGGCGGATTCTCACTCGGTCTCATCCGGGTTGTCGGATTCTCACCGTTTCGCGTACCGGGCGGAGTTGGCCGCTGGCCGTGCTCCTGCCATCTGATTCGTCGATCCCGGCGAGGTCACTGCTGACGGGCGGCTGGTTGCGCGAGAGTAAGTCCAGTCCACCGAGCGAGTTCCTGCGTGTGGCTGCCGACCGCCGTCGCCCGGGCGACCGCCGCGGCTTCCTCTGGCGTCGGCTCACCATTGCGGGAGAGCAGAGTCAGTGGCCAGGCTGGGGTACCCGGCTGCTCACCGTCGAAGGGGTGCCAGTCCCAGGCCGCGTCGAACCGCCAGACGCGCCCGTTCTGGTCGGCGACCTCATCGCCTGGTTCGAGGAATGCGTACGGGCGGAAAAGCAGCTCGATGTGGATCGGTTCACCGCCGGCCGGATCGAGCGCGTAGGTCTGGTCCTCAAGCTCGGGGTCATAGGTGTCACCCTGCCGTAGGAGGCCAAGGTAGGACGCGGGCCGCGGCAGCATGCCGGTGACCCGGGGCGGATCGAAGTGATAGACCGCCTGGACGTGCACCACGGTCGCGGGGACTCCTACAGGGCATGTGTCGCCCGGCCTCAGTACGGTCTCCGCCGGTTTCGTTCGGAAGATCTCCCACTCGTGGGCCTCAGGCGTTGGAAGCGCCCGCTGGCCGTTCCACCTGATGTTCCCGGCCTGCGGGTCCACCTCCAGCCACGGCCACCGTACGGAGACGTAGTAGCGGGACACCTCGGTGACCGTGGTCTCGGTGAACAGGCACTCCAGCATCAGCACATCACCGGGCCGGTATTCAACAATCTGAGCTTGCTCCGCTTTGACGGACACCGTTGGTGTGGTGGTTAGGCCGCGAGGGCGGTCTCGTATTCTGCGGGACTGCGGTAGTCGAGGCTGCTGTGCAGCCTGCG
>FTKF01397463.1_pt1 | contig 19225 bp, 7 predicted proteins | sample 1658111 | NCBI WGS metagenome assembly FTKF01 (sample SAMEA3914800, study PRJEB12502) | metagenome | biome: forest; material: soil | place: USA | collected 2011-06-22 | depth 0.1 m
CAGACCGTCAGCTGGCTGCACGAGGGCGAGGTCCTGCACCGTGACAGCCTCGGCAGCCTGCAGACCGTACGGCCCTACGAGTTGGGTCTGATGACCTCGGGGCGGGCGATCTCGCACTCCGAGGAGTCCCCGCGCGAGCACGCCCGCCTGCTGCACGGCGCCCAACTCTGGGTCGCACTCCCGGACGGACACCGGCACACCGCACCCGCCTTCGAGCACCACGCCCACCTGCCGACCGTCACCGCACCCGGCCTGCACGCCACCGTGATCATGGGAACGCTGGACGGCGCCACCTCGCCCGGCACCGCCTACACCCCACTGGTCGGCGCCGACCTGGCCCTCACCGAGGGCACCGAACAACGACTGCCCCTGCAACCGGACTTCGAGTACGCCGTACTGGCGATGAGCGGCAGCGTCGACGTGGACGGCGTCCGGGTCGAGCCCGGCTCCATGCTCTACTTGGGCTGCGGCCGCCGCGAACTGCCCCTGCTCGCACGGACGGACAGTGCGGTGCTGCTGCTCGGCGGCGAGCCGTTCGAGGAGCGGATCGTGATGTGGTGGAACTTCATCGGACGCTCGACGGAGGAGATCGTACAGGCACGTTCGGCGTGGATGGAAGGGGCCAGGTTCGGGGAGGTGCACGGCTACGACGGTGCCCGGCTGGCTGCTCCCGAGATGCCCGCCATGCCCCTGAAGCCACGGGGCCGAGCGCGCTGACCTGGGCTTACGTGTCCCGAAGTGGGCCGTACCGAGAGGCAGTCGGCGGCGGGCCAGAGGCAGCCGTCGGCTCGCCACCTGGGTAGCCCGCTGGACCGCTGGGGACGGTATGGAGGCGGGGGTGCGAGTCTCAGGTTTGGTCGTCTGTAGCAGGGTCTAGTGATTCCTATGCTGACCTTTTGCTGACCTTCTCTGACTGTCCGCCAGATCGACAACTCGAGATTTTGGATCTTGGCCGCTGTGTGGACCTACCTGATCGAGGACCAACTGGGAGCCAGGATGTGCCGAGCTGAAAGGCTTCGGTGAACTGCACGCCGACAGCAGTCATGGACTCGGGGCAGGCGCTTGTGCGGGCGTGCTCGGCCGCCGCCCGTTGCTCCCCCGGGCAGCCTGGCCGATCAGGTTGTCCAGCTGCTGCTGGAGGGGCTCGTGGGGCTTGCGCCATAGACGCCCGCCTGGCGCCACCTGTGCAGGAGGAAGTCATCAACCGCAGCATCTGGGGGTGCTCAGGTCTCGGGGTTGATGTGAGCCGCACCCGGTCCCGCCCATGTGTCATTCTCACGCCAGGCGAGACTGACCCTGAAGGCACCCGTGACTGTGTCCGAGATCCACGCCTCGGCCGGCGCCTCTCGGAGGGCCAGCACCAGGTATTCGGGCTGGCCCTCCGGCCGCAGATGTGCCGCTTCCATGAGGTGGAGCACCGCCTCGCGTATCTGCGCATAGTGCTGCCCGTCGGCTCCAAGGACTTCGAAAAGCACGGTGCCGCTGGGCCGGTCGCACCACGCATCGACATATTTGCCCTCGCCGGCGTCCACCGCGCTCTCGAACAGGTCGGCCAGCAGGCGATGCCGGAGCGCCTCGTGCGCCTTCTCCGCCCGCGACTCGAGCATGCGCTGGGAGAGGAGCTGCTCCAGGCTGTGTTCGGATCGCGCGTCGGGTTGGGCGACGGATGGCGACTCCAAGGTCGGGGCGGGCATGGCAGCCTCTCTGACGGGGGGTGTGACAGGCTCGGGTTCCTTCGCGGGGAAGGAAGGGGCCGCCCCCGGTTCATAAACGTTGGTCACTGTCCGTCCGTCTGCTGTCAGATGCCACTCAAGGCGGTCCGTGGTGACCAGAAGTCGCCCGTTCTCCCTGATGATCCCTGCGGTACGGAGATCGGACGCCAAGGCGTTCCGGAGTGCCTGCAGGAACTCCTCGTCGGGAAGCTCCCGAGAACCGGGGCGCAGGCGCTCGAACCTTCCGCATGCCGAGGACGTCACGTGCAGCTGCTCCGAAGAGAGTTGCCGCACTACTACGTTGTCTGTGAGGGGCGAGCTGGTTTCCGGGCGGGCGGGCGTGAGTGCGGATCGGCGATGCGCACGGGCTTTCTTGCCCACCCGGGAGGGGATTCCCGCTTCGAACTGGGCGAAGCTCCGCTCCGAATGAATGGAGTAGTAGCCCGTGATCGTGTCGGCGTCCGGACTGAGAACGAGCCGATATCCGTGAAGGTCCAGGACCCAGTGCCCATCCGGCCGCCGGTGGTGGATGCCGTTGGTGAGGAAGGGGCGCAGCATGCTGTGGAGTTCGACCGAGGCCTCACGGCTCGCGCCCCTGTGCTGATGGACGAAGGCGGTTCGTGCTCCCGCACTCACCCGCACGCGGGCGGTCTCCGCGGCGGACTGATCGAGCCTCTGCCAGCTGGCCCTGCCAGGAGCCGGGGGCAACCGACGGACTCCCGGGACGAGGAGCGGGTCACTGGTGCGGAAGCCACCACAGCCGGGTTCACGGCACCAGCCGTCGCCGTGTCCTGCCGGACGGGCGCAGGGCCGGCCGTCTGGGTGGAATCGGCTGCACAGGCCGGGAGACTCGCCAGTTCCGGTTCCAGTGGCCGGCTTCGGCCTGAGAACGACGCTCTGATGGGGACTGGGGGTAGGGGTGGGTTTCATGAGCAGCTGCGGCAGCGCAGCCTGATGGATGATCGTCAGGGACTGGGTGCACCGTGTCAGTGCGACGAACAGGTGTCGCAGGCCGGAGGCCCCATCGCCGGCAACAGCGGCCGGTTCGACCACGATGACGTGGTCGAACTCCAGGCCCTTGGCAGCGGACGCGGTGAGGACGGTGATCCTGCGTTCGGCCTCCACGCAGGCCTTCCCCGGGCCATCGAATGTCTGCCGGAGTACGGCATGGGCGGTCGTGGACCAGGATTCGTCATCCGCAACGATCACAGCGACTGAGCGTCCGGCCGATTCCGGCTCCATGACGAGGCCGACGGCGAGCTCCACGGCCTCTTGGATAGGGGCCGGGCCGCGGCGGACGATGACATCGGTGCCCGTTGTGCGTACAGAGTCGGGCGTCCCGACCCCAGGTGCGCACGCCGCGCCCAGTGGTGTCACGAAGGTCATCACCTCACGCGGTACGCGGAAGCCGGTGAGCAGCTCTGCTAGGCGGCGCCAACCGTCCCTTCCCGCGAGGAGGTTCCCGAGCTGATCCCAGCCTTCGTAGAGGTGAGGCCCTGTGGCCTGGGCAAGATCTCCGAGAACCGTCATGGATCCGGAGGGGCAGCGGCGGGCGAGTGACCGAGCCTCCATGGGAGTGACGTCCTGTGCCTCGTCGATGACGAGATGTCCGTATATCTGCTCGGGCCGGCCTACCAGGATGTACGCCAGTTCGTCGAGGCACACCAGATCCTCGCGGCTCGGGGAGCGGTCGATGCGGGTGGTCCTTGCGCCGTCGGCGAGGAGGAGGTCTGCTCCGCTACAGACAGGATCCCGTCCGCCGCCGAGGTCATTCTGGCGGGCGAGGCCATGAGGCCTCGCAGCACGTCGGGTGCCGACAGTTCGGGGCATATCCGCTTGAGCAGGCGGGTGACCGGGCGCAGTTTCCGGACCTGGTCGAAGTAGTCTGTGTCTGCCGGGCCGGGCAGCGTTCTGATGTACGCCTGGGTAAGGTGTTCGGTCATCTGCTGGACGCAGCGCTCCCTGCGCACGCGATAGGGACTGTTGCCCCCCATTGACGCCGCGGCTAGGTTCGCCAGCTCCGCCACAGGTATGACGACTTCTCGCCGGTTCAGCTCGAATGTGAACACGGGGCCGTCGACGAGGGCTTCCAGGCGATCGGCAGAGCTGGTGATATGGCTGTCGACCGCGTTGCGGAGGACAGCGGCCATTCGGAGATCGGATTTCACCACGGCGACCGGATGCGCGTCGCGGCTGGCATCTGCAGCCGACCACAGGGCGGGGAGCTCGAGCAGAGTGACACCGCGGGTGCCCAGCTGGGGCAGCACAGTACCCACGTAGTTGAGGAAGCTACGGTTCGGTCCGAGGACCAACACGTCGCCGGCGGCTCTGTGGTTATTGTCGAGCAGCCAGGTCACGCGGTGCAGGCCGACGGCGGTTTTTCCGGTTCCTGGTCCGCCCTGGACGATCAGGACGCCGCCCGGCTGCTCCGTGACGAGGCGAAGTTGCTCACGCTGGATCGTCTCAACGATGTCGTGCATCGCACCGTCGCGTGCTCGGTCGAGTTCGTCGAGGAGCGGGTCGACCAAGTCGGTTCACTCGGCACGGCCTCAGCCGGCGGGAGCACGGAGGGATCAGCCGTCGCGTCGGTCACACCAAGGATCTGGGTTTCGAGGGCCTGTATGTCGGTTCCGTGCAGGTCGAGATATCGCTTGACGGTCCGTCTGTCGCAGACGATCTGGCGCAGCAGCCGCACCTCGCCCGGCTGCTGTTCGGTAGTGAGCCGCCAACGTACGGAAGCGGGTGAGGACCAGGAGATGACCACCGGATCTCGCCGTTCGTCGAAAACCGCTCGTCGCCCGATGTAGAACGTCCCATGCGCTCCGTCCGCATCCACGTCGGCGCGCATGAACACAAGGGATGTGCCGCCGAGGTCGAGCGATGCCAGCTGCTCGTCCCAGTCATGATCGATCTCGATGGAGTCCTTGGTGCTGGCAGCGACATCGAGGCCGCGAAGCTCGATTGCGTCGCGGCGGGATCGTTCGAGGCAAGAGTAGGCGTGGTCGACAGCTCGCTGTTCCACGGCAAGCACAGCTGAACGTCGAGCGCGCTTGGTCATGCTGTCTGCACTGCTCCCTAGGAGGACCAGCGTGGACGGCGGGAGAGGGGCAAGGCCCGGCGCCCATAGGCTGGTCGGGCGGAGCCCTGCCTGCGATCACGGGTATTCTGGAGCGTGCATGTTAGCGGTGTCAACGATGAAGGGTTGATCGTACTTGCCTCCATGTGTACGGTCGGACTATGGCAGCTGACGAGTCCACCGCGATGGCGGTCGTCACGGCTGCCGAGATCGCCAGGCTTGCCGGTGTGACCCGGGCCGCGGTGTCGAACTGGCGCCGGCGCTATCCGGACTTCCCGCGCCCTGCCGCCGGGACCTCGACCAGCCCGCTCTTCCCGCTGGCTGAGGTCCAGCAGTGGCTGGAGCGGCAGGGCAAGGGGCAGGAGACATCCGGAGAGGTCGAGCTGTGGCGCGAGCTGCGCGCTCAGCATGGTGACGACATGCTCACGGCACTCGGATCCGTGGCCACCCAGCTACTGGACGACCCCGCTTCGCACCGTTTCCCGCCGCTGACCGGGTCCGCCGCGGCCGTCGTCACGGCCCTCGCCGTCGAGCGGGGTACTCAGGCGCTCTACAGTGACCTGATCGAACGGTGCATCGTCTCCACGGCCCGCAGCGGCGGTGAACCGATGAGCACACCGACTCTGGCGCGGATCGTCGCTGCGCTTGCCGGGCCGGTCGATACGGCGGACGCTATCGTCTACGACCCGGCGTGCGGTGCGGGCACACTGCTGCTCGGTATCGGACCTGCCGCTCACTACTACGGACAGGACCTGAACTCCACGACCGCCGCGATCACCGAGCTCCGCTCGCGGCTCGATGGCACGTCCGTCACGGTGGCTTGCGGCGACTCGCTGCGCGACGATCGCTTTGCCGGCCTGCGTGCCGATCTGGTTGTCTGCGAGCCCCCGGTGGGGGTAGCCGACTGGGGCCGCGAAGGATTGCTGCTCGACCCGCGTTGGGAGCTGGGTGTCCCCCCTCGATCTGAGAGCGAGCTCGCCTGGGTGCAGCACTGCTACGCCCACACTGCCCCGGGAGGGCGGACACTGGTCGTTCTCCCCGCGTCGGTGGCCTACCGGAGGGCGGGTCGCCGGATCCGGGCCGAGCTCGTCCGTCGAGGGTTCCTGGCTTCCGTAGTGGCGCTCCCGCCGGGTCTGATCTCCAACCACTCCCTTCCCGTGTATCTGTGGGAGCTGCGGCGGCCGGTCGAGGGAGACGCCGATCCGACCCATATCCGCATGATCGACCTCAGTACCGCCACCCCGGAGACCATCGGTACGGCCTCCGGTATGCCGGTGCAGAGTGCGGACGTGCCACTCATCGACCTCCTGGACGACGAGGTCGACCTCAGCCCGGGCCGCTACGTGACCGCCGACCGCGAGAACTATTCGGTCGAGTACGCCGCCTTGCGCGACGAGGTGCGACGCGTTGCCCAGGAACTGCTTGACCTGCTCCCGGAGCTCCCAGCCGGGGCGGGCCGGATCGAGGGCGCACCAATCGGCCTCGGCGACCTCGTGCGGAACGGCCTCGTCGACCTGGACTCCACTGCGCCGACGTCCCGCACCGACCAGCTCGACACCGATTTCCTGCGCGGCTTCCTGCGCAGCTCCGCCAACACTCGTCGCAGCACGACCGTCACCGGCACCTTCCGGCTGGATGCCCGAAGCGCGCAACTCCCGCAGATGGACATCGACCGCCAGCTGGAGTACGGCTCAGTCTTCCGTCGCCTCGCCGCCTTTGAGGATCGGCTGCGCGAGGCCGTGGCCGTTGGTGGACGGGTGAGCGCGCTGGCCTTCGACGGGCTTACGAACGGTGCCCTGCTGCCAGCGGTCATGGACGCGTCCACCAGGCAGGACGAGCATCGGGAAGGGCAGGAGAAGTGATCCGTCCCACTGATAGCCTCGCCCTCGTCCGCTCGGGACAGGACACCATGGGGGCACAGGTGCTTAAGCCGCTCAGGGCGGGCGATCCGGTGACGGTCGGCAACTTCCGGCTGGCCGGCAGGCTCGGCCAGGGCTCGATGGGCGTGGTGTACCTCGGTTACCGTTCGACCCGGCCCGTGGCCGTCAAGGTCGTCAGGCCGCAGCTCGCCGAGGACGGGTACTTCCGCCGCCGTTTCGCCCAGGAGCTGGAGGCGATCCGTCGGGTCGGCGGCTTCCACACCGCCGCGTTGGTCGACGCGGACCCGATGGCGGCAACGCCGTGGATCGCCACCCAGTACATCAACGCACCCTCGTTGCTGGAACTGCTGGAGCAGCACGGCGCGGTGAGCGAGCTCGGCGCCTGGTGGCTGGCCGCGGGCCTCGCGGACGCGCTGATGCACGTGCACTCGGTGCATCTGCTGCATCGCGACCTCAAGCCGGCCAACGTCCTGGTCGCCACGGACGGCATCCGGGTCATCGACTTCGGCATCTCCCACGTCGGCGGTGCCACCGGCCTGACGACGGCGAGCGCCGCGCTCGGCACCCTGGCCTACATGGCCCCGGAACAGGCGGCCGACTCCCGGCGGGCGAGTGAGGCAGCCGACGTCTACAGTCTCGGCGCGACGCTGGTTCACGCCGCGACCGGGCACGTCCCCTTCCACGCCCACCTGGCGGTGCAGCGGACGCTGGACATCGAGCCGGACCTGACGGGCCTTCCGCCCGGGCTGGTCGATCTTGTCGCCCACACCTTGGCCTTTGACGCGGAGGACCGGCCGACCCCGCAGAGCGTGCTGGAGACGGCGATGGGGCGCCTGCTGGACTTCGGGGTGCCGACGGACGCGCAGGCGTACCCTCCGTTGCCGGCTGCCTTTCTCGCGGAGGCGCTGGAACGTCAGGCCACTGCGCCGGACGCCGCCCCCGAGCCGGTTGCCCTCGCGCCGTTGCCGGAGTCGGTGACACCGCCGCCCGTCATCGCCCCGCAGCGTGCTGAGCCGGATCCGGAACCGGATCGCTGGGCCGCCCGATGGCGCAGCCGTATCGAGGACCGCCGCAGTGACTACGGCGGCTGAGCACCCCCAGAACGCAGCAACGCAGCAACGCACCAATCGAAGGAGAATCGCCCGTGACCACCGTCACTGACAGTGCGTCAGGTAGTGCGACCGAGGGCAAGGCCAAGTTCGCCGCTGGGATGCAGGTTCGCGCCCGCGACGAGGACTGGTTGGTCGTCGAGGCCGTCGAGACCGTCAAGGACGGCACCCGCCTGGACGTGCGTGGCACGTCGCCTCTGGTCCGGGACCAGCGGGCGGTCTTCTTCGCCCACGACAGCCTCGACCAGGTCACCCCGCTGCGTCCTGAGGACACCGAGCTCGTCCCCGACGGCTCGCCCGAGTGCCGCCGTTCGCGGCTGTTCATCGACGCGGTGATCCGCAAGACACCGCTGCCGCAGTCCGAGCAGCGCCTCGCCACCGTCGGGAGCCATCTCGTCGACGACCTCGCCTACCAGCGCGAGCCCGCCAAGGCCGCCCTGCGGGCGCTGCGTCCCCGGCTGCTGATCGCGGACGCGGTCGGCCTCGGCAAGACGCTGGAGGTGGGGCTGCTGCTGTCCGAGCTGATCAGGCGGGGACGCGGTGAGCGCATCCTGGTGGTGACGCCTAAGCACATCCTGGAACAGTTCCAGCACGAGCTGTGGACGCGCTTCGCGATCCCGCTGGTGCGGCTGGACTCCGCCGGGATCGAGCGGATCAAGAACGACATCCCGGCCGGCCGTAATCCCTTCTCGTACTACAAGCGGGCGATCATCTCGATCGACACCCTGCGGTCCGACCGCTGGCGCAGCCACCTCATGCAGGTCACCTGGGACGCGGTCGTCATCGACGAGTCGCACAAGCTCATCAACGCCGGTACGAAGAACAACCGCCTCGCGCAGCTGCTCGCCCCCAAGACCGACGCCCTGATTCTGGCCAGCGCCACTCCGCATAACGGCCAGCGTGAGTCCTTCGGTGAGCTGCTGAGCATGCTCGATCCGACGGCCATCCCCGACACCAGCGACTACGACGAGACGCAGCTCGAACACCTTTACATCCGGCGGCACAAGATGTCCCCCGATGTCTCCGCCGAGATCGGCCACAAGTGGGCCACCCGCAAGCCGCCGATCGCCATCGACTGCACGGCGACCCCTGCGGAGCAGCAGGTCTTCGACGAGCTGTACGACGTCTGGATCAGCCCGCAGGACGGCCGGACGGCCCCCGTTGCCGGAAAGGGTGCGAGGCTCTTCCCATACACCCTGCTGAAGTCCTTCCTCTCCTCGCACGCCGCACTTGCCGAGACCGTCGACAACCGGATCGCCACCATCGACCGGGACCCCGCGCGGGAGGAGCGCAAGGCCGAGCGGGACGCCCTGGTCACCCTCGGCACCCTGGCCGAGGCCGTCGACATCGACGAGGCCGCCAAGTTCAAGCGACTGGTCGCCGAGCTCAAGGACCTCGGTGTTGGCCCCAAGTCGGACACCCGCGTCGTCATCTTCTCCGAGCGTCGCGCCACCCTGCGGATGCTGCAGGACACGCTGCCCTCCGCCCTCGGCTTCGCGCAGAGCCGGGAGAAGACCGCTGGAGCGATCCGCCAGCTCCACGGCGGCCTCTCCGACGACGAACAGCAGCGCACGGTCAAGGACTTCGGGCTCGGCGACAGTGACCTGCGGATCCTGCTCACCGGCGACATCGCCGCCGAAGGCGTCAACCTGCACCGCCAGTGCCACCAGATGATCCACTACGACCTGCCGTGGTCGCTGATCACCATCGAACAGCGCAACGGCCGCATCGACCGCTATGGCCAGCAGCACTCCCCGGAGATCCGTGCCCTGCTGCTGCTCACCGCCGACGAGGACCCGGACAAGCCCTCGGCGGACCGCTCGGTCTCCAAGCGCCTGCTGGAGCGTGAGGACGAGGTGCACCGCACCCTCGGCGAGGCCGCGTCCATCCTCGGCCTGCGTGACGAGGAGGCCGAGACGGCCGCCATCATGGCGGGCCTGGCAGCCGGCACGTCGTTCGACACCGTCGTACCGGCGGTCCCGCTGGACCCGTTCGAGGCGTTCATGGCCGACCACACCCCCGACGGCGACTCCACCGGATACCGGGTGCCGCAGCTGTTCGCGTCCACCCGGGCGTTCGTGGAGGAGGCCCTGGAGGAGGTCTACGAGAACCCGGAACAGCGCATCGGGAAGCGCTGGGACGAGGACCACCCCAAGATGCTGGTCTTCACGCCCGACCGGGAACTCCAGCGCCGCCTGCTGGTCCTGCCCAAGTCCTACCTGGACGAGCGGCGGGTCCTGGAGCAGCTCCGGGTCACGTTCGACAAGGAGTTCGGCCAGGAGCGCCTGGACCGGGCCCGCGAGCGCAGCGGCAACCGGGGAAAGGGCGCGATCACCAAGCAGGAACGGACCGAGACCTCCGGTTGGCCCGACGTCAGCTACCTGACGGACCAGCACCCTGTGGTCGAGTGGCTCACCGACAAGGTCCTCGTCAGGCTCGCCCGTAACACCGCGCCGATCATCACGGCCGACGTCCGGGAGCCGGTGTTCCTCACCCAGGGCATGTACTCCAACGCCAAGGGCCACCCGACCGTACTGGCCTGGTCCTGCGTCACGGGCCTGGCGAGCGGTACGCCGAGCTTCGACGACGACTTGGTGGCGGTGCTGGAGCGGGCCGGTGTGAAGCCGAAGATGCTCAACCGCCCTTTCACGGGCGATCGGGCAGCGCTGCAGGCGCTGGTCCCGGCGGCCGTGTGGGCGAGCCGCGAGCACCTGGCCGCGCTGCGCACCGAGCAGGAGACTCCGCTGGTCGGGCAGCTCGCCGAGTACGCGGAACGGCTCGCGGCCTGGCGCAGGGCCAGCCTGTCGACGTTCGAGCAACTCGGTTTCGACGGCGTACGGCGCAAGCACGAGGAAACGCGCGTGCAGAAGACCGCGATAGAGGTCGAGCAGCTCATCGAGCAGCTGGCCACCCAGGGCGAATCGATGGTGCGGGTGATCGGGGTCCTTGCCCCGGCCGGCGCCATGACTCAGCAGCAGAAGGACGCGTGACACGGTGGCATTCGAAGCGATCACCAACCGCGGTGAGTACATCTCCGCCCACTACCTCGCCGAACTGTTCGCCCGCGACCTCACCGACCTGCGCAAGCGCTGGACCTCCGCCGACCGGGCGGGCGCGCCGTCGTCCCGGTCGGGCGTGAGGGGCCTCGGGCGGGAGTACTTCAGGGCGAAGGTCCGGATCACCGAGTCCGCGGACTTCGACGGGCCCGCTGTCCGAGAGCTGAACGACCGTCTGCTGGCTGCACTCGCCTACGTCGGGTCCAAGGAGGAGCCGGAGGGCGGGACGCACACCCGGCTGGTCCGGGGCGACTTCGGCGTCATGCAGGGGGACAAGGAGCGGTCGGTACCGGCCGCCCTCGCCGTCACCGGGCCGGGTGGGGTGGAACTGGTCGCGCTCGATGTGAGCTGGGCTGTGGACGGCGAACTGGTCGTCGCGGACGTCGAGGACGGCGGCGCGCAGCTGCTCGACCCGATCCTGCTGGACGGCAAGCAGCGGATCACCGGTGCGGCGGATGCCGTGACGTTCCTGTTCGGCTGCGAGGACGGCTACGCGCCGCGCTTCGTCCTGCTGCTCGCCGGCGGCGCGGTGCTGCTCGCCGACCGCACGGCCTGGCACGAGGGCCGGTTCCTCGCGGTCAGCGTGGACGAGGCGCTGGACCGCAACCTCAGCGCGGACGGTGGCGAACTGGAAGCAGTGGCAGCACTGTTCGGTGCGGAGTCGCTGCTGACGGAGGGCGGTGTCGCCGGATTCCTGGACGGCCTGGTCGACAAGGGCCGCAAGCACGCGGTGGGCGTCTCCAAGGAACTGCGGGAGGGTCTGCGGCAGTCGGTCGAGCTGATCGCCCAGGAGATCCTGGACCGGCTTGAGGAAGGCGGCGCGGACCCGGGCGAACTGGGCGACGGCGCCGAACTGGCCGGCCGGCTCACGCGCGAGTCGCTGCGCTACCTGTACCGGGTGCTGTTCCTGCTCTACGCGGAGGCCCGGCCCGAGCTCGGCATCCTGCCCGGCAAGGACGACGCCTACCAGGACGGGTACGGACTGGCGCGGCTGGGCGAGTTGGTCTCCTACGACTTGCCTGACGAGGCCCAGGACGGCTTCCACTTCGCGGAGTCGCTGGACCTGTTGTTCCGCCTGGTGGACCAGGGCCACCGCCCGCATGGCGACGAGGCGGGCACCGACGCCGACGCCGACGCTGTTGCCGTCCTCGACGCGGACGGCCTGCGGTTCGAGGCCCTGCGCAGCGACCTGTTCAAGGCCGACGCGACCCCGCTGATCGGTGCGGTCTCGGTCGAGGGCGAGCGGATCGACACCCGGCTCCGGAACAAGGTGCTGTGGAAGGTGCTCAACCTGCTGATGCTCACCCAGGGCCACAGCAGTGGCCGGGGGAGAGCAGGCGGTGGTACGGGGAAGGGCTTCATCTCCTACGCGCAGCTCGGCATCAACCAGCTGGGCGCGGTGTACGAGGGCCTGATGTCCTACACCGGCTTCTTCGCGGACAAGGACCTGTACGAGGTCGCCAAGCCGGACTCGGACGGGCTGAGCGGCACATGGGTGGTGCCGGTCGAGGACGCCGACAACTATGACGACAACGTGTTCGTCACGCGGCGGGACGAGCTGACGGGCTCGCTGAAGCGCGTGCTCCACAAGAAGGGCTCGTTCGTCTACCGGCTGTCGGGACGCGAGCGGCAGCGGTCGGCGTCCTACTACACGCCCGAGGTACTGACCCGGAGCACGGTCAAGCACGCGCTGGCGGAGCTTCTCGACCAGGACGGGGCGACGACTCCGGCACGGGCCATCCTGGACCTGACAGTGTGTGAGCCAGCACTGGGGTCGGGTGCCTTCCTCAACGAGGCCATCAACCAGCTGGCCGCGGAGTACCTGCGGCGCCGGATGGCGGAGGTCGACCAGCAGCTGACCCCGGACCGGTACGAGGCGGAGCTGCAGAAGGTCAAGGCCTACCTCGCGCTGCACAACTGCTACGGGGTCGACCTCAACCAGACGGCTGTGGAGCTGGCAGAGGTCTCACTCTGGCTCAACGCGATGCACGAGGGCCTGAAGGCCCCGTGGTTCGGGCTCCACCTGCGGCGGGGCAACTCGTTGATCGGGGCGCGGCGGGCGGTGTATGCGGCCGGGGCGCTGAAGAAGAAGGCCTGGCTGACCACCGTTCCGACGGATCGGCCGCTGCGGGCAGGTGCGGAGGAGGGCGCGTTCCAGGCCGGGGAGGAGATCCACCACTTCCTGCTGCCGGCCAAGGGCTGGGGCGCGGTCGCGGATGCCAAGCAGGCGAAGGAACTGGCGAAGGACGAGCGAGATGCCCTGGCGAAGTGGCGGACAGCCATCACGGCTACGCCGTCAGTCACACAGGGCAAGCGGCTGCTGGCGCTGGGGACGCGCGTGGAGCGGCTGTGGGAGCTGACGCGGCGGCGGCTCATCGTCAGCGAGCGGGAGATCCGCCGGGACATCGCCGTCTGGGAAGTCGACGCGGAGCAGCCGCTGCCGCACGCATCGGGGGACGTGACGCGGGAGCAGATCGAGAGCGCGCTGAACGCTCCTGGCTCGCCGAGGGGTCGGCTGAAGTTGGTGATGGACGCGTGGTGCGCGCTGTGGTTCTGGCCGGTCGGGCAGGTGGACACGCCGACTCCGCCGACGGCGGAGGAGTGGCTGGCCTTCTGTGAGGCGGTGCTGGGCGTGCCGGCGGCGAAGGCGACGGCGAGCAGCAAGAGGGGCGGCGCGGCGGGGCTGGAGGACAGGCTTGGGCTGTTCGCCGACACAGGTGAGTTCGAGCAGTTGGCGACGGACGACGACTTTGACCGGGTGATGAGCCGGTGTGTGGACCTGCCGTCGGTGGCCGTGCGGTTCCCGTGGCTGGGGGAGGTTGATGCGATCTCTCGGCGGGAGGGGTTCTTCCACTGGGAGCTGGAGTTTGCGCACGCGTTTGAGCAGGGCGGGTTCGACCTACAGGTTGGGAATCCGCCGTGGCACCGACCGACTTGGGATGACGATCTTGCGCTCGCCGAAAATGACCCCTGGTTCGGACTGGTAGACAGGGCTCCCGAGAAGACCAAGAAGGATCGACGAAATATCTGCCTAGCCGAGGGGAAAAATCTTTGTGAATACTTGGCTGACCTGAATTCCTGGGCTGGGACTAATTCCCATCTGGGTTCTGCTTCGGAGCATCCAGTCCTCGCCAATATGCAGACAAATGTTTATCTCAACTTCATGGAGCGCGTCTGGCGAAATATGGGAACGGAAGGAGTGGCTGGACTAATTCATCCAGAGTCGCACCTTATTGATAACAAGGGGGGGCTGCTCCGCGAGGCGGTCTATCCGCGACTGCGCAAGCATTTTCAATTTCGCAATGAACTTCAGCTTTTCGAGGAAATTGCCCACGTAAACATCTTCGGCGTTCACATCTATGGGATTCCGCGGGCTGTTCATTTTGAGAATATCGTTGGTCTATTCAGTCCTGATATGGCAGAGCAGTCTCTTTGTCACTCGGGTCTTGGTGATACACCTAGTACCCAATTTGAGACTGGCGGATGGGACGTTCGCCCGCATGGGGACCGAGTGGTCATCGTCAATGAAGAGGTTCTCCGGGATTGGGCTAACCTCGTCGATGGGGAAAGGATTCCCGCGCTCCATGCGCGAATGCTCTGGCCGTTGACGGTTGGTGACAATGATGCCCTGCGGATTCTCTCTCGATCTGTTGAGCGACTGGGTGAACAGTGGTGGACTACTGGCCTGCATGAGAAAGGTGCCAAGGAAGATGGATTGATTGAATGGCGGACAGAGGTTCCGCGAACGTGGGACGACTGTGTTCTTCAAGGTCCCCATCTGACGGTTGGAACGCCTTTCGCTAAGCAGCCAAATGAGAACTGCCGGGGAAAGGCGGACTATGTCACCTGGGATCTTTTGACCCTTCCTGTGGAAATTATCCCACGAACTAATTACGCAAGGTCAAGTCCGCCCGACAGGTTCTTGCTCGCAGTTGGAAATTGGGATGGTAGGCCGTCTACCTCCTATTTTCGAGTGGCTTGGCGGTCTATGACAGGAGCTCACCTTGTGCGCGGGCTTCATTCGGCACTGCTCCCCCCGGGGCCCACTCACGTAGATGCACTCCATACGATGGCGCTTGGGAGTAATCGGGATACTGCCGTCGTGGGTGGCCTATGGGCCTCCTTGCCCTTGGACTATCTAGTCAAGGCTTCTGGGCGTGCAAATATCTATCCGGATTTGACTCGGAACTTTCCCGCGCCTCTCAGTCACCCGCTTGCCGCTCCTCTGCTTCTCCGGATCCTTCGACTGAGCTGTCTGACCAAGGACTATGCCCCGCTATGGGAGGAGCTATTCGATTCCGGGTGGGTGGCGGATCGCTGGACATCACCGTCGCTTCTTTGCGGGGCTGTCGGGGAAATTGAGGGGACCTGGTCGGCCAGTACGCCTCTGCGCACTGAGTACGAACGGCGGCTGGCGTTGGTTGAGATTGATTCTCTCGCAGCCGTAATTCTCGGGCTCAGTGCCGATCAGCTCTGTGCAATGTATCGATCCCAGTTTGCCGTACTGCGAAAGTATGATTGGGGAACATTCTTTGCCTCGGACGGTCACAAGATCGGCGAGGCTAAATCTAACGGCGGCACCCGGCAGACTGCCGAAGAGACCGTACTCGTGAGGGCCTGGGCCAAGGCCGCCCGCGCAGGCGACCCCACCCCCGCCATTCCCGACGGCTGGGTGAAGCCGAACCGCGAGGCGGAGATGACCCGTGCCCACGCGGACTTCACCGCGCGCCTGCACGCCGGCGAGTACGGCGACTACGCCGCCTACCTCGCCGAGCACCCGCTGACGACAACGCCCACCACCCCGGAAGGCCGGTAGAACCCCGCCATGCTTCCCTCTCTGGCCGCCGAGGATCTGCGCCGTGCCCTCGCCGCGTACCTGACGACGAGTTTCGCGCTCGCCGACGACGACGTTCGCGAGGAGCTCGAAGCGTTCCTGGAGCGGCCGGAGAGTCGCCTGTTCCGTGGGCCCTACCTCCGTGTCCGCACGCCGTTCCGTGAGGCGCCCCCCGGCTGGGAGAAGGCGCTCGACTGGTGGCCCAACGGCTTCCGCCCGCACACCCACCAGGCCACCGCCTGGCGGCGGTTGTCCACAAAGAACGGCCACACGCCCGCGCCGACGATCGTCACCACCGGTACCGGCTCCGGCAAGACCGAGTCGTTCCTGATCCCGATCCTCGACCACTGCGCCCGCGCCCGCGCCGCCGGTGTCAAGGGCGTCAAGGCGCTGCTCCTCTACCCGATGAACGCGCTGGCCGACGACCAGGCCCGCCGTATCGATGAGCTGCTCGCCGGGAACGGCGCCCTCGCCGCCGTCACGGCCGGTATCTACATCGGCGGCGCCGCCGGTGAGCGGCTCCCTTCCGACGAGGACGAGAACCAGCCCGGCTCCTACGCCCGCGAGTCCGGTGCGAGCGCCGTCACCCCGGCCCAACTGTCGCCGCACAGCCGCCTGATCACCGACCGGGAGGCCATCCGAGCCACCCCGCCGGACATCCTCCTCACCAACTACAAGATGCTGGACCTGCTGCTCCAGCGCGTCCCCGACGTCCCGCTCTGGCAGGACGGCGGGCTGACCTACGTCGTCCTGGACGAGTTCCACACCTACGACGGCGCTCAGGGCACCGACGTGGCCATGCTGTTGCGCCGCCTCGGCGCGGCCACCGGCAAGGCCGAGTCCAGTCGTCCGCTTGGCACGATCACACCCGTGGCCACCTCCGCCACTCTCGGCGGCGGCCCGTCCACCGACGACGGCCTCGCGGCCGCCGGCCCGAAGCAGTCGGACCGCGAACTCCTGCGCGAGTTCGCCGAGAAGGTCTTCGGCACGGCCTTCCCGGACGACGCCCTGATCGGCGAGGACCGGCAGACCCCGGGCGAGTTCATCGCCGAACCGGACTTCCTGCTCCCGGTCCCCTCTCCGCAGCAGCTCGCCGAGGTGGACGACCCCCTGGACAATCCGGCGGCCCTGCACCAGCTCGCCAAGCTGGTGGTAGGACTGGACTTCGCCGACCCGATTCAGCTGGGCCTGAAGCTCCGTCAGCACAACCTGATCCGTGCGCTCCTCGACGTCGCCGGCGACACCCCCGTCACCGTCCCGGGCATCGCCCGCGAGTTCGCCAAGCGCGGCGGCGGCGCGGCCTGGGACGAGGCGGCCCGGAGTGACGTCGCCCTGGTCGCCACCGGTCTGGCCCGGCTGCTTGCACTGGTGTCCACGGCGCGGGTCCACGATCCGGTGCACGACCGGACGGGCCCCTTCCTCCGGGTCGAGGCGCAGCTCTGGGTCCGCGAGGTCCGGCGTGTCATCCGCGCGGCGACACCCACGCCCCACTTCCGCTGGTTCGACGACGACGGCCCGACCGCCGACACCGTTCCGAACCCGGCGAATCTTGCCGTCTACCCCTCCGCCGAGGTGGACGGGACGGACGACGCCGACCCGGCCACCCCGTTCGTCCGGCCCGTCGGCCCGGCCTACCGCGCCCACCTACCTGCCGTGTACTGCCGGCACTGCGGCCGCTCCGGCTGGGCGGCGCTCTCGACCGATCTGGAGTGGCAGCAGCTCAAGACCAAGCCGCTGGACATCTATCGCGCGTCCGCCCAGGGCAACCGGGCCGTCCGCTGGATGATCCGTGCCAGGCCCGGTGAGCAGACGCCCGTCTTCCTGCACGCCGAGGAGGGCGAACTCCGCACGGTGGCAAGCGGCGAGACCGTGCCCGTCATCACCACCGCCGGGCCGGTTCCCGCCGGCGCCGGTGACAAGTGCCCCTCCTGCGACCTCACCGACGGCATGCGCTTCCTCGGCGCCGGCACCGCCACCCTCGCCTCCGTCACCACCACCCAGCTCTTCTCCAACCGCGGGCTGACCGACGACGAGCGCAAGCTGCTGGTCTTCACCGACTCGGTCCAGGACGCCACCCACCGGGCCGCGTTCATCGCCAACCGCAGCTTCGGCTTCACCTTCCGCGGCCTGCTCACCGAGCAGCTCAAGCCCGGTCACCCCGTCGCTGTCCACGACCTCGCCACGGACGCCGCCGAAGCAGTCGTGACCGCCGCCGGAAACGGCGACCGGAGCAAGCTCGCGTCGATCGTTCCTCCCGACCTGCGCGACAACCCCGAGATCCGCACCCTCCTCTCCGGCGACGGGTTCAGCGACGCGGGCGCGTACATGCTGCAGGACCGGATGGTCTTCCAGACGCTCATGGAGTTCGGCCTGCGCTCGCGTCTCGGCCGTACCCTCGAACTGACCCGCACGGCCGCCGCCGAGGTGGACCTCCCCGATGCCGCAGCCGTCGTTGCACTCCTCCGGGAGGCGCACCAGCGCATCCCCGGTCAGATCACGCTCCCCGCGGACGACACCGACTACCACGTCTATCTGCGCGGTCTTCTGGAGCGGATGCGGTTGCGAGGGGCGCTGTTTCACCCCTGGTTGAAGGAGTACATCGCCCAGGCCGGCGCCCGGCGCTGGCCGATCTGGGGTGGTCGGCCCACCGGGATGCCCGCGTTCCCGCGCGGCCTGGCCGCGCCGACCTTCCCGATCCTCGGGCGAACCGGGGCATCCGAGTTCGACTCGCTCAGCCGCGACGGCACCTGGTTCGCTGACTGGGGCCACCGCGTGCTCCAATGCGAGCGCCGCGAGGCCCGAGCGCTCGCCGAGGTGGCGATGAAGCTCCTCGCACAGCGCGAGGTGCTGGCGACCTACCCGGCCGACGGCGGCTCGACCGTCTACGCGCTGCGACCGCGCACGATCCTGGTGCACAGTCTCGCCGACGACCCGTCAGCTGCTGGCGGCGCCACCGTCAACGACTATGGCGTCCGCTGTGACAGCTGCACCTGGCGGCAGACGGTTCCGCCCGCCCAGCGCGATGCCTGGCTCGGCACCCCCTGCCTGCGCTTCCAGTGCACCGGCCACTTCACCACCGACGACCGTGACTACAGCGACGACTACTACCGCCACCTCTACACCGTCGACCGCCCCGGCGACGTCCTCACCGCCGAGCACACCGGCGCGCTCAGCCGTGCGCGACGCGAGGAGGTCGAGCAGGCCTTCAAGCTCCGCCCGTCCCCCTTCGACCCCAACGTCCTGACCTGCACGCCCACCCTGGAGCTCGGCATCGACATCGGCGACCTGTCCGCCGTGCTCCTCGCCTCCCTCCCGCCCGCGCCCGCCAACTACGCTCAGCGCATCGGTCGCGCCGGACGCAGTACCGGAAACTCACTTACCGTCACCTTCGTACCGCGCGGTGCCCGCAACCACTACTACCTACATGCCCCGGAGCAGATGCTCGCCGGCCGGATCATCCCGCCCGACTGCTACCTGGACGCGTCCGAGATCCTGCGCCGCCAGTACCTGGCGTTCCTGCTGGACCGGGCCGCCGACCGCAGCCTGTGGCGGGACACG
>FTKF01001076.1_pt2 | contig 17261 bp, 12 predicted proteins | sample 1658111 | NCBI WGS metagenome assembly FTKF01 (sample SAMEA3914800, study PRJEB12502) | metagenome | biome: forest; material: soil | place: USA | collected 2011-06-22 | depth 0.1 m
CTGATGACCGGCGGCCAGACCGGTGTCCCGCTCACCTGCCTCGTACCGGGCTCCGGCTCCCGGGACGGCTGGGCCGGACAGCACTCCGACCACCCCTACAGCCTCTTCGCCCACGCCGGGATGAAGACCGTCGTGCCGGCCACTCCGACCGACGCCTACGGGCTGCTGCGGTCGGCGATCGCCGACCCGGACCCGGTGGTCGTCTTCGCCCCGGCCGCCGCCCTGCCGGTGCGCGAGACCGTCACCTGGGAGCTGGCGCCGGTCCCGCTGGGCTCGGCCCGGATCCACCGCGAGGGCACCGACGTCACCGTGGTCGCCGTCGGCCACCTGGTGCACGACGCACTGGCCGTCGCGGAGGAACTCGCCCCGGAGATCTCCGTCGAGGTGTTCGACCCGCGCACCCTCCACCCGTTCGACTGGGCAGCCCTGGCCGCCTCGCTGGAACGCACCGGACGCCTCGTCGTCATCGACGACTCCAACCGGAGCTGCGGCATCGGCGCCGAAGTCCTCGCCACCGCGGCCGAGGAGATGCGTCTTGTCGCCCCGCCCCGGCGGATCACCCGGCCGGACGGCACCGTACTGCCGTTCGCCCCCCGGCTCGACCGCGCCCTGCAACCCCACCGCGACCAACTCCGCAACGCCCTGCGAGCCGTCATGAAGTAACCCCTGCCCGGCGCCCGTGCGCAACCCGTCCACCGGAGGATCGGCACGTCCGACAACCGCCACCACGGGGACCGTGGGCAGGTCCGGGAGCGGAATGCACTCCGCGCCCGGAAGCAACCATCGGTCCGGTGCCGGTTCATCCGGGCGCAGCCCCTGGCATGCCGCCGGGCCGGCCCACCCCGGCTCCCCGCACCCGGCACGCCGGCCCGACGCTTCTCCTTTCCCCACCACGCCCACACCCTCACGACGCCTGCCCCTGGGAGTGACCGCATGCCGACGGACCACCCGTACCTCCACCGAGCCGCCACCGCCCGCCCGTACTCCAGCACGGACGGCGAGACCTGCCTGGCCCGGACCGCACTGCGGGAGGTCCGCGAGACCGAGCTGCTGGGCGTGCTCCCCGAGCAGGACTTCGGGCACCGGCAGACCTACGGCCAGGTCGTCGTCAAGCAGGCCGTCAGCACCGAACCGCTGACCTCGAACGGGCTGCCGCCCCACGGCGTGGTCGCCTGCACCTCGGCCGACGGCACCCCGGCCGACGGCACCCGGTCGGACCTGTTCGGCGAGCACCTGCTCGGCCTCGGGTCCCGGCACGACAAGGACCAGGCCCGGTGAACCGGAAAACCGAACTCCGCTCCCTCACCCCCGCACTGCGCTCCGCCCTGGCAGCAGCCACTGACGACCGGATATTCTACGATTTGGCCGGTATCGCCCGCCGCTACGCCGCCCTGCTGGACGAACTGCCCGGCGTCGCAGTCCGGTTCGCCATGAAGGCCTGCCCGGTGGACGAGGTGCTGGCCGAACTGACCGCACTCGGAGCCGGTTTCGACGCTGCCAGCCCGCACGAGATCGCCCAGGCCCTGCGCACCGGCGTACCGGTCGGCCGGGTGCACTACGGCAACACCGTCAAGTCGGACCAGGGCATCGCCGAGGCGTACCGCCTGGGCATCCGGGACTTCGCCACCGACAGTCTCTCGGACGTCTCCGCGATCGCCGAACACGCTCCGGGCTCACGGGTGTTCTGCCGGCTCGCCACCAGCGGCGAGGGCGCGCTGTGGGGGCTGAGCCGCAAGTTCGGCTGCTCGGCGGCGGACGCCGTCCAGGTGCTGACGGCCGCCCGGGAGGCCGGGCTGACCCCCGCCGGGCTCTCGGTGCACGTCGGCTCGCAGCAGCTGACCTCCAAGGCCTGGTTGGCGGCCTTCGAGCTGCTCGGCGACGTGCTGGTCGAGCTTGAGCTGCACGGGATCAGGCTCGACCACATCAACCTCGGCGGCGGCCTGCCCGCCCTGGGGTACGTCGACCGGCACGGCACCGCCCTCGACCCGCCGCTCGACGAGATCTTCCAGGTGGTTCGGCAGGGTATCGACGGGCTGCGCCAACTGCACGGCGGCGAGCTGGACTTCATTCTGGAGCCCGGCCGCCACCTGGTCGCCGACCAGGGCGCGATCCGGGCACACGTCTACCGGCTGACCTTCCGTCAGCAACCGGACGGCGAGCGGCAGCACTGGCTCTATCTGAGCTGCGGCAAGTTCAACGGGCTGTACGAGATGGATCAGTTGCAGTACCGGCTGGTCTTCCCGACCCACCCGGACCCGGACTACGTCCCGGCCGTGGTGGCGGGCCCGACCTGCGACAGCGACGACGCGTTCCCGCACGGGCACGCGACCGGCCGGGTACCGGTGCCCCGGGCGGTGGCCTCCGGCGACCCGGTGTGGATTCTCTCCAGCGGTGCGTACGCGGTCAGTTATCTCACCCAGGGCTTCAACGGCTTCGACCCGCTGCCGTACACGGTGCTCCCGGCCGACGCCGAACTCTCGGGCGAACCGGGATTGGCGGCCCATTCCGACGATGGCGCCGTACACCTCGGGGGACGGGCGGCAGGCGCCAACCCGCCCGCAGTGGAGATCCGTGAGTCGACGCCGCGACGGCCGAGCGGTGCCTCCTTGAGCGTCATGATCGCAGAGGGTGGCAGCGGCCTGTGACCTGCGAGGGGAGCCGAACGCGGCATGGACCGGCCTCGGGCGCCCGGTGACGGTCGGGCATGGCCGCCGACCTCGGACTGGGCGCCGAGCCCGGTCGGATAGAGGTCGGCCTGCAACCCACCCTCCGGACGGACGATGGTCCCGGCGCCTGTTGTCGGTGTCGTTCGGGCTGCCGGACGACACCCCGGAGCCGCAGTCCACCGGCACGTACGGCGGTGGCACAGTGACGGGCAGAACCTCACCCTGACTGGCACCGTCATCGAGATTGCCTCCCGGATCGGCGAACCGTCCTGCTGGGCATCATCGGACGCCAACCGCCCGCGACACGCCCCCTGAACTGTGCTTCACAGCGGCCCACTTGGGCCCCAGCCGAGCACTCCTGCCCCTCCATGAACCGCCCCCGCACCCTGGACGAGTACCGGCTCCAGTCCCTGCCCTGCTGGGCCCCGGACGGTGGGCAGGTTCCGACGGCGCCGTCCGCAGCGCGACTCTCAGGTGCTTTCACTCGACCGGGGCAGCGGTTCACCCGTGTGCTCCGTGTAAATTTCGAGGGGATTAGGTTTGTGTGCAAACGTCTGCCTGACGGATCCTGGCGGGGCATATCCGCCGGGCCTGTTGTGAGCTCTTCGCCGCCGTGGGCGGTGGAGGTCCGGACACTGTCGGAAGGACATTGTGATGTCGGTTCGTGTAGCGCTTCCCAAGCTCGTCGCGATCGCCGCTCTCGCGGCTGTCGCAGCCGTTGCCGCCCCGAGCGCCGCGGTGGCGTACGGCGGCCACCACCCGCAGCTGCCTTCGTCGCTGAGCAAGCTGCAGGCGGGCACCGCCGCGGTCGGCCTGGTCGGCCCGCGCGCCAGCTGGCTGTCCGCGTCCGAGGAAACCCACGGCTGACCGGTCGGGTACGGGCCCTACGGCCCAGAGCCGCGTCGGCGTGCTGTTGGCCCCCGGGAACGACACCGTTCCCGGGGGCCGTGCGCGCGTGCACGGGCTGCTTGGCCACTGGAAATGGGGTTGCCGCTGCGGCAGCTTCCCCGACAGCGAACGGGGACGAGCGAGCGGCGGTTCGGGCCGGATCGCTCAGGGGAGGAAGCGCGGGCGCCGGCCGGCCATCGTGGCGAGCCACCGCGTCGTCGTCACTCCGCTCCCATCCGTAGTGGCCTACGGCACGACCCGAATCGCGAGCACGCTGCCGTCGTCGCTGAACGAGACTGCCTGCCACTGTTCGCCGTCGCTGCGCTGCAGCTCCCCGCGCCGCCGGTACGCCTGCCGCCGGTACTCCTCCACCTGGTGTGCCGTCAGTAGATCGAACAGACTGGTCTCCATTCCGGAGAATGCCTCCACTCGGACTCCGCCGAGTCGGAACACCTGATCGGTGCCGACGTACCGGGCGGCGCCGAAGTTGTACTCCGCATCGCGGACGCTGTCCGATCCCGCGAAAGTGTCGATCTCGTAGTGTTTCCTGCCTTGATCCTCGGTCAGGTACCAGGCGATGTGTCTACCTCCGCCTGCCAGTGCGAGCTGACTCGCCGCCCCGACGTGCGCCACGACCCGTCCGAACCAGGCCGCGTGTTCGGACGGGATGGCGAACCCGTCCTGTACGCGGCCCACCCGGCCGTCGGAGGCCGGAACCCGGACGGCGTTGGCGTAGGGCGGGTTCGCTTTCCGGGGTCGCTCGTCGGCACTGCCCCGGCCCGCAGCAGGCCGGGGCGGCAGGGAGCCGGCGCCCCGGGCGCGCAGCGCGTGGACGGTGATGCCGTCGGGAGCAAGCAGTTCGGTCGACATCAGGAGGCACGGCACGTCGTTCCAGTCGGTGAGCTGAAAATTCTCCGCTCGTTCGGAGCCCCGGGCCAGTTGGTTGTAGCTGGTGCGGTCGGTCGTACCTGTCCGCTTGCCGGCCACCTGGTGGTTGCCGTTCACGGTTACCCCGAACAGCCTGGACGGTGCTCCGGGCCGCCACGCCTCGACGAAGTAGTCCGGCCGGGGCCTGGCCCCCAGGTTGGGCAGGCCTTTCGCGCGGGCGAACCCGGCCAACAGGACGGGTTCCGCGTCGACCGTGGACAGTATCCGGTCCGGGAAGCGCCTCCGCACCGCCCGCTCTGCGACTGCGAGACCGAAGGCCCGGCCCAACTCCCGGGCCTGCATGCTGCGGTACGCCTGCTCCGGCAGTAGCCCGGCCCGCGACAGTCGCATCGCCCCGGTCTGGTCTGCTCCGAGCGCGGAGCAGTACCTGAGGATCTGCCAATGCTCGGCAAGCCCCCGGCCCCGCCCTTGCCTGGCCAGCGCGGTGGCCCGGGCCAGCACACTGAGCAACTGCCAGGCGGTGACGGACAGATCGCCGTCGTCGCGCAGCGGCACCAGACCCGGCTTGCGGTGTGCGGGTTCATCGGTCGCGGTGCCCCGTTGCTTGGCACGCTTGCGGTCGATCGCCGCAGCGGCCGTGCCGACCTTGGCCGCCAGCACAGCGCTCGAGGCCACTCGGACGGATCGGGGGCGGTTCAGCTCGGCCAACACCTCTTCTGTGCTCTGCTCCATCCACGCACCATAGGAAGCGCCGGGCGGGCGCACACAAGTGCGCATTGGCGCGCAGCACGATCGCTGACAGTCGCTCAGGCTCTCAAGCTCCTCCTGGCCAGGGTGTTTGATGTCGCCCGATGCGCTGCTGCAGTGGTTGAGGTGTAGTGGTCCTTTGCCGTCCGGACGACCACCACGTCGTTAGCCTCCGGCATCCGGAGTTGCGATACTCGGCTGCCCCAAGGTGCAACCGTCACAGCATTGGACAGCTGCGGCGAGCGTGTCCGCCGGGTGGGATCCTCGGCTCCACTGAGAGGGCGGTATCTATGCAACGCTTTGCCTGATATCCGACTCTGTCATGGGAATGGCGTGCAGGTCAGGGCCGTTAACACAGCTCACTCTGAAATGATCGACCGGCGAGCGTTCCGGAATGCATGGTCAAGGGGAAGTCACATGGGAGTCGAGTCCCGGTCGATACGGGTGCCGGTAGGTGAGGATTCCGTCCTGTGGGCCAGTCGGGCGGCGCAGCGGAATGTACTGCTAGTAGTTCACAACGTGACGTCGGCGGGGCGCCTGATGGACGTGGTGCCCTTGTTCCACGACGACTTCCGGGTTCAGCTCCTCGTTACCTCGACCGGCTCGTCGGCGTTCCAGGACGGGATCGAAGATCTCTTCAGTGATATCGGTCTCCCGGTCGTTCCATGGGATCAGGCCCTGACACTGCCTGTCGACCTCTCCATATCAGCCAGCTTCGGCGGTCAACTGTCAAGCATTTCAGGCAAGTTGAGTATTATTTCACATGGAGTCGGATACACTAAGAGACTCGCCGGGAGCCGGGAGCCGGGAGCCGGGAGCCGGGAGCCGGGAGCCGGGAGCCGGGAGCCGGGAGCCGGGAGCCGGGAGCCGGGAGCCGACGTTCGGCCTGTCGGCCGAGTGGCTGCTGGAGGACGGTGAGCCATTCGTCGACGGCCTCGTGCTGTCCCACCCCGAGCAGGTGGAACGGCTCCGGCGTGCCTGCCCGGAGGCTGAGGGTGCGGCCATACTCGGAGGCGATCCCTGCTTTGACCGCATGCTCGTCGCCCTCCCCTACCGTGAACGTTTCCGGCGCGCGCTGGGCGTTCGCCGCGGACAGCGACTGCTCGTCCTGAACTCGACGTGGAACCCCGAGGGACTCTTCGGGAACAGCGGCCAGGACCTACTGCCCGGCTTGCTCCCTCGCCTGACCGCCGAACTTCCAGCCGACGACTACCGGGTGGCGGCCGTCCTGCACCCCAACATCTGGTACGGGCACGGCCCCGGTCAGATCCGGGCGTGGCTGGACCGGGCCCGGCGCAACGGCCTCACGCTGGTCGATCCGGTCCACAACTGGCGGCAGGCACTCCTCGCGGCGGATCTCGTTCTAGGGGACTTCGGAGCCGTGACCTACTACGCGGCTGCACTCGGCACCCCGGTGATGCTCGCGGCCGACGGGCAGGACCGTCTGGACCCGGCGTCACCGGTCGCGGAGTTCGTCGCCCAGGCGCCGCGGCTTGACCCGTACCGACCGCTGCGCGCCCAGTTCGAGGATCTGGCGGCGTCCCACAGTCCGCTTCCTGGCCCGCAGCAGTTCGTCACCTCGGCTCCCGGAGAGTCAGCCGCGCTGCTCAGGGAGCACTTCTACACGTTGCTGGGCCTCCCGGAGCCGGAGGGCCCGGCCCTGCTCGAACCGCTTCCGCTGCCGCCGTACGAGCCGCCCATGCGGACAGCTCCTGTTCAGGTGCGGACGATCATCGACGGCGCCGAGATCAGAATCGAACGCTCCGCCGAGGTGCCGCACGGGGCGGGTGGGGATGTCCACCTGGCGGTCCACGAGAACACCCGGGACTACCGGGCTCTGGAGCTGGCCGATGTGATCACGCAAGGTGCGGACGGGGGCGACCCTCGGTTCGGCGGACCTGAGCTGTGGACGGCCGAGGTGCTTCGCCGGCATCCGCGATGTGCCGCAGCGGCCTACGTCACCGGCCTGGACGGCTGCGTCGTCAGGACCCGCGCCGACGGAGTCTTCCAAGTGGAGGCCAACCCGGGCGCGGACGCGGATCCGGCAGCGTATGCCTCCGCTCTGTACGCCTGGCTGACGAGCGGCGGTACCGTCCCGGCCGACGGGACGGTACCGCTGCGCGTGCGCACCGCCGCGGGTGCGCACCTGATGCTCGTGGGGCGCCTGGAGGTGCGGGAGAGCTGACTCTCGCATTGCGCCTGACCGAGCCGGGCCGGGGGTTGGCTACTGGGCGGCGACCTCGCAGCGCAGCCGCAGCGCAGCGAGGATTTGGCGGTGGGGCTGCGCTTGCGGCGGGAGCAGTTGTTCTGCCTCCGCCGCCTTCGCCAGTGCCTCGGCATTGTGGCCTGCCTCGTGCAGGGTCTCTGCGAGGTCAGTCAACGCCCGGGCCTGGTTGTACGCCTCACCGTGGGTGGCGAAGAATCGCACTGCTGATTCGATGAGCCGCTGCGATGCCGCCAGGTCTCCCTGCCCGCGAAGGGCCCGCCCTTGGTGTCGCTGCGACAGCGCGAGCGCCCGGGGAACGTCCTGCGCTCCTTCGTCGCCGGGGCCGATCCGCTGGTAGAGGCGTTCGGACTCCAGGAACCTCTCGTGTGCCTGGGGGTATTTCCACGTGTGCAGGCTCAGCAGCCCCAGCAGCTCCACGGCGGATGCCTCGCCTCGCAGGTGTCCAGCAGCCTGCTCGCTCGCCACGGCGGCCTGAGCCGCTGCCTCGGCCTCGTCCACCAGGCCCAGCTCACCCAAACAGTGGGCGAGCTGGAACTGCAGGGTTGCCGCAGTCCGCGGCTGCGCCCCGTGCTCCTCGACGCAGCGGGCCGCAGCGCGCAGCGCCGGGAGCACCTCGTCCCAATGGCCGGCCTTGAGCTGGAGGGGCCACAGTGCCTGGGCAAGGCGGGGCGCAGCCGCCGACAGACCGTACTCCTCGGCCAGGGACACTGCCTGGACCACGTTGCCCAGTTCGGCCTCCAGCACCGCCACGCCCTGCGCCTCCCCGTGGCACCGCGTCCCCTCCTGAGGGGCGGGCTCGGTGCGCCAGCTCTGCGGCAGCGCGGCGTGCGCGGCGTGCCGCACGCGCAGGAGCAGTGCATCGACTGTGCGGCGCACGGCCGCAGCGCATTCGGGAATGCCGTACTCGACGGCCGCGGAGTCCGCCAGATGGCGGCGGGCCTGGGGGCGGAAGCGGTAGCGTCCGTCACCCAGCGCATCGACCAGTCGGGCTTCGGCCGCCTCACCAAGGATCCTGGCCGCCTCGTCGGACGTCGTGCGGGCAGCAGCCGACGCGAGCTCGGCGTCGAGGGAGGGCAGCCCGCCCAGCGCGGCCAGTCTGCACAGCCGCGCCGCCTCCGGCCGAAGCCCGGAAGAGACCTGGCGGATCGCCGCCCCGAGCGGGTCAGTGGTACCGGAGCCGGCTGGCACAGCTGCCGCCACCGGGCCTGGTTCGTGCAGCAGGCCCACCGTCCTGGAGCGCAGCGCCAGCGCGTTCCCTGCGCACCGCTCCAGGAGTTGCCGCACATGAGGCCTGATCTGGTCGTACCCTTCGGGGCCAGCCGTACTGCGCACGATTCTTTTCGCGTGACGATCAGTCAGTGCTGAGACTTCGACCCGTTCTGCCTCCAGCAGGAAGGGTCGGCCCGACACGACGGCGAGCAGAAACACCTCCGAGGTGGAAGGGATCAGGCTGCGGACCTGGGCCGGGGACGACACGTGGTCCAGCACGACCAGAACCCTGCGGTCTTCCACCAGCCGGCGGTAGAGCCGCTCCCGGCCCGCCTCCGCCGGGGGAATTCGCTCAGGCGCGACCCCCATCTCCCGCAGCAGCCGCAGCAGAACCACTGACGGTGCGGGACCGCCCTCGGCGGTGCCGTCCCGCAGGTCGAGGTAGAAACGGCCGTCGGGGAACCGATCGGCGAGGGTGGCGCTGAGGTGCAGCGCCACCGAGGTAGTGCCGACGCCGGGATCCCCGTACAGCAGAGCGAACCGCGGTCGGCCACCGGCCGGGCGAGTCACCTCCCTCCACAGCTTGCGCAGCACTGCCTTGTGGTTGGTGAAGTCGCGCGGCGCGGGCGGGTGCCCGCCTCCGGTCAACAGATGATCAGCCTGCTCGGGTGTGCTGGCCGCCAGGACTGCCCATTCGGCGGCCAGGCGCGGATCGTTCACCATCTGCGCGTGCAGCCGGACAGCCAGGCGCTCACGGGCCTCCTCCGTACGCGGCAGTGGCGTCTCCCGCCCCAACGACCTTCGCGTCAGCGCCCCCGTCGTCAGTGCGAGCTGCTTGCCCATCTCACCCGCCGCACCGTTCCCCACCGCGGCGAGAAACGCGGTGAGTGCGCTCACGGCCATGATCTCCAACACGACGGCTCCCCCTGGTCGCCCCGATCGTCCCTTCCCGGACTGTATCCCGCGACTGCAGGCCAAGGCAGTCGTTCCGCCTCTTGGCGAAGTCGCACGCGACCTGGGTGCCGCCCTCCATCGCTGCAGCCGAACTGGTCCGGGCGCAAGCTCTGCCGGGCGGGCGGAGCGGGGAGGGCTGGTAATGGGCGGCGATCAGCCCGAGCCAGCAGTACGCCGGTCCGAGCAGCACCGCCAGCGCCAGGCTCAATCCGGCCGACGGAGGCGAACAGCAGCGGACGCCCGATCAGTGCCAGCACGCCGAGGACGATCGCGCCGACCACCGCAAGTACCGTCACCTGACCCGTGGTGACGCCCAGTAAGCCGCCGAACAGCGGGGTCTGGGTTCCGCCGAGCAGACCCTTGTACAGGGCGACGAAGAGGAGGCCGCAGGCCGGAGAAGACGGGGGACGATACGTCAGCTGGCACGGCGGCGGTGCCGGCGACCGCGCCGCCCCCGGCGATGTACACGACCCGGTCAAGGTGGTGGAGCGTCGGGTTGACGTCGTGCGCGGCCATCACGACGGCCACCTGCTCCTGGTGGCGGTTCCGGCCCGGGGGTCGTGACGCGAGGCCGTGAAGCCGGCGAGCTGCTTCATGTACTGCTCATGGGAGACATCTCCGGTGCAGCAGGACCAGGTCTCCGCCGCCCCGTCCACCGCGTGGATCCCCCAGTGCACGGAGATTCCGAGTCTGACACCGCGCGCCGTCGCCCCTGAACAGCCGCTTCTGGTAGGTAGCACGCGGGACGCAACCACTGCCGGTGTGGTCAGAAGCCTGGCCCGGGCCGGCGAAGTCGCCGGCCCGCGCCGAGACGTGGTCAGGACGCCTCGCGTACGCTCCACTGCTGGTTGCTCGCGGTGGCGCAGGTCCACTGGATGGTCGGGGCGCCGTCCGCGCTGGAACCCCCCTGGATGTCGAGGCACTTGCCGCTGCTCCGCGAGACCACCTGCCGCAGGCCGCTGCCGGCGTCGGTCAGGGCCCACTGCTGGTTGAGCTGGCTGCCGCAGGTGTACTGGACGACCGCCGCACCGTCGGCGGTCGAACCACCTGCGACGTCCAGGCACTTGCCGCTGTTGCGGTTGATCAGCCTGACGTAGCCGTTGCCCTGGTCGGACACGGTGAACTGCTGGTTGAGCTGGCTGCCGCAGGTGTACTGGACGACCGCCGCACCGTCGGCGGTCGAACCACCCCCGACGTCCAGGCACTTGCCGCTGCTCTGGACGACGAGTGAGCTGTAGGTCTTGGGCGCGGCCTTGCAACCGGTGAAGTCACAGCCGGGCACCCATGGCGTCTGCCCGCTCTCGTACGCGCCCTCGTCCGGGGCGGCGCCGGCGTAGCCGTCCGTCAGACCGGCGACGGGAGTCCCGGCGTCGACGGCGGGTGATGCCGGCTGCAGGCTGTGGTCGGCATGGCCGGGCGAGGTGTACAGCGGGTCGGGTGCGGCGCCGCTCTGGCTGCGCGTGGTGACCAGGTCGTTGCTCTCGTTCGGGGTGCCACCCGGGATGTACTCGTACGTCTGCCCGGCGGGGTGGGCGCCGTCGAGGATGTTGTTGCGCAGCACGGTGTTGGAGACCTGCGCCGGGTCGGCGTAGTAGTTGAAGACGGTCGAGCCCGACCCGGTCACGATGGTGTTGTTGGTGATGCTGCCGGTCAGGTAGGGCAGCGGCTGCCCCGACTGGGTGAAGCCGCCGAGGGCGATGCCGGAGCCGCCCAGCAGGTTCCAGATGACGTTGTGGTCGACGTTCACGTCGTAGCTGCCGTTGTCGAAGTGGAAGCCGTTGCCGATCTGGGCCGGGTCGTGCATCCAGTTGTGGTCCATCCGGGTGCCGGTGTATGCGGTGTTGCAGCAGGTGTAGACGGCGCCCAGGTCGAAGTTGGTCTTGGCGTAGTCGTACATGTCGTTGTAGGCGATGCGCAGGTTCTTGTATCCGGCGTTGGGGTACGTGTTGGTGTTCATGTTGATGACGTCGCGGCCGGTGGAGTGCATGGTGTTGTGCGTGATCGTCACTCCGCTCGCGCCCACCTCCAGCGCCACCGCCGCGGTGTAGGTGCCGCCGTAGGCCACGTCGGTGATGAGGTTGTTGCTGATGTCGTGGCCGGATCCCTTGACCGAGACGCCGTTGCCCATGGAGTACCGCAGGGTGCTGTTGCGCAGTGCGTTGTTGGTTCCGTGCAGCAGGATTCCGCTGTCGGCGTGGTGGTTGGCGTCGTAGACCCCGGCGTAGGGCAGGTTGGTGTCGTACTGGGCGGTCTGCCAGGTCGACGTGTACTTGGCCGTGATGCCGTCCAGTACGTCGTTGGTGCTGTTGTCGTCGGTGGTGAGCGACGTGGCGAACAGGTTGATTCCGCGCACTGTCACGTAGCTGCGGTTGTTGAGGTCGAAGCCGTAGTTGCGCTTCTTGGCGGTGATGCCGGTGGGGGCTCCGCCGCTGGGGGCCCACATGTACAGCAGGTGCGCGCCGGCGTCGTAGTACCAGGCGTTCGGGCCGGTCAGCAGGGACTTCTTGCCGACTAGGCGGAACTTCGTCGATGATCCGCCCGGCTCGTTGTGGCCGTCGCTGCCCGGGAAGCTGAGGTTGAGGACCTTGTTGCTGCCGTTCAGGTTTCCGCCGGTGACCGTGGCCGAGTTGGCCACCCAGGAGCCGGCCAGGTAGACGCTGGCGCCGGTCATGTCGCCCAGGGCCGGGAAGTCGTTGTAGGTCAGCGTGCCGGTGAGGACGGAGGTGCACGGCGGAGTGGCGCAGGTGTCGCCCCAGCCCGAGCGGGTGGAGGACCAACCGCTGGTGACGAACGACTGGTTCCACGGGTCGCTGGTGGCCGCCGGGTAGGCGGCCTCGGGCACCAGGGCGCCGGAGGTGAACACCTGGTTGGCCCACAGGTCGGTGTTGGACGGGTATTGCGTGGAGCCGTAGGGGGCGGCTGCGGTACCGGCGAGGGTGACCTTCGCCTTGTAGATGCTGCCGCTGTCGAGGGTCCACCCCGACAGGGAGTCGGTGCCGTCGACCGTGACCGTCGCTCCGGGCGCCGACGCGAAGGTGATGGGCGCCCCGGCGCTGCCCGATCTGGACGGGGTGACCGTCTCCCGGTAGGTGCCGCTGCCGATGAGGCAGGTGTCACCGCCGACGGCGACGCCGGCGCACTTCTGGATGGTCTTGAACGGCTTGGCCGCCGAACCCGCGTTGGTGTTGCTGCCGGTGGTCGAGACGTAGTACGTCGTCCCGCCGACCGCGGCCGCCGGCGCGGCCACCAGGCCGACGGCCGCACAGGCCACAGCCGCTACGGCGGCGACGACACGCGCAGCCAATGCTCTGTGTGTAGGTTGCATGGGTGCTCCCTCAGGGGATGGACCGGGGAAATGTGGGTGTGACGCTCGGCGACGGGGGCCGAGGTAGGTGCAGCAGGCGCGGCAACGCCCTTGACCTTCCTGGTGCAGCGGCGACCGGGCCGGAACAGCGGACCGGTTGAGGTCACCGCGGCAGCGGCCTGCGCACCTTCGCGGTCGGCGCCGGTTCGCCGCCGGCGACGACTGGGCCGTACCGGCCGCGCGGGCGTTGCCGGGTATGACCACGAATGCCGGCGGCGAGCCGCTCGCGGGACTGCGAGGGCCGAACGGCACTGTGTACGGACGTGCGGTGACGGGGCGTTCAGGCCTTCTCCGCCCCGGCCGGTCGGGCCGAGGTCAGGTGGCGCTGGGCGAGGAGGAACATGAGCAGGATCGGCAGCACCGAGACGACGCCGACGAGGGCGACTTCCGGCAGTCCGATCTGGACGGTGGAGAAGTTGGGGTTGCCGGAGACCGCGTTCGCCAGCGGAAGCACGGTCAGTCCGAGTGGCAGCGGGTAGGCCTGGGAGTCGCTGAGCATGAGGTACGGGAGCATGAAGTTGGTCCAGGCCGAGACAAAGCCGAAGAACCCGATCAGTGCGATCAGCGGCTTGGCCAGCGGCAGGGCGACCCTCAGGAAGATCCCGGCTTCCGACGCGCCGTCGCAGCGCGCCGCCTCCAGCAGCGAGTCCGGCAGGCCGCCGGAGAAGAAGGTGTAGGCCAGGTACACGCCCCAGGGGTAGAAGGCGAGTGGCAGAACCACCGACCACAGGGTGCCGACGAGGTGGACGGCGGCCATCTCCACGTACAGGGGAAGGATCGTGGCAGCGGTCGGCACGATCATCGCCACCAACGTGGTGATCAGGATCGGCCTGCGGCCGAGGAACGCGAACTTGGCCAGGCCGTACCCCGCGGTGACGCACAGGAGCAGCATCAGCAGGACGCTCAGCAGGGAGTAGATCAGCGAGTTGCCGATCCACCGCACGATGATGCCGTCGTTGAACTCGTAGAGGTGCCGCCAGGCGGCCAGGACGTTGGCCGGGTTGCCGACCGCGAACGGCGAGCCGTTCTTGACCTGGTCCGCGGTCTTGGTCGGGGCGAGCACCAGGAACAGCACGGGGACCGCGAACGCGGCGGCGGCCAGCAGCAGCACGGCGTCCCGCAGGAGCGCGCCCGGGCGTGGCCACCCGCGCAGCCGTCGTCGGCGCCCGTGGGCGGGTGCAGTCATGCCTGCCACCTACTTTCCCGCGTCGATCTCGTAGAATTTGGTCTTGTAGATCACGACCAGCGCCGCGATCATGCCGACCGTGAGCAGCAGCAGTGAGAGCACCGAGGCCCGGCCGAAGGAGAGCTCGCCACTGGCGTAGGTGTAGGCCAGCTGGTTCGGGGACCAGGTCGTGCCCAGGGAGTTGTCGACCTGCCACAGCATCTGCGGTTCGACGAACATCTGGGTGCCGCCGGCGAAGCTGGTGATCGCGATGAACGCCAGGTACTTGCGCACCGCCGGCAGTTTGATGTGGACGGCCTGCTGCCAGGCCGTGGCGCCGTCGAGCGCCGCCGCCTCCATCACCTCGTCCGGGATCGACTGCAGGGCGCCGTAGAGGATGACGATCCAGCCGCCCGCACCGGCCTCCACGGCCATGGCCGTGAGCGCCAGGTAGAGCGTGTCGCCCGACAGGACGTCGTGGTTGGTCTGCAACCCGAAGGTGTGCAGGAGCCCGGCCAGCGGGCTGTAGACCGGGCTGATCATGAAGATCCACATCAGCACCGCAGCCGAACCGGTGACCGCGCCCGGCAGGTAGTAGACGAAACGCATGGCCGCGCCGAAGCGCCCCTTGCGGGCGTGGACCAGGAGGCTGAGCGTCACCACGACGAGCAGCAGCAGCGGCAGCCAGAGCGCCAGGTAGACGCCGACGTGCTGGACGGCCGGGGGCAGCCGGTAGTCGGACAGGGTCCGCGACCAGTTGTCCGTGCCGAGGCTGTCACCGGCGTAGGGGTCGGTGACCATGAAGCTCTGGTAGACGCCGTAGCCGATCGGGATGATCCCGAACACGGCCAGGAACACCAGGTAGGGGGCGACGAACGCCAGGCCGGCATTCACCCGGCGCCGTCTGCCACGTGTGCGTGCCGCAACCCGGCCGTTCCCTGCCGGCGAGGAGGGCCGGGTGCCCGGCCGGGTGACGGAGTCGGCTACGGTGCGCGTCACCTGGAGACCGTGTATCCGGCGTTCCTGGCGGCCTGCTCCAGCCGGCTCTGCCAGGTGGACAGGGCTGCGGTCAGGTCGCCCCTGCTGCTTGCGGCGGCGGTGACGGTCTGCGCGTAGGAGTCGGTGAACTGGCCCTCGAACCGGATGAAGCTGTAGTTCGGAGAGATGAGCGCGGCCGCCTGCTGCATGACGGGGCACGGGTCGGCGGCGTAGAACGCGTCGGACTTGCGGGCCGCGCACCACTGGTCGGCGACCGCCTTGTAGGCCGGCAGCGTCGCGGAGGAGACGATGCCCTTGGGGTCGTCGCTGGTGGTCAGCCAGGTGGCCACGTCCGCGGCGCCCTTGGTGTTCCTGCTGTGCGAGGACACCACCCACAGGCCGCCGCCCTCCGGGCCCGTCACCGGCGCGGAGGAACCGGGCCAGGTCGGCATCGGGTACGCGGCGATCTCGCCGTTCGGGATCTTGTAGGTGCCCTTGAAGCCGTACTCGCCGAACCAGGCGGCGGCCGGGTACATCAGGAACCTGTCCTTGGCGCCGACGTCGGCGACGAAGGCGGTGTCCCACGGGCTGGTCGCGGTGACGGTGCCGCTCTCGACCAGCGGCTGCAACAGCCGGGTCACGCGGGTGCAGGAGTCGTCGGCCAGGTTGATCGTGACGCTGGTCGGGTCGGTCACGTGCCGGACGGGACATCCGGAGCCGGCCAGGAGCCCCTGGCCGTCACGGTCGTTGACGCTGCCGACGAGGTAGCCGGGGTGCTCGGTCGCCACCTTCTGGCCCAGCGCCTGGTACTCGGCCATGGTGGTGGGAACGCTGTAGCCGAACTCCTTCATCAGCTTGTCGTTGACCCACAGCACCATCGGCGCGACGTCGTTCTGCAGGCAGTAGACCTTGCCGCCCCAGGTGCAGTTGTCCAGCGTGCCCTTGGCGAAGCCGTCGCGGGTGGCCTGCGGGACCAGGTCGTTGAGCGGCTGGGCGAACTTCAGCGGGGCGGCGGACAGGGCGGCCACATCCGACGGGGCCCCGAGGAAGACGACGTCCGGCCAGCCGGAGCCGGCCTTGTCCGCCAGCGCGATCTTCTGCGAGATCTCGCCGGGCTTGAGACTGGTCAGGACGATGTTCATCTTCGCGCCCGGGTGCGCGGACTGGTAGGCCTGCACCGCCGGCTGACGGGTGTCGTCCGTCCAGACCGTGAGAGTGGCGTTCGCATCCGAGGTGGTTCCCGAGGCGCCGCCGGTGCCGCTCGAACAACCGGTGAGGGTCAGCAGGGCTGCCGCACCGGCTGCGGCGGCCGTGCGGGCCATCGAGCGTCGGACAGCGGCTCCGGCCCGGGTGGTACTTGCAGATGCGCGGTCCATATCTTTGCCCTTTCGGGGATGACGGGCTGGGGGCCCCGGGGAATCGGGAGGCTGCCGCGAGGCCGCGAGTGCCGAGCCGTGTCGGGAGACCGCCGGCCGCGCCGCGAGTGCCGCATCGGTTACCGAATCGGTAGCCGCATCAGTTGCCGCTGAGTGTTCCCGGGAACATCTTGGCGGTCAAGAGGCCGGGGCAACTTACTTGTCACCTTTCCGAAACGTGACCCGCCGCCGACCCGTACGTGACATTCCCGCAGGAAAAATGGGATCTTCCGGCCATCCTTGGCGCGAGATGGCGCGCTTCATGACCGCCCCTCCAACAGCGAGGGATTGAATCATCAACATGATCTCGGTAACATTTGCACGTCACTACGGGCGGAAATCCAGGCCCTGCGGACACGGGGAGGACAAGGATGACGGGGGTACCCGCAGCTGAAGGCGGCACCTGGGCCGGACGCGGCAGCGCCATCATGGTCGACGTCGCAGAGCGTGCGGGCGTCTCCAAGCAGACCGTGTCACGGGTCTTCAACGACCGGCCGAACGTCAGGCCCGAAACGCGCCAGAAGGTCCTGGCCGCAGCCGCCGAACTCGGTTACCAGCCCAACCCGTCGGCACGGGCACTGACCACCGGCCGGACCCGCATCCTCGGCGTGATCACCTCCGACGCCACCAGTTACGGCCCGGCGGCCACCCTGCAGGAGATCAGCCGGGCGGCCCGCGACTCCGGGTACTTCGTCATCGCGGCCCCGCTGCGCGCGCTGGACCGCGCCGCTGTCATCGACGCCGTCCAGCAGCTGGTCAG
>FTKF01002080.1_pt3 | contig 17020 bp, 17 predicted proteins | sample 1658111 | NCBI WGS metagenome assembly FTKF01 (sample SAMEA3914800, study PRJEB12502) | metagenome | biome: forest; material: soil | place: USA | collected 2011-06-22 | depth 0.1 m
CTCGGCCTTCCCCCGGGGCAGCACAAACGACCCGGCCATCGATCCCCGCCGTCTTGCGGCCAGCGTTGACCTCCGTCACCCGCCGCACGCTCACCAGCGTGTTGGAGCGGGAACGGAGCATCAGTTTCTGGAGATTACGGACCCTTTTGAGGTCTCCTGCCTGTGACGCCGTGAAGATCCGCTGCCTCAGCCGCCGTATTTCCTCCTCCGCGCCCTGCCAGTCGATCGACTGCCAGTCGGTGAAGTCGCCCTCCGGTCCGTTCACGATGATGAGAGTGTCGTCCTGGGCGGTGTCCGCCACGGATGATGGTGTCGCCACGGTGTCCAACTTGCCCTTCGTTCCAGCGCTGGTGGTCATCGATTCCTCACAGGCCCACCTGACCCACGTCAGCACCCTTTCGGGTCCGGGCAGAGCCCGTATCCGGTCGGTTATGCGGGGCGACCAGCGGAGGTGCTGGCCATGTGCCCCGGTTTCCCGCTGCCTTTCGGCGACCGGCGTTCGCTTCTTGGGTCATCCTGTGCCCGCTGGGGAGTTGAGCGTTCCTTACGGTCGGCTTACCGAACGCCTTCACGTCCGGACCCCAACGGGGTTTCCACGTTCCACACGAGTGAGATACGACCGGGGTGGGTGCCCCCTAAACTCCGGGACGGCGATGCTCTCCCCGCTGATGATGGGTCCTCAGCCGGCGCCTGCCGCTTCTCAACGGCCAGTCCTGCACCCCGCCGGAACAACCCATCGGCGGGGCCCACGATCACGAAGCATCGTCAGGGGTTCACTCACGTTCACCCGTCCGGTCTTCCCCTTGCCTGTAGCCCCCGGATGGAACAGGGGCCCTTGGGCTTCTCCTCCGAGCTTCACACCCCGCCGTTACCGGCGACGCATGTCGAAGTGGGGACGGGCCTTGAGCGCTGGCCCGGAACTACGCTGTCGACATCAAGTCGATCCTCCTGTCAGGTAATTCACTCATTCTCGTGCGACTTCGTGTCGCACCCCGCCGCTCGTGGTAGAGGGCGGTGACCTCGGCGGCCGGGAAGCGGGAGTGGTCCAGCAGTGTGGTGATCAGTCGCAGGGTGCTGCGGCGGGAGACGCCTTCGCGGTCGGTGGTAGTGACGGTCGCCTCGATGACCCTCACGCCCAGTCCGTGCATTTGTGCGGGGACGCCGCCGCGACGGAGCCACATTTTGAGGCGGTGGGCGTGGGAAGGCTGAGGGATGAAGGAGATCCACGAGCCGTCCGGTAGCGCGTGAAGGACCGGCAGGACGCGCTGACCCCGGGCGCGAAACAGCGCGTGGGCGCCGGTGTCGGCGGTGGCTCGCAGCAGGAGATAGGTGTCGTAGGCACGGTCCGCCAGCAGAAGCATTCCCGGTTGCAGGGATCGCATCAGGCCGACGGCATGGGTGGCTTCGCCGCAGGCCAGCGGCGCGATGGCACTGTCGATCAGGGCGCGCGTGCCGCATTCGACGATGGCGGAGACCCTGGCTAGGGGGTAGCCGCCGGCGCCGTTCTTGCCCTGGACCCGTCCGTAGTGGGCGGAGTTGGCGGGTGTGTCGGGAAGCGTGAGGGTCGTGGCGTCCAGGGCCGCCAGGCGGAAGGACCGCCAATACACACCGGGCGTCGTGGCGCTGGAGACCGGGCCTCGCAGCCGCTGGAACAGCAGTCTCAAAGGGGCGGTGCCCACCCTGCGTCGCGCGTGCCGCAGCGCAGTGGCCGATGGGTCACCACCCGCTCCGGCAAGTCCGGCGACCAGCGAGGACCACACCCCGAGGTAGCCCGACTCGGGGAAAAGGGTCATCGCGAGCAGGAAGTACACCACCGTGCGGGAGGGAAGCAGACGCACCCGCTGCTGGACCCTTCTGGTCTCCGCGAGGACCTCGTCGACCAGCTCGGACGGGACGATCCGGGTCAACTCACCCAAGTGTCCAGCCGAGAAAGCGTCTTGGGCTATGGAAGCCCTGCGCGACATTGCAGACTGCACGCCCATCGGAGCCCCCAGAATAGCGATCTTGGTCGACGCAGTTCTATCGGGGCTCCGTTGCCACGTCAGGAACTTGACGAACGCCGCAGCGGCTTAACTTCCTGGTCTTGGGTGAAAACTGACCGCTGAACGTGTGTCGATGCGGCAACCGGCTGAGCTGATCAGCTGCGCGCGGTCGACGGCGGAGAACCCCAGCAGGCGGCTGAAGAACAGTGGTTGGGTGCGCAAGCTCCAGGCCTGCACAGGGGCGAACCTGGCCGGTTCGTGGGTGCTTCAGGTACCGGCTGGTGTAGATGAGACCGGTGGTGCACGCCCGGGACAGTGGACCACTGCAGGGGAGAGGGGGCGGGAGGTGACCCGGGGATGCACACCCCGGCTGCAGGTCGAGACTCCCTGTCGTTGGGCCACGTTGCAGGCCCACGACGTGTTCCACCATCACGCTCACGGCGGTACGTGGCTCGGCTGCTGTCGTGCCTGGATGCGGTGGAGGGCCGGATGCCGAAGGAGCTTGAGGTGATACTGGGGTGCACCGCACCACAGTGCGCCGGAAGTTGGAGCGCATGGCTGCGGACGGGATGGTCGTCCTGGCCGCCGCGCTGGTGTGCCTGCCGCCAGCGCTTGCCGGGCGGGTCGGCGTGCAGGCGGACGAGGATGTGTTGGCGCGGGTCGCGCAGGTCCGAGGGACCACCGAACGGGGTGAGCAGCGCCGCCAGGCGCATGCCAGGCAGCGGGGGGGGGCGTACCGGATCCTGCGTGACCTGCGGGCGCAGCGGCGGGCGGCTGAGCAGGAGCCTGGTCAGCGTAGGTCCGACGCGTGCTGGCGTACGGGTAGCTATCAACTCGGCGGTCGCCAGCACCGGGCTGCGCAGCCCTTCCTGTGTTCGGTGCCGTCTGAGCCCGGATCCACCGGTCAATAGCCGGTCCAGGGCCTGGACATGAGGGCGCGGATGCCCTCTGACCTGGGAGTATGGGACTTCCTACGGTTCCATGTCCACAGATCGAGAGAACATCCGCGAGATGCATCCGCTGCTGGGCGGCGGGATACCGTTCCGAACGGTGGCTGCAATTGGATATCAACTTCGGTCGTGACCGCGCCGGCGGGCACCGGGTGCTGCTCCAGCAGGGCGGCCAACTTCTTGAGGGTGGTGGTGCCGAACGCGGAGGCCGCGCTCTTGTAGTGGCGGCTCCAAAGCGGCTTGGCCTGGCGGCGAGGTGGACGGTGACGGTCGCGTCCTCCACCGGCACCCGGCCGTCCGGGCCGTCCCGGAGTCCCTGCATCCGCAGGCGGGTACAGGCCAAGCCCGGCCGGATGCCTTCGCCGCAGCCCGTACCCGGCTCCACGCCCGCATCGCTTCCGGTGACGGCGACCACTGCGGCTGAGCTGGCGATCACAACGCCCCAGCGGTGCCGCCCACGCCGGCGCGCTCAGCACGGCACCGGGCCCGCGCAAGGCACTGCGCGCATCGTTGCCCACCGAGCTCGGGCCCAACCACGAACGACTGATCCGGCGCCGCCCCCAACCAAGCCTCCATCGCGCGGGCAGAAGACGGCGCGTTCCGCGGAGGGCCCCTGCTGGACAGGACTGTCGGCTTGGCCAACCGCCTGGCGGTGATCCTGATGATCCCGCTGACTAGTTGATCGGTCGGACGCCAACAGATCACCGGCTCCGGTGTCTCCGGGCTGGCACAGGAGGCGGCACCGACCTGCGGCGAGTGTGCCGAGCTCGCGGCCGGCTCCGGTAGAGGCGACGCGGGCGCGGGCGTCGGCGTGGCGCCGGAGCGGCCTGGTGGGTGGCCCGTACGAGGTAAGGACGTCGGCGATGCGCCGATCGCGTCGCGGGTCGAGCCTGGACAGGAGCGGAACTGCGTCACTTCGGCGATGTCGCGGGCTTGGCGCAGGTTCGTGGTCCAGGCGTAGCCGTTGAGCAGGCTGGGCGGGTTGGGAACGGCTCTCATGAAGCTCACACCTCCTGGGTGGTGGTCAGGGTGCGCTCCAGAGCGGCCGGCTGGCGGCGCGAGGGTCTGGCGAGTCGTTCTGCGGCCAGCCACGGGAGAGCCAGGGTGAGCGTAGCCTCTGCCGACTTGCCAGCTGGCCTGGTTCCCACCGGCACCAGCGACTGCGACGCCGTCTGGTGCGGATAGGGGGGCGCCCGGAGCTGGTGGCGGCCGCGCCGAATCGGCTCCGTTCGCCTGCGGTGGGCCGGTACTCTGTGGGACGCGTCGGCGAATTGGTCTGGCGCCAACTGGGCCGACTCAAACGGTGATCGGCGATGACCGTACCGACCCGGGTCGGAACTCATACTTCCGGATGTGCCATGGCCATCCGGTCGGCAAGGCCTATCCTCGGAGGTCGTTCGTGATGACGCCCACGTTGTTCCATGAGGCAGTGCGGTCACGCCGCTGGACCTACGAGGCATTCGATGTGCGATACCAGCGGGCCGCAGAGGAGCTGGCGGTGCTGGAGGATGATCCTCGTTTCGCTCACTTGTCCGTCTCCTCCCGCACCTTCGTCCGGTGGATGGCGGGCGAGCTGAAGACGGTGCCGAACCCTCGAGCTTGTCTGGTGCTCGAGCACTTGCTCGGAGTACCCGCCGAGGTGCTCTTCGGACTCTCCGAAGCGTCAGCTGCCAGTTCAGATGACGAACTGTCGGGCTCGCTGCAGCGGGCTGAGCTCGTGGCCGAGGCCGGTCCGGATCCGAACCTCGTCCCACACTGGGCGACGCTTCTGCGCATCCTCGCCGAGGCTCACAACACCATAGGGTCGGCCCACCTGCACCAGGCTGCTGTCACTGAGATGGCACTGATCCGCCGTTCCCGGGCCGAGGCGGGCGGCCACCTGCGGGCGACGCTTCTCGGGGTCGAGGCCAGGTGGGCGGAGTTCGCGAGCTGGACTGCGGCGAACCTCGGCACCGCTGCTGACTCCGCCTACTGGCTCGACCGCGCGCTGCAGCTCTCGCAGGAGGCGGCAGATGGCAGCATGACGGCGTACATCCTCATGCGGCAGGCTCAGACCGCGATCGAGCGGCGGGACGCCGCGGCTGCCCGGCGCCTGGCCGGACGCGCCGTCGATATGGGCCATGGCGGCCCCCGCGACCGGGCCCTGTCCGCACTCAGACTGGCCCAGGCCCTCGCCTTGGCCGGGAACGCCACAGGGAGCGAGGAGGCTCTGCGGGATGCCTCCCGGCTGGTGGACGAGGCCGACGACTTCGGAGCCGACGACGACCCGGGCACCATCGGCCGCCACTGCCAGCAGGCCTACGTCCAAGCTCACCGGGGTCACTGCCTCCTGCTCCTGGGCAACTTCGCACAGGCGGCGCGGACGCTGGAGGACACGCTCGGCTCCTGGCCCCAGGAACTCCGCCAGGACGAGCAGCTGACCCGGGCCTGGCTGGCGCTGGCCTACGCCGACAGCGGCCGTGTTGCCGAGGCCGGCACAACCGGTGCGGAGCTCCTCGCGCTGAACGCCTCCCGAGGATCGGTCCGCGTCGTTCGCCACCTGCGCCAGCTCGACCGATCCCTTGCCTCACACTCCGGTCCTCCGGCCGAAGTCACGACCTTCCGCACCGCAATGGCCGCCCTGGCCCCCAGGATGTGAACATGAACCTTCCCGCCATCACGATGACCGACGTCGCCGACCAGGCTCCGGCCGTCGCCGTGCTCCCCGTCGGCAGCTTCGAGCAGCACGGTGCCCACCTTCCTTTGGCCACCGACACGCTGGTCGCCAACGGGATCGCCAGTGCCGTGGCCTCCACCTACCCGCTGCTCCTCCTGCCGCCCGTTTCCATCGCCTGCTCCCACGAGCACGCGGCCTGGCCCGGGACCGTGAGCATCAGCGCGAACACGCTGATCGCGGTCGTGACGGACATCGCCCGTTCCCTGGAGCGCTCCGGAATCCACAAGCTCGTCATCGTCAACGGCCATGGCGGCAACTACGTGCTCTCCAACATCGTCCAGGAGGCGAACGTCGACGGACCGCGGATGGCACTTTTCCCCCGCGGCCAGGACTGGCAGGCCGCAAGGGAGGCCGCCGGGCTGGAGAGCAGCGCTCATGACGACATGCACGCGGGCGAGATCGAGACGTCGCTGCTCCTGCACCTGTGCCCCGAACTGGTGCGGGACGGATTCGAGACGGCCGACCACGTGGCGGACCGACCGCACCTGCTGGTGCACGGGATGGCGCCGTACACCGAGAGCGGAGTCGTAGGCCGGCCCTCCCTCGGTACCGCTGCCAAGGGCGTTGCCGTACTCGACGCCCTGACCGCCGCCTTCACCGAAACGCTCGGCGCGCTCACGGCACCCCGATCCGCCCGGCACTGACCTTCGAAGAGCGGAGCACTCAGATGACCACCAGGAGGGTCCCCCGGATCCGGCAGCTCGCCGCCGAGGCCGGGTGGGACAGCTTCGAGAAGTTCAGCACCCACTACGCCCTGGCCGCGAAGCGGGCCGCCGCCCAGGAGGGAAACCGCCGACTGGCCTCGGAGACCGTCCCGCGCCGCAGCTACGACCGGTGGATCAACGCCGGGCTCAAGACCGCGCCGCGCGACGCGGCGGCCCTCGTCCTCACCCACATGTTCGGCATGCCGACCGAACGGCTGTTTGCCCTCGTCGAGGACACCGCCCCCGCAGGCTTCGACTTCGCCGATGCCAGCCACGCCCAGGCGCCCGGCCTGGAGTTCGACGACCCCCTGGACGTCATCAGCCAGGCCCGCGACCTGGCCGCCTCCAGCGTCCCGGAAACCGTGCTCGAAACCAGCCGCTCCGCGATCGCCAGCATCGTCGCCCGGTACGAGACCTTCGGCCCCCAGCACCTGGCAGGCGAGGTCCGGATGCTCCGCCGGATGCTGCACAGCCTCCTACGGGGCCCGAGCGCACCCGCCCAGCGGATGGAACTGTTCCGGCTCACCGGGCAAGCCGCCGGGCTCCTTGGCTACATGGCCGTCAACGCGGGGCAGCCCGACGCGGCGCGGGCCTACAGCACCGAAGCCGAGCTCCTGGCCGCCGCCGTCGGTGACACCGAGCTGCGCATGTGGGCTCTGGGGACCCAGTCGCTGGCCCTCTACTACCACGGCCGATACCGCGAGGCGGACGACTCGGCCAGCGCGGGCGTCACCCTGGCCCCGAGCAACGGCCAGGCGATCCGGCTGCTGGTGAACGGACGAGCCCGGGCCCTTGCCAGGATGGGCCGCGCCGCGGAAGCCGAGGCGGCCATAGGCCGAGCCCTCGAGCTGTCGGACCGGTGCACCGTTCCCGACGGCCTCACCTCCTGCATCAGCTTCGAGCCGTACTCCCTCGCGCGGACCCTCGCGAACGCCATCACAGCCCACCTCTCCCTCGGCCGGCCGGCCGCGGTGTTCGGCTACGCCCGCCAGGTCTCCCCCCTGGTGGGTCAGTCCCAGTCGGACTGGAGCCGCGCCCTCGTCGGCCTGGACGTGGCCACCGCCCACCTCGTCGAGGATTCACCCGACATCGAGCAAGCGATGCACCTCGGAACGCGGGCCTTGAAGGCCGGCTCCTCCACGCCGATCACCTCCGTCTGGAAGCGGGCCCGGGAGCTGTACCAGCAGGCTGAACCCTGGCGGGGCGACAAGGCCGTAGGGGACTATGCGGAGGAACTCCACCAGTGGCGCTCCCGTCCCCTGGCCAGCCAGATCACCGGCGGCGCCCTCTGAATGCCTGCCCGCCGCCGTCACGAAGAGGACATGTGGACCTGCTCACCGCCGACGCCCGATCCTTCCCCGCCGACCTGCCGCCCGCCGACAACGCCCAGGCCATCACCCGCACCGACTGGCAGGCGTTCGCGGCCCTCACCCGTATGAAAGACCACTGGGACCGCCCGGGCTGGGAGGACCCGCACCGGCGCGTCTACTACTGGATGCTCACCTTCGACGGCCACACTGACCTGCTCGACCTCACCCGCCGCTGCCAGCACCCCTTGGAGCCGCTCGGCCTCGATCTCATCCCCGCCACCGGCCTGCACGTCACCATGCTCCGCATCGGGGACCGCCACCTGGTGGACCTGCCCGTGCTACGGGACCTGGCCGACACCGTCGAGGGACTGGGCGTGCGCGCCTTCACCGTGCACGCCCATCCCATCGCAGGATCCCGCGGCGCGATCCGATACTCCCTCTCCCCGTGGACGCCCCTCGTCCGCCTCCACGCGGCACTCACCCGGGCAGGCCGGCACCACGGCGTCCCGGGTGGGGCCGACACCGCCAGCTTCCGTCCCCACCTCGGTATCGCCTACAACCCCACCGAGCGCGACGCCAAACCGGTGATCGATGCCGCCTCGCACCTGCGCCAGCTGCCTCCCATGGCCCTGACGGTCCCAGCCATCGACCTCGTCGAACTGCGCCGCGAGGGCAGGCGCTACCGGTGGGACACCGTCCGCACGATCCCCCTTGTGACCGCTCCCTGACGCGTGAGCGTGCCGGTGCCCCAGCACCTGGAGCAGCGCTGGGGCACAGTGAGGCCGGGACCGATCAGGCCAGGACCTTGAGAGCTCTGGGCGCCGACGCTGAAGCCAGCTCCTCGCGCAGGCCTCGGAAGACCGCCCCGGCGAACTCAAGATCGTCGGCACACGGCGGCTCGGCCGTCAGGTTGTCGAAGTTCTCCGCGAGCTGGCGCTCGCTGCTGAAGCCGGCGACCACCGCTGAGTGCGGTGCCTGCGCGAGGCGGTACCGCAGGGCCTCGCGGGCGACCAGCGCCGGGTCGTCACCCAGCCGCGATCGCAACCGAGCCAGGCCGGCCGCGACCACGGCCCGCGCCTCCGGGTCCATCCCCATCTCGACTCCCACGCGATCCCGGCCGGCGAGGACGCCACCGGCGAACGGTGCGAAAAGGAGCAGACCGATACCGTGTTGTGCGGTGAACGAGAAGAGGTCTTCGCCGTCGAGTGTCACGGCGGGGGTCAGTGCGTTGAAGCGGGCCAGGACGACGTCGGGGTTCACCAGGCGTAGCAGTTGGAGGAAGCGGCCAGCCAGGGCTTGCGAGGCCGGTTGGCCGGAGCGGGGGTGGGGTCCGCGTAGCCCGATGGCGCCGATCATGCCCAGTTCGCGCAGGGTGTGCATCTGGTCGGTCGCGGGGCGGAGGTAGCGGTCGTTGTCGCCGAAGTCGAAGCTGGGCAGGACATAGAGGTCCATGCGCTCCACGCCGAGGTTCTCGATGCTCTGTTCGAGCTGGTGGCGCAGGTGGGGGCCGGCGTAGGGGTGCGGAGCAGAGCCTCGGTGGCCGACCTTGCTGCTGACCTTCAGGTCGGCCTCGGGGTATCGGCGCAGGACCTGGCCGATGAGGCGCTCGGCACGGCCATCACCGTAGGTGTCGGCCGTGTCGAACAGATCTGCGCCCCGTTCGACCGCCGTGTGAAGGGCGGCGGTCCACTCGGCGTCGCTGACGGCGGGTTCGGAGCCGATGCGGCGGCTGCCGACAACGAGCGGTCGGGTGGTCAGACCGGGGGCCAGGCGGCGCCGGTCGAGATCGAGGATGGTCACGAGGTTGCGGCCTGGGGGTAGGCGATGGTCGCCCGGACGGCCTTGCCGCCCGGGCACCGCCGCACGTCCCACGACGTCGACATCTCCTCGACCAACAGCAGTCCCCTGCCGCCCTCGCCGATGGCGGCCAGTACTGCGTCCACGCTCCACCCCTCCATGTCGTTGTTGCGGGTCACGGCCTGCTTGGCGCAGCGCAGCAAACTCTCGACGCCGTCGCCGCGGTCGCGCACCTCGACGGTGAATCCGTGGTCGTACAGGTCCATCACGAGGTCGACCAGCCCGCGGCCGTGGGTGGCGGCGTTGGTGACGAGTTCAACGGTGACCACCAGCGCATTGTCGAGAATCTCCGGCCTGGCGCAGGCCAGGAAGTTGCGGGCCGCGTGCCGCGCGCCGGCGGGAAGCTCATGGCCGAGGTTCGAACCCGCAACCCTGCGGTGTGCCAACCAGCGGCCGAGTTGGAGCTGGTCGTGAACGCTGCTTGCTGCGTCGGTCACCTTCGCCTCCTCAGGCGGTTGGCTGGGCCGCTCGGTGGCAGACCTTGGAGCCCCTCCCAGGTTGGTGGACCCCAGGCGGCGTATCCAGGCCGCCACTACGCCACTTCACTGCCACTTGCACTCCGCGACGGGGTCGCGGCCAGTCCTGAGGGTCGGGCAATTCGCCACGAATGCATCGAAGGGGGGATGAGGGCTCGTGGCGCCGAGGGCTACATGTGGCGGAGAAGTGGCGTAGCGGCGGCCTGGTGGTGCCGACGGCTCGCGGCCACGGTTGAGATCCGGCTCCGACGGCGCCCGCACCGCAGCCGAACTGAGACCCAGAGCTCCACTGACACCGCAGAGAACGGAGTCGACCACATGCACACGTTCAGGCAACCACTGCTCAGCCGGCGCCGTCGGTCGTCGGCTGCCGTTCCCGCGTTCCACTGGTGGGTCGAGGATCTTCGCGGCCCGAGTCCACTCCTCCCCTTTCCGGGCCGTGCGCCCGTGGGCAGATGGGGCGGGGCGATCGTGGCGCCCGTGTCAGCTCACGATGCGCGACAACTGCGGTCGGCGGTGGACGTTTTCGTCCCGCGTGCTGGGACCATGCGGCATGCTGCCGGGCCAGGCCTTGATCGGACGCACCCTGGAAACTGCGGTTCAGCCGGTAGCCGGTCGGGTCGCTCTCTTCGGCCAGATGACCTTGACCGGCACTCCGATGCTTGTGGCGTAGGCGACGACGTCGGCGGTGCCACCGTACCCGCGTGCCGGCTGGCCGTCCCAGACCGCCAGGAGAACGTCGGACTGCGCCACGAGGATCTCGCTGGCCGCCATGTGAGCCTGATCAGTGGACTCGGGCAGGCCGGTCTCCTCGACCTCGGATGCCTGGGCCAGGAGGCGGTCATAGTCGGCGTGATGCCACTGGGGCAGGTCGGTGCGGTAGGTGCGGGCAGGGATGACGACCGCGAGGCGGCCGTGGTGGGCAAGGACAAGGTCGGCCGCCCACGTGTCGGGGCCGTCGGCGAGGCAGGTGACGAGGACGAGCTCTCCACCGCCGTGGGCAGTGATGGCCTGGTCAAGGAGTTCGGTGATCCGCCGTCGCAGGGGTTCGTCCAGGCCGCGGTGACCGGTGATGCCAATTCGCATGATGTTCGGTTTCCTCTACAGGTAGACGTCGTGGAGCCGGTCATCGAAGGCCCGCACAACGGCCGGAGTGCTGGTGGGGACCGTGCGACGTACGGCGCGGGCGCGTTCGACGATGCGCCCCGACTGGTAGGTCAGGCCGGTGTCGACCGCCTGGGTGGCGAGGGCGAACCCGCTGTCGAGTCGTCCCGCGCTCAGGTGGGCCTGGGCGAGGTCGAGCAGGGCAAGGGCGCGTTGCTTGACGTGGGCGCCGGCCAGGATGGCGGAGCTGTTGGTGAGGGTCCACGACGGCCGGTCGAGCCGGGCGCCGCAGGTCGCGCGGATCGCGTCGACCTTGGCTTCATCGAAGGCGAACACCCATGGCCAGGGTGGCGGTTGGTCGCCGGTGAGGGTGCTCGTGATCCGGGCGCTATGGCGCAGTGCCTCGTCGCACCTGTCGGCGTCACCGTCGATCGCGTGCCCCAAGGCTTCCGTGCCGTAGAGCCAGGCGTCGGCGACGGGTGGTGCTTGGTGGCCGAGGAGCCGGCGGGCCTTGGCCGCCAGTGTCAGGCATCCGCGCGCGTTGCCGGAGTGGGCCTCGAACTGGGCGAGGCTGCCTACCTGGTAGGCCGTCAGCAGGTCGTTTCCGCTGGCGCGGGCCGCTTCGATCGAGCGGCCGTAGTTGGCGCGGGCCGAACCGTGGTCGCCCATGTCCCAGGCGAGCCATCCGGTGAAGCTCGCCGTCTCGCTGGCGACCCCCGCAAGCGCGCGCCGCTGGTCCGGTACGGCGCCGGCCGACACCGCGTGGATCAGACGCAGATGGGTCCGCGCCGACTCCACGAGGTCTCGTGCGGGCGTACTGGCGTCCAGGCGCCGGAAGGCGCTGGTGGTCACCCGCAGTGCCGCGGCCTGGGTGCCACTCTCGCCTGGCTGGAAGAGCGGTGCGGTGGCAAGGGCCGCCGCTCCCGTGAGGAAGGTCCTGCGCTGCACCGTCGGTCCCTCCTGTCCTGCGTAGCTCTCCGCGAGGCCGACCAGGCGCAGCGGAATCTCCAGCTGCGTGGCGACCCGGCGAAGAAGGTCCATCGGGTAGGACCTGTCGCCCCGGTTCTCCAGCTGACGCGAGAGTGTGGACTGGTTGGTGCCGCACAGTTCGGCGAGCGTCCGCTGCGACAGGCGCTGCTGCTCCCGTGCCTCCCGGATCACCATCCCGTAGTTCCCGGCCCGTGCTGCGGCCAGGGCCGCCGTCGTCGGCCTCCACGCCACTTTCGTCCTCCCCGGAACTGTATGGACCGCCGAGGGCGAATCACCTCGCGCGATGCGGCCGGGGACTGAGCGTCAAGAACAAAGATCCTTACCGCGGCACGCAGGCTTCCCGAAGCACCTGCCCGAGCTACCCAATCACACCCGTCTCGTCGGCCACGGCGAGTCTTCCACCACGATCCCTGGGGGGACGATGAGCAACACCTGGGCCCAGAGGGGCCGTACGCGTCGTGGCCTGCTGTCGCGTCTTGGCGGCCGGCTGCCGAGCTACCCGCCGGGCTCGCCCGGCGGCCGCCACCGGCACAGCGCGGATGCCGCTTCCGGTCCGGTCCGGGTAGGGGCGACCGCTGTCCACGACGCGGTGCCGGTGGTGGACCCCTGGCGCGAGGTCACCCTCGACACCATGCTCATGGAGACCCTGGTCCGCCTGGCCACGGCCGTCGAGCGTAAGGACCACGCGCTCACCCGGTCCGGCCACTACGCGGCTGGCGAGGCCGTGGTCGTGGACGCCCGCCACGCTGTCGGCGAGCTGCTCGCGCTGGTCGGAGAGCACGGGTGGCCGACCCTTGCCAGGGTGGGGCGCGACGGCTGCGACGCCGCGCTGGTGATCGCCTACCACGCCCGCACCGACGAGAAGACCCGGATGCTGCCCGCCCTGGCCCGTGCCGCCGCCGTCGGCGCGGTCCCCGAGTCCCATCTGATGGACCTCAGCGTCCTGATCACCCTCGCCTCGGGCGCACCGCTGTACGACCCGACCGGCCCCGACCTGGGTACGAGCCGCCTCGAAGCTGCGAGCACGGCGCGATGACTCACGACGACCGCCCGGGCACCCCGAACGGCAGCCGCCACCGCAAGGCCCCGCCCTCCGGCATGAGGTCACGGCTGACCCGCCTCGCCCTGGTGCCCACGGCCACGATGACGGTGCTCGCCGCGACGGCCTGCGGTGTCCCGTTGCTGACCAGCTCTCCGGTCCTGGAGGCGGCGGCTCCTGCAGGGTTTGCCCTGGGGGCCGTGGTCGTCCTGGCGGCAGCCGGGCGCGCGGCCCGCACGCTGGCCCGTCAAGCGGACGCGGCCGGCAGCGCCCGTGAGGCAGCCGCGGAGCAGAGGGCCGCCGACCTGACCCGGCTGCTGGATGAGGCGCGGGCCGCAGCGGCCCGGGCCGACGGCGATCACCTGGTCAGCGTGCTGCTCAACCTGGCCCGCCGGATCCAGAGCCTGGTGACCAGGGAGCTCGACGAACTGGACGTGCTGGAGCGGGAGGTGGAAGATCCGGAGCTGCTGGCGGCCCTGTTCCGGGTGGATCACCTCGTCACGCGCTCCAGGCGCCATGTGGAGAGCCTCGCGGTGCTCTGCGGGGCGGTCCCGCGACGCGCGCACGGCCCGGTGCTGCTGTCCACGGTTCTCCGCCAGGCGGTGGCCGAGATCGAGCACTACCGGCGCGTGCGGATCGTGGCGCCGGTCGAATGCACGGTGCACGGCCACGCCGTCGCGGACGTCGTCCACCTGCTGGCCGAGCTGTTCGAGAACGCCACCAGGTTCTCGCCGCCCGACCAGCAGGTCACCGTGCGGGTCAGGGAAGCGGGCGCCGGCCTGGTGGTGGAGGTCGACGACCACGGCCTGGGGATCCCGCCGGAGCGGCTCGCCCAGGTGGAGCGCGTTCTGTCGGCCCCCGACGACGCGCCCCTTGGTGAGCAGTTGCGTGACGGTCGCATCGGTCTGCTCGTCGTCGCCCGGCTCGCCCGCCGGCACAACGTCCTGGTCCGGCTGCAGACCAACCTCTACGGCGGAACGCAGGCTCTGGTCCTGCTGCCGTACACCCTCCTGCAGATCGGTCCGGGGACCGCCGCCCTCACGCCTCAGCTGACGCCACAGCCCACCGGCCTCACGGCCCCGGTGACCTACCGCGCCCCGGCCGCCGCCGGAATCGCAGCGGGGCACCGCCCGCCTGGCCACCCCATCGAGGCGGCACCCGCCCCAGCCTCCAGGCCCTGGCCCGCCGGTGTGCCGCAGGCCCTCCCAGCGGGCGCGCCGCCCGTTGCCGACGGCGCCAGACCCGCCCTGCCACGGCGGGTCGGCACCCACCTCGCTCCCCAGCTGTACCAGCAGCCCGCGGGCACGGACGAAGCCGTGGTGGTGCCAGACAGCAGTTTGATGGGGCGCTTCGCGGACGGCGCCCGCCGTGCCACGCCAGATTCCCTTCCCGCCCACACCTCTATCACCAGGAGCTTCGATGCGTGACGCCTTCCCCCGCCAGTCCACCGACCTCGACTGGCTGCTGGCCCAGTTCATCGCCGAGACCACGGACGCCAGGTCGGCCGTGGTGGCGTCCACCGACGGCGTGCGCAAGCACACCCACGGCCTGAGCAACGACGACAGCGACCGGATCGCGGCCGTGGTCACCGGGCTCGTGTCCGTCAGCCGGGGCGTCGGCCAGCTGGCGGGCCCCCAGGCGGGCAGCGTCGCCCAGGTGGCCGTCCAGTTCCAGGGCTGCTACCTCTTCGTGGTCACGGCCGGGGCCGGCACGGTGCTCGGGGTGATCGCCGAACCGACGGCCGATCCGGGACAGATCGGCCACGCGATGACGCTGCTCGTCAGGAGCATCGAGCCGTTCCTCACCACGCCGGCCCGGAGCCCTCTTGCCTCCACCGGCACCCCCGGGTGAGCTGACGATGCGCACCGGCGACCAGACGCCATGGATGGTCGAGGCCGTGAGCGGACTGCGGCCCTACGTCGTCACCGGCGGCCGCACCCACTCCACCCACGACCTCGACCTCGCCTCACTGGTCAAGGCCAGCCAGGCCGGACACAGCATGACGCTGGAGAGCGAACACGAGCACGCGTTCATGCTGTGCCTGCACGGGCCGGTGTCCGTGGCGGAATTGGCTGCCCGGATGCGCCTTCCGATGCAGGTCGTCAAGGTCCTTCTGTCCGACCTGCTGTCCGCGGGCGCCCTGGTGCCGGCGATGCCGACCGTCACCGTCAACCCGGCCGACCCCGAGATCCTGGAGCGCGTCCTTGTCGCCCTACGCACCCTCTGACGGCGCGCTGACCCCGCTCAAGATCGTCGTCGCCGGCGGCTTCGGGGTCGGCAAGACCACCATGGTTGGCGCCGTCAGCGAGATCGAACCGCTCACCACCGAGGAGACCCTGACCACCGCCAGCGCCGGACTGGACCGCCTCGACGGCATCGACCGCAAGACGACGACCACCGTCACCATGGACTTCGGCCGGATCACCTTCCCCGCCCACGGCCTGATGCTCCTGCTGTTCGGCACACCAGGCCAGGAGAGGTTCTGGTTCATGTGGGACGACCTCGCCCACGGCGCCGTGGGCGCGATCGTCCTCGTCGACACCCGCCGTCTCGAGGACGCCTTCTCCGCCGTCGAGTTCTTCGAGCGGCGGGCCACCCCCTTCGTCATCGCCGTCAACCAGTTCGACGGCGCCTACCGGTACACGCCGCAAGAAGTCCGCGAAGCCCTTGGCCTTCGCGCAGCCACCCCGGTCCTGACCTGCGACGCCCGGTCCGTGGAGTCGGCCCGCTCGGTCCTCACCGCCTTGGTCGGCCACGCCCAGCGCCTCGCCGTCCCGCACCACCCCCTGCCATCCGCCTCACCCGCATAGGGAACTCGCCTTGACGACATTCGACTTCGCCGCCGGCCACCAACCCCTCACCCCCGACGATCCCGACCTCGAGCGCCGCCGCGCACGACTGAAGGCCCTCGGCCTCGGAGATGACCAGCCCCGTCCGGACCTCGACCGCCTTGCCCAGGAGCTCGCCCGCACGGCAGCCGACCTCGTCGGCATCACCACCGCCCCCTACGCCATGGTCAACCTCATCACCGGCCACCAGTTCTTCGCCGGACTGTACGAACCCGCCCCGGCCGCAGGTGGCATCGGACACCAGGCGGCCACTGCGGCGACCAGCGTCGGCCGGGTCATGTCCCGCGACCACGGCTACTGCCCACACACCCTCAACCGGCTCCACCCCTTGATCCTGGACGACGTCTGCGCCTCCCCGCGATTCGGCTCCAACCCGGTCGCCGACCTGCTCGGCATCCGCACCTACATGGGCGCGCCTCTGGTCGACGAGGAGTCGGGCACCGTCCTGGGAACGGTGTGCGTGGTCGACACCCAGCCGCGCCCGTGGGGCCGTCCCGGGCTGGCTCTCATCAAGGACTTCCGCGACCAGGCGATGGCCCGCATCCGCCAGGCCGGCCACCGCACCTGGTAGCGCCCGCCCGCCCTACAAGAGCGGCCCGCCCATCCACACAACTCAGTCCACAGACGCCGACCGCACGACCGACCGAAGCGAAGGGAGCACACAGTGGCCACCGCCCGTCACAGAGATCTGCGCCGCGCCGTTGAGGAGTTCGCCCGGCAGGAGGTCGCCCCGCGCATCGCGGCGATGGAACACAGCCAGGCCGTCAACGCTGAGCTCGCCGCCCTGATCGCGGCCCAGGGCTGGCTCGGCGCGACCATCGCCTCCTCCTGGGGCGGCATGGGAGCGGGGCACGAGGCCAAGACGATCATCATCGAGGAGCTCTCCCGCGTCAGCGGCGCGGCGGGCGCGATCGTGCAGGCGTCCCAGCTCGGCGCCGCGAAGATCATCCACTTCGGGAGCCCGGAGCAGCAGCGGACCTGGCTGCCGGCGATAGCCGCCGGGGACGTGCTGCCGACGATCGCGGTGACCGAGTCGGTGTCCG
>FTKF01009323.1_pt1 | contig 16636 bp, 18 predicted proteins | sample 1658111 | NCBI WGS metagenome assembly FTKF01 (sample SAMEA3914800, study PRJEB12502) | metagenome | biome: forest; material: soil | place: USA | collected 2011-06-22 | depth 0.1 m
GAGGCGGGTGAGGCGGTTGGTGGGGTTCTCGTAGACGTAACCGTTCAGCTGAGCCGTGAGGTCGAAGATGCTCGTGATGTTCGTCTGCACCGTGAGATGACCAGCGGCTGCACCTGTGAGGTTGCCGTCCGGCGCCAGAGTGATGCTCTGTACCTGGCCTGCCGTTTGCCCGGCAACCGTTCCGTTGAGCACTCCACCTAGGGCTCCGAGCCTATCGCCGACGAGCCCGTAGTCGATGTTGCTGCCGTTCTGGCTCAGCTCAAGCGACAATCGAGAAGGTACGCCGTTCAGCCCGAAGATAAACAGTCCGGTGTCAAGGATTGATACGCCAGCAGAGTTGAACGCTCGCAGCGCCCAGAGGCCACCGAGCCCAGAGCCGTAATAGATCTCCCACCTTGAAGCACTGCCCGTTGTAGCGACCCGGCAGATGACCGCAAGGTCTGTTGTTCCGGCAGCCGGGATTGAGAGAAGGAACCGGATCTGAGCTTTTCCGGTTGCGGTGTACGGCGCAGGCGTTCCGGTGAACGCTGCGTTGGCCATCACCGGAATCTGATCCGACGCCACGAAGTCCGAGTTCGAATGCAGCGTCGGCGTTCCTGTGAACGTCATCGGAGAACCCCCGATGCCCGACGCGATCGACGTGGCACCCGCCATGTCCTCACACGGCCAGTACGCCACCGGCGGATCCGCCAACGTCGGAGACGTGAACGTCCGGTACATGACCGACTTCAACGGCGTCTGCCCCTGCCCGAGACGCCGCAGAATCCCCGCCGCCTGAACATCCACCCACACATCAGTACCCGAGATATCCCAACTCTGCGGCCACGCCGGAACCTCCCCCCAAAACCGGTACGACTTGTCATTGCCATTCGGCACCGAGACCCGCAACGGCTGATTACGTCCAAGCTGCCCGAAGTAAGGACCGTACGGATTCCGAGGAGAGAACCGGCCATCCCGATTGTTCAACTGGAACGCGCACCGCCCCGGATCAGCCTGCGTCCCCTCATTCGGCTGACCCCGCGTGATCAAAACCTTGCCCGACCCATCCCGAGTCATCACATACGACGTGATGTCCACCCACAAGCCGCCCACGAACAACTCCACCTGCAAGGGCTGCCCGTTCGGGGAATCCCCCGATCCGCCCGAGACAGGCCCCAGCGGGCCGGCCTGCCCGCCCAGGCGGCGCTGCCAACCAGCAACGAGTGCGGCAACATGAGCCATCGGTCACTCGTCCCAGCAGACCCAGCAGCGCAGGTCCACGGCAGTCGTCGGCGTCGTAGCCCGCACCCGCAGGAACTTGCTGATCGCAACGATCGGCCGCTCGTCCGGCATCCACTGGTACGAATACGTCAGCGGAGACTCGCCGGTCCCCGAGGACAGGGACACCACGTCGAAGACACGTGCCGCCGCCGTCGTCCCCTCCACGCTCGCCGTGTAGCCCGTGTTCCCCACGCCGAGCGTCAGCAGTGACGCCGGGGCATTCGGATCGAGCGGCTGCACACCCGCCGCCACATGCGCCGTCACCGTCGCGGCGACATCCGTCTGCAGCAACTCGATCACCCCGTCAGCGCCCGGCGGGTCATCGCTGGAGAACCCCCAGCTGATGAGCTGGATCTGCCGTGTGCTGGGCGTCGACATCTGCAGCATCGTCTTGATCGCCGTGCCAGTCGTGACCGACGCCTGCGCTGCCGTTGTCGGCATCGGGCCATTCCAGATCTTGTACCGGTGCACAGCTCTACCTCCCTAGGACCGTTTGGACGTTGCCGCCCCGGATCTTGATCGCATCCCGCAGCAACTCCACGAGCAGGTCATCCAGCCGCGAACCGCCCGAGCGGACCTCCAGCACCAACGGGCCGCCACCGCCACCCTGCTCCGCCGCCATCGTGCGGCTCTGGCCGGCCGGAATCACCGTCGAGCCACCCGGCAGCCGCACCAGCTCCGGGCCCTGCTCACCCACCCACGTCATCCCGCCACGAGGACCACCCGTCGCGGCGCCGCCGATGATCCCGCCATGCGCAAACCGGCCGGCGGAGCTACCGGCGTAGCTGCCGCCGCCCATCTGGTAGTACTCGGTGATGTAAACGATCTTGCCGTGCATCGCGTCGATACGGTCCTGAGCTGCCGCGATGTCCCGCTTCAGCTGGTCGACCTCCGCCTGAATCCGCACCCGCTTCTCGCCAGTGGTGCCTTTCAGCGACGCCTCGGTCTCCTCCAGCTTGGCCTTCAAGTCGGTGATGTCGCCGCGCACGTATGCCGTCTTGTCCGGCGTTGCGAGGATCGTGTCCGTCAACTGCCGGGCCTCAGTGCGGGTGAGACCCATCTGCATGGCAACGGCCATGAGCTTGTCGCGGCCCTTGTCGTAGATATTGTTGACGTACTCCATGCTCTCGCCGGAGGACAGCGCGGCCACGCCGGCCGCATCGGTCTTCGACGCCAGGTCGGTGAGCGCGGCCTCGGCGGTGCGGGCCTTCTCACTGGTCAGGTTCAGCTCGCCGTGGTTCATCTCCAGCGCGCCGGAGTTCTCCCCGGCGGCCTTCGACGCTGCGTCGATGGCTGCCTCGAAACCGGCCATACCGTCCAGCGCGGACCGGTTGACGTCGTTGAGGTCGGCGATGGCGTCCTTCAGCCCCTTCGCCGTCATCGACTGCGCGTCGAGAGCTTTGCTGGTCTCCATGGCCTGCTTGCCGAGCTCGCCCATGCTGTTCGTTGTGATGTGCTCGGTCTCAGCAACGGCGGCAAGGGCGTCCTGGTACTTGTGCATCTCGGAGGCGAGTTGCGCGGGGTCGCCGCCCTTCGCCGCGAGGGCATCCTGCAGGCGCTTCAGTGCGGAGGCGGCAAGATCGGCGTGCCCGCCCTGCACCATGGAGACGAGGGACTCGTCGATGCTGTTGATCTGACTGGCGGCCTCCTTCATGGAGTTGGACTTGCTCATGCCCAGCGTGAAGATCTTGTTCATGGTGTCGTTGAACTTGTCCATGCCGTGCGCCTTGCCGGCGACGCGCTCGACGGCGTACCCCAGCTTGTCCAGGTCGGCGCCGAAGGTGTCGGTCAGCTCCCCGGACTTGCTGCCGGCGTTGCCCAGTTCCTGCAGTGACGTGGTCATCCGGTCGACGGCCGGCGCCGCCTTCTGGCTGGAGTCGCTCAGCTTGTAGGCGACTGCGACGATCAGGCCGATCGCCGAGGCCGCGAGAGCGATCTTCGCCTTCGTCGACAGGGCGGTGAATGCGGCGCCCAGTCCGTTAACCTGGCCGGACGCCGCAAGAGATGCCACTTCCGCCTCGGCAACCCGAGTGCGGTACGCCAGCATCGCCATGTTGACCGCTTCAAATGCCGTGCCCAGCGCCTTGACGGCGGTAACGACCTTGCTGACGACAGCGAACCCGGCGAGGGCGGTGACGACAATGCCCACGCCCTCCGCCATCTGCAGCATCGTGTCGCGGTTGTTGAGCATCCACGTCGTAGCCTTCTGCAGAGGCGGGATCAGCTTCTCGCCCAGCGTGATCATCAGCGCCTGCAGGGAGCCCTCCAACTGCTGCGTCTGCTGCTGGAACGTCTGCTGCGTCCGCTCCCAGGCCTTGCCAAAGCCATCGGCTCCCGCCTCCAGCGCCGGGTACTTCGACTCCAGGCGGTCCATCTGTCCTACGAGGACGTTGAGCCCGGCGCCGGCCTTGCGGCCGAACGCATCGGTGATGATCTGGCCCTGTTTGTCGGCGGTGATGCCAGCCGCGTTCATCCGGCCGACGAGGTCTTCGAGGGCCAGCTTCAGGCCGCCGCGCTGCATGTCCTCGGCAAGGGTCGTGGCGGTCAGGCCGAGCGTCTTGAGGGCCGCTTCGGACGTCGATACGGGCTTGCCAAGCGCCATCACTGACATGCGGAGCTGGTTGCCGGCCAGGGATCCGCGGATGTTGTTGTCGCCGAAGACCGCGAGCGCGGCGCCGACGTCGGTGATGGACAGGCCGAAGCCCTTCACGGTCGCGACCATGCCGGAGCCGAACGCGGACGCCAGGTCCTGCATCTTCATGTCGCCGACGCCGACGGTGGCGTTGAGGACGCCCATCGCCTGGTCGAGGTCTTCGACGCCGGGGATGCCGGCCGCCACCGCGGCGGTCAGGGCGTTGGTGACGTCGACCAGGTCGGCGTGGCCTACGGCGGCGCCCTTCGCCGCGGTCTCGGTGAGCTTCAGGGCCTGCTGGCTGGTGATGCCCATCGACTCGAAGTTGGACTCGACGTGGAACAGGGCCTCTGCCAGCGAATCCGGGTCGGAGCCGACCTTCGCCGCGATGCCCAGAACGCCCTTCTTCAGCCCTGCAAGCTGGTCCTCGGCAACACCGGCCTGCGTGACGAGGAGCGTCATCTCGCCGTCGAACTTGCTCGCCATCTTGACGGCCTCGAAGCCGACCGCGGCGATGGCGACCGCGCTGGCGTTGGCGACGGCGTTGAACTTGCCCATCGACGACTCCATGGCGGACGCGCCCGCCTTGGCCTCGGCGAAAGCAGGCCCGGTGAGGTTCTTCGCGGTGACCAGGATCTCGACGACGTTCACTCAGGCACCTCCTCGCGTCGGCCCATGTGCACGATCTGCAGCAGCCGGAGCATCTCCGCCGGTTCGGCCAGCACCTCTGACGGCAGCTTGTGCCACCGATCGCAGAGGTTGATGATCGTTTCGGCGTGGATCAGCTCGCCAGGCTTGCGGACGGGATGTCCACCGGAATCGACGCCTCCAGCAACGGACTGCCACCGCTGGAGGTCTCCGACAAAGGGACGGAGACGCCGTTGATCGCCTCCGTCCAGGCATCGATGATTGCCATGTTGAAGTCGAGCTCGAGCGTGCGCAGGCCGTCCATCGTGAACGGGATGGGCTGCTCGTCCTCCGTCTCGGCGTTCCACGAGATGATCGACGCGGACAACATCTCCAGCATCTTCTGCGTGGCCGGCTCCGCTGCGACACCGCCCCGGGCCTGTTCGAGCCGGGCCGCCTGGAACTCCAGGAACTGGCCTGTGTTCAGGGACCGTGCGGTCACCTCCAGGCCTGCCAGGTCGGCGTCCTGAAAGACCAGGCGGTAGGCCTTCGGCTTCACCACGAATCGGGGCATGGGATCTCCTACAGGGTGGGTGGGGTCAGGCCCAGGTGGGCACGGTGCCGTCGGCGAGGACGCCCGGCACGGACCACGTCAGCTCGCCGGACGACGAACGGGACAGCGGGTAGTCGGTGAAGAGCACCTCGTTGGCGAGGGTGACGCCGTTGACAGTGAGAGTCACCGTGCGGGCGACCGACGTCGACGGGACGGTCTTGAAGACGTCGTGGCTCAGGCCGGTGGCGGCATTGAAGACGCCCTTCAGCGTCACCGAGAAGTCCGCGAGAAGCAGGAGCCGCTCCATGGCGCTCTTGTCGATGCCGGTGATGTCCTGCACCGCGCGGGGCGTGCTGAACTGCAGGTCCGTCACATCGTTCTTGATCACCTTGGCGGCTCCAGCGCTGTCGTCCACGCTGCACGTCGTCCATCCGAGACCGGATGCCTTGGCCATGGTCAGCCCCTTTCGATTTGGTCGGCGAGACGCTGCTGGTGCTCGCCGAAGTCCTCAACCCAGTCCTGGGCTTTGGTGTGCTGGCGCTGCCCGCCGGAGGCGCGCCAGTCGCCATCCGCGACGAAGTAGTGCTCGGGACGGTCGAGCTTCATCTGGTGCTCGGTAAAGCACTTCTGGCCGGCCTCGAACGTGAACTGCGTGAGCCCAGACTCGAGTCGCTCCTCGGCGTATCGGCGCCCGGACTGCTTGCGGATGTAGTGCGCCTGCTGCTGACCCAGCACGGTGGCCTCGTCGATCGTCGACCGCCAGCCGTGCTCATGTGCCGGGCAGGCCATCTCGGGGCACGTCGCCGGCCGGAAGTGCGTGGCCTGCGGCGACAGGATCCGGTACGTCTTGTAAGCCCCGGGCGGCATGTTCGGCTCGATGCGGTGCATCAGAAGGCCACCCCCGCGATCTCGTTCTTCGTGATGTGCACAGCGAACGTCACCGACGTGACACCACCCGTCGTAACGGTCACGGCCCGGACGTACCGGCGGATCGTCGCCGTGTTCACCGTCGCCAGTCGCTGCGTGAACGGAGCGGCCGTGACCTGCGTGAACGTCAGGCCCGTCACGTCGGCGAACGTGACGTTGTCGGCCGAGTCCTGGATCTTCACGGTCACGTCCGTGCCGGTGAACGCGGTCACCTGCAGGTAGGCCTGGGCGCCGAACGCCGCTGATGCCGCCGTGTCCACCCCGGTGCCGTTCGTCGCGGCGGTGTCCGTCCGCAGGCCGGCTGTCAGCAGCAGCCCCCACTCCAGCCCGAAGCTGTTGGCCTGCGCATCCACGGAGAACGTGAAGTCGCCGGACTGGGAGCGGTTGCCGTCGTAATTGAGCTGCTTCGCAACCAGGGAGGCGCACGGGTTGCCCAGGACTGTGCCCCGGCAGTAGGTGGCGACCACGTCGGCCGTCGGCAGTGCGCTCAGCACCGGGTGGGCCTGGCCGATGCCGGTGTTGAAGAACGCCTTCCACGACATGGAGCCGTCCCGCAGCCCGCCGATCCGTTCGAAGGCGCTCTTGTTGATGCCGGTGACCTCGATGGGCTTCTGGCCGCCCTGGATCTTGTCGACGCTGCCGATATCCCCGGACAGGTCGTAGCCGCCGGAGTAGAAGTTGTCGCCGAGCCCGCCAGTCTTCGTCATCACTCCGCCTGATCCCACGCATCGTTGACGATCACGGGCAGCGTGATCGTCATGACCCTGTAGAGCTTCTGGTCCTGGTTGAGGTAGCCGGCCTTGGCTTGCAGCGGGGCGCCGTCGGAGCCGAGAAGGTCCACCTCGCGGGCGTTGCCGCCGAGCGTGAAGTCGCCGCTGTAGGCGTCGAACAGGGCGCTCACGGCCCGCAGCATCGCCGGGTCGATCGCGTCCTGCGGCTCCTGCAGCATGCTGGTATACAGCCGCACGTTGAGGACCACCGCCGCGGACGTCGAGGACAGGCCCGAGGACTGCACGGAGCGGATGGAATCCGCCCACACTGCGGCTGACAGGCCGGTGCCGGGGGCGTTCTTCGGCTCGTGCCCGTTGACGCGGTCGAAGTAGCCGGACGCCAGGGCGTGCGACATGACGACATCGACGATCTCGTCCACGGCAAGGGCCATCAGAGCCTCCCCTGGACGCGTGCGAAGATCGCGGCGAACGTCCGGTCGGCGCGCTTCTCGACCCGCTCGGCGACCCGCCGGAACGTCGCGTAGCCCTTGAAGCGGGTCGAGTCGTTGCGGCTGCTGATCCCTTCCAGCCACGGCCCGTAGACGACACCGCCGTCCGTGATGGAGAAGCTGTCGGCGGACGCCCGCTCGACGCGGACCTGCGACTCGTAGTAGCCGGTGGGGGCCCGCAGTACCTGGTTGAGGACACGGTGGACCTCGGCGTCCGCCCACTGGGCGACCTCCTCGCCACCCTCCTGCGTGTACCGCTCCACCAACGCGCTGGACACACCGCTGAACAGCGGCCCGGACGCGATGACTGTGACCTCCATCAGACCCCCCTGATCCGGGCCTTGCGACCGTGCGACGTGTACGTCTTGTCCCGCAGGTCCTCAATGCTGGTGCCGTACTGGGTCTTGGCGATCTGACCGCCACCGACCTGCCGGGCACCCGAGCCGACACCCGTCGTCCGGGCGTACCCGGAGGCCTCCTGCAGCAGGTCTACAAGCGCCTCGGCGATGCACAGGGAACGCACCGGGGCCGGAGCCTGCCAACGCTGGACAGCGGCCCCCGGAGCGATCGTCGCGGCAGTCGTGCCGAGCGCGCCACGGATCACAGTGAGGCGCCGACCCGCGTAGATGGCAGTCGTCGCAGTGTGCGCGGCCAGCGTCGTACCGTCCCAGGCGCGCCGCACCACCAAGGTGTTGCCGGCGATGTCGTCGATGCGCATCCGCTCCGCGTCGAGCAGCAGTACCTCGCCCACCGTGAAGGCCGCACCGTCCACGGCGTGAAGCGCCTGGTCGTTCTGCCGGACGTCGAGGTTGGCTTGCAGGGTCTGCCCGGTGGCGAGCATCGCCCGGTCGGAGACGAGGAGCCGCTCCGTGCCGATGCGCAGGATCTGACCGACTCCGATCGCGGCGGAGTCGGTAACGTCGAGGACGGTAGCGCCTGCCGCCGCCCCGGCTGCTGCGGTCCCGGCCGGGGCGGCGGTGTCGCTGTAGCCGAACAGGCCGGTGATGGTGATGTCTCGCTGAGGCGTGGAGCCGCCGCCGAAAGCCGAGTCGGTGTCCAGCTGGATCTCGACGCGGTTGAACGGCGGCCCGTTGCGGTTCGGCTCCAGGTTGAAGCAGTCGGCGGGGATGGCAACACCGCCGGACGACAGGGCGGTCACGGAGATCAGCTCGGAGTCGTCCAGCCACAGGCGCCACGGCCGGGCGTACTGGTCCGGCCAGTCGAAGTACCGGGTCGCGACCTGCGGGTAGAAGACGCGGTGGCACAGGCCCTCAACTGATGCGCTGGCAGCCTGAATCGCACGATCGACGGCTCCGTTGGAGCGGGCAGTCTCCTTGAGGTCAAGGGCCTGCTTGACGTCCTCGCGCGTGCAGTACACCGGTGTGTCGAGTGCCATGTCCCGTGCCTTGCTTTCTGGCCAGCCACCCCAGGCGGGGTGACAGGATCACTGGCGGTGAAGCTACGGCCGGGGCGTGACGGAGGCAGTCCGTCACGCTCCGAGGTAGGTGCCGTCGGGGCGCCATCCGTCCCACCGGCAGTACAACTGGCCGTCCGGCCCGCTCAGGAGGGGCTCTCCGTCGTTCGGGCACGCGATCGGGCCGCGCTGGCGTTCCGCTTCGGCGAGGTCGGCGGCTTCCCGGAGGATGTCTCGGAGCTGTTCCCAGGAGATGGCTCCTCCTCAGGCTGAGGCTGGACGGGGGCGCCGTCCGGCAGGTCGGTGACCTCGGGGCCGGGCTCGCCGACGACGACGGTCTCGGCGTCGTTGGTGGGCCCGCCGTGGATGCTGATCTTCGGCATGAGATGGTCCTCCTCGCGGTCGGTCGAAAGGCAGTGCGGGCACGCGGACAGCCCCACCGCGTAGGCGGTGGAGCAGTCCGCGCACACCAGCAGAGCCATCAGGCCGCCGTCACCGTCGCGCCGTTGTCCAGGGGCACGTACGTGATGGTCCATGTGACGCCGCCGTCCGCGCCGGTCGCCGTGACCTGCTCGATGGTGCCCGCGGCGACCATGATCGGCTGCTTGAGCGTCGGGGTGGCGCCCACGCCGAAGACGATGGAGTCGCCCTTGAGGCCCTGGAAGGAGATGAGGTCGCCGGCCGGGGTGTCAGTGGTGCCGAGGTCGGTGGCGGCGCACAGGTCACCGGTGGTGCCGGTGGTGGGGTTGGCCTGGAGCTTGGTGGTGCCCGCGACGGTGATGGCTGTGGTGACCTCGCCGACGATGGACGTGATCATCACCTTGCCGCTGACGGTGAAGAGGGTCTTCGTCTCCACCGCGATGGTGGGGTAGGCCTTGCTGACGACCGTGCCGAAGAGCAGGGTCCGCAGCTGGTCGCCCTGGAGGATGACGGACATGGTCAGACCCCCATGGCGGGCAGGTTGGCGGCGGCGCGCTGGGTCGTCAGGTCGTGGGTGAGGGCGTTGACGGTGCCGGCGCCCGTGCTCGTGACCTTGACGAACTTGTACGTGTCGGACAGGGATGTGCCCAGCACCTCGAACACGGCGGCGTTCTGGGTGGCGGCGGCCGCGGTGACGACGGTCGCGGCGGCGGCCTGGGTGCGGCGCGTCCAGGCGTCCGTGGAGTCACCGGTGTTGGTGTGGTACTCGGTGACCACGGCGAGGTTCTGCGCGCCGGTGCCGCTGCTGTCCTTGGCTTCCTGCAGGGTGTACGTGTCGCCGGCGGCGCCGCTGAGGTAGCAGAGGAACGCGATGGCGCCCGCGTCCTTCAGGTTGATCCACCTGCCGTCGGCGGCAGGGCTGGTGTTGAAGCCCGCGCCGAGTCCCTTCTGGGCCATGAGCTGTGCCTTTCGTCTGGGGTGTCCTGCCGGGGCGACGCTGCCGGCCCGGGTGGGGGCCGCCGCCGGGGGTTGAGTGCCGGCGGCGGCCGGGTGGGTTAGCGGGCCGCGAGCTCGACGAACGGCGACAGGGTGGAGCCGCCGTTCTTCGGGGTGATCGCGGACTTGAGCCAGGGGCGGCCGTCGACGCGCTGGATGATCCGGAACGTCGTCTTGTCCGAGCCGAAGTTGAAGTCGGTGGAGCTGTCGGCGGTCATGGTCTGCCGGTCGCCGACCAGGTAGTACGACAGGTCCACGAAGGAGATGTCGCCGCGGGTGCCGAGCGCGCCGGCCTTCTCGGTGACGATGAGCGGCCGGCCGAAGATGGTCATCGGGGCGGGGCCGGCCGCGTTGGTGACCATGATCGGGCCGCCGCCGGTGCCCACGGCGAGGGCCATGGTGAACAGCTCCGGCAGGGCGTCCGGAGAGCACAGCCACACCGCCCGGGAGAGGGAGCTGGGCAGCATCCGGGCGTACATCTTGACGATGTTCTCGTAGACGATGGTGCTCGCTACCTGGCCGGACTCCGCCGCGACGGCGATGGCCGCCGTGTTGGGTGCGCCCATGAAGCCGAGCGGCTCGCCGACGCCGGTGCCGGACATGAACGCGGCGTCCTCGGAGAAGGCGAGGGCCTTCGGCCACAGGGACTCGATGAGCGCGCTGAACGAGACGATGCTGTCCTGCAGCAGCTCGTTGGGTACGGCGCTGAGGCCGGTGAGCTTCTTGGCGTCGAGGACCGCGCGGCCGAACTTCGGGTTGGAGTCGGTGAGGGCGGCGCCCTCCTCGCCCCAGTAGGCGACCATGCCGCCGAAGACGGAGCCCTGGTTGGTCGTCGAGTCGATCATCGGGAAGGGGACACGGGCCGAGTCCATCGGGACGACGGTGGCCAGCGGCCGGACGACGGACTCCTCCAGCGCGATCTGCAGGAGCTGCGAACGGAGAGCCTCGGGGACGAGGAACCCGCCGTCGGACGGGGACACGGAGCCGGCGGCGTTGCGCAGGGCGTCGAGCTTCTCGCCGAGGTTCGTCGCCGGGTTCTTGTGCCAGATGGTGCGCACGTAGTCGATGCCGTCGGTGAAGTGCTGGTCCAGGACCGCGCCGGCGGCGGACGCGTTGTGCGCGGTGCCCTGCCGGTGACTGGTCAGCATGTTGGCGTTGCGGGCCGGGGCCTGCGGGTCGAGGTTCGGCCGCTTGATGGCGGTGTCCTGGCCGTTGTCGCGCAGCATGTTGGCGAGCTGACGCTGGGTCTCCTCGGCGACCGCGCGGTTCAGCTCGGTGCCGTCGCCCTGCTGCTGCCGGGCGTAGGCGTCGATGAAGCTGGTGAGGGCGTCCTTGTCGGCGAGGACCGGGGCGAGGCGGCCGGGGTCGGCCATCATCTCGGCGAGCTCGGCGGAGTTCTTCGGGACGGGGATGGCGGTGGTCACAGGAGTGCCTCCCTGAGGCGTGCGAACGCGTCCTCAGTGGACGGCGCGGGGACAGTGAGATGTGCGGTGATGCTGGCCCAGTCGTCGGCCGCTTCGGCCGGCTCGGGGTCGTCTGCGGAGGCGGCCGTGCTGGGCTCGGCTGCCTCAGGTACTGCCGGCGTGGTCGGCTCTTCGCCTGCGGGCTCGGCAGCGGGTGCCTCGGCCGGGCGCTCGACTACGGCGGCCACAGCCACCGGCGCGGGTGCCTGGTCGCGACCGGCGTAGGTGAAGGCGCTCAGATCCCAGGAGTTTTCGAGCGGATTGTCATCCGCCGAAGTCCGGGTTGATGCGATCTCGTCGGCGAGGCCGGCTTCGACAGCCTCCGCTGCCGTGTACCAGGTCTCATCGGTCATCCGTGTCCGCCACTCGGCGACGTCGCCGCCGGCCCGTTCGGCGTAGACCGCGGCGATGTTGTCGGACTGCCGGTCGAGGAGCTCCGCCGTCGAGCGCATGTCTGCGGCGTTGCCGATGCACAGCCCGGATCCGTCGTGGATCATCAGCTGGGAGTGCGGGGCCATGACGATCCGGTCGCCGGCCATCGCGATGACGGACGCGATGCTCGCCGCGAGGGAGTCGACGTAGGTCGTCACCGTCGCGGGGTGTGAGCGCAGGGCGTTCATGATGGCGATGCCGTCAAAGATCTCGCCGCCGGGCGAGTTGATGTGCAGGTCGATGGCGGTCGCGTCGAGGCTTGACAGCTCGCGGATGAAGTCGGAGGCGGTGATGCCCCAGTAGCCGATCTCGTCGTAGACGTGGACCTGCGCCGGCGCGTCGCCCAGGGCGTTGGTGATCCGGTACCAGTCGGTGCGGCCCTGCCGCAGCTGTGCTCGGGGCCGGGCGGTCCGTAGCCTGCCAGGCATCAAGCCTCCTCGGGTTGCTATGCCGACGGCCAGGACGCGACCACCGTGCCGCGGCAGCGGATACCGCCGTCGCAGTTGATGTAACCGCCCGTGCCGTACGCCGCCTCGGCATCCTCGATGCTGGGGAAGGCAGTTCCGCCGATCTCGCCGCACGGCCCGCACTGGTTGCCGTCGTGGACCTCGGTCGCAGTGATGACGACGTCTGCCGGTCCAGCTCGGACGACGGCGAGGCGCCCGGTGTTCTGTGCGCGGTGCAGTGCGCCACCGAGCTGGTCACGCCGGAACCAGCCCTTGACGGCCCGTAGCGCATCACCCACAGCGGAGGCGACGGACCGACCCGTGGCGCCCGGCCGGGCGAGACGCAGTGCCTCCCTGCCAGCGGCGCCAGCCAGCCCAGAGGCCAGCAGAGATGCGATGGCCGGGGCCAGGTCGGCGAGTTCACTGCCGAAAGCGGCCCGCAAGGGGCCGCCGCCGTTGTGCTTGGCGAAGGGACTGTCGACGGTGGGCAGCTCGATCCTGATGCCCTGGTCGGCAGCCTCGCGCACCATCCGCGCCGCCGCCTGCCCGGCCATCAACGCGAGGGAGCGTTGCAGGGCGACGGCTGCGTCGTCCCACGACACGGCAAGAGCAGCGAGAGCGACGGTGTCGCCGCTGTCGACGGCGGTCTCGATCTGCCGCTCCAGGTCGTCGATCCATCCGGATTCGATGCCGTCCCATGTGGCGGTGAGGCTGTCGAGTGCGGCGATGAAGTCCGCTCGGACGTCCTCCAGGTCGGTGTCGGCCTGGTCGCCGAGCTTGAGGCGCGTGCCGCTGGTGCGGGGCGTTTGCCGCGGTAGGGCGGCAGCCAGTCGGCGGGTGAGATGCGCGGTGGGAGGGGGCGGGGCGGAGTCCGGGGTGCCGCGCCAGCGCATCGGTGGGAGGCCCACGGTGTGGAGTACGTCATCCGGCTCCCAGCCGGCGGCGGCGAGTGCGGCGGCGGCGTTGCTCTTGGCTGTCAGCTCGGCGTTCTCGGCTTCCTCGTCCTCGGGGACGGGGCTGGAGTAGTCGAACTCCAGGTCGGCTGCGGCTGGCCCGAACAGTGGCAGCAGGTCGTGGTTCAAGGCCTGCTTGATGCGCTCGAGGCGCGGCACGATCAGCCAGCGTGCGAACACCACCTCGCCGGCCTCGGCGTTCGCCCTGTTGACGTCGTCGACGGAGCCGAGCAGGGGCTTGGGGAAGCCGAACGCCTCGCGGATCAACTCGCGGGACTGGTTGCGGAGCTCAGCGAACTGCATGTCCCGCTGGGAGTACTTCCGGTCGACCCACTCGCCCTGCTCGAGGATGGCGACGCGGTGGGCGTTGGCGACGCCGCGGTGCTGCTCGTTCCAGCGGTACCGCATCTCGTCGAACTCGGGGTCGGAGAGGCGCTTGTCGACGCGGATGATGCCGCCGGGTTCCGCCGAGTTGAGGAAGAAGTTGCGGTTCCACTCAGCGCTGTACTTCGTGGCGTCGAGATCGGTGAGGACGGACTGCACCGGGCCCATGCCGCGGTACGGATCCAGCGGGTTGGGGGTCCGCAGGAAGATGACCTCGTCAAGGGCGAGGGGTACCTTCTCGCCGTCGGGGCTGGTGTAGATGTACCCGGCGAGGTAGTTCGTGGCGGACGGGACGGGTGCCATGCGGTCCGGCCGGACGGGCCACAGTTCCAGCGGGATCGTGGAACGGGGGTTCCGGGCGATTACCCACCATGCCTCGCCGGTGAGGTCGTGGTGCTGCTGGAACGACTCTACGAACTCCTGCTGCGGCATGAACGGGTTGGGCTTGTTCCATAGGTCGAGGGCGGCGTGTCGGGTCACCTCGACCCGGTCTTCCTCGAGGCCGGACGGCGCCTTGCGGTAGAGCTTCCACTGCTGCTGGGCGGTGGCGTTGGAGGTGCGGTTGACGATGGCGAAGAGCGTGCCCACGGCGCCCATCGCCCGCATCTGCGCGGTCGAGTTACTGTGCTGGCCCCACGGAAGCGTCACGCTGCGGGTCGGCGCGAAGGGGACGGGGGTGCGGCCGAGCAGGGAGCGGAGGAACGACGCCACGGCCACACCCTTCATCGTCTGTCTGTACGCCACATCTCAGCGGCCAGGCAGGACAGGCCGGCGACGATCCATCCGAGCGGGTGGTAGATCGACCAGACCCCGTAGGCGATGGAGGTGAGGCCGGTGACGACGATGAGCACTGGCAGCGCGGCGTTCAGCCGGGGCAGGGCCGCCGCCAGGCGCTGGTGCCAGGTCACATCCACCTCAGCCGGGGCCGGGCGCCGAGGTCTTGCTCGGCGACGATGTACCGTCCGGCGTCCATGCCGTGGTCGTCCTGCTTCACTGGGGCCTCCTTGGGGGTCTTGCCGGGCTGAGCGTCCCAGACGTACCCGACGATCTCCTCGGCCGTGCAGCACGGCTTCATGGCTTCCTGCAGCTCCAGGTCCCGTTCGACGAGGGCATCGCGCAGCAGGTAGAGGCGTGGCTTGCCGTCGCCGGCCGGGCGCAGGCGGGACTGGAACGCCTGGATGCCGTCCTTGACGGTCTTGTGGGCGGCGCTGGTGGACATGCCGAGGTGGCGTTCGAGGGTGGCGCGGTCCTCGGCGTCGTGGTCGCAGATGACGGCACGGGGTTGCGGCTCCGTCCATTCGAGGTGGCAGGCGTCGCAGTCGTGGCAGTCGTGGTTGCTGGCCTTGGAGTTGCAGCAGTCGACGCACCGTCGGACCAGGCGGAGGATGTGCCGGGCGTGGTCCTCGACCAGGGTCTTCGTCTTGTAGATCTCCCTGTAGAGGTAGAGCCGGCCGTCGGGGTCCTCGGCCCAGCACTGCAGGACGAAGGGGTTGGTGAACCCGAAGTCGACGACCCACCAGCGGGTCCAGTTGTCGGGGATGGTGAACGGGGCGAGGAGGTGGACGGATGGGTCCCAGTCCTCGTAGATGAGGCCTTCGGCGGCGACCCAGTGGCCGCCACGGAGCCGCTGTTTGCGGACGCCGGTGAGGGCGTCGAGCTTCGAGATGTAGGCGCGGCCGCGGACGGTGAGGGTGCCGTCGTCGGCGAAGAGGACGGGGTTGTCCTCGTGCTTGCAGTGGATCATCTGGGTGGCGCCGGTGTCGCAGCGTTGCTTCAGCCAGTGGGTGGGGACGTCGGGGTTGCAGTCGGCGATGAGCTGCTGGAACGAGACGACGCCGTTGCGGAGGCGGGTGGTGATGTTCTCCCAGTCGGTGGTGGTGAGCTCGGTTGCTTCCTGTGCGTAGACGACGTCGTACTCGGACGACATGATGCGGGTGGCCTTGTCCATGCCGCCGACGACGATCACGGAGCCGTTGTCGTACTTGTACTGCGGGGACTCCTGTGGGCTACCGCCGTAGAAGCGGACGAGGCCCTGCTCCAACGCTTCCTTGACGACGTGCTCCCGCCAGGTGACGAGGGCGGTGGAGCCGAGGGAGGCGAGGGTCTTGCGGACGATGAGGCCGCGCATGCCGGGGTTGAGGAGCGCCATCATGTGGAGCTTCTCCAGGCAGCCCCGGGACTTGCCGGTGCCGGCCGGCCCGGAGAGGAGGACTTCGGGGGCGCGGCAGGCGAACACCTCGGCGGCGGCACCGCGCGGGTGGTAGCGGCGCACCAGCGGCGCGGTGGTCACGGCTTGCGCAGCCCCGCCCGGGGGGCGGCGATGACGGTCTCGCTCAGGTGCTCGCCGTTGACGCTGAAGCTGATCCCTATGTCGGCGCCCCTGTCTGCGCGCGGGGGGAGGACGAGCGTGCATCCGTCCTCGCCGATCACGGGCAGCCGTACTACACCGCCCGCGGCGAGCAAGGGTGGAACGCCCTGGGTGAGGAAGTCGTCGAGGAGCTCAGCCGCTTCGACCAGGTCGCGGTCCGATGGCCCGCAGTCGTAGTGGCCAGCGCAGGTCATGCCGTCTGCGATCAGCTTGATCAGTTCCTCGCGCGTGGTCACTTCAGTGCCTCCGTGTCCACGCCGACGACCTCGTAGGTGAGGCCGCCGCTCACGTTCATCTTGGCGGGCTGGTCGAGGCCGAGGAGCTTGCGGCGGGACTCGGAGATCCGCACGAGCCGGTCGATCGCGGCGAGCACTGGGCCGTCATCCAGCAGCGGTTCGCCGTCGACGACGATCACCTTGCCGTTGGACACGGTGACGTGGTGCCGCTCCAGCACCTCCATGGCAGCGCGGTGCAGGCGGTCGAGCCGGTCGAGTTCGAAGTGAATGGCGGCGGCGGCCGGCTCGGCGACGACGGCGGCGATG